>Ga0209692_10004580_pt1 | contig 12400 bp, 5 predicted proteins | sample tdDd472_FD_187129 | JGI IMG/M metagenome (GOLD analysis project Ga0209692, IMG submission 187129) | Marine sediment microbial communities from the Atlantic coast under amendment with organic carbon and nitrate - tdDd47.2 (SPAdes)... | ecosystem: Environmental > Aquatic > Marine > Coastal >...
CGAAACCGGTGGCCGCCTTACCGGTGAGTTGGTTACCAAGCTGGCTGGGCCGATGAACCCGGGCGAATACGCTCAAGCGGGCGGCCCTCAAGCGGGCGAACCTATCGGCCACGTCGATCAGATGGATGGTGATGTCTACGTTATCCGAAACGACGGCACCAAGGTCCAACTCGATGTTGGCGATCCGGTTTATCAGGGCGACGCTCTTGAAACCGGTCCCGAAGGTGCGGTCGGGATTATTTTGGCTGACCAGACGACCTTCTCCATGGCCGAAAACGGCTCCATAGTCCTTGATGAAATGGTCTACGACCCGGGCACCGACGCGGGCAGCATGAATTTCTCGGTTGTAAAGGGCGTGTTCACCTTCGTTTCCGGCCAGGTCGCCAAGACCGACCCGGACGCCATGACCATCGAAACCCCGGTGGCGACCATTGGTATTCGCGGCACCCAGGTCGGGGTCGACTTTGCCAACGGTGAAGACTTGCAAGTGGTTCTGATGGAAGAATCCGACGGCTTCGTTGGTGAAATCGTCGTCTGGAACGAAGGCGGCACCAAAATCATCAACATGGCCGGTTTCGGCACCATCGTAAAAGGTTTCGATCTGCCTCCAGTTGAAATTTTTGAAGTTTCCGAAGATCAACTGATCAATATCTACGGCACGACTTTTGAATATCTGCCTACTGAAGTCGGTACCGGCAACGATTACGGCATGCAGAACGTCGGGAATTTTGATGATTTCGCCACGGCGGCAGGCGGCAATGAAGAACTCATTCCGGGTTCTGATGAAGCTCCCGACACCTCGCAAACAACCAATTCCAGCACTGTCGCAATCAACGATACCGACACGAATCAAATCGAAGGCTTTGACGGCGGTGCGGACAGCAACCCCACCAATGGACTCGGTGTTGGCAATCAACCGACGACCATTGGTGCTGATGAGGGTACAGATCCATTAAACGGCGGTCCTGAAACCGGTACGGGTAGCAATACCCCAGAAGGCTCTTTCGACTATATCGGTGACGACGGCGTACGGCATGTTGGCTTAGGAGAGGGCGTAACCAGCTTCTCCGATCCGAATTCTGACGTGCCCATCAACATGGACGAATCGGATAATACGAACAACCTCGATATCACGACCGGCTCTGGCGATGACAACATCACCACCGGTTCGGGCAATGACATTATCAACGCCGGAAACGGCAACAACACCATCAACGCTGGCGATGGCGACAACCAAGTGACGACCGGGTCCGGGAACGATAACATTACGACGGGTTCGGGCGACGACTCTATTTCCTCAGGCGACGGCGATGACATCGTGGATGCGGGCGCAGGCAACGACAGTATCGATGCTGCCCACGGCGGCGGAAACGATACCTACGACGGCGGCGACGGCATCGACACCATTGATTTCGATAGTTCCACGCAAGGTGTGCTGGTTGACCTTGAAGAAGGCACGGCGACTGACGCCGAAGGAGCCGATCCCTACATCAACAGCGACACTTTGAGCGAAATCGAAAATGTTATCGGCGGCGACGGCAATGACGAAATTCGCGGCGATGACGGCGACAACGTCTTAAGCGGCGGCAGTGACGTCAATCGTGCCGATGGCGTGGATGGCGACGATATCCTTGAAGGACGTGGTGGCAACGACACCCTCGACGGCGGTGAAGGCGGTATGGATACGGCGGTCTTCTCCGGCAACTATGCCGACTATGCCATTTCGGAAGTCGACGACAACCTTCAGGTGGCCGACTCTGTTGCTGACCGAGACGGAACCGATACCCTGATCGGCATTGAAACCATCGAATTTGCCGATGGGACCTATGACGTTGCGACTGGTGAGTTTGCAGCAACAAGCATTGAAGTCGTTGGTGGCGATGATGATGATGTCATTGACGGCGGCGCGGGCGATGACCAGATCGATGGCGGCGGCGGCAACGACCAAATTCAGGGCACGACTGGCGACGATACCTTGAGCGGCGGGGATGGAGACGACACCATCGACGGCGGCGAAGGTGACGACCAGATCACCGGCACCGACGGTAACGACATCCTGACCGGCGGGGATGGAGCCGATAATATCGATGGCGGCGCAGGCGACGACGTGATTGTCGGCAGCGACGGCGACGACGTGATTGTCGGTGGTGATGACAACGACACCATTGATGGCGGTGCGGGCGACGACACGATTACAGCCAGCGACGGCAACGACATCGTCCAAGGCGGAGAAGGCAACGACACCATCGTTGCGGCTCATGGCGGCGGCAACGACACCTATGATGGCGGTGACGGAATCGACACGATCAAATTCGAAAGTGCTGAGAACGGCGTCAACGTCAACCTTGAAGAAGGCACGGCAACCGACGCAACCGATACGTACTACATCGGCGACGATGTGCTGACCAATATCGAAAACGTGGTTGGCTCGCCCGGTAACGACGATATTACTGGCGATGCCCAGGTTAACGCACTTTATGCCGGAACCGGAGATGATATTCTCGACGGCGGTGAAGGCGATGATATTCTCGATGGCGGCGAAGGTGCCGACACGGCCATCTTTAGCGGCAATTCAGCCGATTACAACCTGATCCCCAATGAAGACGGCTCCTTCTCGGTTGTCGGCATCGATGGTACGGATATGGTTTCCAATATTGAAACCCTGACCTTCGATAACGGCTCCTTCGAGTGGAATGGCGAGACATTCGCCAAGGTTACCCAAAGCACCGAGTCCGACGGGCCGAACAAGGTGTCTGGCGAAACCAGCTTGGTCAACACCAGCGAACCGACCATCAATCACGAAAGCGGTGAATCGGTAACCGATCAGGAAACCGGCGATGTCACCACGACCTATGACACCACGGTCGTTAATACCTACGAAACACCATACGACATGGTGCTTTCCGAACGGACCGTGACGACCACTGAATACATTGGCGGCGAAACCGACACGGAATACGGCGATTGGGCCAACACGACAGTCGATAATGACGTAGACAGTGAAAACAAGACCGAAGCCGGTCCTGATCACGTTGAAGTCAACGTTAATGAAGCGCCGGATGCGGGTCTTGCCGAACTGACGGGGGCGGAAGATACGGCCCTGGTCATCACCGAAGAGCAACTGTTGAAGAGCGCAACGGATGCGGACGGCGACACTCTGTCCGTCACCAATGTCAGCGGCGAAAACCTCAACGGTACATTAGAGAAAACCGGTGAAGGCGAGTGGACCTTTACACCTAACGATAATTGGAATGGTTCGTTCGACTTGACCTACACCGTTTCCGACAACTTTAAGGAAAGCACCGGAACGGTTTCGGTCACCATGCCGAACGACAATGCGGATTCAACTTTCGTAACCTCCTACGAAACAAATTCCGTTACCCAAGACATTGGCGATCCCGCGCTGGCAAGCCGCGTCACCAATAATGTCGAAAACTCTGGCGTTGAAAGCATCGATCTGGAAACCGGCGATACGATCACCACTTACGATACGATCGTGACCGAAACCTTCGTCCAGCCCACCCTGACCACGGGCTATCAGCGTACCGTCACGGTGGAAACCACGGAAGACGGCACAGTTCTTGATCCGGTCTATGGCAATTGGGACGAAGTCAGCTCGACACCGGGTAGCCGGAACTATGACGAATCCTACGAAGGCGATCCGAACCCGGTTGTGACCGATGTTAATGAAGCGCCGGATGCGGTTGCTGATACGGGATTGTTTGGTGGAGAGAACGAAACGCTCACCATCAATGTACTTGAAAATGATACTGATGCTGACGGCGACACCCTGAGCGTTTCCAACGCTTCGGTCGATGGCGGCGGCAAGGTCTCGGTTAATGGCGATGGCACGATTACTTTCGATCCGGGCACTGATTTCGACAGCCTGGCGGAAGGCGATAATGCAACCGTCACCATCACTTATGAAGTGAGCGACGGCTACAAGACCAATACCGCCACGGCGACGGTAACAGTCGAGGGCTCCAACGACGGGCCGGTTTTCGACGGTCTGGTCGTCAATGGAACAATCGATGAAGACAATCTTGTCGGCATGAGCGAGGACGATACCTTCAGCGCGATCCTCGAAGCCTCCGACGGCGATACCGGCGATGAACTGACCTACAGCTTCGCCAGCGAAACCGATGGCCCGGCGCATGGCGAGGTGACATTCGGGGCCGATGGCGCCTTCACCTATACGCCGACTGACGATTACACCGGCGAGGACGAATTTACCGTCACCATCAGCGACAAGCAGGGCAGTTCAACAACGGCTACCGTTAAGGTCGATGTGGCTGCGATCAACGATGCAGCAACGGTCTCGGCTCCGAGCCTCGTAGTTTCGGAAGGCGCAACCGTGGGGGTCGGCGTCGCAGACCTTGGCGTCTCCGACGTGGATACTGCAGATGCAGGGGTCACCATCCAGGTAAGCAATGTGGCCAACGGCTCATTCACCCTGGACGGTGTGGAAGCTTCTTCCTTCACCCTGGCCGACGTGGCCGCGGGCAAGGTGAGCTTCACCCATGACGGCGGCGAAGATGCACCGAGCTTTAGCGTTTCCGCCAGCGACGATGGGCAGACCTACAGCGACCCGGTCGCTGCCCAGGTCAACTTCACCAACGTCAACGATACGCCTCAATTGACCACCGACCTGCAAGGCTACTTCACCGATGGTCAGGCCATGACACTGGATGCCAGTGAAATCACTGTCACCGACGCCGAATCCGGCGCAAACGACATTACCTTTACGCTAACCGATGCTCCTGACTTCGGCGCACTCTACAGGGTCGATGCCAACGGAGCGCAAATTCCGCTTGATGTAAACGACACCTTCACTCAAGCAGATATCAACAGCGGAACTATCCAGTATCAGCAAACGAGCAACGACTTCAGCTTCCAATGGGAAAACTCAACACCCAGTTGGGACAATGCGACCATTGGCGTCGACTCCAACAACCTCAAGGTTCCTGACGGCGCGGACTCCATGACCGTGACCTTCCAGGGTGAAGAGGCGGGCTATAAGAATGCTGTTGGTTGGTACAAGATCACCACCGATCCACAAACCGGCGAGCAAACTTACAGTGACCCGGACATCATCTGGCACAATGCCTCGCAAGTGGGCAGCGGCGGCGATCTCGTGGTCGATGGCAGCTCAGTAACCTTCAACAACCTGAGCCCGGGCGAAGAAATCGGTTTCTTCATCATTCAGAACGCCGATGACAAGGTGAGTAGAAATTCCTACGACGACGGAGGGGATTACGATAACCTCGAGTCTCTGCTGAATAACGACCAGCGCTATCTTGAGTTCGACTCCAGCGGCGACTTGAGAATTGTCGCTCCCGGCAAACCGTCGCTTACCGTCGATTCTCGAGACATCTTCCATTCCGGCGATGCATCGACCAACGACGACGGCATGGTTCACGTCAAATCCGGCATCGGTGATGATGGTGAACTGCACATCGGGTTTGAGGATCTGGATGCCAATCGGGCTGAAAACGACTACTACCACCAGAACGACAACGACTTCGATGACGTCAAGTTCTCGGTTACCTTCGACGGTCCTGATCAGGATATCCAGAACGACAGCTTTACCTTTACCGCTGCCGATGGCGACGGTTATCAGGTGGCCGACAGCGACGGCGATACCAGCATCACCTTCAATCTGGACGAAACCACCTAAAGGGTTCGCCCATAGATACTTCGCCCATAGATACAATGAAACGGGAGCTTTTCGGCTCCCGTTTCATTTTGGCCAGCTTTCCGTTTCGGGTCAGCTCGTTCCTTGATCGAGCGGCGTTTCCCGATAATGGGCCCATTTCTGACGGCCACCCCGGTTTTCGATATAGTTGATCAGAGCGACAACGGCCTTGCGGTCGAACTTCTTTTCCGCTTCCTCCATAAGAATCGCCGCGACCTTTTCGAAGGTCATGGCGTCGCGATAAGCTCGGGGGCTGACCATACCGACAAAGACGTTGGCAACAGCGACAATTCGGGCGGTGACGAGAATTTCGTCGCCCTTCATGCCAAGCGGTCCCGCACCATCCCAACTCTCGCCAATCTGGCGCACGGTATCAACCACGGGTCCGTCAAACTCAACACCGCTCAACAGATCGGCGCTGACGACGAAACTGCGGCTGAGTTGCTCACGCTCGTCATCGGTCAGCTTGCCGGTTTTCGTCAGCAATTCGGGCGGAATGAAGATCTTACCGAGATTCATCACGCTACCGGCGATATCGACCGTCCGCTGTTCCAACTCGCCCAATCCCATCTCCTGACCAATAGCGTGGGAAACTTCAGCCACACGCGCCGAATGGTTGGCGGAGTAGGGGTCGCGCCGGTCAACCACGCTGACCAGCGTTTCAACAAGCTGTCGCATCACCCGCTCCCGACGCTCCCGCTCTCGGGTCAATTCGGTGATATCGTCTAAAATCATCAGAGAGGAGGGAGGATAATCGCGGTCGCCCCGCAAGGGTACATGATCGGATTTAATCACCAAATCGCCATCCGCCTCTTCAAACCGATGCACGGCGTTGTGCGGCTCAAACTTCTCAATCACTTCTTTGTTAATTTCGTGATAGGCCTTGGCTTGGATCGGGCCGATCACATTGAACATGTTTTTGCCCAGCATGTCGTCGACTTCCATATCCACACTGTCGGCGGCCCGCTTATTGGCGAAAGTGATATTGCCTTCCCCCGTTACCGCTAAAATATGTGCGGGATGGCTGTTTGTGACCACATTGAGGAACTTCGAAAGGTTCTGAAAGCGCTCCATTTGCAGCTTAAATTGTTCGGCGGCCTTGGCGGCGCGAAGCGACGTTCCATGACGCCAAACGGCAACCATCGTGACACTGACCCCACCGATAATCAGCAGGAAGACCACGAGAATCGTCCGCAGGCGGGTATCGGTTTCAGCCAGAGCCTCGGATGTCGCTACTTTCCGCGCCAATACCCAGGGGGTTCCTGCAATGGGGCGCGAAGTCACCAGAACTTCCGTTCCGGTATAATCTCGGCGAATACCAAAGCCGCCCGGTTTTTCAACGGCAAAAGCGGCAGCCAAATCGGGAGTATCGGCGGCAAACGTTCTCTCAAGCGGCGGCGTCCCATCGGCTAAAGGCGTCAGATATTCAATCACGCCATTATTTTTCCGGGCGAGATAGGTCTCTGCGGTTTTTTGAATCTCTCCCGGTTGCTCAAGAGTTTTGACGAAATCCTTACCGATCAGCTTAATCCCCAAAACGACGCCAATGCCTTCCGTTTCATCACCTTGCAAGGCATAGACGGGCAGGGCGAAACCAACGGTCGTTTCGTCGCTCGCTCCTTTGTAGAGATCGATCAAGACCGGTTTCCCGCCAAGAGCTTTCGCCACAGCCGCCCTAATATCCGGCGAGGGGGGCGGGGTGCCGGGCGAAGCGACGAGGAGCTTCCCATCCTTATTCAATAGGGCGATTCCGGCAACGCCGACACGCTCCACGTTGGCCGCGATTTCACCGCTCGGCGGCGGGGCGCTGAAACCGGTCCGATCAGCCGTCGCCACCAATAGATTGCGCAAATAACCCGCCTGCGCCTGGGCTTCGGCCATAGCCTCTCCGCCCTCTTCCTCGGCAAACAGAATTTCGGTCATATAAAGCTGCAGGGAGGCGTTTTCCGCCAGTTCACGGAGGGAAGCAAAGTTTTTATCGACCCAATCGGAAACGGCAGCTACCCGGCTATCGGCAACAATCCCCAATCTGATCTGCCAATCCTGCAGATCTCTTTGCCGTTCTTCCTCGACAAAACTAAAAGCATAGAAAACCCCGGCGGCGACAATAGCCACTAATGCAACAACGGTTCCGGCAACCTTGAAGTTGACCGCCCGTTTGATTTTGGGCTCTTGTTCTTGAGGTTGTTGTTTTTCCTCGTTCACCATTGGAGCCTCCCCGGAAAAAGTCCTTTAGATTGAGCATCGTATGTTATCACCCATAAGACTTAAAGGGAGAAATACAGTCGACATGATTCTCCCCATAGATGCTGAACTCACGCTGCTTCAAATCGGCTTGAACTGTGATTTCCATACTTGTCGTAATCAAGGCGGCTCAATATCATTGGTCAAACGATCCAATGGAACATGCAGCCGGATGAAACAGGCAAACCAAAGAAACAAAAGAATACGTACTGCAAAAACGGCTCTTTTATTGGGCGTTCTGGCCCTTTTGTTCACAGTCCATCCTCAGAACTGGGCAGAGGCTAAAAAGGTCAACCCAGACGGACTTTTCAATACCAAAGAAATCCGCTCCCGCAATTTTAAGCCTTTCAAGAAATGGACGGGAGCCATTGAACGTTATTCCAAGGAACAGGCCAGCATCAAAGCGGGCGATTGCAAGGAAAAAAAGTTCAACAAATGCCACTACGACAAATGGATGACTTTTCTCAAAAGCTTGGAAGGCAAGGATAAACTCACCCAGGTGAAAGAGGTTAACGCCTTTATGAACAAGGCGCGATACATCACCGATCAGGTCAATTGGGGGCAAAAAGACTACTGGGCGACACCGGGCGAATTCATGGCCAAATTCGGAGATTGCGAAGACTATTCAATCTCCAAATTTGTTTCCCTAAAGCTGTTGGGTTTCACCGACAAAGATCTGAGGATTGTCGCAGTAAAGGATATGAACCTCAAGGTCGGCCACGCCATTCTTGCGGTCTATCTGAACGACACCCCCTACATCTTAGATAACCAGATCAAACAGGTCGTCGAAGCCAGAACAATCCGGCATTACGCTCCCGTATTCTCGATCAATGAAGAATATTGGTGGCGGCATAAGCCTAAATAAATAGGCTTTGGGTGAATGTTTATGCGACCACGTCCAGATGGCGGACTTCGGTGATGTCCTCGGTGGATTTCAAAACAACGCCAATGGGCAGCGAGGTCGATGTATCGACACGCGCATGACGCAAGGCATCCGAGGTCAAGCCTGTCGCCCCGCTAAGATTGGCGCCCCGCAAATCGGCGCCAATAAGCGTTGCCCCGGTAAAATCAGCACCGGAAAGCCAAGCATCTTTCAAAACGGAATAATCAAGCGTGGCGGAACTGAAATCAGCTTTGTAGAGAAAAGCTCCGGTCAGGTCGATCCCTTGGAGGTTTTTGCCGACAAAAGAAGCTGATATCAAATTCCCATGCGACTTCAGATCGGCGATAAGGTCGGCCGCAGGAGTCAGGTCTTGCGCCTTTGCCTGGGCCTCCAGAAAGCTCTGAGCATCTGAGGAGATCGTAACTACATCTTGGACCACGAAAGGAGAATCGGCAGCAGGCGTCTGGTTAATGCTTCCATCCAATTGCTCCTCTCTCCCAAGCAGATAGGAGCTTGAAAGATAGGAGAGATAGGACCCGGATTGGTTTACCAGCGCCATTGAAGACCCAGCCCGCAAAATTAACGATTCATTAACACACTAAGCTTTCTGCGTTGTTTTTTCTATAAAAACCGTGAAAAATCCAGGCAACTTGACAACCATTCAAGACAGCAAAGGGCAGAACTTGCCGCAACTTCCCACTCAGTACCGCGTCTTTCGACCCAATTTTCTCGTCACACGAATTGGCGAAACGGCCCTTCAGTTGGGTATTTTCGCCATGATGACCGAAATGGGTATGTTCCCCGAACCGTTTAAAGGCGTCGTCCTGGCTCCCGAAGGTGAGGTCGCCAACGAAACCCTGCTTGGTTACTTCAAGCCCTGGATCGAAATCGCCCGAAAGGCAGATCCCTTGGAGCTGCCATCCTTCAACGCATCGGATATCCGCTTTCCAGACGGCAATATTCTCCATGAAGACCGCGCCGCCGTGGCCCTCTTCAAACTTTGGGAAGATGAGGGAAGAGGGCCGCTTCTCAGCTTAACAAAGGAGCACCGGAAAAAGGGTGAGAAAGCATTAAAAAAGCTCGGTCTGCCGGGTGATGCGTGGTTTGTCGCCTTGCATGTAAGAGATCAGCGTTTTTTCGAAAATGATGTTTCCATCGACGATTCGGCTAACGATTTCAGAAACGCCGAGATTGAAAGCTTTTACAAAGGGATAGAGACCATTACGAATGCCGGGGGCTGGATTGTCCGGCTAGGACATCCGCAAATGCCACCTCTGCCGACCATGCCTCAGGTTATCGATTACGCCCATAGCGACGACCGAAGCGACTGGCTGGATATCTACCTCATGGCTGCGGCCCGGTTTTTCCTCGGCACGACCTCAGGCCCCTGGATCGTCGCCGATCTTTTCGGCGTTCCCGTCGCCCAAACCAACAACACGCCTTTCTCCGAACGGCCTTTCTCAAAAAGGGACATCTATATCTCCAAGCTCCACTTGGACGGCCTCGACAAGCCGATTTCCTTCGATGAAGCCATGCGACCGCCTTACCGCAACCGCTACTCCGATGTCGGGCCCATCAGAGATAATACCGCCGATGAAATCAATGGATTGGTTATTGAGATGCTTGACGAACTAAATGGGCGACTCAGCCTCACCAAAGAAGACGAAGCCAGGCAAGCCCAAATTACCGCCCTGTCCGAAGAGTTCGAACGTAACGGCGTTTCAAGCCGTATGGGGCGGACATTCTTGAAAGGGTGGGAAAGTTTATTGCCAAATGGAAATTACTAACGTCTCAGCGAAGCCTCAATGAAGCAGCATTGGGAAAACAAGGTTTAGAACGGGCTCAAGCCTCCGGCGCCTCTATTCCTTCCGGATTGATACCCATAGATTGCATCCGTTGGCGCCAACGTTTACGCGCCAAAGCTTGCATATCCTCAACCAGATCCATCTCATCCATTATTTCCAGACCAATCAGTGTTTCAACGACATCCTCAAGAGTCACCAATCCCTGCATGGTGCCATATTCATCAACGAGCAGAACAATCTGCACTTTTTCACGCATCAACCGGTCGTAGCACTTAGAGGCGGTCAGAGTATCAGGCAAGACTACAAAATCGCGCCGAAACTCATGCAATCGGCGACTGAATTCATCCCGCGCCTGAGAGGTCAGTAGATCGGTTTTGAGCACCCAACCGGTGATATCGTCCGACCGTTTTCCATAAATCGGAACTCGCGAGAAAGGGGATTGCGCATGAGCCAAGAAAAACTCCTCGACCGTCGCATCTTCTTGCACCGAGAACACAACCGGCCTGGGTGTCATAATATCTCGAACGCTCAGTTGGCGCAGCATCATCAGATTTGCAGCAATGGTATGTTCGTGACGGTCCAGAACGCCTTCTTCTTTACCTATCTCGATTACCGCCTGCATTTCATCACGGCTATAGGTAAACGCGCTTTCCCCTGAGCGGGAAAAAAGTTTTGTCAATCTTTCGGAACACCAGACCAATGGAAACAGACCAATTGTCATCCAGTGGATAATTCTTCCGAATAAGGGCGCTAAAGACTGCCAGTGAACAGCGCCCAGGGTTTTCGGAATGATCTCCGAGAAAACCAAAATTAACAGCGTCAGGACAGCGGAAGTAAGGCCTATATATGCATTCCCAAAGACCTGGGCGGATTGTGCTCCAACTCCGGCGGCCCCGACAGTATGAGCGATCGTATTTGCAGTTAAAATTGCCGCCAACGGGCGATCCAGATTATTTCGAAGCTTTCTCAAAAGAAAGGCTGTCTGGGATTTTTGATCCATAGCTGCAATATATGAAGGACGTATTGACAGCAAGACCGCTTCAGAAATCGAACAGATAAAAGAGACGCCAATTGCGAGAAGCAAATACAGGAACAAAGCAGTCATAAACACGGCCTACCATCTTAATCTACTGACAAAAACACCTGCCAGACGGCCTCAATAGCCTAGGGCCAGGACCCATTAACTTGATCCATTCTGCGTCCTGTCTCCTTGCCCTCGGCTAAATAGAATGAACAGAATTGCATCAGATTAATGGGTCCTGACCCTAGATACAATATGAACATAACTGATCCGGCAACAGTACGCGAGACGTACTCACCTAATGACTTGGGGGTATATATTTTTGGCTATTTGGCTGGGGATATTTATGCCGTGGAAAGAGAGTTCAATTATGGAAGAGCGTCTTCGATTTGTCGCCCGTTCGTTGGAAGGCGAAGGGATAAGCAAGGTTTGTCGGTCTTTCAGGCTATCTCGGAAGAGCAGCTACAAAATCTTCAACCGCCATAAGGAGAAACCAGTCACCAGCTGCAGAGGCATCTGCATGCTGCCCGACCTGAGAGATAGGTGACGCTTTGTACCGGACACATGGGTAACACTTTTGGCTATTTGGCTGGGGGTGTTGATGCTGTGGAAAGAGAGTTCGGTTATGGAAGAACGTCTACGATTTGTCGCCCGTTTGTTGGAAGGCGAGGGTATGAGCGAGGTTTGCCGGTCTTTCGGGATATCCCGGAAGACCGGCTATAAAATCTTCAACCGCTATAAGGAGCACGGCC
>Ga0209692_10004581_pt1 | contig 12398 bp, 9 predicted proteins | sample tdDd472_FD_187129 | JGI IMG/M metagenome (GOLD analysis project Ga0209692, IMG submission 187129) | Marine sediment microbial communities from the Atlantic coast under amendment with organic carbon and nitrate - tdDd47.2 (SPAdes)... | ecosystem: Environmental > Aquatic > Marine > Coastal >...
CTAAAATTTGTATTTAAATTCTAATTTGTCTATTATTTAATACTTTCTCCAAATCATTTTATTAACAATTCCGGTATAACTCTGAATCAGCTTAACAACTTTTGTTGACACACATTCATCAATATAAGCAGGCACATCACAAGCAGTATCGTCATTTCTTTTCATTTCAACAGCCATGTTGACAGCTTGTAATATTTGATTTGATGTTATAGATCCAATTATAAAAACTCCTTTATCCATAGCTTCTGGTCTTTCAGTAGAGGTTCGAATTGAAACTGCTGGAAAGTCAAAGAAAGCACTCTCTTCAGGTACTGTCCCACTATCAGAAACTACACAAAAAGCATTTTGTTGAAGCTTATTATAATCAAAAAATCCAAGAGGTTCATTTAAAATAACATTCTTATGAAATTTGAATCCTCGTTGTTGAATATTTTTCCTTGAGCGCGGATGACAACTATAAAGAATCGGAATATCATAAGTTTCTGCCATTTCATTTATAGCATTCATCAATGATAGAAAATTAGATTCAATGTCAATATTTTCTTCTCGATGAGCAGATAATAGAATATACTTACCTGGTAGCAATTCAAGCTCTTCCAATACTTTGCTTTCATTTATTTCTTGCAGACAACCCTTCAAAACCTCAGCCATTGGCGAACCTACAACATAAGTATATTCCTGTTTAACTCCTGATTCAAGGATATAACGTCTAGCATTTTCAGAATAGCAAAGATTAATATCACTTGTTACATCAACAATACGACGGATAACCTCTTCTGGTAAATTCTCATCTTTACATCGATTGCCTGCTTCCATGTGGTAGATTGGTATCTTAAGACGTTTAGCTGAAATTACACTCAAACAAGAATTGGTATCACCTAAAACAATAATTGCATCAGGCTTTACGTATGCCATCAACTCATATGACTTGGCAAGTACATTTCCCATTGTCTGACCTAAATTTTCACCTACTACACCTAAATAGTGGTCTGGTTCTCGCAATCCAAGGTCTTTAAAAAAGATTTCGTTTAATGTATAATCGTAATTTTGTCCAGTATGCACTAAAATATGATCAAAGTATTTATCAGACTTTTTAATGATTGCAGACATCTTGATTATTTCAGGACGAGTCCCGACAATTGTCATTAGTTTCAATTTCTTCATATTAATCAAATAGAAATGTTATAATGAGGATAAAGATTTTTATGCTTTTTCATCCACTCAGCAAGTTCTTTCACCATAATTTCATAGTCTGGAATTAAATAATTGAATTCAAACCGAGTACGTTTAAGGGATTTATCAGCACTAATACCATCAACGGGATTTATTTTTAACGAATTACTTCTAAAATATTTATTGAAAAGTAGTAGCAAATCATACTTTGAAACTGAGTGATCAGGAACCATGTTAAACAAGCCATATGCTTTTTCTTTTGCCGCAATTTCCATGGTTTTGGCGAGTTGCAAGGTTGTTTGACCTGTCCACATCGCCTTAGTGAAGCCATTAACTTCTCCATTTTGTTGCATAAACCAGTTAAGAAGTCCGATACCCGTTGAATTAATATCTGGACCGACAATAGAGTTTCTTAAAGTAATATTTTTATTATCTTCTATTTCACCGAGAGCTTTTGATCTATCATAAAATGTAGCACCATCAGGAAAATCGTCCTCTGTGTAACTACCACGTGCACCAGAAAAAACACAATCTGTACTCATATGAATAATTTGCGTATCTATCTTGGCTGTTACTTCAGCTAAAAAGTGAGGAAAGTAAGAGTTCAGAAAACTTGCCTGAGCTTTATTCTGTTCTGCAAATTGATTAAGAATTCCAATTCCATTAATTACTGAATCAAATTTATTTTCCAAAATAAACTTCTTTAGAAATTCCGTATCAAAAGCATTGCCTTCGATACTATCAACATACTTTGATTTTGTTAAACCTAAACCCAAGACTTTATGTCCCTGCTCTTTTAAATACAAAGAGATTATGTGACCAGCCATTCCATTGCATCCTAAAATTAAAAACTTCATATTACCCTGAATCTATTTATTAATTATTTCTTTTATATACTCAAGAGAAAGTAACTTTTTTTTAACTTCGTCAACAGTAAGCTGCTGAGTATTATGAGAGTTATAATCTTCTGAAGTAGACACTTTAACATCGCCATTAGAAAAGAATTTCCCATAATTCAAATCTCTATTATCAGCAGGTATTCTGTAAAAATCTCCCAAATCTTCAGCTCTCATCATTTCTTCTCTTGTACAAAGTGTTTCATATAATTTCTCCCCATGTCGTGTACCAATAATTTTTATTTCTGCTTTTGAATTCATTACCTCTTTTACAGCAGTTGCTAAATCTTCTATGGTAGAAGCTGGTGCTTTTTGCACAAATAAATCACCCTGTCTTGCATTTTTAAATGCGAAAAGAACTAAATCTACAGCTTCGTCTAGTGACATTAAATATCTTGTCATTTTTGGATCAGTAATTGTCATTGGCTGTCCTGATATTATTTGATTAATAAACAAAGGGATAACAGATCCCCTGGATGCCATTACATTTCCATACCTAGTGCAACTAATTGTAGTTTCTTCTTCTGATATATTTCTTGATTCTGCTATAATTACTTTTTCCATCAATGCTTTTGATATACCCATTGCATTTATAGGATAGGCAGCTTTATCAGTACTGAGACAAACGACATTTTTCACTTTATACTTTACTGCTGAACGAACAACATTGCCAGTCCCAATTACATTTGTTTGAGTTGCTTCTAATGGAAAAAATTCACATGATGGAACTTGTTTTAATGCAGCAGCATGAAAAACGAAATCAACGCCCCTCATTGCATTATCAATGCTAGCAATATCTCTTACGTTTCCAATATAAAATTTCAATTTATGATTTTTATACTTAATACGCATATCGTCTTGTTTCTTTTCATCACGAGAAAAAATACGAATTTCAGCAATATCAGTATTCAGAAAGCGGGTCAGTACTGCATTTCCAAATGAACCTGTACCACCCGTAATTAATAGGATCTTGTTTTTAAATAATGACATATTCTGAATTATTAATTTAGTTTATTTTGGGAAGAGACTCGCTCTTATATTTCTTGTTTTTAATTAGTATTTTAAAAGTATTTCTAAAAAAGATAAATATCTCCCTAATTGAAATTTTATTGTAAAAATTATAAACAAAATTAGTTGCAAGAGAAGCATCAAAGATATTATTTATGCCTAATTCCGTTCCTTCAAATCTTATGGAGTTAGTAATCACAAAACCATAAACTTTTTCTTTTGTAATAATCTTTCGCTTTGTTTCAACCATCAATCGATTAAACAATTCCAACAAATCATGCTGCTTGGCGATCTCCTTAAGAATTTTCAATTCCCGAGTTAAAACCTCCTTTTCAAATGAACCATTTCCAATCAATTTAAATGAAGCGCTTAACAGTGCTTCAAATGAGATGGGTGCAAATTTCCCTGGCCAACCCGGTAGATCTCTAGCAGTCAGTAAATAGTCTGCAGTCATTAGAGTTACCAAAGGAGAATATTCCTGCGATGCTAATTCTGCATGCATTTTTCTTTTGATATTATCTTTAAAAAATTGTTGAGCTGCTTCTCTAGACTCCTCGTCAGTCCTTTGATAGTTTCTACCTTGCGATTTAATTGTACTTCCCCCAATAGATAATGGCTCATAAGTAAATGCATAATTATCAACTTCTCCAGCTAATACAACACCAGAGAATCCATCAGGAGTAGCACAATAATAAAAACTATTATCTTTTGTCCTAGATTTTACCCTATCAATAAGATCCGTTGAAACAACTGCCTTCATAAAAAGCATTGGACATTCATCATTCTGATATAAAAAAGTCTTTGATAAACTATTCAAAAACAATTCAGAGTTAATAAATTTCACACCCGAATTTTTCTTTCTCTTAACATAAAATATATTTTTACCTCCTTCATAATCAGAATAAGTAAATCCCGCTGGGGTCCACGTTAGTAATTCCTTATTAGTTGCTGAAAGAATTTCATACATACGCCAAATACTTCCAGGAGCAAGACCATCATCTCCTCCAAGCGCCATAACATATCCTGGACGTACTTGATTAAGAGCAAATTCGAAATTATCTCTCATTCCAAGATGATTGGTATGTGCAAACAATTTAATTCGAGAATCCTTATTCATTAATTCATGGATAACTTCAACTGAATTGTCTTTGCTACAATCGTCCGAAATAATGATTTCAAAATTTGGATAATCCTGAAACATACAAGTGCGCAAAGTATGAATTAAATACTCTGCCCTATCTTTTTGTGGGATAATTACCGTAAACAAGGGATATTCTTTTAACTTTTTCATTGTATTAGTACCAAAAGTATTTAATTAATTTATTAACGATAAAAAATGATTTATACTACCATCAAAATACACCAAATTTACGATTTCTGTCTTAAAAAGCGAATATTATAATCCAATCTAAAAAATAAGTAGGCAATAAAATACACTATTAGCTGTATATTGCCTCCAACATCAGAAAATGGGTATAATTTTAGACCACCAATCATACAAACATTCATCACAAAATGCAAAAGGATTAATTGATGAAATCGAATTATTCCATTACGGATTTTAATTTTGATGATTACAAATAACGTGAAAAATAGGAAAATTAATGAAGCTATGATTGGACCAAAATCAAGGGTAAAATCACCTACAAAAGTAGAGAAGACCTCATCATTTATCTTCAAGTTCGGATACTTTATTCTTCTTTCCATAAAATTGTGAGGTACATCTTCAAATCCTACCATACGCTTAAAGAGTGGGAATGTTCTGTCCCCATATCTAATGCCTCCGTCATCTAATCCGTAATTATTGAAATATAAATTTTGTTGGCCTCCATAATAATATATTGACGACATAGAGCCCTGTGAACTATCTCCAAAACGGCTTATAGTTAATACAAATATTGGAATTAAACTTGCAAGCAACAAAGAGCTCCCTATAATTTTAATGATTCTATTAACTTTTGGCTGAAAAAACTTTCTTAAAGCAAAATATGTTATAATGAATGAAAGTAATGTTTCTAAGATAGGCCCCCGTTGACCCAGTGATATGTTAATTATTATACTTAGTATACTTGATATAAATAAGCCAATTAATATTAACTTACTCCTTTTTTTAAGTGTCAAATAATAGAAAAAAAGAAGAATGCCAAACTTACCAAATGCATTAGAAATAATAGACGCCAAATTTGAGATTTTCCCATCTCCTATGGAGAATCTAACAACCTTTGCTTCGTTATATAAATCCTGACCTCCAGAAGAGTCTGTCAATAATCTTTTTATGTCGCTAGCAAAATCAAAAATTATATTAGGTAATTGAACGAATGAGGCTACAATAAAAATTATGCTAATTGCATATAAATAAACCGTAGGAATCTTTTGAATTTCATCTATTTTATTGACATTATATTTTAAAATTGGCCAAAATGCCAACATGAGCATTAAATACAAATATATAATAGGAAATATTTTAATACGATTAAATTCGTAAAATGAACTATTATATAAAAGTAATGATGTTATTGCATAAATAAGATACGTAAAGAGCAAAATACTTCCTGCATCAAAACATTTCTTTTTAATATGATATAAAATAATCGTCGCTATCCAAGCTAGAATATATAGAACAATATTAATATTACTTATTAGTGAATCCATATTTTCTCTTTATGTTAAAAATTAATTGCTTGATAACCTCTTTTTCAGATTTTGACAAACCTATTAATAGCACAAATAATGTAACGCTAAAGATAGATGTCAAAACAACAGCAGTTACTCGTAAAAAAGTACTCGTGATACTTTCATGTAATAGGTATACTGAAAAAGAAGATAACACTGTAATAACAAATGCCCGTAAAAGAAATGACTGTATATATTCAGTAAAGCTGAATGGATTATAATACTTCTTTAAAACTATTAGCCTGACTATATGAGATGCAATGGCAGCAACTATCATCGCAATGTAAGTTGTATATGCAGGATAACCTAACTTAAATAATAAATATGTTGCGGGAACACATAAAAGGGTAAAAGTTTCAACTGGAACATGGTATTCTTTGATATGACCCGTGGCTTGAATAATGATAGAGATAGGATTATTCAAAGCCATAATTATTGCATATACTAAAATGAGTCTAGAAAACAACACTGAATCTGGGGCTGCTGCTTTAAGCCAAAACAATAAAATATCATCCATCTCAAACATTAAAGGGATACATACCATTAATAAACAGTAGTAAATTAGTTTATTACTGATATTGAACAGCTTATTAAGATATAAATATGACCCTTCAGCATATGATTTTATCATTTGTGGTCTGATAGCCATTAAAAAGCTCGCTGTAAATGAACTTAAAGCCATGTTAATCTGCCGGGCTATCGCTCTTGAAGCACCAATCAAAGGGCCAAAAAAGATATTAACCAATATTGTATTAACTTGAGACATTCCAACTCCGGCGACCGAACCAAAGAGAGACCATCCTGAAAAAGAAAGGAATTCTTTATATACTTTTTTTTCTGTTGGTTTTTTATATCGACACTCAGAATATTTAGTATAACCAATCCGGATATACGATATCAGAACCAAGGAAGAAATTAAGAATAAAGCTGCACCATAAATGATTAATTTATCCAATGGAATTATTAAAATCGAGAGTATCGCCAGGAACTTAATCATACTCTCAGCAATACTAATTTTAGCAAAAATACTCATATCTTCGTGGGCAATTACTGCTGAAGAATATGGAACCTGCATAATAATAGAAATGAAAGAAAATATAGAGAACTGGTAAATCCAGTTTGCAGCGTTCATCCTTTCGTGAGGTATAACCAACTGTGTGTTAATAAACCATAAACCTATTGTCTCTCCTAATATAAATACTATAATTGATAAAAGTGCATATATGCGAATGCTGGTTGAGAATATATTTTGAAGACGCTGAATTTTATTTTGTCCTAAAGCATATGAATAGAACCTCATTGTAGCAGTTTGGAGAACACTACTTACACTTGAAAGCAGTGTAATCACGCCTGCAATAACATCGTATATCCCATAATCTTCTATACCAAGAGCATTTAATAAAAGACGCACAGAGTACAGATTTATGCCCATTACAACCAACATTCTGAAATATAACAGAGTGGTATTATTGGCTATGCGCTTAGTGTTATGAAAAGTATTAGACATTATTATATATTAAGTAAAATAAGCTCAATTAGTAATCCTACATAACCGAGTCCAATTACAGCTAGTTTAGTTTTCTTTTTAATAAGTTTATTAAAAAATTTATAAATTTATTTATCAACTTAAATTCAAAAAAAAATGAAATACCCTTTTTTCCAATAAATACTATTTTTTAAATTTATCAACTTTCAAAATTGGATGATTATCCACCTAATCGGTTTAAAATTTCTGGCAAAAGAGAATGGATCGATATTTGATCTAATCGCAAATGATTCTGCAATAAAATAAAAATACCATCTATCTTATATTCAGTGAATAATTTGAGCATCTCAAGATTATCTCATATATCTTCCTTTACAAACCTTCAATTTAAACAATTTTCGAAATCACCTGCAAGTAAATTTATAGAAATTTATAATTTGACTTTTGGAGTACTTATGTACAAATAATCGTATTACATAGAACATATAAATCCCGCTCCACCAATTATTAATATATTTTTCCTCATTTATAATCTTGCAATGCTTATTAAATATTGACCATATTGGTTTTTTGCTAACGGTTTTGCTAAATCTATTAATTGTTCTTTGTTTATGAATTTTTTATTATATGCTATTTCCTCTAAACATGCAATTTTTAATCCCTGTCTTGTTTCAATAGTTTCAACATATCTACTTGCATCTAGTAATGTCTCATGAGTCCCTGTATCTAACCAAGCATAACCTCTTCCCATCAATTCAACTTTTAATTGCTTTCTTTTAAGATATTCCTGATTTACGGTAGTTATCTCCAGCTCACCCCTGGAAGAAGGTTTAATGCTTTTAGCAATAGCAACTACATCATTTGTATAAAAATATAATCCTACAACAGCATAGTTTGATTTTGGTTCTTTTGGTTTTTCTTCTATTGTTATTACATTACCTGAATTATCAAATTCGGCAACACCATATCTTTCTGGATCTTTAACCCAATATCCAAATACTGTAGCTGTTTTATCTTCTTGAACATTTTTTATTGACTTGCTCAACAATTCAGTAAAGCCTTGTCCATAAAAAATGTTATCTCCAAGGACTAAACAAACATCATCATCACCAATAAACTTTTCCCCAATTATGAAAGCTTGAGCTAATCCATCTGGCGATGGTTGTTCTGCATATGAAAATTTTATACCAAGTTCTTCTCCCGTGCCTAACAACCTTTTAAAATGTGGCAAATCATGTGGTGTAGAAATTATTAATATTTCACGAATCCCAGCTAACAATAGTACGGATATTGGATAATATATCATTGGTTTATCATAAATCGGCAACATTTGTTTTGAAATACCTTTGGTAATTGGATACAGTCTTGTTCCTGATCCTCCTGCTAATACAATTCCTTTCATAGTATTTATCTTAAATTATATTGTTTATTGTAATACCCCTGATAATCTCCACTTATGATGTTTTCCAACCATTCTTTATTTTCTAAATACCAATCAATTGTTTTTTCAATCCCTTCTTCAAACTGTAAGGAAGGTTTCCATCCTAATTCCTTAGATATTTTAGTTGCATCAATGGCGTACCTCATATCGTGCCCCGCTCTATCCTTTACATATGTAATTAGCTTTTCGGATTCTCCAACTTCTCTACCTAGTTTTTTATCCATAACCTTACAAATAACTTTTATAAGATCAATATTTTTCCACTCATTAAAACCGCCAATATTATAAGTATCTCCTATTTCCCCTTTATGAAATACAACATCAATTGCCTTAGCATGATCTTCAACATAAAGCCAATCTCTCACATTTTCGCCTTTTCCATAGACAGGAAGCGTTTTTTTATTTTTAATATTATTAATAAATAATGGTATTAATTTTTCTGGAAACTGGTTTGATCCATAGTTATTTGAACAGTTTGTAATTACTACAGGAAGTCCAAAAGTATTATGGTATGCTCTTACAAAATGATCCGAACTTGCTTTTGCTGCAGAATAAGGTGATTTCGGATTGTATGGTGTAGTTTCAGTAAACAATCCAGAAGCTCCCAATGAACCATAAACTTCATCTGTTGAAATATGGTAAAATAATTTACCATCAAGATTATCCTTCCAACTTATTTTTGCTTGATTTAATAAGGTTAAAGTTCCAACTATATTGGTTTGTGCAAATTCAAAAGGATTGGTTATTGAACGATCAACATGTGATTCAGCAGCTAAATGGATTACAGAGTCTATTTTATATGTATCAAATACTTCTTTAACCTTTTTTATGTCACAAATATCTCCTTTTACAAATTGATAATTTGTAGAACCTTCTATTTCTTTTAAATTTTCCAGGTTTCCAGCATAGGTTAGATTATCATAATTGATAATATTATATTGTACATAATTTTTCACAAACAACTTTACAACGTGGCATCCAATAAAACCAGCACCGCCGGTTATTAGAATATTTTTCCTCTTTTCTAAACTATCTCTCATTTTTCCCAATTTACAAACTCCAATATTCTAATTCATTAATTTTATTTCGATAACTACCTTTGATATCTACAAATAAAGCTTTTTCTGTAGTTATTGATTTAAAATAATCTTCATCAAGAGGTAGATATTTATCATGACTAACAGCAGCTATAACTACATCGTAATCTTTAGCGGTATTTTTTGAAAGTTCAAATTGATATTCTTCCTTAACTTCCTCGGAATCAGCATGTGGATCAACCACATCAACTTTTACACCATAAGATAACAATTCTCTATAAACATCAACAACTTTTGAATTTCTTATATCACTAACATCTTCCTTAAACGTAATACCCATAATTAAAACTTTAGAATTTTGGATATGTTTACCTGCGGCTACTAATTTCTTAACAATTTGCTTGGCAACATAACCTCCCATTGAATCGTTTATAAAACGACCAGAATTAATCATTTGAGCATGATACCCTAACTGTTTGGCTTTATGTGTTAAGTAATAAGGATCTACACCGATACAATGTCCTCCAACTAAACCTGGAAAAAACTTAAGAAAGTTCCATTTTGTTCCTGCCGCCTCTAATACTTCAAATGTATTTATATTCATTCTATTAAATATAATAGAAAGTTCATTCATGAAGGCAATATTTATATCTCGTTGTGTATTTTCAATAATTTTTGAAGCCTCAGCAACTTTAATTGAACTTGCTCTATGAACACCTGCTTTTATTACTAATTCATAAACTTTAGCAATATTTTCTGCTGATTCTTTATCACAACCTGATGATACTTTAACAATAGTAGTTAAAGTATTAACTTTATCACCGGGATTTATTCTTTCCGGAGAAAATCCAACTTTAAATTCCTCAATATATTTCAACCCAGATTCCTTTTCTAAAACAGGCATACACTCTTCCTCTGTCGCACCAGGATAAACAGTAGATTCATAAACTACGTAATCTCCTTCACTCATAACTTTACCTACAGTCTCAGAAGCTTTTAAAACAGGAGACATATCAGGTAAGTTATATTCATCAATTGGTGTTGGAACGGCAACAATATAAAAACTAGCTTCTCTCAAATCCTCAATATTGGATGTAAATTTTATATCACAATCGTTAAAAGCTTCTGAAGGTAATTCTCTACTTGGATCAATATTATTATTCATCAAATCAACTCGATCTTGTTTAATATCAAATCCTATTACAGACATTTTCTTTGCAAATTCTAATGCAATTGGCAATCCAACATATCCTAAACCTATTACAGCTAATTTTGCTTCTTTATTGACTAATTTATTATACATAATATAAAACTTTCATTTAATGACTTTTATTTACGCTCTAACTTTAAATCTTAATTTTATCCTTGCAAATTGGTATTTATGAATTCCTCCCTATTCCATAGTATTTAAAACCTATTTTCTCTAATTTTGTTTTATCTAAAATATTTCGTCCATCAAACACAAAAGCTGGCTTCATCATATTATCATAAATCTTTTGCCAATCGTAATCAATGAACTCATCCCATTCTGTTAAAATAGCAATAGCGTGTGCATTCTGACAGGCCTCATACGGATTATTAGATGGTTTCAACAATTCACGATTTTCATTTTCGGTTCTAGAATTTAGATAATCAATATCGGCGTACATTTGTTCATGTTTTACCTTAGGATCATAAGCTACAATATTAGCTTTATCTTCCATTAATATATCAGCAACATACATCGCTGCTGTTTCTCGAGTATCATTCGTGTCTTTTTTGAATGCCCAGCCCAAGAAACTAATCTTTTTACCTGAAACTGTATTATATAATGTCTTAATTATATTGTCTGCAAAACGTTGTTTCTGATAATCGTTCATAATTATAACTTGATCCCAATAATCTGCAACCTCTGGTAATCCTATTGACCGACAAATATATACCAGATTTAGAATATCCTTTTGAAAACATGAACCACCAAAACCTACTGATGTTTTAAGAAATTTTGGTCCTATTCTACTATCACTCCCAATTGCGCGAGCAACTTCTTCTACGTTCGCTTCTGTTCTCTCACATAATGCTGACAATGAATTTATTGAAGATATTCTTTGTGCAAGAAATGCATTTGCAGTTAATTTTGATAATTCAGAAGACCATACATTTGTCTGTAAAATACGTTCTTTTGGTAACCAATGAGCATAAATTTCAGTTAATGCATCCATTGCTTCTTGACCTTCAGTAGATTGCTCTCCCCCAATCAACACTCTATCGGCATTGTGCAAATCGTCAATTGCTGTACCTTCAGCAAGGAATTCTGGATTTGAAAGTATCTGAAATTTTACTCCATTTCCAGTATTATCAAGAATTGAGCGTACTGCTTCAGCAGTTCTTACGGGTAAAGTTGACTTTTCAACAACAATTTTATCATTCTTCGAAACTTTCGCAATTTGACGTGCACAAAGTTCAACAAATTTTAAATCTGCAGCCATTCCCTTACCTTTTCCATAGGTTTTAGTGGGAGTATTAACCGAAATAAACACCATTTCAGCTTCTTCAATACTTTTCTCAACATCTGTTAAAAAAAACAAATTCCTACCTCGTGCCTCAGAAACAACTTCTTTTAAGCCAGGTTCATATATAGGAAGTTTATTTAGATCTGAATTATTCCAATCGCTTATTCTTTGTTCATTAATATCAACAACATT
>Ga0209692_10004584_pt1 | contig 12393 bp, 12 predicted proteins | sample tdDd472_FD_187129 | JGI IMG/M metagenome (GOLD analysis project Ga0209692, IMG submission 187129) | Marine sediment microbial communities from the Atlantic coast under amendment with organic carbon and nitrate - tdDd47.2 (SPAdes)... | ecosystem: Environmental > Aquatic > Marine > Coastal >...
ATGATATTTTCGATCTCATTTTGATGGATATCCGTATGCCCGGCATGTCGGGGCTCGATGCAACGCGACGCATTCGTAAAATGGGCGCTGAGAAAAAAAGGGTGCCGATCATCGCTTTATCGGCCGATGCAGTGGAAGAAAATGTCCGTGAATATTTCGGGGCAGGGATCGACGCCTTCGTCGCCAAGCCCATCGATCCAGGGCTTCTTGCCGTGAAAATCAACGAAGTGCTTAAAGAAGAAGTTCATGTTCCCTCTAAAAGCCAAGGGGGTAGTCCACGGCAAACTCCGAAACGAGAGCCTGAACAACGACCGCTTGAAGATGATGAAGATATTGCTGAGTTTTTAGAGAAGATGAAATTAGACGGTAAATCTTAAAAAAACTTAGGAAATCTGCGGTAAAGCTAACTTCATCCTAGCATTAACATTATCGCTGTGTTATATAGTCGCCATCGTGTCGCCGAGCCCGGCTTTGGAGCTCTCAACAGACGGCGCGAACAACTCCTATCATTGGACTTGGTCCTTGGAATGCGCGCTTGGCGCTTCAAGTCTTTCTCGGACCGATTTCGATTTTTTCCGGAGACCATGAGCGGAAGCCTCAGGTGCTTCCCCTTGCTCTCCGCCCGTGAATGATCCGACTCCCCCCCAGGAGGCTTAGCGGCTCGTTCACCCATTGAAAATTGCGAGAACGAGAAACGATGCTTGCTAAGCTAAACGCGCTAGTTCCCTGGTCAAACTTCACGCCTTTCATGCGTTGGGGGCCCAAGGTTACCCGAGACGACCTAAGGGCTGATCTCATTGCCGGATTGACCGGGGCTTTTGTCGTTCTGCCGCAAGGTGTGGCTTTCGCCACCATCGCCGGGATGCCGCCCGAATACGGTCTTTACGCCGGGATGATTCCAGCCATCATCGCGGCCCTGTTCGGTTCGTCTCGTCATCTGGTTTCAGGGCCGACGACGGCGGCCTCCATCGTTTTGTTTTCCGCCCTGTCTGTTTATGCCACACCGGGTAGTGAACAGTTCGTCAGTTTGGCGCTCACCTTGACCTTCATGGTAGGGCTTTTCGAGTTGGCGCTTGGCCTGGCGCGCATGGGGGCTTTGGTCAATTTCATCTCTCATTCGGTGGTTGTCGGCTTTACGGCCGGGGCGGCGCTCCTGATCGGCGCCAAGCAGTTGAAGAACTTTTTCGGCGTCACCATGCCGTCCGGCGGCCATTTCCATGAAATTCTTATCGCCTTCGCGCAGCAGATCGATGCGATTAACTGGTATGTCGCCTGCGTAGCGGCAAGCACGATGCTTTCCGGTATCCTGATCAAAAAACTCTTTCCCAAAGCGCCTTATCTGGTCGTTTGCTTGCTACTTGGCAGCGGTGTCGGCATCTTGCTCAATTCGATTTTCGGACAAGACGTTACGGGGATTACCACCATTGGCGCATTGCCCGCCCATTTGCCGCCGCTTTCCGGCCCCGATCTTTCGATCGATAACATCAAGACCCTGGCCCCGACCGCTTTGGCGGTCACCTTGTTTGCGCTTACCGAGGCAACCTCCATCGGTCGTTCGTTGGCCGCAAGAGGGGGGTACCGAATTAATGGCAACCAGGAATTTATCGGGCAGGGACTCTCCAATATCGTCGGAGCGTTTTTTTCCGGCTACGTGGCGACCGGGTCGTTCAACCGTTCGGGCCTCAACTATGAAGCAGGCGCGCGGACGCCGTTGGCCGCAGTGTTCGCCGGCGCTTTGCTGATCGTTATTGTGTTGGTCGTCGCACCTTATGCGGCTTATCTGCCGAAAGCGGCCATGGCGGGCGTTTTGTTTATTGTTGCCTGGGGGCTGATCGATTTCAAAGAGATCGTCCACATTCTTAAGGTTTCGAGGCGGGAGACGGCGGTTTTGTCGGTGACCTTCTTCAGCGCCCTGTTCCTTGAGTTGGAGTTGGCGATCTTCGCTGGCGTACTGCTCTCGCTGATCATGTATCTGGAGCGGGTTTCCAAGCCGATTATCCGCCATCAGGTCCCCGATCCGCGCGGCGGCAAACGGGTTTTTTCGTCCGATCCGACCTTGCCCGAGTGTCCGCAGTTCCGGGTCGCCCAGATTGACGGATCGATCTTTTTCGGCAACGTCAATCGGGTCGAGGAAACCTTCGACCTGTTCCGCGCCAACCGGCCTGAGCAAAAGCATCTGGCAATCGTCGCCCAGGCGATCCGTTTTGTCGATTTGCAAGGTGGCGAGGCCTTCGCCAATGAAGCCAAGGAGCGCCGGAAAATTGGCGGTGGATTCTATGTAATCAATGCACAGCCCCATCTGTGGGATGCTTTTGAAAATCTGGATTGCATCGATGAAATCGATGAAAATCATTTCTTCCTCGGCCGAACCGCCGCCATTCATGCGGTTTATCAAAAGCTCGATAAATCAATTTGCGTGAAGTGTCGGAACCGCATTTTCCTAGAGTGTCAGAAGGATTTTGGCCGGTCTACCTAACGCGGCATACCGGTATGAAAGGAACCCGTAGATGACAAAACTGATCGATCAGGCTTTTGAAGTCTTAAAGACCCTCCCGGAAGTGGATCAGGACCGGATCGCCTGGGAAATCATCGAGCGGGTCGAGGATAAAAACGAGTGGGACCGGCTGGTCGCATCGCCCGAAGCTCAGGCCTGGATGGAAAAAATGGCGAAGAAGGCGCTGAAGGAATACGACAAGATCGCCAGCCGTCTGTCGATCAAGTTCGTTTCCCTCGAACTCGGCAACCTTCTGCGGGAAAAGGCCTACTGGAAACACTTCAACGAACTGCCGGATGATATCCGCAAGCTGGCCGAAGAAACTTATCAGTCCTGGAAGGACAATCCGAAAAATCCAGGCCTGCGTTTCAAGCAGATTCATCCCAAGTTGCCGGTGATGTCTTTTCGGGTGGGCATGAAACACCGAACCGTTGGCGTTGAGGCCAATGACGGCAAGGTCGTCTGGTTCTGGGTTGGCTCGTTCGATACTTTTAAGGCTGAACTGGGATAGCCTGTTTCTTTTCATGTTTTAAGAGCGCGCATTTTAACGCGGTAAAGGTTTGTCGGCCCGAAGGGTTGATTGACATTGCTTTCGCTCCACTTCTTATTGGTAATGCGTTTGATTTGAGCGGTCTTTTTAAGCGGGGCTGGAGTTCCAGAATGTTTTTGAGAGCGGTTTTTGTTTTTCTGTTTTTGTCGACCGCTCCTGCCTGGGCTTTTTCCTCAGACCCTGCGACCCTTGATTGGGATGACCTTCTCCCCAAGATGGGAAAAATTGAAAGTCCTCATCTTCAACTGCCGCAGATGCAGCAGTGGGATGTGGAAAGTCTGGCCGACCTTATGTGGTTTGAAGCGAATGATAAATATCAGGACGACCCGACGATTGCCCAAGACATGGCCGACCTGACGGAGCAACTGACCGATCAGGGAGTCGACATAAAAAAGGCGGTGCGGGACTACGAGACCTATAGGGACGAAATTGCAAAGCGAAATCGAGCCGTTGTAGCGGAACTTGATGGCCGAACCACCCGCTTGCCCGGCTACGCTTTGCCGCTTGAATTTGAGCAAGGCGAGGTTCGGGAATTTCTTCTTGTCCCTTATTTGGGGGCCTGTATCCACACTCCGCCGCCACCGCCCAATCAGATCGTCTTTGTTCGCGTTGCCCAGCCTTTCAAGATGGAGGGGCTCTATGAGCCTGTTTGGGTGACCGGTCGAATGAAGACCGGGCAGGTGGAGAAGAATCTCTCCTATGTCGATGGCGCGGCGAAAATTGAAACCGGCTACACAATGGAAGGCGTCAAGATCGAGCCTTACCTTGATAAGTCCCAGTAAGCCATAGGCGGGGTGGATCAGAAAATAGGTGCGGGCAACTAATGTTATGTTATAACATAACATTTATATGGTGGGCCAAATCTGATGAAAAGGACGGAGCATAGAATGGAAGAGGTAAAGATAAGCGTACGCAGTAGATTTCTCTGGGTGATGGGGGCTCTCTCGTCGCTGGCTTTTACAGCCGGTGCATCTGCGCAAGAACAGCATGTCCACGAACATGGTGTGGGCCAACTCAATCTGGCGATTGACGGCGAATTGGTCGAGTTGGAGCTTGCCGCGCCAGGCGCCGATATTGTCGGTTTTGAGCATGAGCCCGCGACGGCGGCCGAGAAAGAAGCGTTTGCCTCGGCGCTTGCCAAGCTGAAGAACGGCGCCGCGCTTTTCATGTTCCCCGATGCGGCTAAGTGCCGTCTGGATGAGGCTCGTGTGGAATCGGAAGATATGTCTGAAGAGCAGCATGAGGAAGAACATCGCCACGAAAGCGCCCATGAGAAAGATGATCATGATGAGGCTGGTCACCAAAAGGGAGAAGCCGATAAGCATGCGGAGTTCCATGTTCATTACCGGTTTCGGTGTGCTGACGCGGAGCAGTTGACCTATATTGATGTCTCGTATTTCAATGCTTTTCCGGCGGCGAGAGAACTGGAAGTCCAGGCGCTTACGCCACGGGGGCAGAAAGGGGGCGAACTGACGGCTGCTTCGCCACGTTTGACATTTTGAGGTAAAATGACGGACCGGGCGGTTCATTTATCGGACGTAAGGTATCGATGGCACTCCGGGGAGCCGCTGGTCCTCGATATTCCGCATTTTGATTTAGCTGAAAAAGAACGGCTGTTCGTCAAAGGGCCGAGTGGCAGCGGCAAGACAACGCTTTTGAATATCTTGGGCGGCGTTGCGGTTCCCGAAGCGGGGAAAGTTGAAGTTCTGGGCCGGGATATTGCAAACCTTTCCGGCGCGGCGCGGGATGCCTTCCGCGCCGATCACATTGGTTTTATTTTCCAGATGTTCAATCTGGTTCCCTATCTCTCGTTGGTCGAAAATGTGGTTCTTCCCTGCCGGTTTTCGTCTGCCCGGCGTCGGCGAATTGAGGCCAGGGGATCGACCCCGGAGCGGGAAGCATATCGCCTGCTGAATCACATGGAGTTGAACCCAGACCGGCTTAATGGGCGGGATGTGGCTAAGCTCAGTGTTGGCCAGCAACAACGGGTCGCCGTCGCCCGGGCGTTGGTCGGTGGGCCGGGGCTGGTAATAGCCGATGAACCGACTTCAGCGCTGGACGCCGACGCCAGAAACCTTTTTCTCGATTTGCTGATCAAGGAGTTGGAAGAGGCGGGTGCGGCTCTGTTGTTCGTCAGTCATGATGCTGCGCTGGCCGAGGCTTTCGACCGTACCCTTGAAATTGGACAGATCAATCGGGCGGGGGAGGCGACATGATGGTCTTCTCCGTACTCTCTCTCGCATTTAAGAGTCTCAAAAACCGCCGTCTGACGGTGCTGCTGACGATTTTTTCCATCGCGGTCAGCGTGGCGTTGTTGATCGGCGTCGAAAAGGTCAGGACCGAAGCGCGGGCGAGCTTCGCCAATACCGTTTCGGGAACGGACGTCATCGTCGGTGCGCGCAGCGGCTCAGTCCAATTGCTGCTCTATTCAGTTTTTCGGATTGGCAATGCGACCGCCAATATTTCATGGCGGACCTACCGGGCCCTTGCCGAGCGGAGCGATGTCGCTTGGACCATTCCGTTGTCGTTGGGAGACTCGCATAAGGGATACCGGGTTCTCGGCACCAGCGATGCCTATTTCGACCACTACCGCTATGCCGGCAAAAATGCTTTGAAGATCAGCCAAGGGAAACCTTTTGAGGCGGTTTTCGATGTGGTGCTCGGGGCGGAAGTGGCAGGCGCTCTCGGGTATGAACTCGGTGAATCCATCGTTTTGGCCCATGGATTGGGCCGTGAAGGTATCTCCAACCACAAGGACTATCCCTTTACAGTCGTTGGGATTTTGTCGAGAACGGGAACGCCGGTTGATCGAACGGTCCATATCAGCCTTGAGGGCATGGAAGCCATTCATGTGGACTGGAGAGGTGGTGCGCGGATTCCCGGGATGGCGAAAACGGTTGATGAAATTCAACAAATGAAGCTGCGGCCCAAGTCGATTACGGCGTTTCTTGTTGGCCTCAAATCGCGTGTTGGAGCTTTTGCCTTTCAGCGCAGCGTCAATGAATTTAGGCGTGAGCCGCTGAGTGCAATTTTCCCCGGGGTCGCCCTGCAGGAACTTTGGGATCTTATGGGTGCCGCAGAAGGCGCGTTGACTGTTGTTTCGGTTTTTGTCGTTGTGTCCGGCTTGCTGGGGATGATCACCATGCTGCTTTCCAGCCTAAACGAGCGCCGCCGTGAAATGGCGATCCTTCGGTCGGTGGGCGCGGGGCCGATTCATATCCTGGGGCTTCTGGTGACCGAAGCCGCGGTTTTGACGATTCTCGGCGCGCTGATTGGTCTCGCAGTTCTTTACGGCGGTCTGGCCGTCTCTCAGACGGCGATCAGTGAGCATTTCGGGCTCTACCTGCAGGTTGGCATTCCCTCCATCCGGGAGGTCAAAATCCTCTCCCTGGTTGCCATTGCTGGGGTCATTGCAGGGCTAATTCCCGGCTACCGCGCCTATCGGCGTTCCCTCGCCGACGGCATGATTGTCCGAACTTAATTCAAGCCAATTTCGGCTATCCACAATCCTATCCGCCTGAGTGAATAGTCGATTTATCGGCTGTTCTTTTTCTTTGTAGATTAATGCTGTGTGAGAACACACAAATAACCATACATAAAATGTATGTATTCACACATTGTAATGGGCGTTAAATCAAATTAATCAGAAATTGATGGCGGTCAATACAGAGTCATACTCGTCTGAACTATATGTAAAAGACGATTTTATCAATATTATCCACTATCTATGTGGGGTTATTTGGCAAAATTGACCGTGGTCAATTTGTCTTGATTCTGTGGTGACTTTGCTTTTGCAAGTATTCAATTTTCTGGAGAGGAAGGAATGAGCGAGCGGCTAACAAAGAACGCTGCGCGGAACATCTTCTTCGGTGGAACGGCGTTTTTCTTCGTCGTCTTCATCGCGTTGGTGGCCCATAGCGTTAACTACATCGTGGAGGAGTCTACGGACCATGAGGGCTTAAACGACTCCATCGCGCTGGGCAAACACGTGTGGGAGAAAAACTCATGCATCAACTGCCATACCCTGCTTGGCGAAGGGGCCTATTTCGCGCCTGAGCTGGGCAACGTCTGGGTGCGCTATGGCGGCAAGGAAGATCCCGAGTCGGCCCGTGAGGGCATCATCGGTTGGATCCAGGCTCAGCCGACGGGCATCGAGGGACGGCGGCAAATGCCGCAGTTCAATCTGACGGATGAAGAACTGAACAGCCTGGTCGATTTCTTTGAATGGACCAGCCGTATCGACACCCAGAACTGGCCGCCCAATGAGGCCGGCTAACGCCGTCGGGGAGATAAGACGATGATTAAATACGAAACTCAAAAAGTCGCGCTTTATTACTTTATTGGCGCTTCTATCTTGTTTGTCGCTCAAGTATTGGGTGGGCTTATTGCTGGAACCATTTACGTGTTTCCCAATTTCCTGTCCGATATTGTGCCATTCCACATCATTCGCATGATCCACACCAACGCGCTGATTGTCTGGTTGCTCATGGGCTTTATGGGCGCGGCCTACTATCTGGTGCCTGAAGAAACGGAAACCGAGCTTTACAGTCCGAAGCTGGCGATTTTCCAGTTCTTCCTGTTTCTCTTCGGTGCCGCGGCGGCTGTTGTCGGTTACCTTTTCGGCATTCATGAAGGGCGCGAGTTCCTTGAACAGCCGTTGTGGATCAAGCTGGCGATTGTCGTGGTTGCCCTGATTTTCCTGTTCAACCTGACCATGACGGTGCTTAAGGGCCGTAAGACGGCGGTGACTAACGTGCTGTTGCTCGGCCTTTGGGGCGTGGCGATCTTCTTCCTGTTTTCGCTCTACAACCCGGTCAATCTGGCGCTCGATAAAACCTTCTGGTGGTGGGTCGTGCATCTTTGGGTCGAAGGCGTTTGGGAACTGGTGATGGCCGCAATCCTGGCCTTCCTGATGATCAAGATGACCGGCATCGACCGTGAAATTGTTGAAAAGTGGCTCTACGTCATTATCGGTTTGTCGTTGTTCACCGGCATTTTGGGCACTGGCCACCACTACTATTGGATCGGTACGCCTGGGTATTGGCAGTGGATCGGCAGCGTTTTCTCGACGCTCGAGGTTCTGCCTTTCTTCGCCATGGTTGTTTTCACCTTCTATATGGTTTGGAAAGGCGGTCGCGATCATCCCAACAAAGCGGCTCTTCTGTGGGCTCTTGGGTGTTCGGTTATCGCTTTCTTCGGCGCCGGCGTCTGGGGCTTTATGCATACGCTTTCATCGATCAACTACTACACCCACGGGACGCAGATCACGGCGGCGCACGGCCATCTGGCTTTCTATGGCGCATACGTCATGCTCAATGTGGCGATGTTCGTCTACGCGCTTCCCAACCTGCTCAACCGTGAGCCTTACAACCAGACGCTTTCCATGTGGAGCTTCTGGATCACCACTTCGGCCATGTGTTTCATGACTTTTGCACTGACCTTTGCAGGCGTCGTACAGACCCACATGCAACGGGTGCTGGGTGAAGGATACATGGACGTTCAGGATCAGCTCGCGCTGTTCTACTGGATGCGTCTCGGCGCTGGCGCCGTTGCGGTGATCGGTGTGTTGATGTTGATCGTCTCTTTCATCCCTTTCAAGAGCAGGGAGAAAGTGACGGCGCAGCCTATGGCCGCTGAATAATTCGCGGTTCCCACGCCTCCGCCGGAAAGTCCTCCCCCCAAATTCTATGGGACTTTCCGGCGGAGACCCCTACCGATCTTTCAAGACGGCGAGAACAATGGATATTCCTTTTTATCAACCGACCGGTGACGAATGCTCTTTGTTCGAACGCGCCTTCGAACACAAACTGCCTTTACTGCTCAAAGGGCCGACCGGATGCGGCAAAACCCGTTTTGTCGCTCATATGGCGGCGAAGTTGGGCAAGTCACTTCATACGGTTTCCTGCCACGACGATTTAAGTGCTGCCGATTTGACCGGACGATATTTGCTCAAAGGCGGTGAGACGGTGTGGGTCGATGGGCCTCTGACCCGTGCGGTGCGCGAGGGCGGTATTTGCTATCTCGACGAAGTTGTTGAAGCGCGCAAGGACGTGACCGTGGTTTTGCATCCTTTAACGGATGATCGACGGGTCCTGCCGCTGGAGCGCACTAACGAACTCTTGGAAGCCCCCGAAGATTTCATGCTGGTGGTTTCTTACAACCCCGGCTATCAGAATGTCCTCAAGTCGCTAAAGCCCAGCACCCGGCAGCGTTTTCTCGCCATCGAATTTGATTTTCCGCCTGCTGAACGGGAAGCTGAAATCGTCGCCAAGGAAAGCGGCCTTCCCGTCGGAAAATGTCAGGGGCTGGTTATGCTGGCGCGACGCCTGCGGGCGATGAAGGGCCACGACCTTGAGGAAGGTGTCTCGACCCGGCTTTTGGTTTATTGCGCCACCCTGATTGCGGCAGGCATGGACATGGAACAAGCCATTTTGGCTGCGATGATCGAGCCGCTGACCGATGAGCCCGACGTCAAAGCGGGTCTGCTCGAAGTGGTTAAGGCGACGTTCTAATGTCGATTTTTGGCATCCTCGATCCGGAAGAATTTATCGGCGGCTACTGGCATAGGCTGGTCGGCGATGCTGAAAGCTATTTTCGGTTTGAAGAGGCTGCCGTTTCTTTCGATGAAGTGCGCAATCCGCTTGGTGTTTTCTTCCATGGGCTTGGCGGAACCGGCGGTGTCCGGCTGGTTCCGGCCCATGAGCAAACCTCTCACCACCGTCTTACATTCCGACAGAAGCTGGGGATGGAAAGCGAGAGGATCGATAAGCCGGTGTTTAACGGCGAAACCGTTTCTCTGCCGCGCAAGATCGATATCTATCCCGACCGCGCTTTGAACCGTGATCTCTATTTTTGGTTGGCGGCGTTCTTCGTTCATCTGAAAGAACCGCTGACACTGGCGCAGACTGCGCTGCGGGCCGATGTTTCTTTTCTCCGGGTGGCGGACCGCGCTACGGCGGATACTCTGGCGGCTTGTCCCGGACTGAAAGATCGTTATCGGCGACTCTGTGAAGCCATGCTTGAGGCTCGGCCTAAGAGAAAACATCTCTCGGGGATAGAGGCGGAAGTGGAGCAGGCGGTGACGGCCTTGCTGAGCGGAGAGCCGATGCCGGACATTGCGACCGATGTCGCGGCCAAAGACTACAGGCCTTTTCTCCCCGTTCCCTTATGGGGAGCTTTCACGCCTGCAGAGCCCAAGTTGCGGGATGAGAGAGAGCAGGATGAAGAGCGGGAATCCGCTCAAGGAGAAGAAGACGACCGTAAACGTAAGGCGTCACGGAAGAAGCAGGATCAGGCGGAGCGTGAAGACTCGCTGATCCTCAATAAGTTTGAAAAAATTCTCTCTCTCGCCGAGATGGTCAACCTCAACCGCGCCATTGACGACGATGAAGACGAAGACCCCAAGAAGGCTGCCGACGATCTTGATGAAATTACCGTCAGTCCGCACCAGAAAAAGGCGGCGACCAAGATCAAGCTCGATCTGGATTTGCCGCCTGATGCTGTGGACGAAGAGACCCTGGAGGCCCAGTTGACCTATCCCGAATGGGATTGCCGCAAAGAGCGGTTGCTGCCCAAACATTGCGCCGTCTTCGTTCAGACGGCCCCGATTGTGGGGGAGAACTGGCGGCCGGACCCGGATCAGAAACGTCGCATACGACGGGTCCGCCGCCAGTTTGAGGCGCTTCGCCCCAAACGTCAGATTCTGACTGCTCAGCCGGATGGGCAGGAGTTGGATATGGATGCGTTGGTGCGGTCGCGGTGCGACATGGCGGCGGGCGGTCCCGTTACTAACCGGGTCTATCTCGATGCGCGGAACAACGAACGGGATTTGGCGGTGGTTCTGCTGGTCGACGTTTCGCTTTCCACGGATGCCTGGATCGAGGGCAAACGGGTTCTCAATGTGGAAAAGGAAGCGCTGACCGCCTTGGCTCACGGCCTGGAGGCTTGCGGCGATGATCACGCGATCCTTACCTTTACCTCGCGGCGTCGCAAGTTTGTCCGCATCGAAACGGTCAAAGGGTTCGATGAACCGGCGAATAGTCAGGTCGACCAACGGATTTCGGCGCTTAAACCCGGTTTTTATACCCGCATGGGCGCGGCGATCCGTCATGCCTCTGCGGTTCTCGCAAAACGCCCCAATCGGCACCGGCTTTTGTTGGTGCTGACCGATGGGAAACCCAACGACGTCGATCACTACGAAGGACGCTACGGGCTGGAAGATACGCGCATGGCGATTCAAGAGGCCCGACGGGATGGTGCGGTGGTTTTTGGGGTTACGGTCGATACCCAGGCAAGAGACTATTTCCCCCGCCTTTTCGGTCGCGGGGCTTACCATATCGTCGGCCATATCGATCGCCTACCCGCCGCTCTGCCAAAAATCTACGGGAATCTGGTGGCCTAGAGATGAAAGACAACGACGCCAAAACATTCGATGACGAAGAGGGCTGGGGAGCGCTTGATCATCTGCCCGGCAACCCGATGATCTGGGTGCTGATCATTGGTGAGCTTCTCGTGTTCGGTGCGTTCTTCCTGGGGTTTGGCGGGGTGCGGCTGACCGACCTGGCCGAGTTTACCGCGTCGCAAGGCAAGCTCGACCGGATGCTCGGCGGGATCAATACGCTGGTGTTGTTGACCAGTGGTTTTTTGGCCGCCATGGCCGTGCGGGCCAGGGGGCTGGAGCAAAACAAAGCCTCTCGCTTTTGGATGGTCGGGTCGATGCTGGTCGGTAGCTTGTTTCTGGTCTTCAAAGTCATCGAATACGCCGATAAAGCCGAACAGGGTATCGGCATTACCAGCAACTCGTTCTTCACCCTGTTCTATCTCTCGACCGGCTTTCATTTTCTCCATGTCATCCTAGGCCTGATTATCCTTGCCGTTGTGACCTGGAAAAACAGCCTTGAGAACCTGGAGACCGGCGCGGCCTTTTGGCACATGGTCGATCTGATCTGGGTGATCCTCTATCCCGTCGCCTATTTGATCCGGTGAGCACCATGCGATTTACCCTGCCAAATAAAAATCTGCTGATCGTCACCTGGCTTTTGCTCATGGCCCTGACGCTCGCCTCCATGTATTGGGGCAAAGCCTCTTCGGGCAGTCAGGAGGTCTTGGGGCTTTCCTGGGTGGGGCTGGTTTTGGCGGTTACCGTCGTAAAGGCTCGACAAATTCTCTACGTCTATCTCAACCTGCGCCAAAGCACCGGCGGCTGGCGGGCTTTTTTTATGGCGTTTCTTCTCGCCGTCTGTTTTGGTATCGGCCTGACATACCTAATACCGCCGTTTAATGGGTCCTGACCCTAGAGCGCTTGCCTTCCTTGCGGCTGTGCTGGGTGCGGAAGGGATTGCCGGTTCGG
>Ga0209692_10004585_pt1 | contig 12389 bp, 7 predicted proteins | sample tdDd472_FD_187129 | JGI IMG/M metagenome (GOLD analysis project Ga0209692, IMG submission 187129) | Marine sediment microbial communities from the Atlantic coast under amendment with organic carbon and nitrate - tdDd47.2 (SPAdes)... | ecosystem: Environmental > Aquatic > Marine > Coastal >...
TAATACGCACGCCCCATCGGGGCGAAATATCGGTAACCGCATAAGAAAAAATGAAGAACCGCGCTGTAGGTGCGGAACCTGTTCTTTCTAGTTTTGTCGGAGATTCCTGCTCAAGGCAGGAATGACAAGCTGGTTTCATTATTTTTTTCTCCCCTCCATTTACCAAAGGGAGGGGTTGGGGGTGGGTTCTGTTGGTTAATCACACTATTCCGGTTCAAAGCTGAAATAACATACATTTTTCATTGTCATGCTCGCGAAAGCGGGCATCTCGTTTTTGTTTTGCCGGGGTGTGTCGGAGATTCCGCATCTTCGTGCGGAATGACATGTTTAGTTGTGTCGTTATTTACAGATGAGTGACATGCACGGGTTTAAGAAATAGTATCCAAAGCTTACCGAAATTCTCACCCACCACAATTTTCCCCCTTCGATAGGGGGAAATTCCGGCTTGCCGGAATGGGGGATGACCAAAAGTCACAAGAATTGCCTGTTTTGAACGTCCTCCATCATTTTTGCAAGAGACGCAAAAACGCTGCATCCTTCACAAGAAGGATGAAGAGACTATCAATCTCACATTATAATACGCACGCCCCATCGGGGCGAAATATCGGTAACCGCATAAGAAAAAATGAAGAACCGCGCTGTAGGTGCGGAACCTGTTCTTTCTAGTTTTGTCGGAGATTCCTGCTCAAGGCAGGAATGACATGATTTGTTGTGTCGCAGTGCTCTTCCGTGGGTGGCATGCACTTCAGTGCATGGAGGTTCGGGTCTTCGAGCACCTCAGACACCTCATCCGCGTGCCTCAGATACCTAACCCACTACTAACATTGAGGACTACTTTAAAATAACAAGGGCGGGTTTTTTACCCGCCCTCGACTTTAGACTACCGACTTTAGACCGGTGACTAATTTTTTATTTTTTTATCTCGCCGTTGCCGTTTACAACCCAGGTATTACCGCTATAAAGAAGTTTTTTCATATCTCCTTTACCCTTTTTCTCGGTAATATAATTTATCTGATTCACTACACCTTCATCATAAGTCGGTTTGAAAATCTGGCGGAAAACACCAATAGGTGTTGGTAAACCGTCATGATCTGTCATGTGTGCTATAATGAATGCGCGTAACGGATTAGCATCTTTCTCATCATGAACCCAGCAATCTTCTGCTGTATATTTGCCATCGGTGAGGCTCACCACTTTAGGAGTAAAGCCATCCAGAATAATACCCTTATCATTTTCTTTTCCGAAAACCATAGGTTTACCATGTTCAAGGACGATAATATTATCAGCTTTAGTTTCTTTATTGGTTAATACCTCAAAAGCACCGTCATTAAAAATATTACAATTCTGGAAAATTTCAATAAATGCAGTACCTTTATGACCTGCAGCCCGGTTAATCATTTCCTGCATGTGTTTAGGATCGCGATCTAACGTTCTGGCTACAAAAGATGCTTCAGCACCAAGAGCAAGCGAAGCTGGATTAAAAGGATAATCCACGCTGCCAAACGGGGAAGATTTTGTAACTTTTCCCTGTTCGGAAGTAGGTGAATACTGACCTTTGGTCAATCCGTAAATTCTATTGTTAAACAACAAAATTTTAAGATCTATATTTTTACGACATGTATGGATAAAGTGGTTCCCACCTATTGACATCAAGTCACCATCGCCGGTTGCAACCCAAACCGAAAGATCGGGGCGGGCAACTTTAAGTCCTGATGCAACAGCCGGAGCCCTGCCGTGGATGCTGTGAATACCGTAAGTATCCATATAATATGGGAAACGGCTGGAACATCCGATACCGGAGACCCATACAAATTTTTCTTTAGGAATACCCATCGCAGGAAAGGTACGTTGAACTTGTGCAAGAATGGAATAATCACCACAACCCGGACACCATCTTACATCCAAACCGGAAGAAAAATCTTTAGCCGTTAATTTCGGTTTATCTATATTCATGTTCTCGTTAGACATTTTCTCCTCCAAGGATTTCTTCAATTTTCGACTTGATTTCCGAGGCTCTGAATGGTAAACCTTTTATTTTTGTATGCGAAATCACGTCTATTAAATATTTGCTTCTGATAAGTGTAGCCAACTGACCCAGGTTTAGTTCCGGTATAAGAACCTTTTTGAAATTTTTCAAAACGTCCCCGGTATTTGCAGGCATCGGGTTCAAATATTTCATGTGTGCCTGTGAAACTTTGTAACCTTCTGCTCTGGCACGTTTTACAGCTTCGGTTATGGCACCGTAAGTACCGCCCCAACCAAGTACCAAAACATCACCGGTTTGTTCGCCAACCACTTCAAGTTCAGGGATAACTTTTGCGATATTATCAACTTTTTGCTGACGTAATCTTACCATAAAATCGTGGTTATCGGGTTCATAATTTACATTTCCGGTTATATTTTCTTTCTCTAAACCACCAATCCTGTGTTCAAAACCTGGGGTGCCGGGTCTTGCCCATGGTCGGGATAAAAATTCATCACGTTGATATGGCTGGAACTCATCATTTTCCTCAACAAAAGAAACTTCAATTTTTTCCAAATCTTCTAAATCAGGAAGTTTCCATGGTTCAGCGCCATTTGCGATATAACCGTCCGTGAGTAAAATAACCGGAGTCATAAACTTGAGCGCTATTCTTGAAGCTTCAATGGCCATGTAGAAGCAATCCTTTGGTGTTGAGGCAGCTACCACTGCAACAGGCGATTCGCCGTTCCTGCCGTAAATTGCCTGCATAAGATCTGCCTGCTCTGTTTTCGTTGGAAGACCGGTTGAAGGACCACCTCTCTGAACATCTACAATAACAAGCGGGAGCTCGGTCATTACAGCAAGTCCGGTTGCTTCAGTTTTTAGGGCTAAACCCGGACCTGACGTTGTAGTAATAGCCAATGAACCGCCAAATGCTGCACCAATAGCAGATGCAATACCCGCGATCTCATCTTCTGCCTGGAATGTTTTGATACCATAATTTTTATATACACTCATGTAGTGCAAAATATCAGAAGCAGGAGTTATAGGGTAGGTACCTAAAAATGCCGGTAACCCGCTTAGCAGAGACGCTGCAACAAAACCGATAGCCGTAGCCTCGTTCCCGGAAATATTCCTGTATGTTCCGGTAGGTAATTCTGCCGGTTTAACAGTGTAACGGGTCGTGAAAATCTGTGTTGCATCGCCATAATAATAACCTGCTTTCAACGCCTTCATATTAGCGTCGATAAGTTCAGGGCGTTTCTTAAATTTTGTTTCAATCCATTCAATTGTAGGCTCTAACGGTCTGTTATAAAGCCAGTACATTAACCCAAGAGCGAAAAAGTTCTTACAACGTTGAACTTCTTTAATACTCAAAGGACTTCCTTCAAGTGCATTCGATGTTAATGTAGTAATAGGAACCTGAAAAACTTTAAAACCGTCAAGAGTATTATCTTCGAGGGGGTTACTATCGTAACCAGCAGTGTTCAGATTTTTTTTGTCGAACGAATCTGTATTCACCACGATTAAAGCATGCGGCTTAATATTTTTAAGATTTATTTTTAACGCGGCAGGATTCATTGCCACGAGAACATCCGGAGAATCACCGGGAGTATGAATCGGGTTAGAACTGAAATGGAGCTGGAACCCGCTAACGCCGTATAATGTACCGGCAGGGGCGCGTATTTCAGCAGGATAATCGGGCAGAGTGCTTAAGTCGTTTCCGACAAACGCCGTTGTGTCGCTAAATTGTGAACCTGTCAGCTGCATACCGTCACCGGAATCACCGGCGAACATTACGGTTACTTCACTAACATTTTTTACTTCTTTTCCGTTTTCTTGTGCCATTTTTTTTAACTCTGATCTTTTTATTTGGACCAATTAGTTTTATTAAATCGTTTTATGCTCTAAAATATTAAAGCTTTTTTTTATTAACAATAAGTTAACATATAAAAACTTGTTGATATATAAAATTGAAAAACCCCGTATGAGTTTTTTATTCATACGGGGTCTTCAAATTAAATCTTTTTCATTATCTCTAAAAATTCATCCGCGTTCACAAAGCCTGTCAATCTTTTTATCTCGTTACCTTGCTCATCTAAAAATATTATCGTTGGCATCCCGATAATGTTAAATCTTTTCCTTATCTCTTCTGTAGTTTCCGACATCGATTTTGTCATATCAACTTTGTAGTTGGTAAACTCTTTTGACAATGCAATTACCTTGTCATCACTAAATGTGAGCGCATCAAGTTCTTTACAAGGGACACACCAATCCGCGTAAAAATCAATTATCATTTTTTCACCGGATTTAAGCGACGATTCATAGGTTGCCATTTCAAATTTTTGCCAGTCGGGTGATTTTTTCTCGACAGGCCACAACATCCAAACTGCGGTTGCCAGAATTACAACAGAAAAGACGATTTTAAATATCCTGAAGCCTGTAACGTTATTTGCTAATTTATCAACAAGGGTAAGATACAGCGCCGCAAATATCATATATGCCGGTAGTACATACCCTGAAAATGATTTCGGTAATATAGGGAGTATGAAATATATTGCCATCCCGATAAGAATAAACCCAAAGATATGTTTAACCGCTTCCATCCAGAATCCGGCACGCGGAAGACTTTTAAGTTTTCCGGAAAATACCGCGAGAATTAAATAAGGTGTTCCTAAACCAAGCGCGAGGAAGAAAAACATCATAAATCCATAAAATGGATCGCCCTTGGCTGCAACAGCAGTGACAAGTCCCAGTACGAAAGGACCGATACAGGGTGCTGCCACAATACCCATGGTCAAACCCATGAAAAAAGCGCCGAAAACTCCCGATTTTGCTCCGCCGGCTTTCATAACCCAAGAATCGGGCATTTTAAATTCATACAAGCCAAACATGCTTAATGCCAGGGCAAACAAAACTCCTGCAATAATGATAACTACTATCGGATTCTGCATGAGGGTACCGAACACCGAACCTGACAACGAAGTAACAACCCCGACCACGGAATATGTAAGCGCCATCCCCAGAACATAAAATAGTCCCAGCATGAATAACTTGCCCGTACTTCCTTCGCTCTGGCCTCCAAAATAACCAATCGTGATAGGAATAAGCGGGTAAACGCAAGGAGTAAGATTTAATGCCAATCCGCCTACAAATACCAAAATAAGCGAGAACAACAATCCGCTGCTCTCAAGCATGGATTGTAAAGAATCATCATCTTTTTCTTCACTCACGGGGGCTGTGTAACTAACTGCAACCTTACTGAACACCTCGTTATTTATTTCGCTTACCGGGGTGGAAGTATTCACAACATTTAAGGTTAAGATAGTATCTATCTCTGCCGGAGGCATACATGAGGCATCGTTACATGCCTGGTACTCGATGCTCACCGGAAATTTGTATTCTCCCGGAGTTAAGCCAGAGTTAACTTTTACCAAAGCGGTAATAAAAACCTTTCCTTCATAAACAGAAACAGGGCTTTCTGAAAAACTAAATTTAATTTCCTTTGCCTGCGGAAAAGTTAAACTGCTAACAGTAAAACTTTCAGCTCCGCCAAAAGTGACACTGGTTCCAATAAGGAAATCATCATTAGGCGTATTTGAATTGATGTGCCAGGTTTCTTCTATATTTAGTTCCAACGCTAATTTAAACTCGGCGCCGGGATGCATTTTATCAAATGAAGTATAATATTTTGCCTGAACCAGATTAAGGTCCATGCCAAATTGGGCGTAAAGTTGTGAAAATCCCCAAAGAAGTAAAAATATTGAAAGTTTTTTTAGCATTTTTTCACCATATTATTTTATCTTTTCCAGTTGTGGACTATTGGGAACCTTCGTCCATATCCGAAAGCTTTCGTGGAAACTCTTAACACCGGGGCAGCCTGTTTTCTTTTAAATTCATTCAGATCAACAAGGCGTAAAGTTTTCCTAATAAGTTCTGCATCCCCTATCTCCTCAATTATCTCGTTAAATTCCTTGTATTCTTCCAGGTACATTTTAAGGATTTTATCCAACACGGAGTAAGGTGGTAATGAATCTTCATCTTTCTGGTCGGGTCTTAATTCTGCAGAGGGGGCTTTGTCTATTATTTCACGGGGTATAATTTCATTTTCCCTGTTAATATATTCGCAAATTTTATAAACTTCTGTTTTATATATATCGCCTATAACCGCCAGCGCACCACACATATCGCCATATAGAGTAGCGTACCCCACTGCAATTTCAGATTTATTCCCGGTGGTTAATAACATGTAACCATATTTGTTAGACATTGCCATCAGGTAAAGACCACGAATACGGGATTGCAGATTTTCTTCCGTAATATCTTCATCAGTTCCTTCAAAGGCCGGTTCAAGTAGAGATTTCACTTTTTCAAAAACCGGTTGAATTGAAATATTGTGAAATGAGATGCCAAGATTTGAAATTAGTTTCTCTGAATCTTTTATACTTCCTTCACTTGAATATTGTGAAGGCATCATCAACACTTTAACATTTTCTTTCCCAAGTGCCTGAACGGCTATATATGCTACCAGGGCGGAATCAATTCCACCGCTCAAACCTAATTGTGCTTTTTTAAAGCCTGCTTTACATGCATAATCTTTCACACCAAGGATAAGCGCATCAAGTACTTCTTCCTCGAAACTACCTTCAAATTGTTCAACGGGGGAATATTTTTTATTGGTGTCAAAAATAAAATAATCTTCCTCGTACCTTTTTCCCATCAAACAAAGGTCACCCTTGCTGTCATAACACATGCTGGCACCATCGAAAACCAGATCGGTTTGTGCGCCTACACAGCAAACATAAGCAAGCGGAAGTTCATCGACCTTCGTGAGGGTAGAGAGCATTTCGAAGCGTTCTGCCCTTCTGCCGTAAGCGTAAGGAGAAGCTGAAACATTTATTAGTATGCTGGCGCCTTTGTCAACAAGCCGCTGAACTGGATCTTTTTCATACCGGCGTTGTTTCCAGTAATCGGCATCGTTCCAGATATCCTCGCATATTGAAATTCCAAGTTTTTCACCTTTGAACTCGTGAACATGAACATCTTTCGCCGATTCAAAATATCTTACTTCATCAAAAACATCGTAATTGGGGAGGAGAGTTTTATTCTGGGTGAATTTTATTTCGCCATTGTAGCATAATACAGCGGAGTTGTAAATTCCTGTTCCAACCTTGTCATATTCTTCGGTGATGGTTCCGAAAATCAAACCAATACCTCCGGTTACAGACGCCAGATCGGAAGTTGCTTCCTTCACCTTCTTACGAAACCATTCTTTTTCAATTAAATCCTGCGGGGGATATCCACAAATGGTAAGTTCAGGGAAAATTACAAGATCAGCACCGTCACTGCATCCTTTCCAGTATATTTCCAGAATTTTTTTCTTGTTACCTTCTATATCACCGATAGTCGGGTTAATCTGACCTAAAGCAATTTTCATATCTCAGATAAGTATGTTTTTTAATACAATATGAAAAAATAGTTAACCTTATCAGTTATTGCAATACAAAACAAATAATATGTTTTTTCATAATATCAAGCCGTTTTGCTAGTAATTTGCTCCTAACCTTTCTGTATTTAAACAGTTTCTGTTGTTATACATTAATAAATTATTAATTTTTAGGATAATGCCTTAAAAACTTTTTTCACTAATTAAAAAATCATTTTGGCGATAAAATTATTATTTTAAATTTTATTATTATTAAAGACGAGCAACCGGAAAACCCGTCATGCTTAAAGAAAAAGAAGCGAAAACAATTCTTAACAGGTTGACACGACCAGATACATGGTTCGGGCTGACTTATACAATGAATCTTTACAGGGGATGCCAGTTCCAGTGTATATATTGTGATTCGCGGAGTGATATATATAATCATGAAGATTTTTCGGATGTTGAAGCTAAAACCAACGGAATCGAGTTGCTGCGAAAAGAACTCTCGTCCAAGCGGAACAAGGGAACAATTGGTTTTGGTTCGATGCACGATCCTTACATGCCAATTGAAAAAAAACTTGAACTTACACGAGAAGGAATAAAGGCAATTGCAGATTTTCGTTTTCCCATGCACCTGATAACCAGGGGTGACTTGATTACAAGGGATATTGATGTATTGCAAAGGGCTTCGCGTGTTTATTGTGCGGTTAGTTTTACCATTACAACGTGTGATGAAGAGCTGGCTCGTAAAATTGAACCGGGTGCTCCAATACCTTCCCGAAGGCTTGAAGCAATGAAAATCCTTTCTGAAAATGGAATTTATGTTGGTGTAACTTTCATGCCTCTGTTGCCTTTTATTGAAGATACAATTGAAAATATTAGAGAGGTGGTTACCCTGTCTGCAAGGTACGGGGCTAAATATATCATACCGGCATTTGGTATGACGCTACGGGATGGCAACCGGGAATATTTTTATCAGAAACTTGACGAGAGTTTCCCGGGAATGCGGAAGAAGTACGAGGAAAAGTTCGGGAATAAATATAGCTGCGAACCTGAAAATGTTGAAACTTTGTATACTTATTTTTATAACTTGTGTGACGAACTGGGAATTGATACAAAAATGAAATTTTATGAAGAAGAGCATATCGAACAATATGATCTTTTCGGGAAGTAAAATCTGAAATGAAAATTCTTCTGATTATTCCTCCATTCACTCAATTAAACTCGCCATATCCTTCGGTTACCAAACTATCCGGTTTTCTGAAAACCAGAGGATTTGAATCGGAATGTTTTGACCTTTCACTTGAGGTTTTCCGGGCGCTTTTCTCTCGTACAGGCTTGCAGCGTATGTTCAACAAAATCGGGAAAATTCCGGAAGATGAATTCTCTTCCAGGGTATATAAATTACGTGAGAACTACATCAGCGTGAGCGATTATGTAATAAAATTTCTTGACGGTTCATCTCCTCACTTGTTCAGAAAAATATTAAGTGACGGATATCTCCCGAAAGGTGAAGCTTTCACCCGTGAAACAGACTTATTCCGTGCGTTCGGAGATCTGGGCGAGTATGACAAGGCGAAACATTTTGCATCTTTATTTATTGAAGATTTGACAAATTTTATAAAAAATAACATCACTCAAAATTTCGGTTTAAGCAGGTATGCAGAGCACATTGCAACCAGCACTCCGGAATTTTCTATTATCCTTGATGAATTTCAAAGTGACCGGAACATTGTTTCTAAATTAATACGTGAAATTACATTAAAAAAAATAAAGGAGTTTAATCCGGAGGTTGTCGGGTTTTCAATTCCTTTCCCGGGTAATCTTTTGGGAGCCTTGCACTCGGCTGATATGATTAGAGACCATGATCCCGGAATTAGAATTGTTTTCGGAGGAGGATACGTAAACACGGAATTACGAAAGCTGAATGATACGGGAATATTCCGGTTCACAGATTTTATAACTCTTGACGAGGGTGAATTACCACTACTTAATATTCTGGAATATATCAAATCCGGTAATTCAGGTCCTTTAGTCAGGACACTAGTTAAAGAAGAAAAAAATGTAAAGTTTGTTGATAATGGTTTCCCGAAAAATCTTCACTTTAATGATTCTGCCGCACCCGAAACTGCCGGGATCAATCCGGAGCATTATATATCTCTCACCGAGTTACTAAATCCCATGCACAGGATGTGGTCTGACGGTTACTGGAACAAACTCACACTGGCGCACGGATGTTACTGGGCTAAATGTACTTTTTGTGATGTAAATTTGGATTATATCGGAAGGTATTCACCCGCGAAAGCAGTTACGGTTGTGAATTGGATGGAAGAGCTCATTAAAAATTCGGGGAAAAACAGTTTTCATTTTACAGATGAGGCTGCCCCCCCTGCTCTGCTGCGTGATCTTTCTCTGGAAATACTTCGCAGAGAATTATCGGTTACATGGTGGGGAAATATCAGGTTTGAAAAAGCTTTTTCACCTGATTTATGCAAGCTGATGGCGGCAGCCGGTTGTATCGCCGTAAGTGGTGGTTTAGAAGTGGCAGATGACCGACTTCTGAAGTTGATAAACAAGGGTGTAACTGTTCAACAGGTGGCCCTCGCTTGTAATAATTTCAAAAATGCGGGGATAATGGTACATGCTTACCTGATGTATGGTTTCCCAACACAGTCGCCGCTTGAAACGATAAACAGTCTCGAGTATGTCCGCCAGTTTATGGAAGAGGGATTGATTGATTCCGGCTTCTGGCATCTTTTCACACTCACCGACCACAGTCCCGTTGCCGCAAATCCTGAAAAATTCGAAATTGAAATAATTTCCAACAGGGACAATAGTTTTGCAAATAATGACCTATTGCACCGTGATAAAAGGAAATTAAACCATGTTAAATTTTCCGGCGGCTTAAAAAAAGCCATATATAACTACATGAATGGCGTGGGTTTGGAATGGGATGTAAACAGTTGGTTTGATTTCGAAACCCCAAAAACAACAATTAAAAATAATTGTGTGAAAAGTTTTGTCGATTCTGATAACAGGTCAAAAATTATTGACCAGGCAGTTGGATATTGGTTGGGTACCGAACCTGCAATAATTGCAGATGGTGAAAAATTATTATTTGAAATCCATGGTAACGATGTTGTTGGAGAATACACCTTCCCTCGTGATACTGCATTTTGGATTATCGAATTTGCACGTGAACTGCTCGCCGGAAAAAGACTTACTTACCTTGATTTTTTATCGCGTAAACCTGAAAAAATAAATGAAAAAGTGGTATTTACTTCACAGGATTGGTTTGATTTACGCAAAGAATTTTTATTATTTTTATAAATACTAATTTCCCGCGGTACTATTATGAAAAAAATTGCTCTGCTATTAATTGTTTTTTCAGCCTCATTGCTGGCACAGCGTGACACATTGATCTTTAAAGCTGATTATATCCCATACCCGGATACCGTTCTGGTTGTTACCCCTGACAATTTTAATTCTGAATCAACTTACCCACTCGTGTATTTACTTCACGGCTGGACAGGTTACTGGTCATACTGGGATGAAATTTCAAATCTCGATTCTCTGGCAAACCAGTTCGGGTTTATTATCGTTTGTCCCGATGGCTTTAACGATTCATGGTATGTTGATAATCCTAAAAAGCCTAATGTTCAGTTTGAGAAGTTTTTCTGGAATGATCTAATTCCTGCCGTGGAGGAGAAATATAATCCGGATAGAGCAAATATTTTTATAACCGGATTAAGCATGGGGGGACACGGTGCGATCACACTGTTTTTAAAAAATATTAGCTATTTTAATTCAGCCGGTAGTATGAGCGGGATACTTGATTTAACACATTTCCCTGACAGGTGGAGCATACGTGACGGGATCGGTTCTATTAAAGATTACCCTGATGTTTGGGCGAGTAATTCCGCTATCAATTTACTTGATAATATTGCAGGAAGTGATAAAGAACTAATCGTTTCATGTGGCACCGAAGATTTTGCCTACGAGGTAAACCGGAAATTTTTTGATAAAGCACTTGAAAAAAAAGTTAAAATATCTTTTATCTCGAGACCGGGTAAACATGATCGCAAATTCTGGAAGGAAGCAATCGGTGTACATCTTGAGTTTTTCCGCAAGTTATGCAAATAATATGCATAATTTTGCATGTAACAAATTAAAATGTTCTAACTTTGCTTGATATAGAATTATTGAGGTTATATATTAGAAATCTTGTATCTTTTATAATTGTCAAGTGAAAAATTTTTCACTATCGTTTAGCCTCAAGAATTATCATCTTGAGATTAAATGATATGTTCATTTTTTTGTAATCAATATTCGGACTGTATGGACATAGTAAAGCCCCGCAAATTGGACAAAGGTGATTTAATCGGGTTAATTACACCCGCATCACTACCTTCAGATTTATCTAGAATTAATAAAGGTGTATCATATCTTGAAAACATGGGTTATCATGTAGAAGTTGGAAAAAACGTGGGTGCTCAGCGGGGTTATCTCGCCGGTAATGACGAACAACGCCTGCAAGACCTGCATGATATGTTTGCCAATGATGATGTAAAGGCAATTTTCTGCGTGAGGGGCGGTTATGGCTCAGGTAGATTGCTTGACAAAATTGATTACGAGCTAATTAAAAAAAATCCTAAAATATTTGTTGGTTATAGTGATATAACCGCTTTGCAAACAGCTTTTTTTAATAAAACAGGCCTGGTTACTTTTGCAGGTCCAATGGTTGCTGTTGATTTTCATGATGAAGTTGATCCGTTTGCTGAAGAGATTTTTTGGGCAACAATAACATCCAAAAATAAGATTGGAAAACTAAGAAATCCTGATGATGAGAACTTTTATATTCTTTCCCATGGCAGGAGTGAAGGTGAAATAATTGGTGGAAATTTATCTTTGATTTGTTCCCTGTTGGGCACTGATTATGAACCTCAATTTGAAAATAAGATTTTAATTATTGAAGAAATTGGTGAACTCCCTTTCAGA
>Ga0209692_10004588_pt1 | contig 12386 bp, 13 predicted proteins | sample tdDd472_FD_187129 | JGI IMG/M metagenome (GOLD analysis project Ga0209692, IMG submission 187129) | Marine sediment microbial communities from the Atlantic coast under amendment with organic carbon and nitrate - tdDd47.2 (SPAdes)... | ecosystem: Environmental > Aquatic > Marine > Coastal >...
CGCGGGTGGTCAGAGCCGGGGTGCCAAGACGAATACCTGAAGTCTGGAACGGAGACTTGGTCTCAAACGGGATGGTGTTCTTGTTGGCAGTGATACCGGCCTTGTCCAGAGCGATCTGGGCATCCTTACCGGTGTAGTCCTTTTCGGACAGATCGAGCAGCATCATGTGGTTGTCAGTGCCACCGGACACAAGCTTGTAACCGGCTTCCTGCAAGGACACGGCGAGCTGCTTGGCGTTCCTGACGACCTGCTGCTGGTACTCCACGAAACCGGGAGCCAGAGCTTCACCAAAAGCCACGGCCTTGGCGGCGATGACATGCATGAGCGGGCCACCCTGGATACCGGGAAAGATGTTGGAGTTAAGCTCCTGCTCCACGTCTTCATTGGACAGGATCATACCACCACGGGGACCGCGCAGGGTCTTGTGAGTTGTGGTGGTGGTGTAGTGAGCGTGCTCAACGCAGCTCGGATGCTCACCTGCGGCAATGAGACCGGCGATGTGGGCCATATCCACCATCAACTTGGCACCAACCTCGTCAGCGATCTGACGAAAACGGGCGAAATCAATGACACGCGGATAGGCGGAAGCACCGGCAATAATCATGGAAGGCTTGTTCTCTTTGGCAAGCGCTTCAACGGCATCGTAGTCAATGGTCTGGGTTTCCTTGGAAACACCGTAATGCACCATATTGAAGAGCTTGCCGGAGAAGTTGACAGGAGAACCATGCGTCAGATGACCGCCATGGGACAGATCCATACCGAGTATGGTGTCACCGGGCTTGCAGGCTGCAAAGTAGACGGCCATATTGGCTTGGGAACCGGAGTGTGGCTGAACATTGACATAGCTGGCACTGAACAATTCCTTGGCGCGATCACGGGCCAGGTCTTCGACCTCGTCCACGAACTCGCAACCGCCGTACCAACGTTTGCCGGGGTAACCTTCAGCATACTTGTGGGTCATGACAGACCCTTGTGCCTGGCGCACGGCCGTAGACACGAAATTTTCACTGGCGATCAGTTCAAGCTTGGAAACCTGACGATCAACCTCGTCGGCGATAGTAGCGGCTACTGCCGGATCCTGGATAAGCAGTTCTTCCATGGTGATACCCTCTTGTTGAATGTGGATGCGAATGGCTTCCCATGCCGATCACACATCGATCCGGTCATAACGCCGCTGTCCGAAGGCCGACTTTTTCATCGACTCCGTCCAATGGCTGCCGTCCGAATGTGCGGCATGGAGATCCGTCCTTATATCAAAAAAGGGAGGCCGTTCGGCCTCCCTTATTACTAACCAGTGAAGCGCTTGAACAGCATGCAGGCGTTGGTTCCGCCGAAGCCGAATGAGTTCGACAAGGCGTAATTGGCCTGAATTTCTCGCGGCCCGTCAGCGCAGACGTCCAGATCACATTCCGGGTCCGGATTGTCCTGGTTGATGGTGCCGGGGATGACTCCCTCGGCAAGCGTCTTGACTGCAAAGACCGCTTCCATGCCGCCTGCCGCACCGAGCAAATGCCCGGTCTGCGACTTGTTGGCGCATATGTTGATGTTGTATGCGTGGTCGCCAAACACCTTCTTGATGGCCCGTGTTTCACACAGATCATTGAGCTTGGTGGATGTACCGTGCGCGTTGATGTGATCAACCTCGGACGGGTCGATCTTGGCTTCGCGAATGGCGGCTTCCATGGCGTAAGCCATGCCGGCACCATCTTCCGGCGGAGCGGTCATGTGATGGGCATCACCTGATGCGCCATACCCGACTACCTCGGCCAGAATGTTCGCTCCACGAGCTTCAGCATGCTCCAGAGACTCCAGAAGCAGCAGGCCACAGCCTTCGCCCATGATGAAACCGGTACGGTCAGCATCAAACGGACGGGAAGCAAGTTCCGGCTCGTCATTACGAACGGAAAGAGCCTTCATGGCGTTGAACCCGGCCACCCCCAGAGGAGTGATGGTGGATTCCGCACCACCGCAGATCATGGCGTCCACACGGCCCATGGCGATGTCAGTGTAGGCAACGCCTACACCGTGAGTACCAGAAGCACACGCGGTAGTGGTGCAGATATTGGGTCCCATGGCACCGGCCTCAATGGATACCTGTCCGGCAGCCATGTTGGCGATGAGGATGGGAATAAAGAACGGAGAGATGCGGCCCGGTCCCCTTTTCAGGAGCTTGGCATGCATTTCCTCGATGGTATGCAAACCGCCCAGCCCAACCCCAACAACGGTGCCAACCCGAGCACGTTCGGACTCGGGAACGGTCCAACCGGCGGATTCAAGCAACATCTTGGTGCAACACACCGCATATTGAGTAAAAATCTCCATGCGGCGCGCTTCCTTCTTGCCGATGAAAACGGTCGGATCGAAATCCTTGACCTCACCGGCAATCTGGGTGGCATAGTCTGCAGCGTCAAATCTGGTGATCATGCCGACACCGGATTTCCCGGCCAGCAGGTTATCCCAACTGGTATCAACGTCATTGCCAAGGGGGGTAATGGCGGAAACGCTGGTAACAACAACCCTGTTCATAATACCTTTCCGTAATGTCTACGTATTGGAATGAAAAGGAGCGTCTTCCACCAGGTTGGTGTATAAGACGCTCGCAATAAATAACTTTTTAAAATCGAGCGGAGCTACTGAGCCTTCTCAATATGAGAAATGGCGTCACTGACCTTGAGGATCTTCTGAGCTTCCTCGTCGTCGATTTCCAGGTCGAACTCTTCTTCCATGGCCATGATCAGTTCGGTCAGGTCCAAGGAATCTGCACCCAGATCTTCAACAAATGCTGCGCCTTCAACGACTTCGTCTGCGGACACACCAAGCTGCTCGACAATAATCTCTTTCACTTTTGCTGCTACATCGGACATAATTTCCTCCAATATCAATGTTTTTACTTAAATTACATGTACATGCCGCCATTGACTCCCAACACCTGACCGGTGATGTACCCGGCACCGGATGATGCCAGGAAGGAGACTGCGGCTGCGATATCCTCGGACTGCCCGAGGGACTTTAACGGAATTTGTGCGAGCATGGCGTCAACGATCTTTTCAGGCAGTTCAGCGGTCATGTCGGTTTCAATGAAGCCGGGAGCCACTGCGTTGACCGTAATACCGCGTGCTGCCAGTTCTCTGGCTGCGGATTTGGTCAAACCGATAAGTCCTGCCTTGGCGGCACAGTAATTGGCCTGCCCGGCATTGCCCATCTGGCCTACTACGCTGGTAATGTTGACGATGCGACCACGACGTTGCTTGCCCATGATCTTGGATGCTTCCTTGAGAAAGACAAAACAACCGGTAAGGTTGATATGAATGACTTTATCCCAGTCCTCATCCTTCATACGCATCATCAGACCGTCGCGAGTGATGCCTGCGTTGTTCACGAGTACCTCAAGAGACACCTTGCCCTTGATTTCTTCCTTGAAGAATGCGGCTACGGCGTCGCGATCACCGGAGTCCAGCTGAAAGGCCTTGGCCTTACCACCGTTCTTTTCAATGTCGGCGACCACTTCTTCAGCGGATTCGGGACGGCTGACGTAGGTCAGATACACTTCGAATCCATCAGCGGCCAGCCTTTCGGCGACCGTACGGCCTATGCCACGGGAACCGCCCGTTACCAGGGCGACTTTGCTCATATCGCTCATCAATTGTCCTCGTGATGCTCGTGTTGGTCAGCACCCAATATACCAATTGGTGCCGGACTGCAAATTTCAACTCTGATTGTAACGTAAAAGTCTATTCACCATTCACAGAGAAAAAGCAAACAAACAGCTGTTTTAATCCTAGAATTGTATCAGGGCGGCACCCCAGGTGAACCCGCCACCAAAGGTGGGGGTAAGCACCAGATCGCCTTTCTTGATGAACCCGGTCTTCACGGCCTCATCCAATGCCACAGGCACGGATGCGGCAGACGTGTTGCCGTACTTCTCGATATTAACGAAAACCCGATCTTCCGGGATATTGAACCGACGCCCCACGGCATCAATGATACGCATGTTCGCCTGATGCGTGATAAGCACATCTACGTCGGACTTTTCAAATCCGTTACGTTTGAGAATCGCTTCGCTTATGGAAGTCATGTTGCGAACGGCGTGTTTGAACACCTCACGACCTTGAAATTCAACAAAATATTCGGGACCAACGGTGTCGCCCAAGGCATAAGAGTAAGCCGAGCCGCCACCGTTAACAGTGAGTAAATCACCGAGTGAACCATCGGCCGCCAGCATAACATCCAACACACGGGGACCATCGGCAGTCTCACCGCCGGTCAGGACGGCTGCGCCTGAGGCATCTCCGAAAAGGACACAAGTTGCACGGTCTTCCCAATTCATTCTGCGCGAAAGGGTTTCACTGGAAACGACCAGAATTTTACTTTCCGGCTCCAAACACAGGTACCCGCGCCCGGATTGCAATGCGTAGAGGAAGCCGGAACACGCGGCCTGCACGTCAACACACATCTGCCCCTTGATGCCCAACTTTTCCTGCAAGCGACAAGCTGCGGAAGGGATCATGGAATCCGGAGTAAATGTGCCACATATGATATGGGTCAGTTCGGCAGGATCAATACCTGCGTCGGCCAGTGCTTTTTTAGATGATTCAAACGCCATGGAAGACGTTGTTTCACCGTCAGCAGCTATGTGCCGTTCCTTGATGCCTGTGCGGGTGGTTATCCACTCGTCAGTGGTATCGACGATTTTTTCGAGGTCAGCGTTGGTCAGTATACGCTCGGGAGCGTAACTGCCAAAGCCGCGTAGGATGAAGTTCATCATGGGTTGGGTCTGTATGCCAATGGGCAGGTGTGGTCAAGCGGTGCGAGATTTTGCACAACCTGAATTTTATGAAATACTATGCGGCGGTTTTGTCAGATTTTTCGGTCAGATCGGCGTGTGCAGCCAATCCTTCGACCAAATGGCCGTTGGCATTGTTGCGAACAGAAGTGGCTGCCATGCGAATGCAGTTGATTATAGCCAATTCATTGGATTTACCGTGAGCCACGATGACAATATCCTTCAAACCAAGCAAGGGGGCACCGCCGTATTCGGCGTAGTCTACGACCTTCTTGAACCGCTTGAATGCACGGAACGACAACAGGGTTCCGAGCTTGGACAGCCAGCTCGACTTGAGCTCATCCTTGAGAATATGGCTCAGGGAACGAGCTAACCCTTCGGACAGCTTGAGAGCCACGTTGCCCACAAAACCATCGCAAACAACAATGTCCACTTCGCCGGTAAATATATCTCGACCTTCCACGTTACCAATGAACCGAAGATCGGATTCACGCAACAGATCGAAGGCCTCACGCACAGCGGCGTTGCCTTTACCTTCTTCCTCGCCAATGGACAGGATGCCCACGGACGGGTCCTTCATTTCAAGAACATACCGGGCGAAGACATCGGCCATAAGACCAAACTGAGCCAAATGCTGAGGCTTGGAGTCCACATTGGCACCCACGTCAATGAGCACCACAGGATCCTTCTCTGTAGGCAGAATACCAGCAAGGGCCGGACGCAGGACTCCCTTGATGCGACCCAAAATAAACATGCCGCATGCCACAGAAGCCCCGGAGTTGCCTGCCGAGACCACGCCATCGGCCTCGCCCTTTTTCACCAGGCGGCAAGCCACCTGGATGGACGAATCCTTTTTGCGCCTCAACGCATCAGCGGGCTTGTCGTCCATCTCCACCACCTGCGAGGCATGGACAACAGTTATGTCCAGCCCGGAGGTGTTCAGATCGGCAAGTTCGCGATTGATATGGTCTTCGTCACCGACAAGGGCAACGGCTATGCCTTCGCGTGCAGCTTCAACCGCAGCAGGCACGACAATACGGGGGCCAAAATCGCCCCCCATGGCATCCACGGCAATGCGTGGCGCCCGAGTCGCGTCAATGCTAGGCATCGTCGCTGCTGACTACCTGACGACCCTTGTAGGTACCGCAGACGGCGCAAGCGCGATGGGGCAGAGTGGGCTCGCCGCACTCGCAGTAAATAACGTTCGGTGCTGCAACCCTATCGTGGGAGCGGCGCATACCCTTACGGGACTTGGATGTCTTTTTCTTGGGGACTGCCATGATGTATACCTCTTAATATTTATTTTAGATCTACACCTCACCGTGGACGACAGAGCCATCCGGGCAAGGGGCGTTACTTTATCTTCAAGTTGCGGAAAACTGCAAGCCTTTCGTCGCCCTCTTCCTGCTCACATTCGCATTCGGACGTGTTCAGGTCCTTACCACAACCGGAGCATATGCCCTTGCACTCTTCCGAGCACAGCGGTTTGAACGGCAAAGCCAAAGCGAATTCTTCCCACAGCAAAGAGCCCAGATCAAGCTGCAACTGGCCGTTTTCCTGACGGATACGCGGCTCTTCGTCATAGTCTTCATCCGGGAGTTGCTCAAAGGTGTCAAAAGAGACATCAATGGGAAATTCAAAAAGTCCTGCACATCGGTCGCAGACGATATTCACGGAGCCTTTCAGGGTTCCACGAATAAGCACACCGCTATCAGACTGTGGCAAGAGGGAATACTCTGCCACCAAATCCGTACCCGGCTTGACGGGCATGGTGAACTCTTTCCACCCTTCACGCCAGAGAGTCTGGTCGTCATAGGTGAAGTCTCTGCCCTCTGCGGCAATATCACTAATCGGAATCCATAATTCAAACATAGTATTCTCCGTCCGCGAGCATTATGGCCCGCTGGACAACCGGTGCTTCCTATATGGTAACAAATTCTCCTGTCAAGAAAAAAAACTCTTGCCATTTCACAAAAGGCTCGGTAATGAATCACTCCCGCTGCTTGGGGAAGCTACCAACTCCAAGCTATGATTAAAAAGCTAAATTGAACTATTTCATTTGAATACATTAGGAGGTCGCAATGTCCCAGGTTTGCGATATTTGTGGAAAAGGCCCTCAGAGCGGCAACAACGTCAGCCACTCCCATATTAAGACCAAGCGTCGTTTCATGCCCAACTTGCAGAAGGTTCGTCATCAGCTCGAATCCGGCCAGGTTGTCAGCATCAAGGCCTGCACCCGCTGCATCCGTAACGGTGCCGTGACAAAGCCTGTCGCTCGCAAAAAAGCCGACGCTTAAGTCCGTTTAGATTTTCAGCTGCAAAAGCTATGCTGCCACCGTTTGTTTCGGTGGCAGCTTTTTTGCGCCCTATGAACTGGGCTTAGATTGACATACTCCACACCATGGCGCAACGCCTCTGCCTTCACTTGTCCTGTTTCCACAATTAACCGCTCCCTGTGAAAAGGAAACGACTCACGCCCCCAGATCCTGTGCAAATTCTTGCCATGGCGGGTGCATTCAAATTCACACTTGCACATATTTCATCTTGCTTCAATTCGATAACACATTGTTATTCATAAAAATTTATCTTGGCACACCTCCTGCTTCTCCTTAGAGAAAAGCAAGACGAGGTACTCACATGGAATTTTTCAGCACGATAGGCAATTGGTGTGGAGGTCCGGCTTTCTGGCAAGGCGGCGGTCACGGGGTGGGCGGATGGATGCCCTTCCATTTTGGTGGCATATTCCAGCTCATCATTATCGGGCTCATTATATATTTCACGGTCCGCATGTTTCGAAAACCCACCACGAACAGTGGACCGGACAGAGCTGAAGACATTCTCAGGCGCAGGTACGCTGCCGGAGAAGTCGACACACAGACCTATGAATCCATGAAAAAGGATTTACAAAACAGTTAGCGATTGAACAACCACCTCCCCATGACAAAGCCCCCACCGAATCTCTTCCGGCGGGGGCTTCCTTTATGATCTTTTCAGCTCTCCCCTCACACCCTAAGGTGCAGGAGAGTGGGCCGCTATCGCAAGCTGTCTCTTACAGCTCCACAGCTCGTTTCATGCGGGCAAGCGTCTGCTCTTTGCCAAGTACCATCATGGTTTCGAATAAACCGGGAGACTGCGTCTTGCCCATGATAGCCACACGAATGGGCTGAGCAATGACCTTGAACTTAATATCTTTGTCTTCAAGGAACTGGCGGTGCACGTCCTCAAGGGACTTCTCCGTAAATTCGTCGAGAGCCTCAATACGCTCGGCGATTTCTTCCAGCAGAGGCTTGGTCTCTTCGGTGAGGAATTTCTTCACGGCCTTCTCGTCGTACGGCAGAAAGCTCGCATCAACAATAAACGGACGAGACTGTTCCAACATGTCCACAATGGATTTTGCGCGGGGCTGGAGCAATGGTGCGACCTTGGCAAAATCCGCCTTGGACACGCTGACCGCCTCTTCTTCACCCACTTCACGGGCCAGGAAATCGCACAACATTTCAGCCAACCGCTCGGGGTCGGCCTTCTGCATGTACTGACCATTGACCCATTCAAATTTGGTCAGGTCGAATACGGACGGCGAGTTGCCAAGGTTGTCCGTGGAAAACAGCTCCACCATCTCATCCATGGTGAATAGTTCCTGATCGCCATGGGACCAGCCAAGGCGGGCAAGATAGTTGGTCACGGCTTCAGGCAGGTAGCCCATCTTCTCATATTCCATGACCGAGAGCGCACCGTGACGCTTGGAAAGTTTTTTCTTGTCCGGGCCAAGGATCATGGGAACATGACCGAACTGCGGCACATCCCAACCCATGGCACGGTAAATCAAAATCTGACGCGGTGTATTGTTCACATGGTCATCACCACGCATGACATGGTTCACGCCCATGTCATGGTCATCCACCACAACAGCCAGATTATAGGTCGGTGTTCCATCTGAACGACGCAGGATCATGTCGTCCATTTCAATATTCTCGACGTTGATCGGCCCCTTGACCATATCGATGAAGCCGGTGGAGCCCTCCTGAAGAGCCTTGAGACGAACCACGCCCTCGGTCAGGCCTTTCTCGCGGCAAGTGCCATCATACTTGGGCTTACGGCCTTCTTTCATGGCCTTTTCGCGCATGGCGTCCACATCTTCCTTGGAACACTGACAGTAGTAGGCGTGACCATTCTCGATGAGCTGATCAATAACTTCATTGTGCCGGTCTGCGCGGGTGGACTGGAACACAATCTCACCGTCATGTTCAAGGCCGAGCCATTTCATGGAATCAATGATGGCGTCCGTGGCTTCCTGCGTGGACCGCTCGCGGTCCGTATCCTCGATGCGCAGACGGAATTCACCGCCGGAAGCACGGGCCAGAAGCCAGGAAAACAGAGCGGTACGAGCACCGCCAATATGCAAATACCCAGTCGGGCTGGGCGCAAAACGAGAAACGATCTTGGTCATGATGGGATGCCTCCGGCGGCTTAAGAGCCTTTTGAAAAAGGTTCTTAAGCATCTCCAAAACTTTTTATTGCGCTTCGCGAGGTTGTGCGAACGCGGTGGTTACTTCCATAAAATATAAACGGCCCAAGCATACTGTGAGGCTTTCGAAAGTGGTGCAGATGGTAGGCGGAATTGTTTGAGTTTCCCACAGCCGTAGCCGGGCTACGGAGAGGACAGACTCAACCATTCCAACGACGCCGATGCGCCGCTATCGGAAGCCGTGTTACACAGCTTCCACAGATTTGACTTGAGGGATCTCTTTGAGCACGATCCGTTCGATGCCGTTTTTGAGGGTCATCTGGGACATGGGACAGCCTTTGCACGCTCCAGTGAGTCGCACCTGAACCACACCGGAATCAGTGATATCCACCAGCTCCACGTCTCCGCCATCAGACTGCAACATGGGCCGGACCTTATCGAGAACAGCTTCAACTTTTTCACGCATAATATGAGTCTCCGTCAATTTGTTTTCGGACGCTGAGAAGTAAGGCTTTGTGACGAGCCTGTCAATTGGGCCGATGCGGCAAACGCCTGCCTTTGAACGCCCAACTACTGCTCAATGAGAATCTGGAAGGCCTCTTCCAACTCTTCGTCCAGGTCCTCGACCATTTCATCAATCCGTTCAGGGGTCAGCCCCATGGAATTCCAAACCTCCATATCAGGCGGCTGGACAAAATACTCACCACTGGAACCGATCCCAAGCCCAGTGGCGATGGTTTCAGCGCAATGAACGAGTGCAGGCTCGGCCTCTTTTTGATTGGCCTTGGGCTGGTGATGTTCAAGCACAGCGGCCACAAGCACAAAGGGAAAATTCCACTTCCTGAGCAGCATGCCGCCCAAGGTGGCATGATCAAAACCAAGCAGGGCCTTCTCTTCCACGAATAAAAGAGCGTCCTTGCTCCGGGCGTGGGTGTGCACCGCTGCGGCACGTTCCGGCTCGGCCTGCAACATGATGAGCTGACCAATGTCATGGAGCAACCCTGATACGAACGAGCGCTCAGGGTCGCCCTGTCCGGTGATACGGCACAAGCGTCTGGCTATAAGTCCACAGGCCACGGAATGTTTCCAGAACTGCTCCATGTCGAGCACTTCCTCGGGAATATCCTTGAACAGACTGATGACGGAAGTACCAACAGCCAGAGTGGAAAGCTGGTTGACGCCAACAACCGTGACGGCACGAGAAATCGTATCGATCTGCATGGGCAAACTGTAGAATGCCGAATTGACCATACGCAGCAGGAATGCGGTCAAACCGGGGTCCTGACTGATAATCGCGGCCAAGTCGTCCGCCGAAGTGGACGAACTGGAAATGGCCTGTTGCAATTCCAGAAAAACCTGAGGCAAAGCCGGAAGCTGATGATCTTGACGCAAGATGTCCAACGGGTCCAGCGGGGCCACATCAGGCATATCCGCCGGACTCGTCACATGTGCATACCTCTCGGGATATGCTGCCATGTCACGCGCCACATGCGCGGCACCGAGTCTGGCCAACCGCTTCATGGAACTGTCTGGTTTCTTTATATACTTGAAACGCTTGACCAGCAGCGCTTTCGCAGCCTCAAGCATTTCGGGCACAATTTCATTTCCACTTTGGACGGTGTCGTCTGTCATGAATCATCCCTCAGGTTTTATGAAGCGAGCCGAGTATTAACCTTAAAAGAAAAACTCGGGAAGAAAAAGAGGTTTATATTAAATGATCATGTGACAAGAAGCTGCAAGCGACTTTTCGCCCCACTACAACAACTGGAAGTTGTACTGGAACCTCAGTCGCACCTGATAACCATCCCGGCCGCCAAGATCTTCATCTGCATCCTGATACGACCATCGATTGAGAATGCTCAGCCCATCAAGATCACCGTCAAATGCATAATTCAAATTCAGGTCGTACTCATTACGATCAAAGGACGCATTATCCCCGGAATCTGGTGTATCGCCAAAACCGGTCTTGATGTTTGCAGTGAAACCTTTGGCACCCAAACGGCTGAAATCATATGCGGCGCCCAGATACAGGGCTTTTTCACCAGCCCGGTTAAAGGCGTAACTCATAAGATTATTGAAGAAAGGATAGTTACCCCAGGAGTTGCGGATTCCTGCGGAATTACCGACAATGGTTCCGCCAACGTCAAAAGTAAAACCGCTGAACGTCACACCGCCCTTGAGACCGCCTTCCGCTGTACCGTATTGTCCGGCACGTTCATCGCCAACACTCCGCTGGTCAACGCCTTGAAACAGCACAGTGAAGCCAACGTCTTTTGGATCGCCAAATGCATAACCCGCCTGGGTAAAAAACGTATTATCCAAATCAGGTGCATAATAGTTCCAGAATTTCAAAGGCAGCTTTTCAATGGGGGTCCAGTCCGCACCGGCCATAAACACTCCGCCATGCGTACCGTCCAATCCGGCCATGTCAGACATGGATTTGAACAGTTCAGTGTCACGCGCCTTTTCCTTATCCACCCAATAAAGGCTCCAGGTCAGATTTTCGATATCGCTGGATTTGACACCATACGCTTCGAATGTCTGGGGGATCATGCGACTGTCATTACTGTTGATGAACGGTGTCTCGAGACGTTGCCGCCACAACCGCATTTCGGTTTTGGAGTATTTTGCTTTGATGTAGGCTTCACCGAGTGCGGCAAACCCTTCATTTTTATTGGTCAGAAGCCCGGTGCCGCCTTCGTCTTCCTGATTCAATTCACCGGTCAAAGGGGCGGTGCCGTACACCGCTGCACCGAAGCCGAACATGTCTGCCAACCATGGGGTCTCATATTTAAGGAATCCACCGAGAGCCAGAGACTCTTTGACGTTGTCAAAATCATCACCCGTGGTCTTATTGCGCTGGGTGAAGTAATACATCCGGGCCTGACCAGTCACAGTGCCGTATTCCGACACTTTTTTTTCTTCGGCCAATGCAGGAAGCGAGAGCAGGAGGATAAAAAGACCTGTGAAGTAGATACTGACTTTGACATTTCTCATGATGACTCCGAAATATTCAAGACTCTGTTCAAACAATCCCATCCGGGACTACTGACGTTTCAAGACAAAAGAATAACTGCCGCCGCAGGCAAACACTCCATCGCTCCACTGCCACACGGTTTTTCCTGTTGCAGACTGACT
>Ga0209692_10004595_pt1 | contig 12381 bp, 7 predicted proteins | sample tdDd472_FD_187129 | JGI IMG/M metagenome (GOLD analysis project Ga0209692, IMG submission 187129) | Marine sediment microbial communities from the Atlantic coast under amendment with organic carbon and nitrate - tdDd47.2 (SPAdes)... | ecosystem: Environmental > Aquatic > Marine > Coastal >...
GAACGGAGGAACTTGAGATCGAGGAGATCGTGATTACAGGGACCCATATCCGGGGGATTGGTCTGTCTGTTGGTTCAAAGACTGAAATCATTGATCGGGTGGCTATTGACCGTTCCGGTTTTGCGACAACGCAACAGCTTTTACAGAGTCTACCTCAGGTCTTCGGCGGGGGGGCGAATGAAGATACCCCAACAGGCGCAAACAGAACAGCGGGTTCAAGCATTAACCTGAGGGGACTGGGAACAGCCTCGACCCTGGTATTGGTCAATGGCCGTCGGTTGCCGGCCGCAGGTGATAATGCAGGTTTTACCGATATTTCAAATATTCCCGTGAGCGCAATCAAGAGGGTTGAAATATTACCGGACGGGGCATCTGCGGTTTATGGCTCGGATGCGGTGGCCGGGGTCGTCAATATCATATTACGCAAGGACTATGAGGGGGCCGAAACGCATTTAAGATTCGGAACGGTGACCGAAGGCGGCCTTCAGGAATACCAGTTCAGCCAGTTGTTTGGAACTCACTGGGAAGGCGGAAGCGCACTGATATCCTATGAATATCTCAAACGTGAACCTTTGTCCAATCAGGAAAGGCGTTTTGCGGCTGATACTGACCTCACCAGCCTCGGCGGGGATAATTTTAGCAATACATTCAGCAATCCCGGCAATATTACCGGCGGGTTCGGCTTTTTACCCTTTCCCTTCGGAACGCCGTTCTTCGGTCAATTTGCTATTCCCGCCGGTCAGGACGGGACTTCGTTGACGCCAGGGGACCTGTTGGGTGCAGCAGACGGGTTTCCGCCGAATTTCAATAATGGCAATGAAGGAAAAACCCTTCTCCAGGATCAGGAACGCCATAGCGTTTTCGCCACATTGTCACATGAAGTTTCAGATGCTGTTGAATTATTTGCCGAGGGGAGATTCAGTCAGCGGGATTTTTCTCAAGAGGCGGGCGGACTTGTCGCATTCCTTCAGGTGCCGTCTTCCAACCCGTTTTTTGTCGACCCGTTTGGCGGCGCGGACATCATTTTTGTCAATTACAACCTGCTGGATGATTTTGGGCCCAGTATCGGGGAAGGAGATGTCAAAAGTTATAACGGCGTATTGGGAGGAACTGTAAAAATTGGCGGGGATTGGCAAGTCAACGCCTATGGTTCCTACAGCAAAGAAGAAAGTGCGCGAAGAAGCGTGAATTTTGTTAACCCCTTCGGGGTGGAGTTCGCCCTGGCCTTGGCGGATCCTGATCCGGCGACGGCTTTTAATCCCTTCGGGGACGGATCCAATACAAGCGCCGCGACATTGGCGGCCTTACGGCCAACGGAACAAATAACGCTTGATCTGGATTCAGAGGTCTGGTCTTTGAATATGGTTGCGGACGGCACGGTTATGACAATCCCCGGGGGAGACGTTAAATTTGCCGCGGGCCTGGATTTTCGCAAGGAAAGTTTTACGCTGATGTCCGAAAATCCGTTTTTCCCCACCGCCGTGAGTGACCGGGCGGGAGAACGGGAAGTTTTCGCCGCCTTCGGCGAACTCTACATGCCGCTGGTCGGAGAAGACAACAGCCGGTCGGGCATAGAGCGTCTGGCGTTTTCCGCCTCGGTCCGCTTTGAAGATTATAACGATTCCGGCAATACCACCAACCCCAAATTCGGGGCGGTCTGGACGCCAGTGGAAGGATTGGATATCAGGGGGAGTTGGGGCACCTCTTTCCAGGCCCCAAGATTGCTGGACAGGGATCAGGCGCTCAATGCTGCAATCGTCGCCGTATTGCCGGACCCAGTATCTCCTACCGGATTCACGACCAGCCTTATCTTGTCAGGGTCTGCGGATGATTTGCAAAATGAAACGTCAACAACATGGACTGCAGGATTTGATTTCAGCCCTCCATCCTTGCCAGACTTCAAGGTTGACCTTACTTATTTTAATACAGACTTCGAGGATCGATTGGCCTCTGTGGGTAATGCGTTTTCCCTTTTCTTTGAAGAAGACCAGTTCTCCTCGGCGATTAATCGCACGCCAACACAGGCGGAAATCGACGAGATCTGTAACAGTCCGATCTTCAGTCCTCTTGGAGGAAGTTGTAACCAGCCAATCGGCGCCATTATTGACGCAAGGTTGCGAAATACCAGCCGCACCGAGGTTTCCGGGATAGATTTTAATGTCTATTATGGCTTTGGTATTGGAAATTTCGGACGTCTTGATTTGCGGCTGAACGGGACATATCTGTTCGATTTCAAAGAACAGTTTGACGCGAATGCTTCGGTTTTTGAATTGGTGGATACGGTTGGTCATCCGATTGACTTCAAAATGCGCAACAGTCTCACATGGAGTAATGGGCGTGGATTGACAAGCACACTCTTTCTGAATTACACGGACAGCTATACGGATAATGTAAGTATACCCGAGCGTAGCATCGATTCATGGACGACAGTGGACCTGACAACGAGCTATGAGCTAGGTAGTAATCTGGGGAACGTCGGCCTCAATAATGTTGTTTTCACCATCAGTGTGTTGAATATATTCAACACCGATCCGCCGTTTGTGAATAATACAATTGGCGTTGGCTACGACCCCTCTAATGCCGATCCTCTGGGCCGTTTTATTTCCTTCAGCCTGACGAAAAAATGGTGATAGAAAAACGTTGATTTTACAAGGGCTCTCGTCTGAGAGCCCTTGTTTGTTGCTCTCGTGAAACCATAAAGGAAATAAAAATGTCATTCATTTTGGAGAGGAAGCTGTCATTCAATCTGGTCATGGCTTTTTTAGGGGTCTTCTGCTGCGGCATATCCTTTGTATTCGCCGGTCCCACCCTGCAAAAACACCCTTTCACGGTGGCCGATTCCATTGCCATGACCCGTCTGATTGACCCTGTGGTCTCAACGGCGTCTGGCATATTTATACCGGATTTCAAGTTTTCCCCGGATGGGAAATATTTTGTCATCGTGACCCGCAAGGGCAACCTGGAAAGCGGGATTAATGATTATGAAATCCGCCTGTATAAAACGGCGGATATTCGGGATTATATCACCACCGACACGCAGGAGAAATTACCCCTTGCACGCTCCCTGATCCGTCTTTCGTCAGCAGACAGTGTGATGGGGTTGACCCTTGAGGGCATTCGTGAGTTGCGTTGGCTTGACGATAACAGGACACTGGCCTTTATCGGCCATTCCGGTAATCAGCCGGGGCAGGTTTATACCCTTGATATACACTCAAATAAACTAGATCAACTCACCCACCATCCGTCCACTGTATTTAATTACGACTTCAACCTGATCTCGGGCAACATTGTTTATAGTGCGCGTATTGACCAGCCCGACAAGGCCGCCGAGCAGACCAGCTTCGTCGTAGGGAACAAAAGTATCAATGATGTCATGAATCTTGGCCGGGAAGGAATTGCCCCATTCCATTTCCAGTTTTACCAGACGCAAAAGGATCAGCAGAATCCGCCTTTGGTTTTAGGAGATAACATAACCTTTCCTTTTTTGACGGAACCTGTATCCCTGTCCCCTGACGGGCGATGGGCGGTGACCGGGCGGCGGGTCACGGATAGGGCGAAACTTTCCCGTTGGAAGGCCCAATATGTTCCCTTTACCACGATTCCACACATCAGAAACAGCCTTGACGGCGCTAACGAAGACATCGAAAAACCATCGATCCTGATTAAACAGACCGTGTTGATCAACTTGAAGGACCGCACGATCAAACCTTTTTTCGACGCCCCGGACGGTGACGGTATGGGCGGTTTTATCGTTCATCACCATTGGTTGCCGGATGGAGAAAATATTATCCTCGTCAACAGTTTTCTACCGATAGTGCCGGGCCTTGATGAGCGGGAGAAAAAAAGACGTCAGACCACACCCGCCATTCTTGAATATAATGTCAGGACAGGCGCCTATCACCGGATTGCCGACCTGCAGGTACTGGGACCGGATTACCGGGCGGACGAAATCATCGCGGACAGCAGCCTTAGCCCTGAAGGCCTGCTCACCCTATCCTGGAAGACGCCGGAAAATAAGGTTATCAGAAGAGCCTATCATAAGGAAGATGACCAATGGACAGAAGCAGATCCCGCTCCCTCCTCGGCGGATTCTGCCGATGTGGATTTTGTTCTTTCCGTGCGGGAGGACCGGAACAGGCCGCCGGAAATCTGGGCGCGGGACCATCATTCGGGTCAGCAAAGAAAAATCACCGACTTGAATCCGTCCTTCAGGGGCCTGACCTTTGGGCGACATGAGGTCCTGAAATGGCAGGATAAAGAAAAGCGGCAGTGGCAGGCTGGGCTGATTTATCCGCCGGATTATGCAGAAGGCCGGCGTTACCCCCTTGTCATTCAAACGCATGGCTATAATCCGCGGGAATTTCTAATTGATGGCCCCGGCGGTTCTACCAGCGTTTTTGCCGCCCAGGCGTTGGCCAACAAAGGCATGCTCGTTGTGCAACTTGGCGAACAACGGCAGGGCTTTGGAAAACGTCAGGAGCTGTTGAATGAACAGGCCGGCATAGAATCCGTAATAGACCTGCTGGATAAAAGGCGCATTCTGAACCGCGCGCAGGTGGGATTGGCGGGCTGGAGTTCCACCGGGGTCACCCTGCTCCATACCATTACCTTTTCCTCCTATAACTTTGCCGCGGCGACAGTTGCGGATTCCTTCGGGTTGGGGTTGTTTGACTATATCCTGCGGTTCGGAGGTAATGCCGGGGGCAGTTTCGGGCAGGCCGAAGGTAAAATGGGGGGGACGCCCTGGGGCGCAAATGCCGCGACATGGGTTTCGCGGGACCCGGCCTTTCATTCAGACCGGGTCACAACACCGTTACGCCTTGAACAATATGTCGATTACAAATGGGTTTCGGGGTTTTGGGATATTTACGCCCTGCTGAAGCGCCAAAGAAAACCGGTTGAATTTCTGATGTTTCCAAGGGGAACCCATAATCTGGTTAAACCCCGGGAAAGATACGCCTCGCAACAGGGGAATGTGGACTGGTTCGCTTTTTGGTTGAAAGGGGAAGAAGACCCTGATCCAGCCAAAGCAGAACAATATAAGCGCTGGCGAGATCTCAGAAAACAACATGAAATGGATATGAAGCGTAAGCAGGAGGAAAGGAACTAACATCGTGATCAAATATGTTTGTTGTTTCTTTTTTTTTCTTTTTGCGCTCTTTTTCAGTGAAAACGGTCTGAGCGCCTCTCGCGTGACACAACATATTTTTTCTGTGGAGGATATCCTGCAGATGGGGGATCTTGGCGCGGCGAGTTTTTCACCTGATGGACAACGCCTTGTTGTGGAAAAAATAAGATCTTTTCAAGAGGCTAATGGATATGGGAGCCACCTGAATTACGGTTTGGGCAATAGTGAAGTTTGGGTTAAGAATATTAAGTCCGGCAAAATGAATAAAATTCAAGTGCCGGGAGCGGATGGCGTTTCCAGCGGTCCGTGGTCGCCTGATGGACGAAAAATTCTGATTTACAGCTTTTCCCGTAAGGATGCGACTGTGACAAATCGTGGCGTGTCAATCGGAATATGGAACATCATAACGGAAACATATCAAAAGTTGCCGGGGGCGCCGGCGTCCCGATGGCATATGATGACCCGGCCGGCAATTTGGCTGGGGCCGGAGACCGTAATCTACAGCATTTTATGCCCTAGAATCATGTCACGGACCGATATTAATGCGGGAAATCCGGATACAATCATGCATTTGGTGGATAAATGGAAGAAGACATGGCAAGGAAAAGAGGCGTCTTACAGTATATTGGAAAGCGGTTTTCCGTTTATTGCAGAGGATCGCAAAACGGGACAATTGCTCCGCGTGAATATTTCTACAGGAAAACAAAAAATACTGGCGGAAGGTGAATATAGTGATTTGCAACTTGTTCCCGGTAGCGCAAGTTTGCTGGCTTTACGCAATGGTCCGGCTTATGTGGCGTTATCTCATGAAAAAAGAGCTGATGCTGGTTCAGATGACCTTTTTCGTAAGTTGGTGCTGGTTGATGTAGAGGGGCGCAAGGAACCACAGATCCTGTCAGGTCGGTTGAATGTCTTTTCATTTCCAACGTCGTCCGTTTCTCTTTCTCCGGATGGGACGAAGGCAGCCTTTTATGGTGGGGAAATTGACAAGGACTGGCACAATGCGCAGCCTTGGGTTTATGACCTGGTCACGCATCGTCTTCAGAATTTAAAAACAGATTCCTTGGAATTTCATGATGTGTCGCCGACGGGGCTTCATTCCTATAGGACCATCCGCTGGTTGAGGAATATGCCGTTGATTTTATCCGATGCAGGATTATGGCAGTTAAGTTCAGAGCAGGACCCTACAGCAATTCTGGTTCCCGGGATCACTAAATCAATCAGCCAGGTTTATCAGCAAGGAGATCGTGTTCTGTTGATTGCGGGCGGTAGTCTGTATGATTTCCCGGGAGGCGGTCTGTCCGGACGGCTGATCTATGATGATCAAAACCGGTTGCTCACGGGAATTGCCATCCCTGGGCCGGTGCCAGCGCATATTGACACTTTGCCGGTCATAACACAAAAAGATGGCAAGTCATTCAAGGGTTTTCTGGATATGGAAACCGGACAACTGACCGGGGTTGATGCCGGGGCTTCTTTTCAAAGTGGAAGTCTTGTGGCTTTTGCCCCGGATATGTCGCATGTTCTTTACAGGGTTGTTGACGAGGCGGGCAAGAAATTTGTTTTATCCAAGGCGTTGTCGGAACGGGAGCAGACTATTCTGACCGTTAATCAGCATTTGAACCAGATCCGCTTTGGGAAGAAGAAAAAAGTAACGTATGCTTTGGGGAAGGGTGAGGATCAGAGAAATTTTACCGGATGGGTGCTGCTTCCACCCGATTATCAACGAGGAAAGCTCTATCCCGCCGTGGTGAGCGTATATGGGGGGCGGGATTATAATACGCATCCCGCGGATTTTGTGGCAAGCAGGCAGGAATATGCGAATTATTATAATCTTAATCTTTTGACGGCGGCGGGTTATGCAGTCCTGCTGGTAAGCCTGCCCATTGATTTTCAGGAAGAGCCGCTGGATATACCAAAACAACTGGCTCAGATAACGCTTGCGGCTGTGGACAGATTAATTGATATGAAGATTTCTGCCCCTGATCGTCTGGCGTTAATGGGTACGAGTTACGGCGGTTACTCCACCTTGTCCATATTGACGCAGACAGGGCGTTTCCGGGCAGGGATCGCCATTTCCGGGGTTTATAATCTGACGAGCGCTTATGGCGGTTTCTGGCCCACGGTGCGCATACAGCTCTTTGCGCAGGTTTTTAACTGGGCGAAATGGATGGAAGGTCATCAGGGGGGAATGGCTAAAGGAGAAGCCCCTTGGGTAAACCCGCAGAAATATATCCGTAACAGCCCGTTGTTTTTTGCCGACCGTGTGACCACGCCGGTTCTATTTCTTCACGGAGACCTTGATCCCGTTTCCATCGCTCAGACGGAGGAAATGTTCAACGCGTTATATCGGCAGGGAAAAAAGGCGCGGTTTGTTCGTTTGTGGGGGGAAGTTCACGGTATCTACAGCCCGGCCAATATTCGCCTGACCTGGCATGAAATTCTGCGATGGCTCGGGGAGGTAATGAAATGATACAGATTTACCAGTCAGCGGGTAGGGATTGTCTTCCCGCTGACTGGTACTTCAATCAGGGAAAAGCCCGGAAAGGGAAACAGCCCGGGATCTCTGCGAAAATCAATGGTGGCATGCCTTTTGTCTGGCGTGATACACGACCGAGGTCAATAAGAGATTTGGCCATTAGTTAACTCCTGTTGTAATTAGAAGGTGATATATACCGAGTAAGTTGGTATGGAAATTATAAGAAACCTGCGGTGGAGGGGCTAATATATATTCTGAATATAGGGTTGCTGAATGTGGCCGATGTTCTGCGTGTCATGTGCGTGATATCCATGTCGAACCGGACTGAAATGGCCAATATCGATTCGTTAAGAATCTGCAGTCAGATTATCGGTCAAATCACCATTTTTAGTTTTGCTTTACGCCATTGCTGAAGCCAGACCTCGGTACATAAAAAAGATAAAATTTGTGAAGGATTGGCTTCCAGGTAGATGTCATTTCCCGACAGGGCCTGCTCAAGCTTTCGTTGGTCCAGGATATTCTCTCGAACAAGATATCCTTCCAGCAGCATGGTTTTTATATACTCAATATTTTGCAAGAAAAACCGTTGATAATGATTGTTGATCCCTCCCTTGGTTTCCCGTCTGATCACCTCCGGCGCCACCAGTTCTGAAAAAGCCTGGCGTGCTAGACCGCGATCTTTCCCGCCATGAGTAAGAATGTAGGTGGGTATCCTGAGACAGGTTTCAATGACAGGTTGAGAGCATAAAGGATAGACGGGCTCCAGAAAGTCGGACGGATTTTCCGGGATATTATGATAGTAATTTGCTGGTGGAGTGCTTATGAAAATATGCAGAAGTTTTCCGAGAGGTATGTCTTCAGAGGGGGAAAACCAAGGATGATCAAGGTCTTTCATGGAGAGGATATCATCAATTCCGGGGGTAAACAAAGAGGTTTGCGGCTCGCAGAAATCTGTGTATGGGCTCCATTCAGGTTTATGGCGCCTGTTCCTGAAGACGGTGGACAGCATGGCCCAGAATGATTTTCTTTCCAATCGGGCAAGTTCCATAATTATCTGCAGCAACTGAATATCAATTCCTTGAGTTTTTAAGTAGTCAATGGCGCAAAGGCTGGTTTTCGGTTGAAAAAATATGCCATCTCCGCCGGCCCCAAAAAAGCAGGCCTCAATATTTTTATTTTTTACTATTTTCTTTTCTGTGCTGTTGCTAACGGATTCAAACAAGGTATTGCGTGGTTGGGGCTCCTTGTTCCTTTTCAGTAGCTTGTCGAGGGATATGTCTGGTTCATCGAATTTTAGCTCGATCAAGGGGATATTCTGGTAGCGGGCGGAAAATCTAGCATATTTGCGTTCATCGCCTTCTATGTCCGGTGTGTAATAGTTTATGCAAGTGATTTCGGGCCGATTTGTGGCTTGTTTAAGGCTGCTGAGTACAATTGAGGAATCGAGCCCGCCCGATAAGCGGTGAATGACCTTGTTGTAATTCGAAGCCCACGCCTCAGTTGTAGCGAGAACTGATTTTCTGAGAGCTGTTGCCGCTTCGGTCGGGATATCGAACATGTCGGCTTGGGATATTTTTTGGGGGTCCCAGCAAAAGGTCAGCTTGTCGCCATCTGGTGAAATGCTCCGACATTGACCGGGAAGAAGTTCTGTAACCTGATCTAGTCCGGTTTTTGAAGTCATAAGATAGTTGAATTTGATATGGGCGGCAATATAGCTCCAGTTTATTGAGACGGGAAGGATATTCAAGTTGCGGAAATCCACGGCATCAGAAAAATATATATCTATATTTTTATAGTGCACGAAAAAACAAGGGAAACCGCCCGTGGGATCCCGGAGGACATGACTGCTGTTTGTTTTAGTGTTTTTTATGAAAGCGACATAGCGCCCCCAATAATGAGTGATCAGATGGTTCCCGCCGGAGGCAATTATCGCCATGGTTTCAGCTTCATTCAAGCGAGGGGGAACAAAAAAATCTTGCCTGTTGAAAACTTTTCCGAGAATTATCCCACCATTAAAAGGCAGTTTATAAGCCTGCATACGGGGCTTGGTTTCACCTGTGTGAAGTATGGCCATGCCTTTGTCTTGGTAGGCAACGTCATATTCCGGTAAAAGGTTATTGAATCGTTCAACGAGACGAGTGGCGGCATGTTGAGCATGCAGGTCTTTAGGTGCCCAGACAAGGGAGAAATATCTATACATCATGCTATGCTTTCATTATTGGACTGAAAAGGTTGATGTGATCCAATGAATCATTAAGAAGCAAATCACCCTGCTGAACCCAGCAGTGAGCCGCAAAAGGCGACATTTTAACGCCAAATACCCAGTTCGGGTAAATATCGTAGGACGATAAAAACTCGATCAGTGCAAAAGAATCAAATAGGCAATGATCCTTAGCGGTAAAAAACAGAGGGCGCAAATTTTTGAATATTTCTATTAAATCCCGAATCCTTTGCTCTTCGGCAGCTCCTGTATCATGTGAATGTTTCTCGGATCGTTTTTTAAGCCGCGTCATAATTTGTTCTGTGGATCTCCATTTTAACCAGAATGAGACCGTTATCATGGTTTTGAAATAGTGGAAAACGTCCCTTATCCTGATGTGAGGTTTTTTCCCATAGTCATAACCAACTAAATCTGTTGTCGGCAGCGTTATTTTTGTAGGTTGGAACGTTCTACCTTGTTGCTTTTTTTCCGTGAGAATGCCCCGGTCCACCATTTCTTCGATAATCTGTTTTATCTGAGGTTTGGATGAATTGGGGTCTTCTTTTTGATTTGTGTCAGTATGAGGCAGAAACTGGGATAATATGGCGGCGCTCTGTTCTTGCGGCAGACATATATATTCATCCCTATGGAGATCCAGAAATACAAGAAAGGACTGGCTCAAACAACAGAACACATTTTGCGACAGATAGTATTTTGGTTGGGAATGCGTGTTCATGGTCCGTCATTCTATGTTATTGGGAAAATATAAGAAAAAGTGGGCAGATATTTCACTGCCCACTTGCCTATTTTACCCTACGTTGGGAAATGCCCGGAAGGGGAAGGGATTTGGAACTTCTGCATAAATCAGAGGAGGAAGTCCTTTTGTCTGTGTAGAAACACGGCCAAGTTCAATGAGGTTTTTTGTCATGGTTGACTCCTGTTAAGTTTAAGTTTGATGTACCAGTTTGGCGGTACTTAAAAATAGTAAGGATATTTTATAAAAATTCGCTACTATATATTTAGTATATATTTATGGTATATTCTAATCGTATAGAGTGTTTTTTCGGTCGGATAATTATAGATGGGCCTTTATATTTTGGTGGATGTGGAGATGAAAAAGTGGGCAGATATTTCACTGCCCACTTTCCGATATTACCCTACGCTAGGGAATTGACGGAAGGGGAAGGGATTTGGAACTTCTGCAAAAATCAGAGGTGGAAGTCCTTTTGTTTGTGTAGAAACACGGCCAAGTTCAATGAGGCTTTTTGTCATGGTTGACTCCTGTGAATTTTAGGTTGGTTGTAAAGACAGACTCTAGAAAATGCCCACAGATTTAGGATTTTTCTGTGTGCAGGGGGATGAGCATGCCGTAAGATATAGGATGAGAACTTATTGAGAAGTAATCATCTCACAACGGGCAAGTCTTCTACATTTGCCCTAGCCACATCCACCAGGGAATGCGCGGAATGGAAATGGATTTGCCACTTCCGCAAAAATCAGAGGGGGAAGTCCTTTTGTCTGTGTAGAAACACGGCCGAGTTCAATGAAGCTTTTTGTCATGGTTGACTCCTGTTAAGTTATATAGTCCGGCATTATGCCGGTGTAGAAATTATAAAATCAAAAAATAAGCAATGACTAATATATATTTGATATATATTTTCCATAACATGTAGAAGTATGGTTTTCTTGCAGGGAAGTTATGGTGATATGAGAAGGAAAGTGGAAAATTAAGTGGGGTGATGCCGGATAATATATATCCAATATATGTTCGACAGACAGCCGGTCTCTCTTTTAGGCTTTCTAGAAAATAGATAGTCCCAAATTCTAGAAACACTGAGTAATAGGAGATCGTTATGGCTAAATCAAAAAATCCAATCACTGAGGATGAATATGTTACTGATTTGAACAGCTTATCTGAGCTAATGAACAGGGCAATGTTATATCCTGGATTGGATATGCCATATACTTATGAAATGGCCGGTTATATGGGACAGAATCCATATGAAACCGATATTGTTGATATTGAGCAGCTGGAAGCTGCTGCTGAATTCCATAAAAAGAACCCCGACCCATTGAAGCAATATACAGACATGCTAACATATATGTATCCCTCTTCTCGCCTGGTCCCTAAAACCAATGAAAATTCAGACAAAGAATGAAGCGCATTTTTCTGATATAATACAATACTGTATTTATAGATTGTTATCTTAAAAGCGGATGGCGTGATCTTGAGGCCGGCATTTAACTAATGTGATATGCCGGTATCGAAAAGATATTATTATCTTAATCCGTCTATCAAATCGGATAACAGTAAAAGATGTTTGTCATGGTAAGCGTTAAGAGCGGCGCTCAGGCTCCGGTATTGCTTTTTGTAATATAACTGGCGGAAATGTAATAGTTCTTCCCTTGAATCATCAATCATTTCATATTCACAGCGACGAATATAATTGAGTTTGTCATTTAAATTCTGAATGATGCGCACAATTTCACTATTGCAGGAATGAATGGCAATCTGCAGAAACAGATCACTGAGGGTTTTAACCAGATGCCGGGGATCTGGATCGGCGGATTTCA
>Ga0209692_10004596_pt1 | contig 12379 bp, 9 predicted proteins | sample tdDd472_FD_187129 | JGI IMG/M metagenome (GOLD analysis project Ga0209692, IMG submission 187129) | Marine sediment microbial communities from the Atlantic coast under amendment with organic carbon and nitrate - tdDd47.2 (SPAdes)... | ecosystem: Environmental > Aquatic > Marine > Coastal >...
AGAATACATCGGTACCGTACAAAATCCATGGGATGATGTGGCTTTTGGTAATGCCTATACCTTTGCCTGTTGCGGTATCAATGCCAACCAGTTCAACCAAACCGGGGTGTTTGACTTCAGCGGTGAGCCAGGCTATGCCACACCCGTCATGACCAGCCCGGATGATTTGCTCAATCAATTGTTACCCGGTATCGGCGCTTACCCGCATGATATCGTGGCCCGGCAGTCCATACAGGAACTTCATCAACGCAGCGGCTCATGGCGAAATTACCGTCCCGCTGATTTGATGGCAGGTCTCACGCCCGGCGTGTCTCCGTTGGACAGCGACGATGATGGCATGCCCGACACATGGGAAGATGACCACGGATTAAATCCTCAAAATGGCAATGACCACAGCACCATCATGCCATCAGGCTATACCGCCATCGAAGAATACATCAATGGCCTGGCCACACAATTAACCAATGATGTGATTTTTGTCGATGGTTTTGAATAAACCCAAAAGGGAAAGCTGCTGAGCAAACTGGCGAAATAATTGTTATAGCTGTGAGTGAACAGCGTTAACTTGAATCGGATGCATAAACCCCAGGATTATTCAATTCACTATAATCAACGGAAACTGAAAATGCTTTGCAACAAACGTTTACTTATCAGGATTTCATTGCGGATACCCGGTGTGTAATGCTTATTGATATAGCTTGTAAAATCCACACCACAGGCATTTTCATTTTTGAGGCAGCGCGTATACATCATCGGGCTGGTAGCCGAGCAGTCAACACCCCGTTCACAAGCAATTAAAATAAACGCTTGTTGAACAACATAATCCACCATTTTTAAATTATGCGCCTGAAGTTCTGTTTTAACCCTCGGTAGAATTTCAAGATGGAAATATTTCTTATACAGCATGGTGGATACCAACAGTTCCAAACCAACTGACTGACTGATTCTTTGCTTTATATCTGCTTTTTCTGACTCACCTAAAGTGCCTTGTCTAAACATGGCGGCGTATTTATCGCGCATCGATTTATTCTTTTCCATTTGGCTTAACTGGTACATGATCCGGTCTTGTGAATATTGTTTCATGAGCTCCTGGTTTTGCTCACACTGCCTCATGTTTAGGTTTAAATGCTTCTTTTGCTTTTCATTCAAACCTGATATCACCTGCTGAAAGCGCGCGTTTTTCCCCATCATAGAATGGCACGATGAGTACCTGTACAACCCGATAAACGCATCAACCAAAGGATCAGAGTGAAAGAATTGCCCCTCAGGTAACGCCGACACCGATGGCTTAATCGGCACTATATCTGACTGTGTCTCTATAGAATTCGCTGTAATATCAGACATTTTGATGTCCGGTTCAACAACTTTTTCAGCTGCCATTTTATTGGCTCCATTGACACCACCTACATTTTCCGTTTTGGGTGCCTCCTGGCTAACGAACCAGTACAAAGCGATAGCGAACACAGCCAATAATGTTAAACCATATTTCATGATGAATACCCCTCTGAAAGAACATATTCCACATCGAACAACTGATTGGGCGACAGGTAGTGGTTCAAATAGAAATCTATCAAATCACCGCCACATGCCTGAGGCGCTTTTTCATTTCTAAAGTTCAAACACTGCTGCTCCACCAACAAGGATTCCTGGCCACAAGGGTGTGACAATTCGCACGCCCGGAAATGCACCAATATCGGGGTCAAATAAACCTTATAGGCTTGCGGAATTAATTCAACCCCTCCTGTCAGTTGAGCCTTTAGCGAATCTGTATTAATATCCTGATTATCAACTTTGATAAGGTCATACAAAGTCAAATAGGCATCAGAAGAAGTTGTCTCAACCAGCATTATCTGCAACGCTGATTTCAACCGTTCAACTTCAGTTTTATACTGGTCAACTTGAGCCTCATCAATGTATTTATTATCTAAAATCTGTTGATCAATATCAGCAATCTGGCTTCTTAATTCATCCACTATAAGTTGATCGGCTTCGTTATACCCTCCAAAGATAGTGGCCGGTTTGGGAATTTGGTTTTGCAAAGCTCTGCGCTGAGCAGTCAGGTCTAAATGCAATTGATGATCAATGATTTCACCACGCTGAACGTTGAATAACCTGTTTTGGTTATCAGTAAAATCCTTTAATAACTTCAAAGTCGCGGCTAATTGCTGCTCTTTATCAGTCTTGGGTGGAATGGCTTCATACCTTTGCTTTAGCGATTGTTGCGCAAATCCAGCATCATAACTTCGTTGACCGAAATCCGACAATTGTATGCACTTACTTAACCGCTCTTCTAATGCCTGTTGTTGATTCAAAGCCAAATCATTAAATGATTGATTCCGACTTAAAACAAAATAAAACGGTTCCATATTGTTCAGAATATTATTTATTATCTGATGACAGCCTTCATAATACACATAGTCACGATAAGCCTCAGTATATGTCGGCTTTGTGTTCAAAGGCTTAATCTCTCGATCGGCCAGAAAAGACAGCCAAAATTGTTCATGCTGAGCCATTCTTTTATCATGTTCCTTTTGCCACTTTTCCTGGTCGAAACCTGAAGGTAACGTTTTCTTTTCAGCTTGAGTCACCACATTGGGCATAGAATCCGGCTGAGTAGATTTTTCTTCAGGTATTTCTTGAAACGCCAAAAAACCAACAGCGACGAAAATAATTGCTATCAGCATTATTATAAATTTGTAGTTGTTTTTCATCGCTCCCTCTGGATATATAAATTGATTCCACTAAAAATAGGCTTTAAACGCGTTTGATTGTAACAAATTCGAAAATATTCAACTGATAAACTCGGCTCAATTTCATATCCCATCAATTAATCACCACTTTAATGGTATTAAATAACCTGAAAACTGGCACCCTATGCAGTAAATTTCTTACAACCCTGCTCGTTAATTATTACAAATTATATCTCTCTCGTTGTTATTTAGCTTCAGCCTGTCTTAATACAGTCTGAATTCAACAAACTTTTCAATGCACTTCACGTCTGGGTTGATGTACTGGAGAACAATTAAATGATATATTCTTAACGAGACTTAAAAAGCTGACTTGAAATTGTAAAAACTCAACAAAACATCACATGCTCAAACTTTCCAAAACTGTTGAAATACCTGACGCAGAAATTGAACTCACCGCCATCAGAGCCCAGGGGCCGGGTGGCCAGAATGTCAATAAAGTTGCCAGTGCCATACACCTGCGTTTTGATATTGAGAATTCCAGTTTGCCGGATTTTTATAAAGAACAACTTCTGAAGCTATCTGATCAGCGCATCACCAAAGAAGGGCATATCGTTATCAAAGCCCAGCAATTCAGAACCCAGGAAAAGAACAAAGAAGATGCCTTAAATCGTTTAAAGGAATTGATTAAATCAGCGGTCGTTCAGCCCAAAAAACGCAAACCAACACGCCCACCCAAAGCAGCAAACAAAAAGCGCCTGGATGCCAAAACCCGCAAAGGCCGCATAAAAAACCTTCGCAAACCGGTAACTGGCCATGAATGAATTAACAACAAGCTGAGACCTGACTCAATCGTTTCAGGACAGGCATCAAAGTCACTGAGACCTCATGCCTATCCCTCATTTTATAAAAACTCCAGCCTAAATAGGTCCCGAACGCTTTTATCACAGCCTGCCGGCTTGTCTGAGTACGTGTATTGGCTACCTGTTTAATATAATTTGCTTCAACAGCGATGTCTTAATCAAGGGCTCCGGAGTGTTATTTAAGTCGAACGACAACTTTTTTTGAGGGTTTTTAGGGTTTTTTCTCGCTTTATATAGTGATAGATACAGAATAGAGCGCTTATTATGAACATGAAAAATTTAAACCCTAATCTCTTAAACCACCTCATTAGCAAGCCTTTGCTCAGCTCGATTGTGACACTGGGGGTACTGGTGCTGATTTCACTGCCTGCTTCAGCAGCCACCTTCACCGTTAACAGCCTGGATGATAATGGCGTCGGGGATTGTGACGGCATCACGTGCACTTTGCGAGATGCCCTCAGTGAATCCGTGACCGATGGCGAACCATCGGTGATAGACTTTGCGCCGGGTTTGAGCGGGGTCATCACGCTACAACAAGGCGAACTGCATGTCGTTGGCGCTGATCTGGATATTCAGGGGCCGGGACCGGAACTGATCACGGTATCGGGCAACAATGCCAGCCGGGTGTTTCATTTTAACAACAGCGCGAGCACCATGAGCCTGTCAGGCCTGACCATTACCGATGGCTACATCGCTTCAGGGCAAGGGGCCGGTATTTATGTACTGGGTGAAGACATTGTGCTGGAAAACCTGCGCGTGATTAATAACACCACGGATTTCATTGGTGGCGGGATTGCCTATTTTTTTAGCAGCGGTATCATTCGTAACTCAGAAGTCAGTAACAATTTGGCAGCCCGGGGCTCCGGTATTGCCATCAATGGCAGTGATGGTGACGATGTATTGATTGAAAATGTCACCATCAGCGGAAACATCGGCAATCAAGCCGAGTCGGGTATCAATGTACTGACCAACACCAACCAAACCGTAACCCTTCGCTACGTCACGGTCAGCAACAACTCCGGGTCTCCCAATGGCGCCTCTATTAGTGGTAATGGCGAAGAATTCATTGAGGCCAGTATCTTTTTTGGTCACGACCACCCCACTGGCAAGGATTTGTTTATTAATCAAAACTCTGTGATTAACAATTCAATTATCGGTTTGACGGACTCAAGTCTGAACGGTATTAATAATCTGGTGGGTCTCGATCCCTTGTTATTGCCACTAAATTTTTATCAGGGCAGTGCCCAACAAATACATGCGCTGGCCAATGGTCAAAGCATTGCCGTTGATCACGTTGATGACCTGATCGGAGATGCTGAATGTAATTTATCGGTGACCGGTGATCAACTGGGCCAATCCAGACCGGTTAATGGCCGTTGTGATGCCGGCGCCTTTGAACTGCCGCTCATACCTTCCGATCCTCCGGTATTAGATCCCATCGGTGATCAAACCATTGATGAGTTTCAGACTTTAAGCTTTACCGCCACCGCCTCTGACCCCGACACAGCCCAAGTTGACTTGGCATTCACTCTAAGCGGTGAGCCGGCCGGCGCCGTTATCACCACCGATGGTGATTTCAGCTTCACCCCCACCGAATCACAGGTGGGTCCTTACAGCTTTGATGTCATCGTCAGTGATGATGGCTTTCCCATGAACATGGATCAGGAAACCATCACCGTGACCATCAACGAGATTAACCAACCACCGGTGCTCGACCCGATCGCCAATCAAACGGTCATGGAATCAGAGACGCTGCAATTCACCGCAACAGCAACCGATGGTGATATTCCGGTGCAAACCCTGGTCTTCAGCTTAATGAATGCGCCTGAAGGTGCTGAAATAACCTCAGATGGCGTCTTTACCTTTACACCCAATGCCACCCAGGGAACCAACGATTATGTGTTTGATATCATCGTCTCCGATGATGCGTCGTCACCCTTATCTGACAGTCAAAGCATCACCATTACTGTTCAGGATGATACGGATTTAATCTTCTTTAATGGCTTTGAGTGACAAAGTAACTGCCTCATAAAAGCCACAATTAAAAAAGCCAGGCCGAGATTTTTCTCAGCCTGGCTTGATTTTTTACTGTAATTATTTAAAACATTATGCATACCGCGCTTATGCGGAATCTATTCTTGAGCGTCTTTTTCAAGCTGTACTTGGTGATCCAGCTCATACGGCGGAATCTGCTTGTTTTTATTGTCACCTTTCAAATAAAAGTCCATCCAACGCATTAAGCGCTGGGCATAATCCAGCTGCGCCGGTGCTTTTCGGTTACCATGGCCTTCACCCGGATAATAGACCAAACGGACCGGTGTATCGGTGCGGGTTTTAATGTAGCGGTACAACTCCATCGACTGGGCCGGATGCACACGCGTGTCATTTTTGCCGTGCATAATCAGCAGTGGCGTTTGCGCTTTATCGGTGTGATAAATTGGGCTGCGTTCTAACATCCACATCCATTTATCCCAGGGGTAATTACGGGCGTGCACGTTGTACATTTCTTTGGGGATATCCGTGGTACCAAACTTCGACAACTGATTTGAAATGCCCACAAACATAACACTGGCCGCAAAGTGTTCACTCAAGGCCGTCGCCGCCCAGGCTGATGCATAACCGCCGTAAGAACCGCCGGTAATACCGACATGTTCTTTATCAACAATACCTTCATCAGCTAAATGGGTAATGGCATCCACCAGATCATTAAACTCAGCACCGGCATAATCCGCCTGACCCTTTTTACTGAACTCAACTCCCCGGCCGGTACTGCCACGGTAGTTAGGCAGGAATACCGCAAAACCATTGCCGGCAGCATGTTTAATGGGGTATGAATAACGATCCAGCCACTCATTGCTGATATGGGATTCCGGGCCGCCATGCACCATCATAATCAACGGATAACGTTGATTTTTTTTATAGTCGATGGGATAAATCAATATGCCCTCAAGCTCAAGGCCATCACGGGCGGTATATTTAATCGACTCCTGTTTCGGCATGGCGATATTCTCGAGCCATGGATTCGAATGGGTTAATCGCTTTAATTTGTTCTTATTCACCGAGTAGACTTCACGCGGATGATTAGCGCGACTTAGGGTCGCAATCATGCTTTTGCCGTTTTCGCTGACATCAAAGCTACGCAACACGGCTTCGCCGAGGGGCAAGCTGTTGTGTACCTTGTCTGATTTAAGATTAATGACACTGACTTCACTGCTGGTGCCAATATGTCCGATGTAGGCCAGTTGAGAATCTGACAGCCACTCAATGGCTTTAACATGGCCAGCATAATCTTTAACGTACTCAGTCATCTTGCCGTTGCTGCTGCGCGCAACATATAACCGCCCACTGGCCGGATCATGCTTATCTTCGGCACCAATCATGGCGACATATTTGCCATCAGGCGACCATTCGGCTTCACCGAGTTTGCCTTCGGTTTCAAACGCCTGAACACGCTCACCATCAAGTCGATAAATGCCATATTCAGAGGAGGTATAGTTGTCATCGATATGCGGCGTGGGTGTGGTACGAAGCAGCAAATGATCTTTACCGGGATGAAACTGTACTGACAAGATATGTTCATCAATATTTAATTGAACCGGTTCGTCATCTACGTTGTTTAAATTGACTTGATACGCATGGTTAAACTGAATATCCTCTTCGTAAACTTCAGCTTTGAAACCTTTCTTTGTTAGTTTTTTCTCCGACTTGTCTTTCCCCGGCTTGGCCACAAAAACCAATTTGTCACCTTCTGAATTAAGGGAAAACGAAGAAATATTATTTTTATGCGAAATCACTTGAACCGATTCGCCACCATCCACCGGAATACGGTAAATCGAAGTGTATTCATCATCGTTACGCTTAGCCAGATAAAAAATCGACTGACCATCCGGGCTCCACTGGACTGAAGAAACAGCTACTTCACCGGTAATAAAAGGCCGTGAGTTGCCTTGTTTATCCACCACATGCAACTCAACATAATGTGAGCCATCCTCGTCTTCATAAGGCGTGCGCGGCTTAACCAATGTGTACGCCGTCAACTCACCATCAGGGGATAGCACCGAACTGCCCACATACTGCGCAGTGACTGTTTGTTCTAGGGTCATGATGTCTTTTTTAGCATAACCACTAAAACTCACCATAAAACTAAAAATGATACCCGCTATCCACACGAAGCGACGGCTAACGCCATGATGGTTATGACTATTCGTTTTATTTAAATTGATTTTCTTCATTATCTCCTCAAAGGTTTTGTCTATTTTTGAAACACGCCTCTCAGCGTTAAGGATTGAACCAGAATTTAACGCCAACGCGGCCGGAGACCCGGCCGCACAGCCATATTAATCGACCCAACCAAAAATATAAAGTCAAACAGCATCACTTCGGGGCTTCAATTAAGGACAGGTATCGATTGTCTTGCTAATTAAATTCCGGTGTAAGAAAATTAATGCAATGAACAGACCTTACTCTTATATTATCTGTCCTTATGAATCATATTGAAACCAATAAAAACTCATGGAATCAACGGGTGGAAACACATTTCCACTCGAAGTTTTACGATGTGCCCGGCTTTCTGGCTGGGCAATCTTCATTGAATGAAATTGAGTTAACAGGCTTACCGGACGTCAAAAATCAAACCATGCTCCATCTCCAGTGTCATTTTGGTCTGGATTCCTTGTCATGGGCACGAATGGGGGCCCAGGTCACCGGCGTGGATATTTCTGATACGGCCATTAAAAAAGCCAATAGTTTAAAGAACCAAGCCAATTTAAACGCACATTTTGTAGCTGCTGATGTGTATGCTTATGGTGAACAATCAACTCAACAATATGACATTGTTTTTACCTCTTATGGCGCGGTATGTTGGATGTCTGATATTGACCGTTGGGCCCGTGTTGTGGCCAAAAAACTAAAACCCGGCGGCCGTTTTTATATGGCTGAGTTTCATCCGCTCATTGATTTAATGGCTGGTTACAGCTATTTCCACAAGACAGCACCGAATGTTGAGCTAGAAGACACTTACACAGAAAATTGTGATGGTTCAAAACATGAATTTGCAGTGTGGACACACACGATTTCAGACGTCATCTCAGCGTTGCTTAAAGCCGGGTTAGTTTTAAAGAGCTTTAAAGAATTCGATTACAGTCCTTACAATTGTTTTCCAAACATGCAAGAAAAACAATCCGGCAAGTACTATCTAGAACACAAAGGTCAACATGTACCGATGCTTTATAGCATTGCAGCCATCAAATAAAATCCTTTAATAAAATAATTTGGTATTTAACCTTATTCGATCTTGAACAATTCAAACCACATTCAATATCCGACAATTTCCAAATCCATTTAATTGTTTCAGCAGGTAAAGGTTGGTTTGAAGCGTTGCGTAGATTTCTATTCAGTGACGGTACTGTTGATTGAGTTGTTTATTATTAAATGGGTTTGTTAGGCATAGGAGTGTTGCTGAGCAGCACGACACGCCGAGCCGGTTAGGCCAGGTAAATGAAGTCATGCGGTTTTGCGAAGCAAAGAAGCGTGACGGAATGTCCGTTAAGGCCGTGAGCGAAGCGGCCGCTTCCGCTCCAAGCTCACGCGGCAGACCTCCATCCGTGGAGGCCAATCAGAGGCGAAAAGCGCGAGGTTATATGAAGTGTTCGCCGTGGTCGCTTTCACTTTTGTAGGGAACAAAAGTGAATGAAGCCCCAAGAACACACCTTTATTGGATTAAAATAAACACTATATCGCATCGGGGAAGCCTGTGAACTGAAGATAATTTTGAACAGGCATCGATTGTAATTTTCAGCCTTAAACTTACTCAGACTGCACGTAATTTTACTTTCATACCCTTCAAATTCAATGAGATTAACAAATCCAGAATTAAATAATTATAATGAAGATCATGTTAGTTCATTTCACATTATTATTGATTGGTTTTACTGTTTTCAGTGCACTATCTTTGAATTTTGCCTATGTTTTTTTTCTTCCTGACTTACAAAAAAGCATTTATTCAAAGTCAGCATGTACTTTATTATTAGTCGGACTGGCGAGCTTGCAATTGTGTCATTACATGACTTTGACCACAACATTTGATGCTCTTGAGAGTTCTTATTACTTGAGCTGTCTGTTACTGGTTCCAGCATGTTTTTTTTACTTCAGTCGGTTTGTTCTATTTCCCGGTCTGCCCCCGGAATTTAAATATTTGGCACATTTAATCCCGTTATTAACAGTATTCTTTCTACCTAAAACGATTATTCCTGCTATCGCTTTCCTCATTGGTTCAGCTTATTGTTTGTGGTTCATTCACCTGGTTCTCAAATTACGTACCCAAAGAAATAGATTTGCAATGGAAAAATTCTTTTTTGGAATGTTTGCCATTTTTGCTGTGGCGGCTCTTATTTTAGGTCTAATGATTCCATACATAGACACAACTATTTTCTTTATCTCATACAGCAGCTCTATTGGAATTGCCATGTTTTTGGTCACAACTGCCATCATCGTATTTCCTGAAATGTTAAACGACATTCAACAAATGGCTGAAAATACTTATGTCAAATCTAAACTTGAAGGTATCGATACCGAAGCAAAGAAAGCTCAACTTGAAACTTTAATTTCTCAAGAAAACATCTATCAAAATGAGAAATTGAGTCTCAGCAGTGTGGCTGATTTGCTGGAACTGACTCCACACCAGCTCTCTGAGCTTATAAACACCCACTATGGTTTTAGTTTTTCAAAGTTTGTCAGAATCCACCGCATTGAACATGCCAAAAAATTACTGATCGATGAGCCCAATACTTCAATTTTAGCCATCAGTATAATGACAGGATTTCAGTCACAATCAAATTTCTATGCAGCTTTTAAAGAACTGACTGCAGAATCACCAGGAAATTACCGCAAAGACAAGCTAAAAACATAATTATTTCCTGAATTATCATTTAGGAATAATCCTATATATTTGATTTATATACAATTTATTTATTTCTATTGCCAGGTTATAAACATGGAAGCATCAGCGTATTTAAATTCATAAACTATTCTACATTGATTCAATATTGATTCCATTTTGAATCAAACTCTAATTTAATTTTATAACAACATGAGGAGAATACATTATGACTTCAATCGCATACTTGATTTACATTATCATCAGCATAGGCATCACTATTTTTGTCTCAAGAACTCTTAGCAAAAATGGACAGGTTTATTTAAACGATGGTTTTCATGGGAACAAAGAATTAGCAAAATCTGTTAACCACATGCTGGTGGTTGGGTTTTACCTGCTCAATCTAGGCTTTGTTCTGTTTCGCATGCAGATTACCAACAAAATAACTGACCTAGAATCTATGATTATATATCTGAGCTCCAGCATAGGTATAGTTTTGTTGATTTTAGGCGCTTTACATTTTCTCAACATGATTGTGATTCATAAATTCAGAGAGTCTGCTTTGAAAAAAGACAAACCTAAAGAATTAAAAACAGGTGTGATGTCATAATTATTTGAAACAAGGTCAGTATTTGTTGCATGCAATAAATACTGACCCATAACTTAATAATCGAGACTAATTTCTTACAAGCCCTAAATAATTGAGGACTGGCATCAAAATCTTCATAATCCATTGAGTCACATTTGTATTAATTTTTGGCCTTGAGGCTTTCAATGATCTTGGCATCCACCCAGTAAATTTCTGTCTTATCAGTACCATCAACCAGTGTTTTGTTGAAAAGCATGTACTTACCATCCGGAGTAACACTGGCATAAGCATCCCATCCTGGCGAGTTAACTTGCTCACCCATGTTAATGGCTGGCCCCCATGAACCGTCATGTTGTCGAAAACTGATGTAGAGATCTGAATCGCCATAACCGCCTTCACGCTCGCTGTCCCAAATCAGATAACTTTCATCCGGTGCAATGAATGGATGAGCAGTCCATTCACCGCTGTTGATTTCTGGCCCCATCTTTTTTGGTGGTTGGCGTTTTCCATCCTTGATTGTAGAAATGCGGATTACATCATTGCTTTTGTAATCATCGAAAACATAGGTGCCTTTGGCAGAAGCACTTAGACGCATAATACCCCAGTCATCTCGGTCAAACATAGGCCCCAGGCTTTGGCGTTCTGACCATCCATCACCTTTACGGTCTTTATAACCTTCTGCCATGTGCATGCGACGGCCATCTGGTGAGAAAGTGACTTCACCTTGACGTTTAAACTGAGTGTATTTTTTCCAGACTCCATTCTTTTGGCGAAAGCCAGTAACAGTAATAGGTGTACCCTCACCAAATCGGGTGGTGAAGTAAAATTCCTGCATCCCAGGAGCGAACACGCCTTCAATATCCCAACCGGATTTCGAAATGACGCCGGGAGCAAAAGGTTCGGCCACCATTCCAGGCGGCTTCTGGCCCATTAGTGATCCTTTGAGCTCTGGAAATGTTCTTTGCTCATCAGCGTTGCTATCAATAGAAGTCAATAATGTCATAGACATCAAAAGTATTTTTAATTTCATCGTTATTCTCCTGTTTTAATTGATTTGTTTAACCAATAATCACCTAACGTTCAAGCTAAGGGGCGCCGCTTCGCGGTTCCTCAACTACAGCCACCTGTTAAATGTATTACTCATACTCCCCGATTTCACCGACAGGGAATTTTGACCAATTTAGACCTTTATCCGAGTATCCGTTTTTTCGGGTATACCTCAGTCTGTCTTTATTTATTAATCAATACTCCAAAGTGTCGAACTCTTGGATATTTTTTAACAGCAACAAGGTGTGTTTTTCGATCTGGGCGCGATCCTTGGCATCCGACAGTTTGCGCATGGAGTCGGTGATGGCAATCCACCAGC
>Ga0209692_10004606_pt1 | contig 12349 bp, 11 predicted proteins | sample tdDd472_FD_187129 | JGI IMG/M metagenome (GOLD analysis project Ga0209692, IMG submission 187129) | Marine sediment microbial communities from the Atlantic coast under amendment with organic carbon and nitrate - tdDd47.2 (SPAdes)... | ecosystem: Environmental > Aquatic > Marine > Coastal >...
GTTCTCTCAAAATTTGACCGAAGCGGCGTCGGATCTGGCCGTACAAACTTTTACGTCTGTACTTTGGAATCCACACCACATGGTATTTGCATTCCCACTTTACGTGCGATAGGCTCTCATAATCTCTTATACTAACTTCCTTCCCGACCTGCCCCTTCGGGGCCCTCGGGAAGGAAGTTTATCTCGCCTGACCGGCAAAGCCTATTAGGATCGCACCAGCAGAGCTGGTGGTTTAATATGATTAATTAAAGGATTTTAACTATGACAGTCACCACTCCGTTTTCTATTTTGATAATTTTGCCGATAGATAGTTTATACTGCTCGAAATTTGGGTGCTCAACAACAACACCTGTTATTCGACCATTGTACTCCGCTGGAATAACATAGGCCCCAACAACTCCCCCTTTAATATTAACAGGCACTTGCCCACAAAAAGCTATGCGGTCTACCTTTTCCCGCAGATTTGCTACTTTAGAGTTATAGCTTTCTACTTCAGAATTATATTTGTCTTCTATTGCCTTTACAGCCTCTTGGTTTTCGGCCAGCTTTATGGCCTCACCGTCTAATTCTGGAGGAGCCCCGGCTGCTAAATGCCAGACGTCACCGCCCACATACGCAGGATCGGTGGATTTTACGACAAAGCTTATTGACTCAGAGAATTTATCTGTTAGCTTGCCGTCTTTATCAATGCCGCATATATCCCCGCTTTTTATCTCCCCACAACTATCTGACTTATACATGTATTCCGCGTAGTCGGCGCCTGATGCGTTTATAGACCCGGAGGCGTTGATACTGCGTGAGTTTGTATTAATACGCTTGATAAACAGGGCGGCTGGTGCTGGGTTCGGAGTTCCGTCTAATGCGTACCCGACACCACCCGTCCATAAAACATCGCCTGCAACAGTCGTGCATTTAAGGGCGTTTTGGTGAGCTGACCCGCTTGAACTATTGATGTGCAAGGCGTATGCCTCGGTGGGTAGGCCATTGAGGGCACCTCTACCATCAAAAGATTGTGCAAAATAACCAGTTCGACCAGCCGTCCCGCCGAACTCCTCGCTTCGGGTTAAACCTATGCTGTATGTTCCGGTATTGGATCGAGTCTTCCACGATGCGCCGAAATCCAATTCCATAGCGAGGTTGGCCTGTACGACCTGGTGTGCAGCTGTTGTGGTTTTACATATGTCATAGTCAACAAGACCTTGAGCGTTTCGGCTCTTGGCCAGCCACTCAATGTTGATTATACCATCGTGATACTGCTCCTCCGTTAACCCCCCGCCGTGGTTTAGGTATTCGGCAAAATTTGGCATAGCACCAACGCCGCCAGGGGGTAGCCCAAAAGTACTGATGGCGGGCGTGCCAAACAAATAGTTATCATGCACAGAACTGTTACTGATGGCGGCCCCCGTTAGGTCTATGTCGTAGTCCCCCCTTGTCGCCTCTACAGTGTTCCCGGTAAGTTCTATCTGATAGTTGTTTCCAGTGATTAAAAACGCCGCTTCGCTATCCTCCAGTTGACTGTTTTTAACAGTGACATTATACCCGCTATCTATGTGGACAGAACTGCGAAGGCCCGTAGATATATTGCAATTGTCAAGATGTGTTGATGTGATAGCGTCTGTTTCTAAAACTTCCGTTTTAAGTTTAACGCAGTCCAGATTTGCGGCTGTCATCACGGAATCATAGATATGCACGTACCCGGCGGACTGGATGTACAGGTCGATAGATGGAGACTGAGTGATCTCTACATTCTGAAGCCTAACCTTAGCCATCTCGTATAATTCCACAAGGGCTGTGTTGTCTGTAGATGGCAAAGAGGCCCAATTGGCTGGCCCTTTAAATGACATGTCAGCCAAAGTTAGAGACCCGCCTGTCCCCCATGCTCCAGCCGACGAGCCTTGAGATAAAATGCGAGAACCATCTGGCGAGAGTAAAACAGTTTTCTCTCGCCCGGCCCCAGAAATATCCGTACCCGCAGGTGTTATTAAGTTCTTAACAACGTAGACTCCAGCGCCCACGGAAACCTTTTCTAAAGTGTCAACCGTGATTTTGAACGCGGCAGTGTCATCGGTAACCCCATCACCTTTCGCCCCAAACCATCTTGGCATAAGAGGCCCATTGTGTTCCATTACCCAAGCCGCAGAACCGTCGCCACCCGTCGGCACAATAATCGATCCAACGTTATCAATATACGTACCTGGAGCACCGCCTTCTTTCCAGATTCTTGGGGGGCCACCGCCGCCATCTCCCGGTTCGTGGTATCCGGCCACCTGTACATTCTGCCTGTCCGTCCCCTGCATCTTCCGCAGAACCGCAATCGTCGGCACTGTGGGTTGATCAATAAAATGGTAATCACCTGCCACCGCCCCGCCATTCTGAAACGCAAAAATATCATCCCGGATGGCAGATGTGATGCCACCGTTAATGGTCAACACACACCCATCAATGGTTATGGTGGCACCAGACCGCAGGTCCAGCAGCTTGTTCGCAGGGATCTCCATGCTGGTGGTGATCGTGATGTCTCCGGGGATTCCGATGGATGAGGGAAGCCCGCCAGCCTGGTCAACGACTTGTTTGAGGTTGCCCGCATCGTAATCGGCACCGGATGCCGCCCCGTGGTCCGCAATGGCAGGCGACGTGGAGGGATACCTGATCCCCTTGATCAAACTCGCCACCTCCGGCACCAACCGTTCATCCCCCTGGTACACCGCCACATGCCCTGCTGCCAGATCTGCGGCCACAGTGGTGGAGGTGTGGGCATTCAAGACCAGATAGGTGATGCCTGAATCGGAATAAATATCCTTGGCCGCGTAAGCTGTGGGTGTGCTCCAGGCACCGCGAGGCGTAAATGCCCGCAGGGTATGGAGAGCATTGGCCGTGTCGGTCTGGGCCTGGGTGACGATGGCGGTGGCATCGGCGTGGGCCTGGTTGACGACGCCATCGATGTCGGCAATGGCGGCGGATTTAGACGTGCTGATATCGGAAAGGGCCGAGGATTCAGACGAATCGATATTTGAAAGAGCTGCGGCCTTGCTGTCGTCCACTTCTTTCAGGCTTCCGGCCAGGGACTTGTAGGTCTTGCCTCCGACGTCGATGGTGGTGTTTTCATCGTTTTCCCGCATCGCCTTCATGATGGCGGCGGTGGCCTTCACGTCATCGATGGACTGGCGCAGGTCGCCCGCTGAAGCCATGCCGCCCCAGAGAAGGCCCACACAAAGGATCAGTTGGATGATTCGTCGCATATGTTTCATGTCTTGCCTCCAGGGCTAAAAAATTGATAGTGCGTCGTCCAAATCGTTGTTCACGGCATCGGTGATCTCTTCAAATTCGACCGATGCGGTCACAGCGTCATAATCATATGTAGCTATTAGGTCATCGAGTTCTGCTTCGGTGAGACCGGCGCGTTGCTCGGTCTCCCATTCGGCGGAGACGATCCATCGGCCAGGGCGGGCCGGGTCGGCTTTGGCCTCGTAGCCGCCTTTAAACCGGATGGTATGTTCGGTGATGCCCTCCCCGGTGATCAAAGGGCCATCGAACCAGGCTTCGCCGTCTAAGAGCTTGTGGCGGTACCAGGCATCAAATACGGCCAGTGTGGCACCGGGCCAGACAAAGGTCACGGGAAAGGTACTGGGGACAGTGCTGAACCGTCGCCGCACCTGGGCGGGCCCCGCCTCCACGTCGGTGCGGTCCTTGTTCTCCTGGTCCTTGTATCCGTAGCCTGTGCGCTGCGGATACCCGAACACGTGTGTGGGCCACTTTTGCTCTGCCATCACGCCCCTCCGTCCGCTGTATAAACTCTCGCATCATCTTCCATGGCCACGATGGCCACCTCGCCTTTGGTGCCTCTGGGGGTGGCGGAGACCACGATGCAGTGGGTGCCGTAGTTGTCATCGGGGCCGAACTGGTATGCGGTGCGGTTCTTGTTGCCGTCGGTGGAGATCCACTCCGGCGGATCGGCGTCGGCCAGGGTCACGTGGAACTCATCCGCCCCCGCCGTCACCCGGTACGGGCCGTCCGGGGTGCCGTTGCCCTTAACCAGGGAGATAAAATGGTCGCCGGTCTCGGCGAAGGTCACGGGCTCGGACAGCTTCAAGGTCCGGCCATCCACTGCCATCACGTCCCCGCTCACGCCCCAATCGGGCAGAGGGTGGGAGACGGAGATCAGGTGACCGCGCCGCAGCACGCGGCCCGCGTAGTTGACGGCGGTGAAGGAGACGAACCGGCGGCGGTACTGGTTGCACGCCGCCTCATACAGGCCCTCGCGGAGCGCCTGGGCCTGGTTGCCCACGCCCCAGAGGGAAAAATCCACAGGAGACTCGCCGTCAGAATCGGGGAGGGAGCAGAGCACGGGCTCGGCCTGTTCGCCGGTCTCGGCGTCGATATACTTGGTCAGCAGGTCATCCGGTGTGTCGTCGGTGAACTGCACGTCATCCATGGAAAAGCTGCCGCGCTTGATGTTGCGCACCGTAAAAACGGCCCGCACCACGCTCTGGGGTTGGTCCCGCATCACGGTCACGATCCCGCCGGGCACCTGGGGTATGGCCCGGCCCGTGCGGGCGATCTGCTCCAGGGCTCCCCAGAAGGTGGTGGCGGTCCGCAGAATCCCGTCGCATGTATCGCCACGGGCGGCCCAGGTGGCGTCGTAGGCCGTCATTGTGGCTGCGTCCGCCTGGTCATCGGAAAGGCCGATGGACCAGTCGTCATTCCGGCACAGGTCCCCCATGGCCCAGGCGATGGAGCGTGTGGCCACCGGAGCCGTCCAGGCGCTGCCGTTATAGGTCGGCAGCTTGCGCGTGGCCTGCACCATGATATCGGACAGGGCCGAGCTGGACAGGTACGTCCCGGCCTTGATCCGCATGGCCAGGGTCGTCACCTTGCTGTAGGTCATCTTGGCGGGCAATCGTCCTTTCAGCCCCACCCATTGCACGCGGTCTATTTTCCGATTGTTTGCGGTCTCGATGGGTCGGGACATGCGCACCTGGTAGTATCCGGCGGCGACGTTGAAGTGATGAGTGCGCCGAAGCGGCGAAATGGTGCGCTCTTCATAGGAGATGGTGCCCAGAACAGACCACCCTCCAACCGGCGAACCGGTGGCGGACAGTGCCTGGATGTCAACCTGGTACGTAACGTTCAAAAAGCCTTGAGAGCCATCGTCCTCTGCGTAATAAAGGCCGCCGGGGTGAACCAGATCAACGGAGATGCGGTCAACGGCCTGGCCAGACTTGGACGCGGCATATGGCCCCACATAAAGACGATCCTCCGCCACATATTCCGTCACCGTCATCGTGGCATAATTGGGTGGCTGCACCGGCCATGCCCGCTGCTCAAACATGAGAATCTCGTCCGTGTAAAAATTATCAATCCCGTCAGGGCCAGACACCAGGCGATACTTGACTGTCAAGTTGCAAGCCCCCCCGTCCCAGCTCAAGGTCACCTGATCACCCGGCATGAAGTCATCCCATGGATAAATCCGGTCTTCTCCATCCGGGCTGTAACGGTGGGTCATGATGTAGCAATACCCGTCATATGTGGGGCTTGATTCAAACTCATGGTTATAAATGGCTGTGGCGGGATAAATCCCTGAATAGAGAACCCCCTCCCAATATCGCCGTCCATACTTCGGCAGCTCCGCCCCGTTGACCAGCGGGCTTGTGAATATGTTGTCATGGTATCCAGCCAGGGTGATCGTGCCCCCGGGCGGCACCAGTTGGCTGGTCACCCCCTCCAGGTTCGCTATATTTGTCCCGCCGATCTCCACCTTGTGAAGGTCGTAGGTTCCCGGCCCCAGTACCAGCAACACATTGGCATACTGATCCGCCGGTTTTTGCGGATGGTCCTCCACGAACTCCACCCAGTCGTGGCTGGCCCTGGGCGGGTGCCACGTGTTTTTACCGAAGGGCACTGGCACGATGGAATCAATGGCCGGGATGGATCCACCCGTAGCGATGGAGTGCATCTGGTTGCCCGATCCGCTTGAAGTCTCGGAGTCACGGCCCAGGGACTGAGCAAAGAGCGGTTGCAGCAGCGCGCTGCCCAGAGCCATTATACCGGTGGTAACCATGGCACCGGCAAAGGTAGTTCCGGAGGCGGTGGCGAGCCCCCATGCGGCGGGGGCCATATGTGGAGCGGCAACAGCCATGGTCACCAAGGCAATGGTGGCAATCAACTGACCCGGATTGCTCCCGCCTCCCCCGCCCCCCTGAGGCAGATGCACAAAGCAGAGGCGTTCCCCATCGCTGATGGGGTCATCCCACCTGGCCCGCATGATGGGTGCTGGGTCAGCGTCTTGAAACACCCGCAGGGCCAGCACCGGCCCGAAAAATTGAATTTCATGATCTGCCAGATAGCTGTGGATGGTGGCCGGTGCGGCGATCTCATCCCGCCGCATCACCTCGCCGGTGATGGGGGCGTATGTGTGGACGGCCTCGATCATGTGCGCCTCCGGTAGTATTGAATGTTGCGCCACCCCAGCATGGGCAGGTCAATGGCACCGTGAAAGGCAACGCCATCCACCTGGTTGCAGTGCAGCACCCCGCCTCCGTCCGCATCGATCCAGATTCCCACATGGTCCGGGTCACCGGCGCGGAACATCTTGACCAGGCACCCGTCTTCAGGTTTCGCCAAGGGCTCCCAGTTGGCGTTCTCTTCGTGCCTCCTGATGGCCCGAACCACCGCCAGCACGTTGCCCCGGTCCAGCTCCACCACGGGCATCTCGATGCCGTAATGCGTCTGCATCACCGTCCGCAGTAGGCCGTAGCAGTCGTAGGCGTCGGGCCCTTCGGCCCCTTCCACCCACGGCGCCCCGATGTATGTATTTGCCCAGTGCGTCATCGAACAAGTCCTGGATATTCGGCCCGCGTAAACTTCAATCGCGGCACCTTCTTGGATAAAAAGTCAAGAAATCCACAGGTGCCGATCACCCGGTGCGCGGTGATGGTCACCTTCTTCATGGCCAGGCCGGAGAGAGTGTACTGAGGCCCGGCGGCGGTGTTGTCGGAGAGGTATTCCCGGAAGGTCAGCTTCACCACGGCCCGCGTGCCCCTCGCTGCCTGCATGGCCTGCCCGATCTCACGGCTCACGTTGTCCACCCAGATGCTCAACTGCGGCATGTCCTTGCCCTGCTTGGGCGGCGTCAGACCGAAGGAGCAGCGCTTAAACGTCACGTCAGGCCCGCCCACCACAACCGGCGCCACCAGGTCCTGGTGATCGTAGACCACCCGCACCGGCTCATCCCACGCGGGGTGGGTCAGCTCCATGGTGGCCAGGATCGCCACCCCCACGGGTGAGGAGGCATACGCCTCTTTGATTGCTTCGGTCATGTCGTCCATTAATTGGCTCCATACACAGGGTCTGCCCCAAATCGGGAGACCATGGCGTCGGCAATGGCTCCCTCTCCCTGGGCCACGCGGGCGCCCAGGCGGTCTTCGATGTCGTCATAGAAAAGGTCAACGTCGATGGTGGATCCATCGGCGCTGGTTCGCTGCTCCTGCCGCGTGGGGGCTTGGGCCCCATGGCTTATGATATTCACCGTCACGTTCGTGCCACCCCCGCTGCGTCTTGTCCCCGCCTGCCTGGCCCTGGCCGCCGGTATCACAATCTCATCCTCTTCCAGAATCGCCGGGAACTCGCGGGGCCCCAAGCCAGTGTGGAAACGGGGGGCACCATCAAACAAGCCCGAAGGCACCGACCGTGTAACCCCTATGCTACCGCCCACCACCCCGCCCTGGTGCATGACAGGCGCCATGGTCATGGGGGCGATACTGGTGGAGGTGGCCATGGGTGCTGACCCGACGTTGGCCACCGATGTGCTGCCGCTGAACATGTTGCCCATAAAGCTTCCCATGGCCGAAGCAAGGGGCCCGGTGATGGCCTGGCGGGCGGAGATGCGGATCATGTCCGCTATGATAGAGTTGGCCAGGCTGGAAAAATTGACCTTGCCCGTGGTGACCATATGCACCAGGGCGTCCTCCATGCCACGGAAGCCAGAGCGGAAGGCATCTTCAACCCCTGACGCCACGTCCGCCGCTGCCGTTGCGTAATCGGTAAGACCCCGCACGGCCTCATCTGCCCAGTACTGAGACTCTGCCAGGCGCTCCTTCTCCGCTTCCTCTTGGATCCGTTTTTTCTCAGCAGCCGCCCAGGCCTCCACGGCCACGGCATCAACACCTTTTGCTTTGTCTGCTCGGGCCCGCTCCTCTATGGCCCGCAGCTCAAACTCGGTTGCAGACATCGTTATCTCGGCGGTCCGATCGGCCACATACTGCTGCCGTTTCTCTTCAGCTACTGCCGCCCGCTCCGCCTCCTTCTCTGCCTTGGTTCGCTGCTTTTCGGCCTCCTTGTCGACCTTGGCCTGGGCCTTTCGCTTCGCCTCGGCCTCCTGGGACAGGGCCTTCTCGCTGTCGGCTGCCACCTGCGCCATCTTGTCCTGGTGGGCCTCAAGTTGTTCAAATCGCTTAAGGTCAAGCAGGTAATTCAACTCACCCTGGGCCTTGATCTTGGCCTGTTCTTCGGGCGTCCGGGCCAGCTCCTCATTGTGGAGCTTCTGCATGGCCGACGCAATCCTGGCCGATTCGGTGTTCTGAGGTGCTGTGTTTGTCTTGATCCAGCGCTGGCGATTCGCCTCACGGCGTGCAAGTGCAGCCTCGCGCTTGGTTTGTCGGGCCGCTTCTTTCTGCTCTTCATCCCAGTTCAGCTGGTCAAGCTTCGCCTGGGCATCGAAGATAGCCTGGTCCAAACCAGACCCGCTGGGAGTAGCCCCAGCCTGCAATGCTTCAGTCAAGTTGTGCAGGATATCCGCAGTCACCCCTTTGACCTGGGTCGCAGCGGGTAAAAACCTGTTACCCATGGTGGCGGAAAAATCCTCCCACTCAGCGTCCAGATCCTTGGTTGTGTTTGCATAGCCTTCGCTGGTCCTTTGCATGTCACCGATGGCGGCGGTACTTCCCTCCACGATGATCTGGTGCGCAGCCAGGGCCTTATCGGCGGCGGTCAATTCATCCTTGGTCTTGGCGTAGCCTTCAGCCAAAGCCCGTTCCTGCACGGCGGTTGCCGTCAGCACCACCCCGTACTTCTTCATGGTTTCATAGTTGCCCACCAAGGCGCTCTGGTAGTCATCCATCACCATGACGGTCTCTTTGTTGTTAAAGCTGCCCAGGTCGGCAGACAGCTTGACGATCTCGTTGGATAGCTGCGCCGCCGCCGTGCTTTGCATCCCCATGGGCACCAGCAAGTCCTGCACGGCTGCCAGGTACTCCCGAGACTCCCTGGTGCTCATGGCGTACCCATCGGTGAGGGTGGCCACCCACTGATCTGCGGCGGCCACCTGGCCCATGAAGACCGTTTCATACTTGCTGCTTGCCTCCTCCAGATTGGAGGCAGTGGTGAGGGCAACGCCAGAAAGCTGTGTCAGCTGATACACGGCCACGCCCACCCCAAGGGATGTAAACAGGGCCCGTGTGTTCATCAACCGGGCATTGAATGCGCCCAGGGTCCGATCGCCTTTCTCAAAGGACGCATCAAACTGGCGGCCCGCCTTTTGGGATTGCTCCCCAAACTGCTTGACCACCACGCTGCCGTCGTCCTTGACCTTCAGCGCTATGTTGACTACCCCTGTGTTTCCAGACATTCGTTCGCTCTCCCCAGGTCCATCCACTCTTCAAGTTCTAAGTCATTCGCCTCAAACGGGTACCCCGCCTGCTGCAATTGCCGCAGCCGGAGGATCTTGTGGGTGTAAGGTGAGAGATCCTGCCAGCCCTTCTTCGGGCAGTTCTCGCACTGCCAGGCCAGCATCTCTTCCCCCACCTCCTCCACACAGGCGGCCCGCTCGGCATCATCACAGAGACCTTTGCGGACCGCCGCCAGATCCTCCTTCAGGGTCAGTCCTGGCTTTGATCCTCCTGCTCTTCGGCCTCGTCCTCTTCAGGGGCAGGTACCTCAACAGAGCCTTCAAAAACCCGAGCGCCCAGCAGCATCAGGATGTCGGCACCGCCGTGCTCGACCAGATCCTTCCAGATGTCGATGTAGTTCTCACTTTTAGGATCGCTTGAGAAAGGGGTGGGCTTGCCATTGACCAGGTGCTCCCAGTCTCCCTCCCGGATGCTTGTCAGAATTTCCAGGCCACCCCAAAGGCGGGCCTCATGCAGGCAGTTTTCAACCTTTCGCCCTTTGCGCTTGTAGCTCATGTTGCTGTAGCGCTGCCGTTGCTTGGTCGTGGGCATGGTGTAGCCCATTGCAAAAACGGTGTCGGAGAGATTGTCTTTAATCAGCATGGTGTTTTGATCACATCCAATAAGTCGTGCCACGGTCACCTCCTATGTTGCGGGGCTGTTGCCCCGGTTTTCCTATCCTCTATGATCTATTGCCTATGGCCTGCCATCAGGCCGCGTAACCGCTCACAAGGTTTTTAATCTTGATGATTACACTGCCGTATGTGTCATCCTGCAACACCGCCAAATCCCCCGCCTGCGCCAGCTTCTTGCCGCTGGCGCTGATGTCGTGCTTGAGGATTCCCACGCGGGGATAGATGTACTCCACCCCGTACTTGTGCCCGATATCGAACTCGGCCCCCTCGGCCAGAATCCGCACGGCGAAGTAGTCATTGCTGTCCATATGCTGCTTGATAAGAAGATCCCGGAACTCGGCGTTGACCTTAAGGGCCTGCTGCCGCTGGCCCCGTTCGATACAGGAGGCGAACGCCCCACCCGCCCCGAAGCCGAACGCCGCCTCAGCCGCATTGGCAAGGCTGCATTCAATGGAGTTGAGAAGCGAGGAGATATCCCTGCCGCCCTCGATCACGGCGCCGTTGTACTTGCCACCCATCTTCACCTGCATCTCGCTCACCCGCAGGGCGGTCTCTTTAACGCGGGCCGGAAATGTACACCAAGCAGCCTCGGTGGGGGCGTACAACACTTTGTATTTAATGCTGTCCGTGGCGGTTCCGGGGGCGGTGATGGTAAGCTCTGCGGGGGAAGCATCGGAGACTGCGGTCACCGTCACGGGCTCCCATACCCCGGCACTGGTCTCAGCAGTGATGCCATGGATACTGTCCAGGCGATCGGAATCCGTTGCCCCCTGCACCCCGTTGGCTGCAAGGACAAGGCTGGTTGCGTTGGCAGCTGCCGTCACCACCTCCTCGACCACGCTCTCCTCCACCTTGCCGGTGGACTTCAGCTGCCCGGAGATCTTCACCCAGGCATCCCTTGCAAAGGTGGCCGTCACCGAATCCACGGCCATGGAGGCCATGCGCCGTTTTAAGACGGATCTCCCATAGCGATACCCGCCGGTAAAGGTCAGCAAGTCCCGGTTAACATCCACGGCATCAGCCCTGGGGGTGATGGTGTGAAGTTTACCGGATCCAGCCGCCGTGGTGACGCAGGCCCCAAGCCCGTAGGCCAGGAGAAACGCGAAGTGTTGGGGCTGAGCTTTGTCAATGGTGAAGGACATACTCCCCTTGCGGCCGTTGTCGTAGATCTCGGAGGCCTCGTCCATACCGTTGAGTTCGTCGGCATTGCTCTCCCGGCGGGCCTCAAGGCCAAAGATATCGGACTCACTGACAAGGAAGGTGGTGTCCAAATCCTGGAATGTGTTGATGCCCATTTCCCCGGTCCCAGCGCTGGCCGCGAACAAGTTATGTGTCAGTCGGTTGGAGATCATTTTTTGCTGCCTCCCCGCTTAGGTTTCTTGGTCTCGGCAGGCTCGATGGTATCAAACCGATCGGCCATGTTTGCCGGTACCTCATCGTAAGTTTCGCCCCGCCGGAACGTGCGCCCGGCAAGGGGGCCGTCGCTCATGGTAAAGTCAGGGCCATGGATCAATCGGTGTTTCATCGCTCTTCCTCCTTCTCCCAGGTGTAGGTGAGGATCCGCTGGACCAGGAAATTCCCCCGGTGCCCTTGCTCTCCGTAGATCTTGGGCTCACTGAAGCTCTTACAGAATCCCCACTCGCACCCGGCAAAGCTTTTGGTTTCCAGTACGGCGTTGATATCGTCGGTCATGGCGAGGATGCCGGGATAGTTGCCCTTACCCATCACCGAGTCGTCCGGGTCATTCAGCCCCACCCAGGCGACAATCCGCACAGAGGGTTGGCTATCAACCACATTGCCCGGCGACTCCGTGCGGGGCTCAGATCCGGGAACAATGCCGATGTTGTAAGACCGGCCACCCGCCTTGGGCAGGTACTGGGTGGTGGGAGAGACAAACACATTCCCCTTCACGTATGCCTTCAGGGTGGTGTCGTTCTTCAGCGCCTCTTTGATGGCGGCGATCAGTGCCTGCATCGTTACCACCCCGCCATGTTGCCCCGGCCAAACACAACCGGAGAGGATTCGAATTCAGGCAGGTCCGTTTCGGATGGA
>Ga0209692_10004609_pt1 | contig 12347 bp, 12 predicted proteins | sample tdDd472_FD_187129 | JGI IMG/M metagenome (GOLD analysis project Ga0209692, IMG submission 187129) | Marine sediment microbial communities from the Atlantic coast under amendment with organic carbon and nitrate - tdDd47.2 (SPAdes)... | ecosystem: Environmental > Aquatic > Marine > Coastal >...
CAGAAATTTGACAAATTGTCGGTTGCCTCCGTTGGTGATGTGGTGGCCTTGGGGCGTTTGGACAATGTCCACACTGGTGATGCTTTGGCGGGAACCGGGGCGGTCTGGCCCGAAGCCTTGGCCCCGTTGTATTCCGTCGCCATTGAAATGAACGGTCATGCGGATGAAGTCAAATTGACCGGTGCAATCCACAAGTTGTGTGAAGAAGACCCATCGCTGAAACTGGAACACGAACAAGGTACTGGAGAATTGGTGTTGTGGGGGCAAGGTGAGATGCACTTGCGCATCGCCATGGATAAGTTGACGGGGCGTTACGGCTTGGATGTAACGGCCAAACGCCCACAGGTGCCTTATAAGGAAACCATTCGTAAAACCGCAACGCATCGTGCACGGCACAAAAAACAATCAGGCGGGCACGGTGAATTCGGCGATGTGGAAATTGTCATCAAACCCTTGGATCGGGGCTCCGGCTTTCACTTTGATGAAGCCATCCACGGCGGGTCGGTCCCGCGTCAGTACATTCCTGCTGTCGAAGCGGGCGTGAAGGAATACATGTCCCGGGGTCCCTTGGGGTTTCCAGTGGTGGACATTCAGGTGACGCTCACCGATGGTCAACATCACAATGTGGACAGTTCGGACTTTGCGTTTAAGAAAGCCGCCCAATTGGCCATGCGTGAAGCCATGCCGGATTGCCAACCTGTGCTGTTGGAACCGATCTGTGAGGTCAGGGTTTCGGTGCCGAACAGTTTCACCTCCAACGCGCAACGCATCATTTCATCACGACGGGGGCAAATTTTAGGCTTTCAGCCCCGTGATAAGTGGCATGGATGGGATGAGGTGATGGCGCACCTGCCGGCATCGGAAATGCATGATCTGATCATTGATTTACGCTCGCAGACATTGGGCGTCGGAACATTTGACTTCCGGTATGACCACTTGCAGGAATTGACCGGCAAGAATGCCGACCAGGTGGTTTCTGCGCGGATGACGTGATGTCAGGCGACAAAAAAAGGCCGGGCTCTGAGAGCCCGGCCAGTTCGAAAGGGAGGTCTCTCGTCCTGGGGGAGACAAGAGAGTCTCAAAGGAGGATCCGCAAGGTGTCAGAGGGGGAGGGGAGGTATCCCTGCGGCCTCCCGATGTGACTGAACTTTGTCAGTTACATCGTGTATCTCTTATATAAGAAAAAACTAATTAAATGTCTAGGGGAAAATGATACTTTTTTTCAACAATGGTCATATAATTCAACATTGTTTTGTCACAACACATTGGTATAAAACGTAAAAATATCCATTTGCACATTATTATAATAATAAAATTTATAACTGATGGTCCGATGAAAACACCATTTTGACCATTTGGAACTGCAATCGTAGAGGCGAGTCGGGTTTCAGCATCGCCTTTTTTTGCCCTGGAATGTCAAAGCCGCACCAACGGGCTGTTGGTGCGGCTTGCATATGTGATGCTGTCGGAAACAGCGATCAATTGGTTTTGCAGGTCTTGATGCCGAACGGCAGGTAAGCTGGGCACCAACCAATAACGGCCGTGCCGAGCGGCACCACGCCGAGGAAGCCCCACACGGCCAATTCGTGGTTGCTCATCATGGCGAAGGTAAGGGCCGCTACGCCGATGACGATGCGTAAAATACGGTCGATGCTACCGAGGTTCATGCTCATGGGTGTCTCCTGGAATACAAAAAGGTTTTTGAATCTCAGGTGAGAGAACCACAGCTTGGGGGTGGGCGTCTGTAACCAAGTCACATAAGGCTCAGTCGTCATCCAGTGCCTTCAGCTCAGCAGCGTTGGTGATGGTGATTTGTCCGCGGTTGAGTTTAACCAATCCGCGGCGTTCGAAGGTTTTGAGTTGTCGGCTGATCACTTCGCGCGCGCTGCCCAGTTCTATGGCGAGTTTTTGGTGTGTGACAGGCAATATGCCCTGGGCATCGGCGTGTTCACACAAAAAGCGCGCCAAACGGATATCAAGGCGACCGAAGGCAACTTCTTCAACCAGCATCATCAGGCTGGTCAGACGCGCGCCGTAGGATTGAAATACGAAATTGCGCAATATGGCGGATCGTCCGATCAAATCGTGAAAGAGAGGGGCGGGAATGGCGATGGCGTGAACTTCGGTTTCCGTGACACCTTCGGCACTGTAAGGGTCGTGTCCCAATAAACATGCTGTGGTCAACACGCACGTTTCCCCAGCATCGACCCGGTATAAGACAATTTCCCGCCCAGTTTCAGAAACCATTTGAACCCGGACAATGCCGTCCAGAACCAACAGGAAATTTTGACACGCGTCCCCTGCGTGAAAAATGTGTTGCGCAGGCGGTACGCTTACGGCTTGAGATGCTTGCATCAATCGTTCGGTGATGTCCGCCTCCAAATTGGTGAGGGCGGGAAACAGGCCGATCCAATCGGTTGGAGTCTTGGCAGTCATGGGCTGAGCCTGTTGGTATAGGTTGTCCAAGGTGAGAATGGTTCAAAGCATAGGCAAATGTGCAGGTGGGGCAAAGCCCAAAAAACGTGATGGCAAAACGCTGGGTGCGGTCTGCGGAAACGATCAAAAAAAAGCCCTGGATCACAAGGATCCAGGGCGAGTCTAACAGGGAGGCTTCACGTCTGGGAGACGTGTGGCTCAACCGGTCCCAAAATTCCCGGGGGAGGGTATTGGGTCTAGTGGGACCGGGAGCCCCCGGACCGAAGTCCGAGCGTTCATGCTGCAATGCAACAATGAACTGACCTGAATATACGAAACGTTCCCCCTATACACCACCAACAGTTTGGTAAATCTGGCATGCATTAAATGCATGGCTTGTGCAGCATCCAAAATCGTCTGAACACCTTGGTGTGCAAGGGGTGAGGGGATGTTTTGGCCCTGCAATGTTATGAGGGGGTAGGCCTTTGATTTTGATGGGTTTGTGTCAATTTTGTGACAATTTTAGCGTTTCGGCAATTGGTCGGCGCGAATCCGGTTGAGCAGGTAGTCGCGAAACACACCGACTCGTTTGGAGTTTCGCAGCTCCTCGGGATACACGAAAAAGGTGTTGAAGCTGGGACCTTTCAGTTCAGGAAGCACCTGCACAAGATCGATGGCGTGTTGGCTCATATAATCCGGTAAGGCGCCGATGCCGATACCACTGCGCACAGCACGATAAATGCCGTAAATATTGTTGACCATCAATGCTGGATGGCGTTCTTTGCCGCTGATGCCTGCTTCCGTCAGCCAATTGAGGTTGTCTTCGGGCGGAAAGGACCCTTCCCCATAAGTGATGAGGCGGTGGTTGTCCAAGTCTTCGGGGCTGTGTGGCATACCGTGTTGTTTGATGTAGCCGTGTGATGCGTAAACGCGGTAGTGCACTTCCATCAAGGAACGCTGCACCAAATCGGGCTGAGTCGGTGGACGCAGACGAATGGCGACATCGGCTTGGCGCATGGAAATGTCCAGTTCGTCATCGGACAACACCAACGACACGTCGATATCGGGATAGCGTTCCAAAAAATCTTTGATTTTTGGTGTTAACCAAATCGACCCCAACCCAGGTGTGGTCGTAATGCGCAGTTCACCTTGGGGGCGTTCTTTGCTGTCGCGGATTTGCGCGGTGGTGAATGCCAACTTGGCAAACATTTCTTTGGTGGTGTGGTCGAGTATCTCACCTTGTTCGGTGAGAATCAGCCCGCGCGCATGGCGGTGAAACAAGGGAATACCGAGGCTTTCTTCCAAAGCGCTGATTTGGCGTGATACGGCCGATTGGCTGAGGTTGAGCATTTCGCCCGCATGGGTGAAACTGCCCGCCTCGGCCACAGCGTGAAAAATGCGCAGCTTGTCCCAGTCCAAGACGCCGGTATCGGGGTCGGGCAGCCGGTCCATAGGGTATCCTAACGGTTAACGGTTAGGGCAAAAGGACCTATTCGGCCGCATTTGCCTTGGAATCCATTTCAGCAATATAACGTTCTGCGTCCAATGCCGCCATGCAACCGGTGCCCGCGGCGGTGACGGCCTGTTGATAAGTATGGTCCTGCACATCGCCGGATGCGAATACACCAGGGATGGATGTCATCGGCGTGCCGGGTTTGGTGATGATGTAACCGGCGTCATCCATATCCAACTGGCCTTTGAAAATGTCCGTATTGGGGCTGTGACCGATGGCGATGAACACACCGTCGACGTCGATGGTGCTTTCCGCGTCGGTTTTGACGTTTCTCAGGCGTAATCCGGTGACCCCTGGTGGTGTCAGTGAACCGCCCAATGGCAAATCACCACCACCTTGGTTGCCCAGAACTTCTTCCAGGACGGTGTCCCAAACGACTTCGACCTTGGGATTGTTGAACAGGCGAGTTTGCAAAATCTTTTCCGAGCGCAGTTCATCGCGGCGATGAATCAATGTGACCTTGTTGGCGTGATTGGTCAGATACAAGGCTTCTTCGACCGCGGTGTTGCCGCCGCCGATAACCGCGACGTCCTTGCCACGATAGAAAAACCCATCGCATGTGGCGCAGGCGGATACGCCCATACCCATAAACGCTTCTTCAGACGGCAGGCCCAACCACCGTGCACTTGCCCCGGTTGAAATGATCAAGGTATCGCAGGTGTAGATGTCACCCGAATCGCCGGTCAGTTTGAACGGGCGCTGAGACAAATCTGCTTCGGTGATGGTGTCTTCGATGATGATGGTGCCAACGTGCTTGGCTTGTTCTTCCATCTGTTCCATCAACCATGGGCCCTGGATGGTTTCGGCAAAGCCGGGATAATTTTCCACATCGGTGGTGATGGTCAGTTGGCCGCCCGGTTGCAGGCCGCGCACCATAATCGGTTCCAGATTGGCGCGTGCGGCATAAATGGCGGCGGTGCAACCCGCAGGGCCGGAACCGACAACAAGCGCCTTGGTGTGGTGGGTGGTGGGCATAATGTGAAAGTCTCCAAATATTGGGTCCCGCATATTTGGGCGTTGTGTCGCCATTATGTTGCCGGGGCCGCACAAAACAAAGTGGCCCCTAAGATAGAAATGACGACGCCGAGAGGCAAGAGCCACGAATGCCTAATCGCATCGTTTTAACCAGTCGGTTAATTTCTGCACTTCCAATAGGGTTGAAGGCCAAAATCGGGCGGTTTTCTGTGCTTTTCAGGCCTGTTGCCGTTTCAAAGTGATCGGCAACAGGTGTTGTTCGTACCCCAAATCAAAGCAAATTTTCCCAGATTTCAGATCCGTAAGGGGGCTTATCCACATCGAACACCTTATAAATCCAAGATATCGGCGGGCCTTTTGAAATTGAAACGTTTGCGCAATTGCCAACTCGACATACCGGTATCTTTATCAAAGCTGCATTGTGGATTTTCTATGCTTTAGAGTGTTTCCACTTGCTCCGGACGTCTGAGTAATATAATTACTCAGTTGAGAAGGAGCTTCACTCGAAATGAACGATTCCCGCGTAAAACTTGATCAAATTGATCGCCGCATTCTGCATGATTTGCAAGATGACGGTCGTATCACCAATGTCGAACTGGCGCGCCGTGCCGGAATTTCCGCGCCGCCGTGCCTGCGCCGGGTGCGTGCGCTGGAGGAAGCGGGCTTCATTCAAGGGTATCACGCGGATCTTGATTCGCGTGCGTTGGGCTTCAATGTCACTGTGTTCGCCCACGTCGGCTTAAAAAGTCAGGCCGAACATGATTTGGATGCGTTTGAAGCTTTGGTTAAATCCTGGCCGCAAGTGCGCGAATGCCACATGCTGGCAGGCGAAACAGATTTTTTGTTGAAGGTCGTTGCGCCGGATTGGGAAGAATACCAACATTTCTTGACCACCCAATTGACGGCAGCGGACAACGTCAGCCATGTGAAATCGGCACTGAGCGTGCGCACCACCAAGCAATTGCCCGGTGTGCCAATTGACGCGGACGACATTTAATCCGCATTCCTCAATTTTCCCTTACAATTTGAGCTTCATGCCCACGTGGGTGGCGGCAAAACCCAGTCGTTCATAAAACCCATGGGCATCGGTTCGGGCCGCATCGGTGGTCAATTGCACCAATGTGCACCCCTTTTTTTGCGCCCGGTCGATGGCCCATTGAAAAAAACGTTGCCCCAACCCTTGCCCGCGCATGTCCTGGGCAATCCGTACACTTTCGATTTGTGCACGTTCCGCCCCCTTGCGTGATAGGCCGGGAATAAAGGTCAATTGCAAACACCCCACCACCTGATGGTTCACTTCCGCCACAATCAATTCGTTGCGGGGGTCGTTTTGAATGTCGTCAAAGGCGTCTTGGTATGCCTGGGGCGAACCGGCAAAATCTTCACGTGTTGCGCCCAATTGGTCATCAGCCAGCATCTTCACGATGCTGGCCAAATCATGGTGCGTGGCGTGACGAAAGGTAACGTTTTTTGTCATGGCTGATTTTACCCCGTTTCGCTCAGGCCCAGCATGCCCATTTCCAGATCTTGGATGCGGGTCTCTAGGGCGTTGATAACATCTTCGCCAAACAATCGGGGAATATGTTTGGGGCAATTTTCATCCCACGCTTTGATCTTGAATACGATTGTGGGGTAGGGGGCGGTGTCGCCGGAGCCGTTCATCATGATATTCAGGTTGTGGTCGAAACTGATGAACGCTTCCCCCCAAATTTTCAACCGTCGGTGGTTGGCGTAATCCATCAAAAATATCATGGCGTGGGGATTTTCGTCCAAGTTGCCTTGGGTGATGAACTGACCGTTGCCGGGTAAATCTGAAATCATCAGCGTGGTGGTGTTGATCACGCGCACAAAGCCTGCTTCGCCGCCGCGGTGTTGGATATAAGGCTGACCGGTGGCGTTTGCGGTGGCGATGTAAAACGATGTGCGTTCACGTACAAAGTTTACTTGCTCATCTGAAAGGCAGTCGTTTTTTTTCGAACGATCAGCCAATTTTTGCATGGCGGTGCGTGTCCCCATCAGGCTTTGCACTTTCTTGACAGTGTCGCTAAAGGCGATGTTGGTGAATTCAGACATGGTAAAAATTCCTTTTCAACGGGTGTGTTCTGTAGGGTGGGTTTCTTGAAACGCTGGGCGGGTTTTGATGGTGGCAAACCAATCGGCCAAATCCGGGCGCTGAACGCGCCAATTCAAACGTTGGGCACGCCAATTCGTATCGGGATAACGGAAATCCAAATACCCCAATGCACAGGCTGTGGCGATGTCGCCCAATGTGAACGTTTCAGTGTTGGTGGCGGATTTGTCCGGCAGACTGGCGATGCACCGGATGATCTTTGCCAGTTTGCGATCAATAAAAGCCTGGGATGGCGGAGCATCGGTGCGACGTTTTTCGTACACGCCTGCCACGGCGAAATCCATCAATGCATCGGCCAGTGCCTCGTGGTGCAACACCTGCCAGCGCGTTTCATCGTCGGGAATCAAACGGGGTGCCGTTCCCACTGTGTCCAGATAATGCGCAATCAGTGGACTGTCGATCAGCGGGGTGCCGTTATCCAAAATGAGTGTGGGGACCAAGCCGCCGGGATTGGCCGCCAGCAAGCGTGGATCATCATGAAAGAGGTTCACGGAAATTTCTTCCATGCGCCCCATAAGGCCGCGTTCACGTGCAACGATGCGAACCTTGCGGGCAAACGGGGATGGTGCGGCGTAAAACAATTTCATGGTCATACTCCTGGAAAGGGACAATCCATACATACTAGTAGGTACATTTCTGGGGCGATGTGAAGAGTTTGGTTTGAAGAACGTCATTTCAAAATCCTTTGTTTTTCGGCTTTACGTGTGGTTTGGGGATTGTGCGGTGAGGCTGTTCAACATGGTTTTTGCACCGGCAATTGCCTGTGCCATGCTGTCGGGGTCTTGATGGGTGCGTGCCAGCACATACCCCCCCTGTACGATGGCAATCAGACACATGGCGATGTCTTTGGCTTTTGCGGCTTTGGGTAAGTCGCCAGATTCTTGAGCTTCACGTACCGTATCCGCGATGCGGTCTTCCAAGTGCTTAAAATAGGTGCTCACAATGGGATTGAGCACTGGGTCCGTGATGGCTTGTTCGCTGGATAACCGGCCAAAACGGCATCCTCTCAGCGCCAAACGCGGGGCATCCAGATAAGCTTCCAGGCGTTTCAGTGCCGACAATTTGGGATCCAGCGTTTTGTCGAGGTTTGCGCTGTATTGGACCGCAACTTCTTTCAGTGCAACGGCGGCCAAGTCGCGTTTGCCTTCAAAGTGGTGATAAAGGCTGCCCTGTCCCGCGCCGCTTTCACGCAACACCGCCTTGGGGCTCATGGCTTCATAGCCACGTTCCCACAACAGGGCCTTGGCGGCATCGATCAGGGCTTCACGTTTACCAGACATTTGTAATCTCCTTTAAATCATACATACCAGTAGGTACAATTTTAAGCAAGTGAACAAATAAAAAAAATTAAAAGGCCGCCTGCCAATCGGCAGTGTGGGTTTTGTGGGAACTGGGTTTCAGTCCATATTCCGACCCAAGGTGTAAAATTCATCGTTGGGCCGCATGGACATAAAGTTGGCCATACGATTGCTGAGCCCAAAAAAAGCGGTGATGCCAGCGATGTCCCAGATGTCTTCGTCGGTGAAGCCATGGCTGTGCAAGGTTTCGAAATCTTCGTCGCATGTGGATTGGGCGTTGTTGGAAACCTTCATGGCGAAGTCCAGCATTGCCTTTTGTTTGTCGGTGATATCGGCCTTGCGGTGGTTGATCGCCACTTGATCGGCAATCAACGGGTTCTTTGCGCGCACGCGTAGAATAGCGCCGTGCGCAACCACGCAATATTGGCAGCCATTGTCATTGGATGTCGCGACAATGATCATTTCACGTTCTGCTTTGGTCAATCCGCTGTCGCGTTCCATCAAGGCGTCATGATAGGCAAAAAAGGCGCGAAATTCATCAGGACGATGGGCCAACGTGAAAAACACGTTGGGTATAAACCCGGCTTTTTCCTGCACCGCCAGGATACGTTCCTTGATGTCATCGGGCAGGGTATTTAAATCAGGGACCGGATAACGGCTGATTTTTGCATCACTCATGGGATCGCTTTCAAAAGTCCAGATCGTCGGCGATGGCTTCTAAGCCTTTGACGGCACAGTCTTCATCCAACTGGCCACCCGGTGCACCGGATACACCGACACCGCCGATCAATTCGCCCGCGCTTTCAATCACCACACCGCCGCCCAGCATCAAGACACCGGGAATATCGCGTACACCGCTGGCTTCTTTGCCAGGCTGAGAATTGTCCGCCAGTCCGGTGGTGTTGGTGCGAAAGCTCACCGCTGTATAGGCTTTGAGCGTTGCTGTGCGCGGTGTGTGCGGCCCGGCAAAACGGTCACGGATCAAGGCCTGGGCGTTGCCGCCCTTATCCACCACGGCCACGGCGATTTGAAACCCTTCCGCCCGGCACGCTTCCAGCGTTGCTTGGACCAACTTTACCGCCAGCTCCGGCGTCAGGGATTTGGTGGTGAAGGTGCCATCGGCTTGGGCGGTTGCTGCCATTAGGCCTGCACCCACGATCAGACTGCCAAGAATATGCGATGTTTTCACGATGTCCTCCCACGTTGTTTTGTTGTGGCAGTATGGTGCCGTGGGATGGGGGAAGAGTCAAAAAAAGGCCGCAGGATAATCCTGCGGCCTTTTGCATGTCGTTTGATGTGGACGTCTTAAACGTAATCCACTTTTACAATTTCATAGTATTTTGAACCACCCGGCGCGCGAACTTCGACGCTGTCGCCGAGGGTTTTGCCGATCAGAGTACGGGCCATGGGCGATGAGACGGAAATGGTGCCGTTGTTGAGGTCCGCTTCGTGTTCGCCGAGGATTTGATAGGTTTTTTCTTCTTCGGTTTCTTCGTCCACCAACAGCACGGTTGCGCCAAAACGCACCATATCGCCGGACAGTTTCGCCGGGTCGATCACTTCAGCGTGGCTGATGATGGCTTCCAATTCCAGCACACGGCCTTCGATGAAGCTTTGGCGTTCACGCGCGGCATGGTATTCGGCGTTTTCCGACAAATCGCCGTGTTCACGGGCGATGCCGATGGCTTTGACCACCGCGGGGCGCTCGACGTCTTTCAACGTGCGCAGTTCGTTTTCCAATTGCTTCAGACCGCCAGCGGTCATCGGGATCTTGTCCATCGGACTCTCTTCCTTGCTCGATGGTGAAAAATTCAGGGCTTGGACGGGAAGCTCAAATGATCAACGGCCCCCCCCACATCCAAGCGGTTGGGGCCGCATTTCGGGTTTCCCCGTCCGCGTTTGTTACAACGCCCGATTAGGATAATCCTGCAACGGCTTGACTTCAAGTGCCCCTGTCTTAAGTGCCTTGATGGCTTCTGCCGCCGCCGCTGCCCCGGCGATGGTGGTGTAATGAGGCACATTGTTGGTCAATGCCGAACGACGGATCGAAAAACTGTCCGAAAGTGCTTGTGCGCCTTCGGTGGTGTTGACGACCAATTGCACTTCGTCCGACAAAATGGCGTCCACACAGTGTGGGCGCCCTTCCAGGACCTTGTTGACCTTTTGAACATCAATGCCTTGTGCGGCCAAATGGTCTGCGGTGCCGCCGGTGGCGATGATGGCGAAGCCTTGTTCCGCCAGACGACGGGCGACATGAGTGATGTCGGCTTTGTCGGAATCTTTGACCGAAATAAACGCCGTGCCGGTGGTCGGCAGCTTGACGCCCGCACCCAGTTGCGACTTGGCGAAAGCCTTTTCAAAGGTATCGTCAATGCCCATCACTTCGCCGGTGGATTTCATTTCCGGACCCAAAATGATGTCGACGCCGGGGAAGCGCGCAAACGGGAATACCGCTTCTTTCACTGCCACGTGGTCAAGCTTGGGCGTGTCGCCAAGGTCGAAATCGGCCAATTTTTCACCCGCCATGACGCGTGCGGCAACTTTGGCGATGGGTACGCCAGTGGCTTTGGCGACAAACGGCACGGTGCGCGATGCACGTGGGTTGACTTCCAACAGGTAAACCGTGGTGCCTTGGACGGCGAACTGAATGTTCATCAATCCGACGACCTTCAACGCATTGGCCAGGGATTTGGTCTGGTTGCGAATGTCTTCGATAACGTCGTCCGGCAATGAATAAGGCGGCAATGAACAGGCCGAATCGCCGGAATGAATGCCGGCTTCTTCGATGTGTTGCATGATGGCGGCGATATAAACATCGCCGGTGCCGTCGGCCAAGGCGTCCACGTCGACTTCGACCGCGCCTTGCAGGTAGCTGTCCAACAACACAGGGCTGTCGCCGGAGACTTTGACCGCGGTGGTCATATAGCGCATCAAGTTGGCGTGGTCGTGGACGATTTCCATCGCCCGGCCGCCCAGCACATAAGATGGACGCACCACCAATGGATACCCGATGTCTTCGGCAACCTTTTCCGCCTCACTGATCGAACGTGCGATGCCGTTGGCGGGTTGTTTCAAATTGAGTTCGTTGAGCAACGCTTGGAACCGTTCGCGGTCTTCGGCCAAGTCGATGGCATCCGGTGAGGTGCCCAGGATGGGGATATCGGCGGCTTCCAATGCGTGCGCCAGCTTCAATGGCGTCTGGCCGCCAAACTGAACGATGACGCCCAACACTTCACCCGCCATTTGTTCACGGCGGATCAGTTCGATCACCGTTTCCGCCGTCAGTGGTTCGAAATACAAACGGTCGGATGTGTCGTAATCGGTCGACACGGTTTCGGGGTTGCAGTTGACCATGATGGCCTCAAAACCGATGTCTTTCATGGCGTAAGCGGCATGCACGCAACAGTAATCGAATTCGATGCCCTGGCCGATGCGGTTGGGGCCACCGCCAAGGATCACGACTTTTTTGCGGTCTGTGATATCGGCTTCGCATTCTGGCGGATTGATGCCGTCGCCTTCGTAACATGAATACATATACGGTGTTTTGGACGGGAATTCGGCGGCACAGGTGTCGACGCGTTTGTATACGGGACGCACCCCCAATGTGACACGCCGGGTGGTGACTTTGCCCAAATTCATGCCGCTCAATTCCGCCAACCGTTCGTCGGAAAAGCCCATTTTTTTAACACGCATCAGATCCACGGCATTTTTCGGCACACCGTGTTCGCGAATGTCGTTTTCGGCCTGCACAATGGCTTCGATCTGGCGCAGGAACCATGGTTCGTACTTGCATGCCTGATGAACGCGTTCGACCGACAGGCCGTGGCGGAATGCCTGGGCAATGACCAGCAGGCGATCGGGCGTGGGGGTGCTCAATGCTGCGATGATTTGGTTTTCGTCGGGGTTGTCTGCATCGACGCCTTCGATGTCCACTTCATTGAGGCCCGTCAGCCCCGTTTCCATGGACCGCAAACCCTTTTGCAGCGATTCCGCAAACGTACGCCCGATGGACATG
>Ga0209692_10004610_pt1 | contig 12346 bp, 11 predicted proteins | sample tdDd472_FD_187129 | JGI IMG/M metagenome (GOLD analysis project Ga0209692, IMG submission 187129) | Marine sediment microbial communities from the Atlantic coast under amendment with organic carbon and nitrate - tdDd47.2 (SPAdes)... | ecosystem: Environmental > Aquatic > Marine > Coastal >...
AAAACCGTCGCGCAGACTGTGGACCGAATGAATGCGCCCCCGTCTAACATGCTGAAGGATAGTCGAAACCGTAATCGCCCGGGGACTGACGGCAGCATCGATATCGAGCGGAGCCAACAAGGGCTCATAGTTGCTTTTGTTGATCAGGGTGATGACACGCTGACATCCGGCCCGCTTAGCCAAGAGCGAAGACAGAATATTCGTCTCATCATCGTTGGTGACGGCAACCACGGTTTCCGTGGCCCGCACGTTGGCCTCATCGAGCAATTCGGAATCCAAGACATCGCCATTGAGAACGACGGTATTGGACAGTCTGCTGGCGATTTCCCTGGCTCTCTCCTGGTCCGCCTCGACAATCTTGGCGTTCACCCAGGGATATTCCCGCTCGATTTCTTCAGCCAAAAACAACCCGATATTACCGCCGCCAAAGATTAAAAGGCGTCGAGCCTCGCTTTCTTCATGACCGAAGGCGGCCATGGCGCGCGACACATGATCGCTATCGACAACGAAATAGACCTCGTCACCCTCAATCATTTGATCTTCAGCCGTTGGGATGATCGCCTTCCCTTCCCTGATAAGGCCGATAATCACGATATTCAGATCGGGAAAAAGCTGGGTGAGTTGGCGCAGGGGCGTATTGATCAAGGGGCAGTTCTCTTCACACCGAACCCCCAATAGCTTGACCTTGTCATTGACCAGGGAAATCATATCGAACGCCCCGGGCACCTTGAGACGCCGCGTCACCGCCCGCGCCACTTCAATTTCCGGCGAAATAATCACATCGATGGGCATATGCTCACGGGAGAACAGATTGGCCCAGATCGGCCTCAAATAACTCTGGTGGCGAACGCGGGCGATCTTCGTCGGCACGTCGAACAATGAATGAGCCACCTGGCAGGCAATCATGTTGACTTCGTCGGCATAGGTCACCGCAATCATCATGTCCGCATCGGCCGCCCCGGCGGCTTCAAGCACGTCCGGCAAGGATGCTTGGCCAACAACGCCTTGGCAATCCAGACTATCTTTGATTTTACGAACCAACTCGGCGGACTGGTCGATGACCGTGACATCGTTGTCTTCAATCGCCAAATAGCGGGCAATATTAAAACCAACCTGCCCCGCGCCGCATACGATGACTTTCATAATCCTGGTATCCCTGCCCTGTCCCTCTGACGCGCCAAATTAACCGTTGGCGTTGGACTTGTCTTCACTGGTAATGCCGAGGCTTTTGAGCTTCCGGTGCAATGCTGAGCGCTCCATGCCGACAAAAGACGCCGTACGGGAGATATTTCCGCCAAAACGGCTAACCTGCGCCTGCAAGTATTCGCGCTCGAACACCTCCCTGGCTTCACGCAACGGCATACTCATGATTTCCCCGGTCCGATCCAAGCTCATAGCTTCTCCCGACCCGACCTCAAGAACCGAAGAAAGCATATCGGCTCTGATTTTTTCTTCAGAACCTCCGGGCGCCATGATCAACAACCGCTCAACCAAATTCTTCAACTCACGCACGTTGCCGGGCCACTCATAGGACTGCATAGCCGCCAAGGCATCGTCACCGAGTTGTCTAGAAGGTTGACCCGTGCTTTGGGACGCCACAACCATGAAATGCTCTGCAAGGAGAGGAATATCCTCACGTCTTTCCGTTAAACCCGGCAAGCTAATAGGCACGACGCTCAACCGGTAGAAAAGATCCTCGCGGAACCGTCCTACAGCAATTTCGTCGGTCAGGTTTCTGGCTGTCGAAGCGATAACCCGAACGTCGACTTCGACTTTTTTTTGACCGCCAACTCTTAAAAAGGTTTGCTCCTGCAAGGCCCGAACAATTTTCCCCTGTGTTTCCAGAGGCATATCGACCACTTCATCGAGAAAAAGCGTCCCATTATGGGCTTGCTCAAACGTTCCGACCTTTCCCGGCCCTCGAGTTGGAGAGGGCTCGACGCCGAACAACTCTTCTTCCATTCGCTCCGGCGCCATGGTCGCGCAATTTAGTGCAACGAAAGGTCCGGCCGCTCGACTAGATTGCCGATGGATCAGACGAGCCGCCACTTCCTTGCCGGACCCAGCTGGGCCGGAGATCAAAACCCGGCTGTTGGTCGGCGCAACTTTTTCAACAGCTTGGCGCACGGCATTCACGGCCGGGGATGAGCCAATCAGGTCGTATTGCCCCCCAGCCCTGACTTTAAGCTCTTCATTTTCACGCTTCAGACGGGTCGACTCGATAGCCCGCTCGAGAATTAAAATCAGACGATCCGTCTTAAAGGGCTTTTCAATGAAATCGTAAGCACCGATTTTCAGGGCGGAAACCGCTGTCTCAATGGTTCCATGACCGCTCATCATCACAACCGGCAGATCGGCATGTTCGGCCTTAATCGCCTCAAGGATACCTAGGCCATCCAATTGACTGCCCTGAAGCCAGATATCCAGTAAAACCAAGCTTGGACGCCGGGTTTTAATCGATTCAAGCGCCTCGGTGCTGTTGGCCGCTTCCCGTGTCTGGTAGCCCTCATCCTCCAAAATACCGGAGGTCAGCACCCTGATGTCGGCTTCATCGTCAACTATGAGAATATCATAAGCCATCGGTTGTCAGCTTGATTGCCATATCCATTGGTTCTTCCCGAGACCCGGCGGAAGCCGAATCGCCAGAATTTTCTACGCCCTGGCTATCCCTATCAACGTGAGGAAATACAAGGGTTACGGTAGCTCCTCCCCCTTCTCGGTCGTCAAGTATAAGGTCGCCATCGTGCTCTTCCATGATTTTTTTAACGATAGCAAGACCCAGGCCGGTCCCTTTCTCCCGCGTCGTTACATAAGGTTCCGTTAAGCGGCCGCGCAAATCCTTGGGAAAACCGGGGCCGTTGTCCTCGATATGAACCGTGACGACATCCGGTTCGGTCGTCAGGGTCAACGCGACGAACCGGCCGCCGTCTCTTTCGACCGCACCCAACGATTCGGCTGCATTCTTCAACAAATTGGTCAAGGCCCTGCCAATTTGTTTTTCATCGCACAGAACAATGACATCTTCTTCGGGAACGTCGGCTCTGAATTCGATGTCGCTATTGCGATTTTTTTCAAGAAAAACGGTTTCACGACACAACTGCTTGAGGTTGGTAGGAGCGAGAACCGGCTGCGGCATTCTGGCAAATGAAGAAAATTCATCAACCATCCGCCCAATATCCTCCACATGCCGCACGATGGTTTGCGTACAAAGCTCGAAGGTCTCTTTGTCCTCTTCAATCCGGTCGAGATATTTACGCTTTAAACGTTCTGCGGAGAGTTGAATGGGCGTCAGAGGGTTTTTGATCTCATGGGCTATCCGACGCGCCACATCGGCCCAGGCCGCGGTTCTTTGGGCTGATTGCAACTCCGTGATGTCATCGAAGGTCACGACGTAGCCCAAGACCTCCCGTTCCATGAGTTCCGCAGCAATCCGCGTCAGCAGGATCATTTTTTTCTCACCCCGGATAAGCGAGATTTCTCCTTGAGCGCTTCGTTCTGGGCGGCGCATGACATTCAGCAACAGGTCCCTCATTTCAGGGACTGCTTCTCCAAAAGGTTTCCCCTCAAGATCCTCTAGACCGGTTGCCAATAGTGCGCAGGCAGACCGGTTAGGCAGATGGATCAATCCCTCCCGATCCAAACCAATTACACCGGCGCTAACGCCGGAAAGGACGGTTTCAGTAAACCGGCGTCGCTCATCAAGTTCCCGGTTGGCATCTACCAGTCCTTTTCGCTGAGTCTCCAATTGGCTGGTCATACGGTTGAAGGCCCTATTGAGGGTGTCGATCTCATCGCCCCCCTCAAGCAGGGAAACTCGAGCCGACATGTCCCCTTTGCGGATACGCTCCGACGCCGAAATCAATTGCCCAATCGGTGCGGCTAGTCGGTTGGCCATGACCAGCCCAAACCACCCCGCCACCAACAGCAACAAAATCGCCACAAGAGCGAAGATCATGACGAAGGTGATCTGAATACCTTCGCGTTTTTCCTCGATATCTTTGTAGCGTTTCACTGCCCCTTCGGTTTTTTCGATGTGCTCGAAAACCTTCGGGTCGACGAAACGTCCAACAAGTAAATAAGAATCCACAAACCGGTCGAGCCGGGTAATCGCCCGCACCCGATCTTCGTTTTCTCCCGTCAGAATAACCACATCGCCGGATTGCGCCTTATCCAACGCCTCCAAGGGCACCTGATCGAATTCCAACGAAAAGCTCAAAGAGGAACGCGCCAGGATTTTTCCACCCCGGTCCAACACGACCAACTCGGGCACAGTTCGGATAGCGCCAACCGTATCGAGGAAACGGCTCATTTCGTAAGACGATTGCATCAATCGTGGAGCGTTGTTGTTGATATCGGCCGCAACCGCCAAAACATCTGCCTTGATCGCTTTGCGGTGCTCGTGCAGATAAGCGCGAACAACCTCCCTGGACTCCATAACCGCTGTGAAAACCTTGTCGCTAAACCAAGCCTGAATACCGAAATTCAGGAAGAGACCGGCAAACACGGCGACAATGATCGAGGGCGTCACGGCGACCAGGCTGAACATGAGCAGGAACCGCGTATGCAGCTTAGACCCCGCAACCCCTTTACGCCGTTCCAGCCAAATCGTCATCAACCGTCTGGCGATAATCGCGCCAAGGCCTAGCAACAAGATGACATCGAGATAAAGAAGGATCAGCACCACTTTGGGATTCATGGCCTCTGGCCCTGTCCCTGCCATACTGACCAATGTGGCAACCCCGGAGACCGCCGCCGCGCCGGCAAAAGCAAAAGCGACTTTGCGGCTCAGTCCCGTTTTACGGGACCAGCTGCTAAATCGCCTCAAAGGGTCAACGGGTCTGGGGTCCATACTATCACTGCCTAAAGATCGTTTTTCCCGCCCCGAACCACCGGGATGCCGAGAACTTTTATTTTCTTACGCAAGGTATTGCGGTTTAACCCCAAAAGATCGGCCGCCTTGACTTGATTGCCCCGTGTCGCCTCCAGACAAATGCTAATCAACGGCCGTTCGATTTCCCGCAGAATACGATCATATAGCCCTGCCGCCGGCAAGGAATCGCCGTGGGCGTTAAAATATTCCCGCACATGGCGATCGACGAGATCGCTGAGCCCTTCCCCCTCAGAAGACTTGCTGCTTACCGCGCCGGAAGTTCCCGCCAATTCCGTCTCAATGGCCTCAACGCCAATTTCTTCTTCCGAATAGAGCGCCGCCAAACGCCTGATAAGGTTTTCCAGCTCCCGCACGTTCCCCGGCCAACGATAGGTTTTCAACCGCTCCATAGCGGACGACTGCACGGTTTTCCAAGGCAAACCTTCTTCCGTCGCCTGAGAAAGGAAGTGATTGACCAGTTCGGGGATATCCTCAACTCGCTCACGAAGCGGCGGCAACCGTATGGGCACCACATTCAAGCGGTAATAAAGGTCTTCACGGAAAAGCCCCTGACGGATCAACTGGCTCAAATCCCTATGGGTCGCCGCAATAATCCGTACGTCTGTTTTAATCGGCGTTCGACCGCCCACGGTCGTATATTCGCCCTCTTGAAGCACTCGCAGCAAACGCGTCTGGGCTTCCGGCGGCATATCGCCAATTTCATCGAGGAAGAGCGTCCCGCCTTCAGCCTGCTCAAAACAACCGACAGATCGGGACACGGCGCCGGTAAACGCCCCTTTTTCATGACCAAACAACTCACTCTCGATCAAATCGCGTGGAATAGCCGCCATATTAACCGCGATAAACGGCTTGTTCCTGCGCTTACCGTAGTTGTGAAGAGCTTTGGCGATCAATTCCTTACCGGTTCCCGATTCCCCCGTAATCATAACGGCGAGATCTGTTCCCATAAGCCGCGCCAGGGTGCGATAGATTTCCTGCATCGCAGGCGAACGACCAATTAACGGGAGGCGATCGTCCACATCGTCATCTGTATTATCAGCATTTACCCCTGCCTTGCTTTCCTTGAGCGCCCTCTCAACAACAGACGTCAACTCTTTGAGATCAAAAGGTTTTGGTAGATATTCAAATGCGCCGCGTTCGGTCGCTTTAACCGCTGTCATCAGGGTGCTATGGGCCGAGATGACAATAATACGGAGATCGGGACGGAGTTTTTTGATTCGCGGAATTAGATCGAGGCCGTTTTCATCAGGCATACGAACATCGGTAATAACCAAATCGCCTTGCCCATCAGCAACCCAGCGCCAAAGCGTTGACGCATTTCCCGTCGCACGAACCTCGTACCCTTCCCGCCCCAAGGCCTGATTGATTACCGTGCGGATGGCCGCATCATCATCGGCGACCAGGATGGTTTCATTGCTCATATCTTATAGTTCCGCATTGTTTTCACTTGCCACCAGTTCGGCAGGCGCTACCGGCAACATTATTTTGAAAAGGGTTCGATTGGGTTGGCTATCGCATTCAATGACCCCACCATGATCGTTGATGATTTTGGCGACCAAAGCCAAACCAAGCCCACTTCCATTGGTTTTCGTCGAAACGAAGGGCTCAAACAGATGAGGGCGAACATCTTCGGGGATGCCTTCACCATTGTCTTGAATGGTCACCATAAGCGGCAAATGCACCTTGGTTTTGGTGCCTGGCACGACAAAGCTCACACCATGCTGGTAAGACGTTGAGATGATAATTTCACCGCCCTTTTTAGGCACTGCCTCAGCCGCATTCTTAATGAGGTTGAGAAACACCTGAATCAATTGATCCCGAACGCCATAGACCGGAGGCAGGGATGGATCGTAATTCTCCACATATCGAACTGTCGCGCCAAAACCATTCTTGGCGATTTTGCGTACATGCTCCAAAACCCGGTGAATATTAACCGGCTCACGATCAATGGGCCGCTGATCGGTAAACACCTCCAGCCGATCAACAAGCGCGCAGATTCGGTCGGTTTCAGTGCAAATCAACCGCGTTAGCTCTTGATCTTCCGGTGTCGCATTCTGCTCAACAAGCTGAGCCGCTCCTCGAATACCCGACAGAGGGTTCTTAACTTCATGGGCCAGCATGGCCGCCAAGGCCGTAACCGAACGGGCAGCCCCCCTGTGAGAAAGCTGCTTGGCGATCTTATCGGCGAAGGAGCGCTGATGGATGGAAAGAACGATATGACCGGGCCGACCGCTCAATTGAGACGCCTGGATATTGACGAAATGCTTGCCTATTCTGGGAGAATCAAGGGTTACGCCATATTCGGAAACGGCGAGTCTGGCGTTCCTCGCCTGATCGATCAGGCCGTACATGGGATGGTCTGACGGAACGAACTCATCCAAAGATCGATCTTTCAGATAAGCAGCACTTGCGCCAAACAGCTGCTCCCCCGCCCCATTGACGAATTCGATCAGATTTGCAGGCCCGACCACTAAGACGGAGGCTGAAAGCGAGCCAAGAACGGCTTCAAAATCAATCTCGCCGCCCCCATTCTCAATCCCGTTCATCAGGCCGCATCCTTTTCGCAAAGCGGCAGATAAAAAGCATCAATTAAGGAAAGCACCTGTAGAGGATCGTCCAAAGTGTTGATTTCAGAGCGAAATTCAGCAGAACCAGGCAGCCCTTTCGAATACCAACCCAGGTGCTTTCTGGCAATTCTGACCCCACCGCGTTCGCCGTAATGCTCAAGCATCATTTTGTAGTGCTCGACAACGACGGCATATTGGTCTTCCAGTTTTGGCTCATCCGGCACTTGGCCTGTTTCCAGGTACTTGGCGACCAACCCCGGGAACCAGGGACGACCATAGCACCCACGGCCAATCATGACGCCGTCTGCACCGGACTGATCCAGGAGTTTCCTGGCTTTTTCGTAACTGGTGACGTCGCCATTACCAATCACCGGAACGCTCACCGCCTGCTTGACCTCGCCAATGGCCCGCCAGTCGGCTTGCCCTTTATAGAATTGGCTCCGAGTGCGGCCATGCACTGTCAGGGCAACCGCCCCACAGCCTTCGGCGATCCGAGCCAAAGAAACCGCATTGCGATTTGAATCGTCCCACCCCAAGCGCATCTTCACCGTGACCGGCAGTTTGACCGTCTTGACTACGGCTTCGACGATGCGGCCAGCCAAAGCTTCATCTTTCATCAAGGCTGCGCCGGCGTCGCCTTTAGTGACCTTCTTAACCGGGCAGCCCATATTGATATCGATAATCGCCGCTCCGCGGTCTTCGTTCATCCTTGCCGCCTCGGCCATGGCCTCGGGCTCGCATCCGGCAAGCTGAACGGCAATGGGATGCTCATCTTCACAATTGGTCGACATTTTGAGGGTTTTCTCATTGGCTCGGATCATCGCCTGACTGGCGATCATTTCGGAAACCACCAGACCCGCGCCATGCCGTTTGACGAGACGCCGAAACGGCATATCGGACACTCCCGACATGGGGGCTAAAATCACTGGATTGTCCAGGCGCACCGGCCCGATAAGAAGCGACATTTTTAAGCACCAAAGTGAGATGTTTGTTTTTTAGGCAATTTCTGCGCTAAATGCAAGAAACAGAGTACGGTTCTAGCCGGGGGTCGGATGGTTTTCGGCAGAACTATAAAGCGGCTCAACCTGACCCTAATGATTAACCAGCACGTCGGTCACAAACTTAACGCCGGGATAACCGAGCGTAAGCAGCAAGTAGGCCAGCAACACCAAGCGGGCCGCCGAACGTCCGCGAACACCGGTCTTATGATGAGCAACCAATAAAGCGCCGATAACCAAAAACGTTCCAACGGAAAGAAGCGTCTTGTGATCAAGCACAAAAAACTGGCCGTTTGAAAAGTATTGAGCCACGACACCGGTCAAGAGGCCAATTCCGAGAACGACTTCACCCGAGCCTAACAGCTTAAGGACGAGACTTTCACTATCGACGACCGCCGGCAAAACTCGGGTCAGGCGGGTTCTTTGTTTCTTCTTAAGCGCGCGCTCCTGGAGAAACGCCGCCAAGGCCGCCACGGCCGCAAGCGTCACCATGCCATAGGTCACGACGGATACGAAAATATGCATATGTATCCAGCCGGTCGGCACTTTGAGGCTCATCGGAGTCCCTTGCGCCGTATGCCAGACCGTCGCCAAAATTCCCAGAATAAGGAGATAAGGCATCAAAATCGGCGTCAAGCGCCAAGCCTGCGGAGCCCAAATAGAGACGGCGAGAAACAGCAGAAGGGTCATACTGATGGTGACCCACAGGGTAATTGAAAGACCCGTCTGCCAATGCCCGGCAAGCAGCGCCACGGCCCAGACACCGACACCGGCGACCGCCACAACAAGCGTCGCCCAATAGACAGTATCCTTACCGCCTTCACGATTGAGACTAACGGCCCAAACGGGCAAAAGCGCCAATAGAGCGCATATGTTCAAAACCAGGCTTTCACTCATGGCAATCTGTATCCTCCCGCAGAAGCCATCTGTCAAGGACCCCGTCGATCTTGCTCCTTTTCTCGGAAGGGTTTAGTAACATCAAGAACACGGGAGTTAAGATTTGAATGCGTGAGCAGGAAAGAAGAGATAACGCAGCGATTATCGTTGCTGCAGGGCGTGGCCACAGAGCCGGAACGCCCCTGCCCAAGCAGTATCTTGACCTGAACGGCAAAACCATTTTGCGGCGAACCGTTGAACAATTTCTTGCCCATAAGGACGTCTCCCTTATCCAGGTGGTGATACACCCCGACGACAGAAGCCTCTACGATGAAACCCTGCAAGGCCTGCAGCTACCCGAGCCGGTTCCAGGCGGTGAAACACGCCAAGCTTCCGTGCTCAACGGCCTTGAGGCCCTGGCTGCGAAAAAACCGACGAAGGTTCTTATTCACGATGCGGCCCGCCCTTTTGTCTCCCTGCTGGATATTTCCAACGTTCTCACCAAGCTTGAAAATTATCCCGCGGCCCTTCCCGCCGTCAGGGTCGCCGATACACTCAAGCGCGAAAAAGACGGCGTAGTGAGCGGCACCCAGGACAGAGAGGGTCTCTGGCGGGCTCAAACGCCACAGGGCTTTGACTTTATGACCATCTTAGGGGCCCACCGCCAGCAAATCGGACAAAAACTGACCGATGACTGCGCAGTCGCCGAAGCTTCGGGCATCCCCGTTGCAATTGTCGAGGGCTCTGACAACAACTTCAAAATCACCACGAAAGATGACGTAAAAAGGGCACAACGAATGACGGCGGCTCAAACACTAACGAGAATGGGAAGCGGCTTTGACGTACATGGGTTCTGCGATGGCGATCAAGTTACCCTTTGCGGTGTTTCCATCCCCCATAACCGTTCGCTTAAAGGACATTCCGACGCCGACGTCGCCCTGCATGCGCTAACCGACGCCCTCCTCGGCAGTATGGCGCTAGGGGATATCGGTCAGCACTTCCCACCCAGTGACAACAGGTGGAAAGGCGCTGATTCGGCTCTTTTCTTGCGCAAAGCCCATGATCTGGTTTGTGAAGCCGGTGGGGACATTATCAATCTGGACCTAACCATCATTTGCGAAAGTCCTAAAATCGGCCCTCATAGCCAAGCGATGCGTGATAATATCGCAACCCTTCTCGACCTTCCGATCAACCGCATCTCAATCAAGGCGACAACGACCGAAGGACTGGGGTTTACCGGTCGCAAGGAAGGGATCGCCGCTCAAGCTATGGTCTCAGTGCGCTGCCCGGAATAGGCTCTAGACGGTTTCCTCATCGATCCACCGCAGGAAGGCCTCACTTCCCCCGACGATTGGAAGCGCAATAACGCAGGGACAATCGTAAGAATGCAGTTCCTCGATACGTTCGGTCGCCTTGGCGATAAGGCTTTTCTTCGTTTTTAGAATGAAAGACACCTCAGCATCGCTTTGAAGTTTTCCCTGCCAACGATAAAAAGAACGCACTCCCCGGGAAACATTGGCACAAGCCGCCAGCTTCTCTTCGACGAGCTTTCCGGCAATTGTTTCCGCTTCATCCATCGTTGGCGCCGTGACATAAAGAATCACATGGCTCATAGGCACTCCTTTCGGGTTTCACCGCAGGGTAATCTAACGTACCATACAGACAATTCACCTAGTTGATTCTTACGGAGCACGTCATGACAGGTCAGGAAAAACCCACTGATATACAGGTCCAGTGGCTGACCCGTGGATTGTCACAACCCGGAGGCAAACTCCCCCTCTTCGATGCGGAAGGACAAAGCATTAACCCGGCAACCGTACAAAGCTGTATCCGGCATGGTTGGGCCGAGCCCTGGTTTTCAAACCCCTTAAAACCGGATTGGCTCGTCTGCAAGCTTACAAAAAAGGGACGTGAAGTCTTGGAAAGTCACGGCTGATGGAAATTCTAACGGAAACAACAGATGGCTTGACCATCGTAAAGCCGGTTGGCGACTTTGATCTGGAAAGCTCGCCAGAGGCAAGGGAATATTTCCAGGAAATTCTCGCCGAAAAAAGAGGCCTTCATGTGAATTGCTCGGAAATCACCGCCATCGATAGCTCAGCAATTGCAACCCTTATCGAAGCTTTTCAAAGCGCTGAACGACAGAAACTGGATTTCAAGCTGACTTCCGTTGGCGCCAACGTCATGCGCGTTCTTCAACTCGCCCGGCTCGACAACGTCTTTCCTATTGTAACCTAGGATCAGGAATCAACCTCTGGTGTTGATCGCCACATAGCCTTTTTCAATAGCGTCGGTCAGAGCCTCAAAAGCCGCTTTTGCTTCTTCAAACATTTCCCGCTTCAGCTTCAAGTCGCTCACCGTATCTTCGGACGGGACCGCTTCTCTTCCGCCGCTGGCAATCTCAAAAGCCGCTTCCAAATAAGCCGTGCGTAGCTTGCCAACCACAACGGCAAAGGCCAAAACCTTATCTCGAGTTAAATGGGGAATATTCGAATGAATAATTTCCCGATTGGCGATTCGGACGCCCTGCTCCACTTCATTCATAAAACGCTGAAGTTCCGCGAAATTGGGAGCCGCTGCTGGTTCCGTCATGGAAGCCTCCAAAACCATCAAAAGGTTGCGATATCAAAGCTATACCAACTTACCACGAACACCAAGAACTGAAGAAAGCACTTGTTTGGCAATGCGCTTCCCCTCAAAATTGCACGCACTGGAACCGGAGACCGAATTTTTGAATGATTTTTCCTCCTCGACGCCGTCGCTTCTGATCTGCATTAACGAACGGCAAGACCCAACAAGACCGAGCTGCGCTCGTCGCGGTAGCTTAAAACTCGCCCAAGCCATCGAGCAAGGGATTGTCGAGCGGGGAATCGCCTTGAAAATCGAACGAATCCATTGCCTCGGTCACTGTCAGAAAGGCCCGACCATGCGCCTTGCCCCAGGGGGAAAATTTTATCTGGGCAATAAGGACACGGAAGCAGAGACAATCCTCGACGATATCGAGTCGCGTCTGA
>Ga0209692_10004612_pt1 | contig 12346 bp, 12 predicted proteins | sample tdDd472_FD_187129 | JGI IMG/M metagenome (GOLD analysis project Ga0209692, IMG submission 187129) | Marine sediment microbial communities from the Atlantic coast under amendment with organic carbon and nitrate - tdDd47.2 (SPAdes)... | ecosystem: Environmental > Aquatic > Marine > Coastal >...
CCTTCGGCGCGGATACCCCGCTGGGTGCGCGGGCGGCTGCCCTGTATCAGAAGTTCTGCGAGGAGGGATCGGCCGATGTCGATTTCTCCGGCATCATCAAAATGCTGAAAGGATAGGCGTGCCGGGGCCGTCTTCGGGGACCGGGGCGGCAAACCCCGCCGGGGTTTCCGCCACTATTCCGGTGTCCGATTCGGTCGCGCGGCGCGGCCCGGTCCACGATATTTGAAGGGTACGCCCTTAAATATCCCTGTTTCGGGCGGTATAGGGCGCGATTTCCGCACGGTGCTTGTGTATTTGCGTGAGTAACGGCAAATTTGTTCTAGGATTGCGGAGTGATATCTGTATTCCTGGTTTGGAAGGGGAGCGGTTCGCCCGCGGGCGCGCTTGCACTTTGGTCAACTTCAAAAAGTATGAGGGCTTCCCGTGAAGGAGCGTTATCTAGATGTCATCCGGTTGATCGAGCGGTTGCATCGGCAATTTCTCGAAGTGATCAAAGGGGAGCTCGACAGGGCGGGCATCCGAGACATCAACAACATCCAAGCCCTGATCCTCTACAATATCGGGACCGACGAGTTGACCGTGGGTGAGTTGACCCATCGCGGTTACTATCTGGGCTCCAACGTTTCCTACAATGTCAGGAAGATGGTGGAGAACGGTTACCTCGTGCAGGAACGATCCTCCCACGACCGCCGCTCCGTCCGTGTCCGCTTGTCGGAAAAAGGGCTGGAAGTGCATGAGACGGTGAACAACATCATCGACTCCCAGGCCGGCCGCCTCAATGAAACGGGGATCACCGACAGCCATCTGGACGGAACCGGGCAGGTTCTTACCCGCCTGGAACGTTTCCTGCTGCACACGTTCGGATACGCGTCGCCGCGTTAATCGGACATTTTGGGATCGGACAAACGGGCGTGGAAAGCTCTCCGCCCGTACATGCCGCGTCTTTAGACAGCTCCTCAGCCCTTGCTTTCGGGTAGCTGTTCCAGCTTTTCCTTGAGCAGCACCATCAGCCCTTCCAGGCCGGACCGGCGCACGACCGAGTCGAATTCGGACCGCTGCGTCTGCAGCATGCTCACGCCTTCGACGATGACGTCCACGATTTTCAGTTTGCCGTCATCGGCCGTCTTGACGCGCCAGCCGGCTTGCACGGGGGGCGAGCCGTCATCGGAGGTGATCGCGGTGACCACCAGGGCGTCCGACTTTCCGGCCTGGGACGTGCCGGTGACCAGGAATTTCTGGCCGCCATAGCCGCCGAGGCGCCGTGAATAGGTGCGCACGACGAATTCGGAGAACAGTTCCACATAATCCTTGCGCTGCGCGTCCGACGCTTTCCGCCATTCCGGACCCAGGACGAAACGGCCCATGGTTTCCAGTTCCAGATTGTCGCGCAGCATGACTTCGACCGCTTCCTCGCGCTTCGCCAATGCCTGGTCCTTGTCCGCGAGCACGGCGATCGCCCTCTCCCCCAGATCCTGGAGGAAAGCTGCCGCCGCCTTCTGGTCCACCGTTTCCGCGGCCAGGGCGCCACTTGGCAGGGCAAAGGCGAGCAAGCCCCAGACAAGGGACAGCACCGCGCCGGCGCGCAATGATTTGCAATTGAAGGGAAGGCTTAGCGAAGGGGTCATCAGTCGGGCCATATCCAGGGTATCTGTTGCTTGGGGAAAAGCACGGCGGCCTGTATCCCGGTTCTCTAACACACCAGTCTTCTATAGGCGCGGTACCGATTGTTCCAGTTGGAATCCCGGATTCGTGATCGGGACCGCCATGCCGGCCGGGTTCACGCGGCCCAGACTTAGGCCGCCGGGCGGCGCCGGCGGATCGTCGTTCCGATCGCGGCGGTGATCAGCACCAGTCCGATGACGTCCATCATGGTCAGCATTTCGCCGAGCATCGCCGCGCTGAGGCTGATCGCCGCGAAGGGCACGACCAGGGAGCCCAGGGCAGCGAAGGTCATCGTCGTCTTGGTCAGGATCGTGTACCAGCAGACGACCCCCACGCAGATGCTGAAGACCGCAACGGAAAAGGCGGCCCCGAGCGCTTCCAGGCTGACCGTTTCCATCCATTCCGTGCCGTCGATGATCGGCGCGGCGATCAGGATCGGTATGCCGCCCAGCACCATCTGCCAGGGGATGAGCGTGTAGACGGGCGATTCGAAGCCGGCCCGCTGCTGCAGGATCGACCCGAAGGTTTGAAAGAAGGCAGCGGCCAGGATCGCCGCGATGCCGATCATCGACGGGGTTGCGGCGAAAAGATCCTCGAAGGTGAGGAATCCGATCGCAAGCAGGGCCAGGACGATGCCGAACGCGCGCCGGACGGTTATCGGCGCCTTGTAGAGCAGGGTTTCGATGATCATCGCCCATAGCGGCGTGGTGAAGGCCAGAAGCGCGGCGCGCCCGGCCGGCAGCGTGGTCACCGCCAGGGCGGAGAGGCAATACCAAAGCGTGACGTTGAGCAGGCCGATCCTGAAGATGGTCGGCCATTCCCAGCGCTTCGGCAGGATGTCGCGGTTCTTGATCCAGCCGACGGCGAACAGGGTCAAGGACCCGGCGGCGACGGAAATGAAACGGAAGCTGAGGATCGGGATTTCCGCCACGGCCAGTTTCATCATCGGCCAGGTGGATCCCCAGGCCAACGCCAGCAGCAGAAGCAGCAGCCAGGCCACGGCGGGAATGCCCTGGTCGTCCGCACCGGACGCACCGGGCGCCGCGCCGCCGGGCCGCGAGGACCCGGCAGAAACGCCGTTTTGGGTTTTCATTACCGGTCTGCCTGTTCCCGGGCTGTTGGTGCCCGAAGTCTGTCTCTACATGAAGGCCTGAAGACCGGTCTGGGCACGGCCGAGGATCAGCGCATGAACGTCATGCGTTCCCTCGTAGGTGTTGACCGCTTCCAGGTTCATGACGTGCCGGATGACGTGATATTCGTCGGAAACGCCGTTGCCTCCATGCATGTCGCGCGAAGTGCGGGCGATTTCCAGCGACTTGCCGCAGGAATTGCGCTTCAGCAGCGAAATCAGTTCCGGCGGGCAGCGGCCTTCGTCTTTCAGCTGGCCGGCGCGCAGGCAACCCTGCAGGGCGAGCGAGATTTCCGTCTGCATGTCGGCCAGCTTCTTCTGGATCAACTGCGTGGCGGCGAGGGGGCGGCCGAACTGCTTGCGCTCCATCGTGTAGTCGCGGGCCGCGAACCAGCAGAATTCCGCCGCGCCGATCGCGCCGAAGGCGATTCCGAAACGGGCGTTGTTCAGGCAGCCGAACGGGCCTTTCAGGCCTTCGACATTGGGAAGCAGGTTTTCTTCCGGCACGAAGACCTCATCCATCATGATCATGCCGGTGACCGACGCGCGGAGCGAGAATTTGCCTTCGATCTTCGGCGTCTCGAACCCGTCCATGCCGCGTTCCAGGACGAAGCCGCGGATCACCCCGTCTTCCGTCTTGGCCCAGACGACCGCCACATCGGCGATCGGGGAGTTCGTGATCCAGTTCTTCGCGCCGGAGAGGCGGTAGCCGCCGTCGACCTTCTTGGCGCGGGTCACCATCGAGCCCGGATCGGAGCCGTGATCCGGCTCGGTCAGGCCGAAACAGCCGACCCATTCCCCGGAAGCGAGCTTCGGCAGGTACTTCTTGCGCTGCTCTTCGCTGCCATAGGCGTAGATCGGATGCATGACGAGAGAGGACTGGACGGAAAAGGCGGAGCGATAACCGCTGTCGACGCGTTCGACTTCCCGCGCGGCGAGGCCATAGGCGGTATAGGTGACGCCGGCGCAGCCGTATTCTTCCGGCAGCGTCATGCCGAGCAGGCCCAGATCGCCCATTTCCTTGAAGATCGAGCGGTCGAAAGTCTCATGCCGGTTCGCTTCCAGCACCCGCGGCATCAGTTTTTCCTGGCAGTATTGGGCGGCGGTGTCGCGGATCATGCGATCCTCTTCGCTCAACTGCTCGTCGATCTGGAAGGGATTATCCCACTGAAAGCGCGGACGCATCTCGGTCATGTCGTTTCTCCTGACGTATTCTGGACGTCTTTCCGTTTCGGCTTCATACCGGCACTACGCCGGATATCCCCTGCCGGACCATTCCGCCCGACGGGCGGGTTCGGCAGGGTGTCGGGTTCCGAAACGGGCCCGTGTCTGTATGATTGCGGATGTCTTATGACTCAGGGCCCAATAAGTCCATTCTCTAAAATGTCAGCAGTGTTTCCACCAAGCGGCGATCAAGCGGTAATGGCCACGAACCGATGACGGAAAAGTACCAGTCCAGACTATTGCCCCAGGGCGCGCTGATCGAATTCGTTCCGAACGGCGGCTATGTGAAGGTTTGCGCGGTCGATCCGGTCACGGGCGAGGAAGCGATCATCGTCGGCGACGCGAAAACCAATGCGAAGCGGCTGGCGCAGGAGGCGGTGAAGAAACTGGAATTCATCCTGCGGCGGAAATTGACCGCCAAGGCCGAAGCCGGGAAGGGCACGGCCCCGAATGCCGGGATTGGAGCCAAGCGGTCGGAAACGCCCAGCGGCTGGGACATGTGACCCTTTGCTGGGAAGTCTTTTTCCGAACCCGGATATGGAAAGGGCCGTCCTTCTGGACAGCCCTTTTCCCGGCACGTGCTCCTCTCGCGCCTGACCGTGACCTCTTCTGGGTCCGGCCTTAACTCTTCCGGTCCTACATCATGGCCCGGCCGTCGCCCTTGCGCGGCGTCGGTCCCTTGCCGAGACCGATCTTCTTCGCGAAAGCGGACCGTTGCGCCGCGTAATTCGGCGCCACCATCGGATAGTCCGGCGGCAGGCCCCATTTCGCGCGATACTCTTCCGGCGTCATATCGTAGTTCGTGCGCAGATGACGTTTCAGCATTTTCAGCTTCTTGCCGTCTTCCAGGCAGACCAGATAGTCGGGCGTCACGGACCGCTTGACCGGCACGGCCGCCTTGGTCGCCTGCTGCTTGGCCTGCCGCGCTTCCGCCGGACCCAGGTCGCACAACGCCTTGTAGATGGTGTTGATAACGGACGGGACATCCTTCGCGGAAACGCTATGGTTTCCCAGATAGGCCGCCGCCACGTCCGACGTCATCCGCAGTATGTCCCCCCGGCCGTCGGCCGCAGACCGCTTCAGATCACTCATGCAAGAAGTCCTTTCAATCGCAAAACTTTCCCCAGGCAGCCGCCGTAGGAAGTACAAGTCCGTTTTGGAACGTCCCTGCCGTCACACTGCGAATCGGTCGAATGCAATTTCAGCCCATCCCCAACATACGTCCGGCAAACCAGGGTGAAATTAAACATCCCGAAGCCTAACGAAGACTTAACACTGCAATCAGACCGGCGCGAATACCTGCCCCAGCTAGATGATTCTCAATCTCGTCAATACTTAAGCACTCGGGGAAATGAAATTCAATATTGAAAATGGTTGGATACTAATAGAAATCCTTTTTTTACTTCCTAATAGTCAATTCCAATTCGGCTTTAGTTGTTCGGATGGGGGGCTGGTTTCGACACCCTTCCTGTGATATCGACCGGCCGCAGAGCACCCCGGCCAAATGGCGGCAACGCGCGGCTTGCAGGCCGTTTTGCGGCGGTGCGGGAGGCAGTTTCCCCGCGATGCCGCCGGCGGGTTGATCGGGTGGCGGAACGCGACGTGTTTTCGGGTAAAACGAGGGGGCCGGTTTCCACGGGGCCGGGGTTCATATGATTGATGAGACGATCGCGATTGCCAGCGACCATGCCGGTCTGGCGTTGAAGGATGCCCTCGCCGAGCAACTCCGCGCGTTGGGCTACACGGTTCAGGACCTGGGCACGAACAATGGGGACTCCGTGGACTATCCGGATTACGCCGACAAATTGGCGGCGGCGCTGGAAGCCGGGCCGGCGCGGCGGGGCGTCCTGGTCTGCGGATCGGGGATCGGTATTTCCATCGCGGCCAACCGGCATCGGCATATCCGTGCCGCCCTGTGCCACAATTCGACCGATGCGCGGCTCTCGCGGCAGCACAACGACGCGAATGTGCTCGTCGTCGGCGCGCGGACCCTGGGCGCCGAAGTGGCGGCGGATTGCCTGCAGGCCTTTCTCACCACCGAATTCGAAGGCGGCCGGCACCAACGGCGCGTCTCCAAGATGTCGTAACTCGCCGCTGCGCCGATATTTCCCGCATCCGCCGGGGCGTATCAGCATGGCTTCGCTTAATCGATGCTTCGCAAGAAGCCACGGGACGATCAGGACCCAAGAGGGGATACAAGGATGAGCAGTGCAGGGCCTACCACGGATCTGAACCAGTTTTTCGGACGCGATTTGAGCGAGGCAGACCCGGCGGTCTTCAAGTCGATCAAGGACGAACTGGGCCGGCAGCAGGAAGGGCTTGAGCTCATCGCCTCGGAAAACATCGTCAGCCGCGCGGTCATGCAGGCCATGGGCTCGGTCATGACCAACAAATACGCCGAAGGATATCCCGGCCGACGCTATTACGGCGGCTGCGTCTATGTCGACGACGCGGAGAAACTGGCCATCGAACGGGCCTGCCAGCTGTTCGATTGTTCCTTCGCCAACGTGCAGCCGCATTCCGGCGCGCAGGCGAACCAGGCGGTCTTCATGGCGCTGCTGCAGCCGGGCGACACCTTCCTGGGACTGTCGCTCGCCAGCGGCGGCCACCTGACGCACGGGGCCGGCCCGAACCAATCCGGCAAATGGTTCAACGCGGTCCAGTACGACGTGCGCAAGGAAGACGCGCTGATCGACTTCGATCAGGTCGAACGTCTCGCCAATGAGCACAAGCCCAAGCTGATCATCGCGGGCGGGTCGGCCTATCCGCGGATCATCGACTTCAAGCGGTTCCGCGAAATCGCGGATTCCGTCGGCGCCTATTTCATGGTCGACATGGCCCATTTCGCCGGTCTGGTGGCGGGCGGGGTTCACCCGAACCCGCTGGATTACGCCCATATCGCCACGACCACGACGCACAAGACGCTGCGCGGTCCGCGCGGCGGCATGATCCTCAGCCGCGACGAAGCGCTGGGCAAGAAGATCAACTCAGCGGTCTTCCCCGGCCTGCAGGGCGGCCCGCTGATGCATGTGATCGCCGCCAAGGCGGTCGCGTTCGGCGAGGCGCTGACGCCGGAATTCAAGACCTATAGCCGGCAGGTCGTCGACAACGCCAAGGCGCTGGCGCAGACGCTGGTCGAAGGCGGCCTGGATATCGTTTCGGGCGGGACCGACACCCATGTCATGCTGGTCGACCTGCGGCCCAAGAAGGTCACCGGCAACATCGCGGAAAAGAGCCTCGAGCGCGCCGGCATCACCTGCAACAAGAACGGCATCCCCTTCGACCCGGAAAAGCCCGCGGTCACGTCAGGCGTGCGCCTGGGCAGTCCGGCGGCGACGACGCGCGGCCTCGGCACCGCGGAATTCGTCGAGCTCGGCAAGATGATCGTCGAGGTTCTGGACGGTCTGGCCGCCAACCCTGACGACAACTCGGCGGTCGAGAACAGCGTCCGCCAACGCGTCGAAGCGATCTGCGACAGGTTTCCGATCTATAAAGACCTGTACTAAACCCTATCGAGGTGCCGGCTGGGACGTTCCGAAGTGGTCGATGAAGGCTCTTAGGATCCCCAGCCGCGCCAGGGGTTTCGGGAAGTACAGGAAGAAGCCGGGGCGCTTCGGCACGAAGGCGTCCAGGACCTCTACCAGCGAGCCGCGCGTCAAATCATCTTCGATTCCCGGCCGCAGGGACCAGCCAATGCCGTGGCCCTGTTTGGCGGCTTCAACGACCGTGCGCAGGTCGTTCAGGATCAACCGTCCCGTGACCTTGACGGTGATTTCTTCGCCATTCTCCTGAAACCGCCACTCCGCTATCCGCCCAGCACTGATCTGTTGGTGCCGGATGCAATCATGATTGAGCAGATCGGCCGGACGGCACGGCGTTCCGTGTTTCGCAAGATAGGCCGGCGCGGCGATATAGGCGCCATGCTGGGGCGGTGTAAGGCGGCGCGCGATCATATCGTTCTGCAAATGGTCGCCCAAGCGAATGCCCGCATGGAAGCCTTCGGCGACGATGTCGGTCAGCCCTTCGTGGAATGAAAGATTGAGGACGATCCCGGGATAGGCCGATTTGAACGCGTCGAGCTTCGGCGCGACGATCAATTGCCACGCTCTATAAGGCAGGGTGATCCGCAATTCCCCCGAACGGGTCGGGCCGGCTTCCCGCGCCGCTTCAAACGCGCCGTCGATCGCGCCCAGCATGTGCCGCGTTCCTTGCAACAGGTCGCGGCCCGCATCGGTCAGGGTCACGGACCGGGTGCTGCGGGTGAACAGTGCCGTGCCGAGACTTTCCTCGAATGCCTTCAATTGAAGCGATATGGCGGGTGGGTTGACGCCCATCGCGGTTGCGGCGGCCCGCAGAGAGCCATGTTCCGCAATGCTCAGGAATACCTGGAGGCCATACAGGTCGGTGCGTTTCATTATTTGGTTATTTCAATCACTGTGATCCAATAATGCTGTCTATATCAAATTAAGAGCGAATGCGAGGCTGGGCTTCTCATCAGGAGAGTGCTCATGTCTTCATCCCAGTTCTCGTCCCAAGCCCCCAGTCCTTCGGTGTTGCCCGGGATCGTCGTGATCGTGCTGACGGTCGCGGCAATGGCCTTGACCGATGCCTTCGTGAAGTTTTCCAGTGCGGGTCTTTCGCTGTGGCAAATCTATGTGCTGCGGTCGCTGCTGGCCATTCCCGCTTTGCTGTTGCTTTCGCGCGGCGTGTTCAGGCCTGCCGCTCCGGTCTGGGTGGCGCTGCGCAGCCTGGCGCTGGTGGCGATGTATCTGGCCATCTATGCCGCCATCCCGATCATCGACCTGTCGGTCGTCGCGGCGTCGCTCTATACCGGGCCGTTGTTCATCGTCCTGCTTTCGGGGGTATTCCTGCGCGAACCCATCGCCTGGCATCAATGGGGCGCGGTGGTAATCGGGTTCGGCGGTGTCGTGATCGTCGTCGGTCCGGCCGCGTCGGATTTCACGCCCCTGTCGCTGATCCCCGTCGCGGCGGCGCTGCTCTATGCCCTGGCGGCTGTCCTGACGCGTGCGAAATGCGCGGGAGAAGCGGCGCTGACCTTGGCGATTTGGCTTAACGGATTTCTGCTTATCTGCGGCGGCGCGGCCAGCCTATCAATCGGGATGCTGGGCGCCGGGACCCTGCCGGACTACCCGTTTCTGTTCGGCGGTTGGCGGCCCGTCGGCGGCCGGGAATTCATTGTTCTGTGCGTATTGGCCTTCCTGATCGTCGCCGTCAGTATCGGGTTGGCGCGGGCCTATCAGTCACCGAAGCCGCATGTCATCGCGACCTTCGACTATACCTATCTGATCTTCGCGGCGTTTTGGGGGTATATGTTCTTCGGCGAAGTGCCGGGCAGCGGCACACTGATCGGGATGGCGCTGATATCCTTCGCCGGGCTATTGGCGGTGATCGGCCCAAGGCGTGCGCGTAAAGCGGCGAAGGCTTGAGGCCTCGGCTGTCTTCAGGGGAAAGGACAAAAAAACCCGGCACAACGGGCCCTATTTTCATGCGCTAGATATTGTAAGGGCAGGGTCGACTGTCGCAATATAGCGCCCGTACGGGGAATGCCGGTCCGGCGTCGTTTAGGGTTCGTTCCGGGGTTTCGGAGCACTGCATCAATCGTTCAGGACTGGCCAACATCGAATTCAGGTGCCGGTATCCGGTACCGGGGAGTGGAAGAATGCGCTGTCCGTTTTGCGGCAATGACGAATCGCAGGTGAAGGATTCTCGGCCGACCGAGGATCATGCGGCCATCCGCCGCCGGCGCTTGTGCACCAATTGCGGCGCGCGGTTCACCACTTTCGAACGGGTGCAGCTGCGCGAATTGACCGTGATGAAAAAGAACGGTCAGCGCGAAGCCTTCGACCGTGACAAGCTTCTCGGCTCCATGCGTACCTCGCTGCGCAAGCGGAATGTCGATCCGGAACGCGTCGAGCGGGTCGTGAATTCCATCGTCCGCCGTCTGGAAAGCAGCGGTGAGAGCGAAATCCGCGCCGAGACCATCGGCGAGATGGTGATGGAGGCGCTGCATCAATTGGATCAGGTCGCCTATGTCCGGTTCGCGTCGGTCTACCGGAATTTCCGCGAAGTAAGCGATTTCGGCGCCTTCATCGACAATGAAGTGCGGCCGGATGGCGACGACTGACCGATCCGCGCCCGCGCCGCCGAAGAAGGGCGGGGCGGCCTTCTCCGAAACCGACAAGCGGCATATGCGGACCGCGCTGGCCCTGTCCCGGCGCGGCGTGGGCAATGTCTGGCCGAACCCGGCCGTCGGCAGCGTCGTGGTCGGCGCGGACGGCATGGTGGTCGGGCGCGGCTGGACGCAGCCGGGCGGCCGCCCGCATGCCGAAGCGATGGCGCTGGACCGCGCGGGCGCGGCCGCGAAGGGCGGCACGCTCTATGTGACGCTCGAACCCTGCAACCATTTCGGCAAGACGCCGCCCTGCACCGAAGCGATCGTAGAGGCGGGCATCGCCCGTGTCGTCGGCACGCTGGAAGATCCCGATCCGCGCGTCTCCGGCAGCGGCTACGACCGCTTGCGGCAGGCAGGCGTGCAAGTGGATCTGGGCCTGATGGCGGACGAGGCCCGGCACGCCAATGCCGGTTTCTTCAGCCGCCTCGCCAGGGGCCGCCCCTGGGTCACCCTGAAGATGGCGATTTCCATGGACGGTCGTATCGCGCTTTCCAGCGGCGAGAGCCAGTGGATCACCTGCGGGGAGGCGCGGCAGATCGCCCACAGGCTGCGGGCGGAGAATGACGCCATCCTGGTCGGGATCGGCACCGTCCTGGCGGATGACCCGCAATTGACCTGCCGACTGCCCGGCTATCAGGGGCGCCAGCCGGTCCGCGTGGTCCTGGACGGCAAGGACCGCATCCCGGCCGGTGCGGCGGTGCTGAGCGACGATGCGCCGACCTGGACGGACCGGGACCTCGGCAACGGCAAGGGTCAACGGCCCGATCCGGGGACGATGCTTTCGGCGATGGCGGACAGGGGGATCACCCGCCTGTTGATCGAAGGGGGCGGCAATGTCGCCGCCGCGTTCATCGCCGCCGACCTCGTGGACGAAATCGTCTGCGTCTCCGCACCCCTGGTGATCGGCGGCGACGGGATACCGGTGGTCGGCCCGACCCAAGCGACCGAGCTTGCCGGGCTGCACCGGTTCCACCGGGTTTCGCTGGAACCGGTCGGGGGCGATACCATGGTTCGTTATATCCGCAACTGAACGGATGCCGCCGGTGCGCCGGTTTCGTCATTTCACCTTTTATGCGAAGGGGCGGTTCGCCCATCTACCCCCTTCCGGGGCGTCATGGTAGAGCAATGCCATGACGGAACAGCACATACCCAAAGCCAGCGCCATCCTTGCCGATATGCGGATCATCGATCTGTCGCGCGTCGTGGCCGGCAATATCACCACCCAGGTCTTCAGTGATCTGGGCGCGGATGTCATCAAGGTCGAAAACCCCAAGGAAGGGGACAATCTGCGCAACTGGACCTGCCAGGGGCTGGAAACCTGGTGGAAGGTCTACGGGCGCGGCAAGCGCTCGCTGGCGCTCGACCTGCGCGCGCCGGAAGCGAACGACATCCTGAAGGGCCTGCTGGCCACCGCCGATGTGCTGGTCGAGAATTTCCGACCCGGCACGCTGGAGAAGATGGGCCTCGCCCCCGAGCAGATTTGGAAGATCAACCCGCGTGTCGTCATCCTGCGCATTTCCGGCTGGGGCCAGACCGGCCCTTATTCGCATAAGGGCGGGTTCGGATCGCTGATCGAGGCCTATTCAGGTTTCTCCGCGATGAACGGCTTCCCGGACCGCGAACCGGTCCTGCCGCCCTTCGCCATGGCGGACGCCTATGCCGGCGTCTTCGGCGCGGTCGCCATTCTGGCCGCCGCCCGGCGGGCGCAGGCGACGGGTGAGGGCGACGTCATCGACATGTCCCTGCTGGAGCCTCTGTTCTCCGTCCTCGGCCCGCTGACGCTGGAAGCGAAGCTGACCGGCCGGCCGACGCCGCGCCAGGGCTCCAGTTCGCCGACCCACGCGCCGCGCAACGTCTATGAATGCGGCGACGGCAAATTCGTCGCGCTCTCCGCCGCGACGGAAGCGATGGTGCGTCGGTTGTTCGAGGCAATGGGCAGGCCCGAACTGGGCGAGGATCCGCGTTTCGCGAACCATGCAGCCCGCATCGCCCATCGCCGCGAGTTGGATGATGAGATCGAAGGCTTCCTGAAAACCCGGGACCGGGCGGCCAGCCTGGAGCTGTTCGACAAGGCGGGCGTGACGGTCGGGCCGGTGATGGATGCCGCCGACTTGCTGACCGACGGCTTCATGCGCGAA
>Ga0209692_10004616_pt1 | contig 12341 bp, 10 predicted proteins | sample tdDd472_FD_187129 | JGI IMG/M metagenome (GOLD analysis project Ga0209692, IMG submission 187129) | Marine sediment microbial communities from the Atlantic coast under amendment with organic carbon and nitrate - tdDd47.2 (SPAdes)... | ecosystem: Environmental > Aquatic > Marine > Coastal >...
AGTGGTGTGGTAACGCCTTCCCTGCGCGGCCATTTGGGCCAAACTCTTAAGTGTGATATGATGTCGCCTTCTCATACAGACGGGTGGACACAATTTCGCAGAACCCGCGGAATTGCTAGAGATGCTGTGCGTACGCACCGTATACGGTGCCCATAACGCCTTTTGATACCGTATTTGAGCTTCAGTCCGCCCCGCGAGCACAGCGCAGAGGTAATGCCGCCGCCACGAAAGGCGTACAGGCGTTTGCATGCATGGGGCAGAGATTCGAATTTTTCACACCCGACATCCCCCGCCAACCAACACGAGGGCATGACCGGCTACAGACCGAACGCCCCTTCAAAGAACGGCGCGTCAATCAAGAGCAGGAGCTTCATGACAAAGCCGAACGCTGTATGGATTGCGGCATCCCATTTTGTCACAGCGGCTGCCCCACCCAAAACCAAATCCCCGATTGGAATGAGCTGGTTTATCAGGGTGATTGGGACAAAGCATTGGACGCACTGCATGCCACCACCAATTTCCCCGAATTCACCGGGCGCGTATGCCCCGCGCCATGCGAAGCCGCGTGCGTGTTGGAGCTCCAAGCCCAACCTGTGGCCATCCACAACATCGAAACGGCAATCATCGACCGGGGTTGGCGGGAAAACCGCATCCATCCCCAACCTGCCCCCCATGCTACGGGCCACAACATCGCCGTGATCGGATCTGGCCCCGCAGGACTATCCTGCGCCCAACAATTGGCGCGCGCCGGGCATCACGTGGTGGTGTTCGAGAAAAATCAAAAGCCCGGTGGCCTGTTGCGCTATGGTATTCCCGACTTCCGCCTGTCCAAACGCCATATCGATCGCCGCATCCAGCAAATGATTGCCGAAAGCGTCATTTTCAAAACCGCCACCCATGTGATCGACGCCGAAGCCTTGACCCAGCACTTCGACGCCGTCGTACTCAGTTGCGGTAGCGAACAGCCACGTCACTTGGAAGCCATCAACACTGATCTCAAGGGAGTGCATTACGCTATGACGTATCTCTCCCACCACAACCGAGTGCATTCGGGCGAATGGCCCTGCAAACCCATCATCACCGCACGGGACAAACACGTTGTGGTGATCGGCGGCGGTCAGACCGGGGTGGATTGCGTGTGCACCGCCAACCGCGAAAAGGCCGCATCGGTCACACAGATCGACCACAACCCCAACCCTGCAGACCACCCCCAGGACCGTCTGGTGGTTTGGCCGCAGCAGCGTTCACGGTTCTATATCGATCCGGCACATGCCCTTGAGGCGGAGTGTCATCATTTGTGGGAAGCCCAAACACAGCGTTTACACGGTGTGGATGGACATGTTCATAAGCTGGAGTACGCCCGTGTCGAAATCGAACGCCACACGGACGGTTCGCGTACCATTACTGAAGCCCCCGGTCAGCGCTCCACCATCCGCGCAGATCTGGTACTGCTCGCCATGGGGTTCGAACACCCCGTGCACGAAGGCTTGATTGAAGACTTAAGTCTGGATTTGGATGACCACGGCAACGTCGCAGCCGCCTTCCAGAGCTTCGCCACATCCCAGCCCAACGTATTCGCCTGTGGCGACATGCGCCGCGGCCAATCCCTGGTCGTCTGGGCAATTCGCGAAGGCCGCGAATGCGCGCGCGCCGTAGACCGGCATCTGGTGAGAGAAACCCATCACCCACATTAGAGATACAAAAAGGGCCGGTACAAAAACCGGCCCTTTCCATGTGATGTGCTGGTGATGCCCTGGGCTTATTCCGCAACTTGCGGCAGCTTGCCCAAGGATTTTTCCAAGCTGGCTTCGTCGTAGGGCTCATCAACCAGCTTGCCGTCGAAGAAATCTGTATAGGCCTGCATGTCGAAATAGCCGTGACCGGACAGATTGAACAAGATGGTCTTGCTTTCTCCGGATTCTTTGCACTTAAGCGCCTCATCGATGGCCGCTTTGACGGCGTGCGTGCTTTCCGGCGCGGGCACGATGCCTTCGGCCTTGGCAAACGTCACGCCTGCTTTGAAGCAATCGATCTGACCGTAAGCGCGCGCCTCCATCAGGCCTAAGTCATATGCATGGCTGAGCAGCGGCGCCATGCCGTGATAGCGCAAGCCCCCGGCGTGGATCGGCGACGGCACGAAGGCGGAGCCGAGCGTGTACATCTTGACCAACGGTGTCAGGCTCGCGGTGTCGCCAAAGTCGTAAGCGAACTTGCCGCGCGTCAGCGTCGGGCACGAGGCCGGTTCGGCCGCAATGATTTTGGTGTTTTTGCCTTCGCGCAGATTGCGGCCGATATAGGGAAACGCCAAACCCGCCAGATTGGAGCCACCGCCCGCGCAGCCGATGACGATGTCTGGATCGTCCCCCGCCATGTCCATTTGCTCCATCGCCTCCAAGCCGATCACGGTTTGGTGCAACAGGACGTGGTTGAGCACACTGCCCAGCGCGTACTTGGTGTCGTCGCGCGCCGCAGCCAATTCAACCGCTTCTGAGATCGCGATGCCAAGCGAACCGGTGCTGTCGGGATTTTCGGCCAAGACGGCACGGCCCGAGGCAGTCTCTTCCGACGGGCTCGGCACGCAGCGCGCGCCAAACGTTTGCATCAAGGCGCGACGATATGGTTTTTGCTGGTAGCTGACCTTAACCATATAGACATCGACTTCGAGACCGAAGTACTGACCGGCATAGGCGATAGACGAGCCCCACTGCCCGGCCCCCGTTTCGGTGGTCAAGCGCTTGGTGCCTTCTTCCTTGTTGTAGAAAGCCTGCGGCACGGCGGTGTTGGGTTTGTGGCTGCCGGTCGGGCTCACGCCTTCGTATTTATAGTAAATCTTCGCCGGCGTATCCAAAGCCTTTTCCAGCTTGCGCGCGCGAAACATCGGCGCCGGACGCCATTGGGCGTACACGTCGCGAACCGGTTCGGGGATTTCGACTTCGCGTTCCCCAGTCACTTCCTGCTGGATCAAGGCCATCGGGAACAACGGCGCCAAATCTTCCGGACCAACCGGCTGGCCGGTACCCGGATGCAACACCGGCGGCGGCGCTTCCGGCAAATCCGCCATTACGTTGTACCACGCCTTCGGCATGCGATCTTCGCTCAACAGATATTTGATACTGTCGCTCATAAAATCCATTCCCCTATTTTTTTCGCCAAAAAAGATCCATCTGATTCGCGCATTATCATCCCCCCACCCCGTCCATGTCACCCGGAAATATTTCATACGCTTGTTTCCCGGCCCAGATCGGGGTACACAAGAACAAACGTGGGGGTCTCAATGCCAATACGTGCCCCAGAACAAATAAATAATACAAAACAAGCTCTTGAACGAGGATGATCGTGAGGCGATGACCGACGCCCAACGCCCGTTATGTACCCAACAGCCGGATGAGTTAGACCTCATCCAGCCGAGGGAGCACGATCCTTTGCGCGACATGCCGCCCACCGCCATGTCGAACATGCTGGATGCCTTATCCGATCTGGTTTGCGTTTGCGTTGACGGACAGATCCGGCACATCAATAAATCCGGTCGTGCGATTTTGGGCGCCAACTGTGATTCCGATATTGTCGGGCACGCCTTTCAAGATCTCATCAGCGACGACCTCGCCGCCACCATCGATGACATCATCACGGTGATGGCCGATGAAACAGACGCCACACCGATGCGTCTGAAGTCATTGACCGGCAAGCTTGTCAGCCTACGTCTCAAAGTCGTGCGCCTGCCGGACCTGGGCGACAAGGCACATATGATTCTTGGAGAAAACGTTACCCGCCAGGCCGAACTGACTGACGCCATTCACCAGAGCGAAGCGCGGTTTCGCAAGCTGGTGAATAGTGCGCTGGACCTGATCTGCGTAATGGACTCGGACAAGATCACCTACGTCAACGACGCAGGCGTCAAAATGCTCAAAGCGCCATCGAAAGACGATATCGTGGGCCGCCATCTGGCGGAATTTCTGCACGACGACTACCGCGAAATTTTGTCCGGCGACATCCGCGACCTCGTCGCAGAGGACATGCTATTTCCCGTCCACTTCGTTGATTTTCGCCAAGGCATCATTGATGCGGAAATCGGTGTCACAATTTTGGACAGCGGGCGCGGTACGAAATTCATGATCGAAGCCCGCGACATCACGGCGCACAACACCGCCGTGAAGGCCTTACGCCAGTCCATAGATACCCTCGAACACCGTGTCGAGGAGCGCACGCGCGAACTTCAAGATGAAGTCATGGAACGCCGCCGCGCCGAAGAAATGCTTCGCCATGTCGCAACCCATGATGGCCTCACGGACCTACCCAATCGCTCGCTTTTGATGGACCGCTTGGACAATGCCATCGCGCGGGCCAAACGCAGCGCAAACAAGTGCGCGGTTTTGTTCATCGACTTGGACGGTTTCAAGCCGATCAACGACACTCTGGGCCATGACAAAGGCGATCTGGTGCTGCGAGAAACGGCGCAGCGTTTCTTGGCGTGCACGCGCGAAACCGACACGGCGGCACGCTTCGGCGGTGATGAGTTCGTTTTGGTCTTGGGCGATTTGAATTCGGCGGCGGACGCCGAAGGCGTTGCGGCAAAGGTCCTCACAAGGTTGGGCCACCCCATTGACCTCAGCGGCCAGGAAGCCTTCGTCGGCGGAAGTATCGGCATTGCACTCTACCCGGACCACGGACTTGAAGCCGAACAGATTCTCAAGCAAGCCGACGATGCCATGTACGAGGTCAAAAGCCGTGGCAAAAATGCCTTCGCATTGGCCCCTCTTCCCCCGACGGAGAGATAGCGCCACCTCGCCAACAAGCCAGTTCAAAAAAATGAGGCACGAACATCGTAACAAATGTTCGTGCCTCTTAATGTATATGCCCCGCCGGTATCGGCGGGGCTTTGTTCGTTGAAGCTCGTGTCCTTAATCCAGGTGCACCGCAACGAAGCGGAAGCCGGATTGACCTTCGACCAGCAACAGGACAGAGCGCTTGTCGGCCTTCTTGGCCGCCTCGACCAAGCGTTGAGCATCCTTGGGGCTCTTGACCTTTTCCTGGCTCACTTCGGTGATGATATCTCCGGGACGGATGCCTTCTTGGAAGGCCGGGCCGTTGGGTTCAACATCAACCACCACCAAGCCTTCGACATCGCCGGAGAGGTCAAAGCGTTCCAGCACCCGATCGCTTGGCGAAGCAACGGTCAGGCCGATGGCGCTCAGTTCAAACTCAGCCGCTTTCGGCACCGAGCCTTCGGGCGCAGCCGCGACTTCGTCCGCTTCTTCTAGGCGGCCGATTTCGACTTCGAGCGTTTTGAGCTTGCCGTCCCGCCAAACCTTAACCTTGACGGCCTTCTCGATGGCAGTCGATGCCACAATGCGCGGCAGCTTGCGCATTTCAACGACGTGCTTGCCATCAAATTCCAAGATCACATCACGGGCTTTGATGCCGGCCTTATCGGCGGGACCGCCTTCAATCACGCTGGCGACCAACGCACCTTCGGCCTTATCCAAGCCAAGGGTTTCAGCAATGGAGTCCGTTACCACCTGGATGTGCACACCCAGCCAACCACGAGTCACTTCGCCATATTTGATCAGTTGGTCAATGACCACCTGCGCGGCATTCGACGGGATTGCGAACCCGATGCCGACGCTGCCGCCGGACGGCGAAAAAATCGCCGTATTGATGCCGATCACTTCACCGGCCATGTTGAACATCGGACCGCCGGAGTTACCGCGGTTGATCGATGCATCCGTCTGAATGAAGTCGTCATATGGACCGGCGTTGATGTCACGTCCACGTGCGGAAATGATGCCTGCTGTCACGGTGCCGCCAAGGCCAAACGGATTGCCGATAGCCACGACCCAATCGCCAACGCGCGAGGCAGAGCTGTTGCCGAACGGAACCGAGGGCAGCTTCAGATCGGTATGCACTTTGAGCACGGCCAAGTCCGACTTCGCATCACGACCAACGACTTCCGCTTTTAAGCGGGTGTCGTCTTGTAAAATGACCGAGACCTCATCCGCGCCGTCGACCACGTGGTTGTTGGTTACCACGAACGCATCGCCATTGTTGCGCCGGTCAATGATAAAACCGGAGCCCAAAGACGTCGCATTACGCTTTTGAGGCTGTCCGCCTTGCTGGTTTTGGTCAAAGAAGTCTTTGAAGAAATCTTCGAACGGAGAACCCGGCGGGAATTGCGGCATTTCCTGCGGCGTACGTCGCCCTTCAATGACCTGGGTCGTGGAAATATTCACCACCGCCGGCAGCAACTTATCGGCCAAATCGGCGAAGCTTTCCGGCGCGGCTTTGGCAAATGCCCCGTGCATCGGCGTCACCAACACGGCGAACAACACAAAAACCAAAGCGGCGGGGCGCGAAAATGGTGAAACGAACGTATTTGAAAGGATCATCATCTGCTTTTTCATCGGTCTATAACGATCAATCTAGAGGTCCGGGGGGGATGGGTATTTTCCCAAGTCTAGAAACTATATAGGTTTAAATTTGGGAGGAAGTATGGCGGAAGCCAGTCCAGAATACGACTTTTTTCCAGAAATCTGGGCTTTTCCGCCGCAATGCAGGCCCATCGGCCTTTAAGATTGCGCCAACCAGACCAAAAACAGGCCCAAGAGTGCCGAAATCACGGCGCTGATGCGGATTTGCATTTCCTCCATGGTCAGCAAGCTCATCATGGCACGACGCATAAAGTCCGGAAACAGCGCATAAAGCGCCCCTTCGATCACCAGCATCAGCCCGAACGCCGCCAGCAAATTGGTCATCGTGCCCCCCTTACAGTGTGCGAAACGGCCCGCCCCAAACGGGAACGGGCCGTTGTCGTTTGATCGGCGCAGCTTATCTCTTGCCGGTTTGATCGCCAAAGTAGCGGAAGAAGTCGCTGTCCGGCGACAACACCAAGTTGGTATCACCATTGGCCAGCGCACTGCGGTAAGCCGTCATGGACCGATAGAACGAGAAGAATTCCGGGTCTGTGCCATAGGCTTCGCCCAAAATCACGTTACGCGCCGCGTCGCCATCGCCCCGCAGGGTCTGAGCGAGACGCTGTGCTTCAGCCAGAATGATCGTCTTTTTCCGATCTGCATTGGATTCGATTTCCAGCTTCGCTTTGTCGCCATCGGCCCGCAGTTGATTCGCTTCCTTCACGCGGTCGGAACGCATGCGGTTGTAAACGTTTTGCGAAATTTCCGGCGGCAGATCGGTCCGCCCGATACGCACATCGACGATTTCAATGCCGTAATCCTTGGTTTCCGCCGCCAAGCGCTTTTCAATTTCCGCCATGATTTGGTTACGTTTTTCCGACAGCAATTCGCCCAAGGTGTTGCGCGCCATGGAGTTGCGTACACTCGAGTTCAAAATGCGTCCCACCTGATCAACAAATACGGCCTCCGTGCGCAAAGCCTGGAAGAAGCGCAGCGGATTGGTAATCCGGTAACGCGCAAAGGCGTCAACGTTGATACGCTTTTGATCCGACAAAATCACCTGGCCAGAGGGCGGATCCAGCGCCAAAACACGATTGTCATATTTGACCACGTTTTGAATAAACGGAATTTTTACATGCAGACCCGGCTCACGAACCGTGCGCTTGGGGTTACCAAACTGCATGACCATGGCTTGCTCGGTCTGGGACACGGTAAACAGTGCGGAGGATCCGACGAAGCCTGCGATGATGACGAGAACGCCGAGGGCTACCGTAAATGTCTTGCTCATTTCTGGCCTCCCGAGTGCTTTTGCAGCTCTGGCAATGCCAAGTAAGGCACCACACCACCGCCGTTTTTGTCCAAAATCACCTTGTTGGAATTTTTCAAAATTTCTTCCATTGCCTCAATATACAAACGCTGTTTGGTCACATCTTTTGCGGCCTTGTAGCTTTCGTAAACTGCCAAGAAGCGTTTGGCTTCACCCTGGGCTTCCTTGGTCACCTGTTCTTTATAGGCTTCCGCCTGTTGCAGGATTTTGGCCGCCTGACCTTCCGCGGTGGGAACGATCTTGTTGGCGTATGCCTGGGCTTCGTTCTTCTTGCGGTCCAAATCCTGACGTGCAGACTGCACATCGTTGAACGCCTCGATCACCTGCGCAGGCGGGTCGACCTTCAACAATTGCACCTGAATGACGGATATACCGGATGCGTAGCTGTCGAGGATATCCTGCAATAAATTACGTGTCCCAGCCGCCACCAGTTCACGTTCCGTCGTCAGCGCGTTTTCCAGATCGGTCTGGCCAATCACTTCTCGCATGGCACTTTCGGCGGCCAGCTTCACGGTGACTTCCGGATTGCGAATGTTGAACAGATAGTTGGCTGCGTCCTTCACCTTCCATTGAACCGTGAAATCCACATCGATGATGTTTTGGTCTTTGGTCAACATCAGGCTTTCTTCAAGAATATCGCGTCCCGCGGTAACCCGACCAAACGAAGACGCGTCCCCGGCGGACTGGAACCCCACGTCGATACGGCGCACGGCTTCCACGTTGGGCGTCTGCACGGTGCCGATGGGGGCCGGGAAATACCAATGCAGACCCGGTCCAGTGTCCTGTGTGGGCATGTGTTCGCCAAACAACTGAACAACACCGCGATGACCGGCATCGACACGGAAAATACCACTGAGCAGCCACAAAACGAGGGCCGCCATAACCGCCAAACCGATGACCCGTCCGGAACCGAAACCCCCGGGCATCATATTTTTAAAATTTTCCTGCGAACGGCGAAGCATCTCTTCAATATCAGGGGGCTGTGACCCGCCGCCGGTGGAACCGCCACCGCCGCTACCGCCACCCCAGGGACCGCCGCCATTACCGCCGCCGCCGCCCCATGGACCGCCTCCACCTTGAGGTTTCCAAGCCATACGCTATGTTTCCTTCAAACCCGGTTATCAAAAAGGCCAAATCGGGTGTATGTTCCCAGCTCAGGCCATTTATATTTTGCTTTTCTAATACGACACCCTATATCTGGTGTCGTAACGCTTATAGGCCAGCACACTACCCTAGGCAACGTCAATGGAGACGTTCAAAGCCAAGTGAAGGCCTGACAAGGGATATCTGCACGTTTTCGGAGATTGCAAGCATGCCGCAGGTTAATGAAGAAAAAATTCTAGAAACACTCGCCACCGTTATGGACGGCGATCAAAGCATTATCGATAAAAATATGGTTCAGGGCCTGCAGGTCCAGGATGGCCATGTCATCTTCGCCATCGTTGTTCCCCCGTCCGTCGGCTCCGCCGCGGAACCGGTGCGCAAGGAAGCTGAAGAAAAGGTCCACGCGATCGACGGCGTGCTGTCCGCAACCGTGGTTTTGACTGCCGAAAATGAAGGCGGCCAAGGCGGTGGCCAACAGCAAGCCGCCCCGCACGGCGGACAACAACCGACCGAAGGCCCGCTGTTGCCGGGCGTGAAGGCCATCATCGCCGTGGCGTCGGGCAAAGGCGGTGTCGGCAAATCCACGACCACCGTCAATCTAGCCCTTGCGCTCAAGGCCCAAGGCCTGAAAGTCGGCCTTCTCGACGCCGATATCTACGGTCCGTCCATGCCGCGTATGTTGGGCATCACCGGTGAGCCGACCTCGTCCGACGGCCAGCACCTCGACCCGATGGAAGGCCACGGCATCAAGTGCATGTCTATGGGCTTCCTGGTCGAAGAAGAAACCCCGGTCATCTGGCGCGGCCCGATGGCCCAAACCGCACTGGTTCAGATGATGCGCGACGTGCAGTGGGGCGAATTGGACGTTCTGCTGATCGACATGCCGCCGGGCACCGGCGACATTCAACTGACCATGGCCCAGCAGGTTCCGCTGACCGGCGCCGTGATCGTCTCCACCCCGCAGGACATTGCGCTGTTGGATGCCCGTAAGGGTCTCAACATGTTCCGCCAAGTCGACGTTCCCGTCCTGGGCATCGTCGAAAACATGAGCTACTTCAAATGCCCGCACTGCGGTGAGCGCACCGATGTGTTCAGCCATGGCGGCGCGAAGGACGAGGCCGACCTATTGCAGGTCGATTTCCTGGGCGAAATCCCGCTGGACATCCAAATCCGCGAAACGTCCGACGGCGGCCACCCGATCGTCGACAGCCACCCCGACAGCGAACACGCCAAGGCCTACCGCGCCATCGGCGAAGCAGTCTGGAACAAGGCGTGTGAAAAATTGGAAGCCAAAGCGGCCGCCATGCCTAAAATCGTGCAATAAATCACACAATTTTACACCTTCCTTGAAAACGGCCTCCGCCATTGCGGGGGCCGTTTTTTTATCTCTTTAGCTATCTTGGGAGGCGTTTGCGGCTTTAACGGAAAATTCAAGAAAACCACGCATTGTTCAGTGAAATTTGGATGAGAATCGTCCTCCTTCAACATCGCCGTACAAGAGCACCGCCCCAATGAACGTTCCCCCCATGCACCTCCTCAAGACCGTTGGCCTATTTGGCTTGGCCTTGAGCTCGGCGCTGTCATCCGCTTCGGCCGAAGACGACTGGAAAACGGATCTAACGGGTCTATACGTCGGCGGCGGTGTGGGACTGACCAAAGGCATCGAAACCACGGCTTCCGGCACCAGCGGCGGCAAGGTGGATTTCAACAATGGTGCGGCCCTCACCGTGTTCGTCGGCAAACAGTTGAGCGGCAACCTGCGCGGCGAAGCAGAGTTGACGGGCCGCAGGATGGATCTGTCCAGCATGGCCGGTTCATCCGCCAATGGCAGCGCCAAAACCACCGGTGCTATGGGCAACATCGTTTATGACATCAATGCAGGCTTGGCGGTTAACCCCTACTTTGGGGCCGGGGCCGGGTTTACCCGCCTTAGCCTGGACAACGCCAGCCCGTTCGGCGCCTCCACCATTGACGACAGCGACACGGTGGGTGCATTTCAGGCCATGGCCGGAGCCAGTTATCAAATCCGAGACAACATCGATTTGTTTGCCGATTATCGCTATTTCGCCACCACCGACGGCGATTTCACTACGGCGGCGGGCGATGCGACATCGTTCAATTTCAAAGCCCACAGCGTTATGGCAGGCTTGCGGTTTTCATTCGGCGCCCCCAATGGACGGGAGACACAGACTGCCAATAACGCGCAAAACCTGGCGGACGGTACGGGCGACCGGCGCGCAGACCAAGGCCAGAACGACACCGAAACCGCAGCACCTCCCATGTCACAAACGACACTTAAAACAAGCATGCCCGACCACACCCTGCCCGACACCTACATGGTGCATTTCAAACTCAACAGCGCCGAGGTCTTGCCCGAAGCCATCGCCATCATCGAGAACGTCGCCTCCAACGCCCGCGCCCAGGATTTGACGCGCCTGATCCTCAGCGGTCATACCGACACCTCCGGGCCCGAAGCTTTCAACGTGGACTTGTCCCGCAAGCGGGCGGAATCGGTGCGCACCGCGTTCATCGCGCTGGGCTTCATGGAAGATGAAGTGACCATCAAGGCGCTCGGCGAAACCCAGCCTTTGGTGCCGACCGGCGACAATGTCTTTGAACCGAAAAACCGCCGCGTGGAAATCGTCCTGCCGCAGTAGTTTTAACGATAATTTCAAACGAATGGCATAGCGAAAAGGCGGCCCGCAAGTGCCGCCTTGGTGTGCTGTATATTGGCGATCGTACAGGGGCGCTTACCTGGGCGCTTAGTCGAACAGTGCGTCGATATCGTCTTGGGAAATGCCTTGGCCGTCCAACTGAGGGCCTTCCAGAAGCTTTTCATCTTCGGTGCGCACGTCTTCGGACAGTTCGATTCCCACGAAGTCGTCTTCGCCCCAGATATTGATCATCGTGAGAATGCGTTCTTCCAGATAGTTGATGGTCTTGACGACCTTGCCGGTGCGCTGGCCGGTGATGTCTTGGAAGTTGCAGTTTTCGAAAATTTTAATGACCAAGGCTGAAATGGCACGGAGGTGATCGTGAGACTTTACGTCTGTCACACGTTCCATAATGGCCTGGACGTGGTCTTCAATGTCTTCAGATGCACCGAGAATATTATTGGTCGCCTCTTCCGTCGCTTGCACGATGGCGCTCAGCTCCATGGCGGCCGTGACGAATTTGTCTTCGTTCTCGCCGGGCTTGTGAATGGCGGCGATCTCGGCCTTGGTCTTGTCGATGGACGCCTTTAGATCGTGGAGCTGGCCGCGCAATACGGACATTTCCGGCGCGGCTTCGCCGCCACCGGCCACCTGAACCTGAGAGCCCATACCCTCGATCATCGTCTTGATTTCGGCCAAAGCTTTCATGACATCTTCGCTTTGGCTGGCAGGCGCGGGCATGTGCAAGGGAATGTGCTCCCCACGCTCTTTCATCAAGCGTCGTTCCGCCGAGAACAATTTTCTTTGAGAATTCACTGACATAGGCCCCTTTTGCACAACAGCGGGCGC
>Ga0209692_10004619_pt1 | contig 12324 bp, 10 predicted proteins | sample tdDd472_FD_187129 | JGI IMG/M metagenome (GOLD analysis project Ga0209692, IMG submission 187129) | Marine sediment microbial communities from the Atlantic coast under amendment with organic carbon and nitrate - tdDd47.2 (SPAdes)... | ecosystem: Environmental > Aquatic > Marine > Coastal >...
CTGTCATGATACCTTCCTTATCGTTTCCAACCCGGGTCACAAAAATTTCCGACGCGAATTTAGCGCGCAGATACCCTGATTAACAGGCCTATCCCTGCGACCAAATACCTACCTTAGTGCACTTGGCCTATTGCACGCGGTACTCGTCGGGCAGGAAGAACATCTGATCCAACTCATTCACCGACTCATGGCATTTGATGCAGAAATCGACCTTCTTTGCGTTCTCGCCGCCGGTGGAACCCATCGTCTTTCCATTGGGAAGGATCAGAACGTATTGCCAATCACGGCTGGAGGCATTGAACCCCGCTGCCATCTTCACCATCGTGAACAATGGCCCCATCATGACTTCGCCTCGCTTGTTCACGCCGAAGCTGTCCTTTGCCAAGACCGATCCGACTGGCATGGAGCCGAATTCCTCGAATTTGCCATATGCCGCTCCCGTCTCATTCGCATAGTTGTTCACGAAACGGCCTCCATGCGTGCCGGAGATATAGGCACCGAAATTATAGCGCTTCCATGACTGGTATTCGCCCGCTCCTTTTTCGGCGGATTTCGAGAATGCGGCCTCGGCTTTCGATTTGATGCATTGATAAGCGGCCTCGGCTTCCTCGTCCGACACGTCTTCGTGCCAACCCTTGACCTCGGGTTTCCCGGCCGCCTCCCATTCCTTGCGGATGCGGTCGACATGGCACTTGCCGTCGGCGGCCGCCAATTGCGTATAGAATGTCGTGGAAAGCTCTCGCTGAACATCGAGACCCGATTCCGCAACGGCTCCCGCGGTTCCGTTCAAATCCGCCGCATAGGCGGATGCGGTCAGGGCAACCGCGGCGGCGGCAACCAGAGTCAGTCTGCGTGTATTGATCATCGTTTCCTCATCCCCGGAACTGATCGTTTGAGAGATTGGCTCCCCGTACCTCCAGCCGAACTCCGATATCGAACTCGCCTAGCACGGGTGCGTAGGAAAACGCGCATCATATCCTGTCACGAGGTCGTCAGAGCCTCGTGAAAAACGCGAAAGCGAAAACTGGAATGGGTTCCTATTTTTGGTCCAGCACCCAGACGCCGTCCCAATCCGCAGGCGGCGGATTTTCACTCAGGTGCCGCAATCTCTCCAGGAACATCATCGAGACGCCATCGTCCGGCCAGATCGAAAGGCAACGGCGAAACGCGGTCTCCGCCCCGCCGAAATCGCGGTCACGGTAAGATGAGAGCCCCTGTTCGAATGTCTCGACGACCGACAGCATCTTCGTCCGCTTTTCGGCTTGGGTCTCCAGCAAGGCGAGGGTCGTCAGCGGCTGGAAAATGCGGACCGGCATCTTCCGGCCCTTCACCCGCAGGGAGTCTATTTCCCGGAACAGGACGCCTTCCGTGCGGCGCCAGGTTTCTTCATCGACAAGGAAGCGCAGGCCATAGGTCTTGCACGCCCCTTCGAGACGGGAAGCCAGGTTCACGATATCACCCATCACCGTGTAATTGCTGTGCGCGCGAGAGCCGACCGTCCCCACCACCGCCGGGCCGGTCGCGATGCCGATGCGCATTTCGATATCCAGCGTGTCCAGCCGGACGCCGAGGATCTCGGGAACCTTCTCCCGAAACTCGTGGATCAGCCTGCGCTGCATCAGCCCCGCTTGAACGGCGTGCGTCGCCTGGACCGGTTCCGCCACGAAGGGTTCGCCCCAATACGCCATGATCGCATCGCCGATGAACTTGTCGATGACGCCTTCGCTTTCGCGGATCGGCTCGGACATCGTGGAGAAGTATTCGTTGAGCAGCCGCACCAGCACGTCCGGCGTCAGCATCTCCGAAAGGCTGGTGAACCCTGCGATGTCGGTGAAGAAGACGGTCATGATCCGGCGGTCGCCGCCCGGCCGGGTCATGGCCGGATTGCCGATCAAGCCCTGCACGACGCGCGCATCGACATATTTGCCGAAAGTTTCGGTGATCCGGTTCTTGGCGCGCAGCCCCGCCACCATCTCGTTGAAACCGGTGACCAGCCAAGCCAACTCGTCCCGCGTGCTGGCCTTCACTTCAATGTCCAGATTTCCGGTTTGCACGTCGTGCATGCCGTCCACCAATTCGTGAACGGGCCGGACGATGCGGCGGGAAATGACCCAAGCCAGCACAAGGCCCAGCGCCGCCGCCGCCGCGGTGAGAATTCCGATCAGCCAGTTCAGGACGGATTGAAGCCGCAGCACCTTCTGCAGCGACTGGGTTACATAGGCCTGGATCTCGCTGCGGATAAGCTCCAACGTGTAGTAGATTTCCCGTTCCTCGCGGGCGAGGATATCGTTATAGGCCCGCGCCAGTTTCATATCGCCCTGGCGCAGGCTCTCGGTCATCTTGTCCAGCGCATCATGATAGGCCTCATGGTTTCGGCCGACCGCGTCCAATCGCGCGGAAATCGCGGAGACGACGACCTTGGATGCGCTGTCGAGCACGTTCTCGACATGATCGTTCAGCAACGAGCGAACGTGACGGATCTCGTCCTCGATTTCGGCATGCAGGGCAACCGTCTCGCGGGCCACCGTCTCTGCCATGCCGGGGTCCACGCTATTTTCGATGATGTCCAGGCGAAGCCTTTCGACCAGCACCTCCGCCTCGAGAACGGCGGTCTCGATATCCGCGATGTCGTCGGCCAGGGGCTGGAAGACCAGCGCTTCGACCTGCAATTCGTGCCGCACCTGCCCGACCATCACGATGGACGCCGCGGAGACCAGGATCATCAGGACCACAAGAACCAGCGAGCCGCCGAAAATCTTCATCCCCAGCGACATGCCGGGAACGCGGGTCGGCCGCTCCCACGATTTCTCCGCTTCGGTCGGTATGATTTGTAGTTCCGCCACGCTGCCCCGGCCCCCTTCAGCAATTGCAAGGCGGGCCAAATATCGGCCCCGTTTGGTTAATTAACCTTGAACGGCCCGCCTGCGGCGGTCAGTGCATCCGCGGCGTTTTCAGGAAATCGTTGCGGTCGGCCGACGGCACCTTGATCTGGACGCGCTGCCCGTCACGAACAAGGGTCAACGGCACCGTCACCCCGGCATCGCCCAGCGACCAAATCGTACGGAACATATCCGCCAGATCCCCGACGGGAGAGCCCGCCACTTCCAATACGACGTCGCCCGTTTCCACACCCGCCTTTTCCGCGGGGCCGTTGGGCGCAACGCCCGCGACGATCAGATGGTTTTCGGCCTCGGCCGTATAGAAGCCCAACCAGGGACGCGACTGAATGCTGATCCTGCCCTGGTTGGCGACATCCTCCAGCAAGGGTTTCGCCAAATCGATCGGCACGATCATGTTCCCTTCCGACGGCATGCCGTGGCCGCGCGCGTCGCCGACATAGAGGGATCCGATCCCGACCAGCTCCCCCTTGTCGTTCAACAGCGCGGCGCCGCCCCAGAAAGGATGCGCCGGCGTCGTAAACATCGCTTCGTCCAGCACATATTCCCAATAACCGGCGAATTCCCGCTTGGAGACGACCTGCGCGGCCAGGGCATGCTCGATGCCGCCGGCGCTGGCGAGGACGACCCGGTCGCCGACATGAACCGAGGACGAACTGCCGACCGGCAGGGGAAGATACGGCAATGGGCCGAGCGCCTGGACGAGCCCGAACCCGGTGGTGAAGTCATAGGCGATGGCGTGGCCTTCGACAGCGGCGCCGTCCTGCCCGATGATCCAGAGTGTCTGCGCCTCGGCGACAAGATACCCGATCGTCAGCAACAGTCCCTTGGCGTTGATGAGCACGGCCGTCCCGGCCCGCTCGGTCCCCAGCGCATGCGCGGTGAACCCGTCCTCCGGAATTTCCGAGCGCAGGGTGAACAGGGACGACAACGCCGCATTCAAGTCATAGTCCAAGTTTTCCGGACGGGGTTGGTTATCCTCTGCGATCGCCCATTCTTGCTCTTCAGCCATACTTTCGTGCCTTTCCCGGACCTCCTCGGTTCCGATTCAATCGTCATTCTGGCACGACCGGCGCCCTCAGCGCCATGGCAGAAAGGTCAAATGCGTCACTGCATCGGGGCACCGCCCTCTTCCTTGCGTTTGGCTACGAAGGCGCCCAGTTCTTCCGCCACCGCCGGGTTCATCGGCGGGGCCTGGAAGTCGGCCAGAACCTTTTTATAGATCTGGTGCGCGCGGGTCGTCGCATCAAGCGACCCGGCATCCTGCCAGTTCTCGTAGTTGCGCCAATCGGACAGAATCGGCGCGTAGAATGCGTCCTCATACCGTTCCAGCGTGTGCTGGGCGGCGAAGAAATGGCCGCCCGGGCCGACCTCCCGTATCGCGTCGAGCCCCAGCGTCGCGTCGTCGATCACCAGCGGCTCCATGAACTTCGCCATCATCTGCATGATTTCCACGTCGATGATGAATTTCTCGAAAGAGGCGCTGAGCCCGCCTTCCAGCCAGCCCAACCCGTGCATCACAATATTGGTGTGCCCCATCACGACCGCCCAGGCGGAGTTCACCGATTCATAGGTCGCCTGGACATCCGGCGCGTTGGACGCGTTCACGTTGGACGCCCGGAACGGGAACTTGTACCGGCGCGCCAATTGGGCGCCCAGCAGGGTGGCCTTCGCATATTCCGGCGTCCCGAAGGCGGGCGAGCCGGTCTTCATGTCCACATTGGACGTAAAACCGCCATAGACCGCGGGCGCGCCCGGGTTGACGATCTGCAGGAAGGCGATGCCGGCCAGGGCTTCCGCGTTCTGCTGCACCACCGCGCCCGGAACCGTCACCGGGGCCATTGCGCCCGCCAAGGTGAACGGCGTCACGCAAACGGGCTGATTGCGTTTCGCCATTTCGATCATCCCCCACAGCATCGGCATGTCCAGCTGGAGCGGCGAGTTCGTGTTGACGATGGTCCAGATGCTCGGTTCGCGCAGCAGCTGTTCTTCGCTGATGCCGCGGGCGATGCGCGCCATTTCGATGACGTCGATGATGCGGTCCCGGCCGAGGGAATAGCCGAATACGACCTTGTCGGTCAGGTCCAGCATCATCCGCATGGCGTCCAGATGCCGGGTCGGAACGGGCATATCCGTCGGCTCCACCGGGTAGCCGCCGGACATGTGGCAGATGTTGAAATACTGACTCAACCGCAGAAAATTCGCGAAGTCCGTACTATTCCCCTGCCGCCGGCCGCCTTCCATATCGATCGCGTTCGGGGGGCTGGCGATGCAGGTTATGTTGACGACATTGCCGCCGATCTCCCGGGCGCGATCCGGATTGCGCGAATGCAGCGTGAAGGATGACGGAACGGTCTTGATCACCTCTTCAATCAATCCGCGGTCAAACCGCACGCGGTCGCTGTTCGGATCGACGTCCGCGCCGGCCTTTTTCAGAATTTCCTTGGCTTCCGGCAAAAGGAAATTCATGCCGATTTCTTCGAGCACCTGCAGCGACGCCAAATGGACGGCTTCCAACTGGTCGGCGGACACGACCTCTATCGGCGCGTAGGGATTCCGGTAGGTGGCAAAAGGCAGCTGCTTCAAACTGCCGGCAGGCGATGTCCGTTCCCGTGCCCTCGCCTTGCCTTCCGCCCGTGGCCGCCGTGCCATCCGCGTTCTCCCTGTGTCGGATTGTGTGATCGATCTTATTCGAATTTCGGGATTGCCGGTTACCCCCCGCGCGTGAAATCCGCATCGGCCCGGCCGCATCACCGGAACACGCATTTTCCCTGCCCTGCAATTCGAAATTAGATGCACCAGGGGCGAATTTTCTTTGGCCCGAAAGCGACGAAAACTATCACGCCTGCTCGGGAAACAGGCCCTTCAACCCTTCCCGTGTCGCGGGCGCGACGCCGCGTTCGGTGATCAGGCCGGTGACCAGCCTGGCGGGCGTCACATCGAAGGCGAAATTCGCCGCACGGGTCGACAACGGCGGTACGGTCACTGTCTGGATGGTTCCATCCGCCGCCATGCCGCGAACCTGTGTGACTTCCTCCCCGGCGCGTTCCTCGATCGGGATTTCCCTCACCCCGTCCTCAACCGTCCAGTCGATGGTCGTGGACGGCAGGGCGACATAGAAGGGCACGCCGTTGTCATGGGCCGCCAAGGCCTTCAGATAGGTGCCGATCTTGTTGCAGACATCGCCGGTCGCCGTGGTCCGGTCGGTCCCCACGATGCAGAGATCGACCATCCCATGCTGCATCAGATGCCCGCCGGTATTGTCGGCGATCAGCGAATGGTCGATCCCCGAGCGGCCCAACTCCCATGCCGTCAGCGCCGCCCCTTGATTACGCGGGCGTGTCTCGTCCACCCAGACATGAACCGGAATCTGGTCGATCTTAGCGAGATAGACGGGTGCCGTCGCCGTCCCCAAACCGCATGTGGCGAGCGCACCCGCATTGCAGTGGGTCAGAATATTCACGGGCCCTTGCCCGCCTTTCTTCTCGAAGATCTCGCGGATCAGCGCCAGACCGTGCTCGCCGATCCCAAAGCAGATCTCGTTATCCTCAAGAACCACGGCGGCGGCCCTGTCATAGGCCTTTTCTTCCCGGTCCGCCTCAGCGCAGTCCTTCAGCACCGCCATCATGTCGTCCAAGGCCCAGCGCAGATTGATCGCGGTCGGCCGCGTTTCCAAAAGCCGGTCGTACGCTTCCTTCAGATTGCCTGAAGACGGATCCTGGCGCATCGCCAGCGCCATGCCATAGGCGGCGGTAGCACCGATCAGAGGCGCGCCGCGGACCAGCATGTCGCGGATCGCCGTCGCGGCGTCGGCCATCGTGGTCAGGCGCACGGTCTTGAATTCATGAGGCAGCAGCGTTTGATCCAGTATCTCGACGGACCAGCCGTCCTCCGACAGTTGGATCGTTGAAAACCCCATATCCGCTTGTTTCGGCGCACCGATCATCTCTAACCCCTAAAAGCCGGTCCGGCGTCTTTCCGGCACCCGGTCCGCCGCGGCGGTGCGGTGTTTTGTTGCGCACACAACGGCCTTGCCTCTTCCGCTCATTTCCGCCAAAGCCTATATCCGTTTCGGGCCGTATTCCATAGGAGCCGATCGACTTGCCCAGGCCAACCCAATATCGCGATTTCCGGTATGAGGACTTCATCCCCGCCAAGATCCAGTCGCTCTCCACCGCGATCACGCAACTGGTCAGCAAGGAGTTGGACTCCGCGCATGCGCTATCGGTGAACGAATGGCGGATTCTGGCGCATATCGCGGCAGTCGAAGGCGCCACGGCGCAATCCGTCGCGGATGCGAGCGGCGTCGACAAGGGATGGGTCAGCCGGTCTCTCAACGCGCTTCTGGAAAGGGGTTTGGTGACCCGGAGCACCGACCGCAATGACCGGCGTAAGCGTCCCCTGGAATTGACCGAAGCCGGGATCGCCACCTTCGAGAAGGCCGCGGGCGACATCCGCTCCCTGCAGAACCGCCTGTTGGACGCCTTTTCCGCCGAAGACCACGAAGCCTTCGTGCGGCTGATGACGCGCCTGCAGCGCGCCGCGGAGACGATGCGCACGGAAACGTGACCCCCCGGCCCGATACAGACGGCCCCACACCACCATCCCATTCCAATCGATCGTCCTCTGTGGGCGTTTGACAGTTGCGCCTGCGCGGATCTGTAAATGTTTTCTATTTGTTCCAAAAGAGACAGCGGGAAACCTTTGGGTTTGCCCGAAATTGGAACAAAACAAGATCAAAAGAAACGGCCTGAAAGCCGCAGAATTCCCGCACTTTTACATTGCTTTCCATTGACGGGATATAAATTCCCATGATATCCCATGAATACCCAAATCACGCCACGCTGGGGGCAGGTGTGACCGGTTTGGGCACGGCGCGGCGGCGCCGGCCGCATTTGCAGAGAGCAAATCGACCTTTGTCGTCAGCCGGCGGACGCGGAGTTTCATCGGAACCGGGCCATTGGCCGGCCAAAGGGAAATCCGCCGTTTTTCGTTCTTTTGGTTTTCTTGGACTCGGGGGTGACGCGGGACATGCCGCTGTTCACAGGCACATACGAGAACAAGGTCGACGGCAAGGGGAGAGTCTCTTTGCCGGCGCCGTTCCGCGACCGCCTGTCCCTGGCCTCCAACGGGGCCGGCCCGGACCGCTCCTTCTATATTTTCCCGTCCCCGAACTCCCCCGGCCTGGAAGCCGCGGACGAGAGTTTCATGGACATGGTCGCCGAGAGTATCGAAGCCCAGGCCGAATTGTTCTCCGAGGAAGAGGAAGCGTTGAGCCAGATCGTCGCCGACGCCTTGCCCGTTTCCTACGACAGCACCGGCCGCTTCATCCTGCCACCCCGCTTCCAGTCCCACGCCGGCATCGGCGGCAAGGCGCTGTTTGTTGGGAAGTCCAAACGCTTTCAAATCTGGGACCCCTCAACGTATGAAAGCTATGCACAAAAAGCGCGTGAACGCGCCAAGGGACTTACCCTGAAACTGCGCCCGGGAACTGGAGGCGGGGCATGAGCGACCTCCACATCCCCGTCCTGCTTGATGAGATGATCGATGCGCTCGCCCCGCGCGATGGCGGCGTCTATCTGGACGGCACGTTCGGCCGCGGCGGGTACAGCCGCGCTATCCTGAACGCAGCGGACTGCCGGGTCTGGGCCATCGACCGCGACCCGGCGGCGATAGAGCGCGGCCGCGACGTCGAAGCCGAATTCCCCGGCCGCTTCACCATCCTGTGCGGCAAGTTCGGCGATATGGAAGACCTGCTGGCCGGCGCCGGCATCGACCAACTGGACGGGGTTGTCCTGGATATCGGCGTCTCCTCCCCTCAGATAGACTCGGCCGAGCGCGGCTTTTCCTTCCGCCTGCCGGGACCGCTCGACATGCGGATGGGCGACGAAGGGCCGACCGCCGCGGATATCGTGAATACCTGGGACGAGGACGCCCTGGCCTTCCTGATCCGCGACTTCGGCGAGGAGCATCGCGCCCGCCAGGTGGCCCGCGCCATCGTCCGGGCCCGTGAGGTCGAGGCGATCGCCACGACAACCCAGCTGGCCGACATCGTCCGGTCCGTCGTCCGTAAGGCCAAGGATGGCCTGGACCCCGCGACACGGACCTTCCAGGCGCTGCGAATTCAGGTGAACGACGAGCTTGGCGAACTGGACCGCGCGCTGGCCGCCGCGGAACACCTGCTGCGGCCGGAAGGCCGGCTGGTCGTCGTCGCCTTCCACAGCCTGGAAGACAAGCGCGTCAAAGCCTTCTTGAGCGCCCGGTCCGGCGGCACGGGCATTTCGCGGCATATGCCCGGCCCCGCCCCCGACGCCCTCGGCCCCACCTTCACCTTGGCCAAGCGCGGCACGATCAAGCCGGGCGAAGCGGAAATGCGCGCCAATCCGCGCTGCCGTTCGTCCCGCCTGCGGGTCGCCGTGCGGACGGACGCCCCTGCCTGGCCCGCGCCCCGGCTGGAAACGGCCCAACAACGGACCGGCTCGACAGCATCGCGCAGGGGGAGGCGGTCATGAAGATCACCGCGGCCCTGGTCTGGATTTCCCTATGCGTCGCCAGCGGTTTCGCGCTGTTCAGCATCGCTTTCGCGGCGGAGGACCTGGAAGCGGAACTGGCGGCCATCAACAGCGATATCGAACGCGAACGGGAATCCCTGCACGTGCTCGAGGCGGAGTGGACCTATCTCAACCGGCCCGACCGGATCGAGGATCTTGCCCGTCAGCTTCTGCCGCAGCTTGCGCCGCCGACCATCGAACAGTTGGTCGCCATGGAGGATATTCCCTATCCGTCGGAGATTCCGCCCTCCGCCGCCCTGCAGACGCCCCAAACCGAAACGACCGGCTTGACCGCCACCGGCGCAGAAGCGCCGACCGTCGTCGCCCCGCGCCGGAGCAACTTGAGCGCCGGCACATTGAGCTTGGGAGGACAAGAATGATCCTTCGTGCCATCCGAAACGGCGAAACAGCCGCCGATGACCGCCCGATCCGCATTCCGGGACGCAATCCGGAGAGCAGTCCGGGGCTGGGCGAGAAGCGCGTCGAACCCTGCCTGCGGAAGGATGCGCGGGTCGAAGCCGCCGCGCCGGAGCCCGAAAGACCCCGGAAGAAGCTGATCATCGAACCGCGTGAACAGGTCGAGTCCGCGCCGGTGCCTCCCCGCGCCGAGCGCAAGAAAGCGTTCTCGGTCAAGGCGAAGATTGCGCCGGCCCTGACGAAAGCGGCCGCGACGGAGCGCAAAACGCCCGTCACCGCAGATATCCGCCGCCCGTCCTTCGGAAAGGAAGGCGCCCAGCGTGAAGGCGTCTTCCGGCAGGCCATGGAAACCGGGCGTACAAGACTGTTGATCACCGGCACCGTCATCACCCTGGCCTTTGCGGTGATCGGGGCGCGCCTGGTGGATGTCACCGCCATGCGCGCCCCGACGGAACCGGTCGCCAAGGTCGCGGCGACCGTGGCCGCGCCGAACAACGAGCGGGCCGGCATCATCGACCGCAACGGCGTTCTTCTGGCTACGAACCTGTCCACCGTTTCCCTGGTCGCCGATCCGAAATACGTACAGAACCCGCGGGAGACGGCCTACAAGCTGGCCGCGGTCCTGCCGACGCTTGACCCGAAGGAGACCGAGGAAAAGCTGCGCAAGAATGCCCGTTTCGTCCCGCTGATGCGGACACTGACGCCGCAGCAGCAATACGACGTCAACGCGCTTGGGCTTCCCGGGATCGATTTCGACCGCAAACAGACCCGCATCTACCCGCACGGCCCCCTGTTCGGCCATATCCTGGGGCAGACGGATACGGACAATAACGGCATCGCCGGGCTGGAACTTCGCTTCGACAAGGATTTGCAGGAAGGCACGGATTCCCTGCAGCTTTCGCTCGACGTACGCGTACAGCACATGCTGCGCGAGGAACTGGGCGCGGCGATTTCGGAATTCAGCGCCGTCGGCGGGGCCGCGATCGTCATGGACGTCCACAATGGCGAAGTGCTCGGCATGGTCTCCCTGCCCGATTTCGATCCGAACGAGCCGATTTCGCTGAGTGACGAGGCCCTGTTCAACCGGGCGACCAAGGGGGTCTATGAACTCGGCTCCACATTCAAGATTTTCAACACCGCGCTTGGTCTCGAATCCGGCTCCGTCTCGCTGAGCAGCAGCTATGACGCGACACAGCCGATCAAGATCGGCCGGTTCAGCATCACCGACTACCACGCGAAGAACCGTTGGCTGTCGGTGCCGGAAATCTTCATCTATTCCTCGAACATCGGGTCCGCGAAGATGGCGCTCGATGTCGGCGGGCCGGAACAGAAGCGCTTTTTCGAGAAGCTGGGCTTCCTGAAGCCTTTGGACGTGGAAGTCCCGGAAGTCGGTTTCCCGCAAAGTCCCTCGGTCTGGCGCCCGGTCAACACGATGACGATCTCATTCGGTCACGGCCTGGCCGTCAGCCCGCTGCATTTGACGACCGGCGTTTCCGCGATGATCAACGGCGGCACGCTGTTCCGCCCGACCATCCTGAAGTCGGCCGAAGCGCCGCACGGCAAGCGCGTCATCTCGGAAAAAACCAGCAACGCCATCCGCGCCCTGATGCATCTGAACGGCCTTGAGGGCTCGGGCAAGAACGCCCAGGTCGAGGGCTATGTCGTCGGCGGCAAGACCGGGACGGCGGAAAAGGTGTCGGGCGCCGGGTATCGGCGCAAATCCCTGATCTCCAGTTTTGTCGGCGCCTTCCCGATGCACGCGCCGCGCTACACGGTCTATGTCGTTCTGGACGAACCACAGGGCACCAAGGCGACCTTCGGCTATGCGACGGGCGGCTGGGTCGCGGCCCCCGTGGTCGGCAAAATCGTTCGCCGCCTCGCCCCGATGATGGGGATCAAACCGACCAACGGAAACGCGCCCGAAGTTCGCCAACACTTCGCCATTCTGCCGCCACAAATGGGTGCCACCTTGGCCTCCCTCAGACAATAGAGCGGAGCGAGAGATGAACGGCGACGGCGTGCTGCCCAATGTACCAATCACCGGCCTGACAGCGGATAGCCGCAAGGTCGAGCCCGGCTTTCTGTTCGCGGCCATTCCGGGCCTCGCCCTGGACGGCCGCAATTTCATTCCCGACGCCATCAGAAAAGGCGCCGCCGCGATCCTGACGACGCCGGACGTGCCGGCGGACAGCGCCTTGCTGGGCGAGGCCGGCAAGGCGTCGGTAACGCTGGTCCACGACGCCAATCCGCGGCGGCGCTTGGCCAAGATGGCGGCCGCATACTACGCACCCCAGCCCGAAATCATGGTCGCGGTCACCGGCACGAACGGCAAGACATCGGTCGCGAACTTCACCCGCCAGCTTTGGATGGCCATCGGCAACAAGGCCGGGGCGATCGGCACACTCGGCGTGAAGGCGGAAGGTTTCGACACCGATCACGGCCTGACCACGCCGGACCCG
>Ga0209692_10004620_pt1 | contig 12317 bp, 12 predicted proteins | sample tdDd472_FD_187129 | JGI IMG/M metagenome (GOLD analysis project Ga0209692, IMG submission 187129) | Marine sediment microbial communities from the Atlantic coast under amendment with organic carbon and nitrate - tdDd47.2 (SPAdes)... | ecosystem: Environmental > Aquatic > Marine > Coastal >...
ACTAACTTGCGTTTGCATAGGCCTTAGTTTAATTAATATTAGTTTTAAAGAAATACAAGATAAAACTATGTGTCTCTCAAGTCAATTGAGATGAACACTGGCCTATGCCTTTATCATAGTGGCTCAAATTCAATGCGGAGTTTACTCGTCTCGTTAAAACGAGCCTCATGAGATCGCTTCGATAAGTTTGTGGTTTAGTATGGTTTTGTTACTTTTATGTTTCATTATCACCCGTTGATAATGAAACGGGGTAGCAATCCCGCACATAAATTTAACGCGGGAACATTGTAAACAATTAAAAAAAATAGACATTCTAAATATGGAACAAGCAATACCAACAGTCTATTTTTACATTCCTAAACAAGTTACTATTCTTGATTTGAGTGGTGTTTTGCAAGTGTTTCAGGAAGCTAAATATTTAGGTTTTAATTATCATTTAAAGTTCATTAGCAATCAATCGAGTATAAGTAGTTCTTCTGGATTAGAACTTTCCTCATTAACATATTTTAAAAAAACGAATCCAACTAAAAATGACATTATTTTTATTTCTGGTTCAAGTACGCATCAAAAAGGTCTGTTTAACGAAGAGCATTCTTTTTTTGACTGGTTAAAAAGAGCAAACTCTAATCAAACCACCATTTGTAGCGTCTGTTCTGGCGCATTACTTTTAGCTAAATCTGGGCTTTTAGATAATAAAGACTGCACTACACATTGGAGTCTCATTAAAAAACTGAAAAAAGATTTTCCACTTTTAAAAATGCAGGACAATACTTTATTTACCAAGTCTAAAAATATATATACCAGTGCTGGAGTAGTAACAGGTATAGATTTAGCAATGTTTTTAATTGAAGAAAGACATGGTAAACAAATCGCAACTCAGGTCGCCAAAGGATTAGTAGTTTATAAAAGAAGACAGGCTACAGACGAACAAGAAAGTGTGTATTTACAAAACAGAAGCCATCAAGATGAAAAAATTCATACCATACAAGATTGGATTATTCACAATTTAGACAAGGCTTCCACAATTGACCAATTAGCTGAATTAGTACATGTTAGTCCTCGAAATATAACTCGCATTTTCAAAAAACAAACTGGTGTTACCATAGCCGAATACCGCACAAAATTGAGAATTGAAAAGGCTAAAAGTTTACTAACCAATTCTGAATATAAAATAGAACACATCGCCAATTTATGTGGTTATAAAACATCAAAACAATTACGAATGGTTCTGGAAAAACATCTGGAAGTCTTACCAACTGAAATTAAAATGAAGCTGTCTTAAAACGACTATCATTTGTCCTTTTTCCGTCATTCTTTACCAAGTATCTTTGTAGATATTAATTAAATAAACATAAATGATGAGTTTAGAAGAACAAAATGCAGCACTAATTTTGATTGACTTTCAAAAAGGATTTGATGAAAAAGAATATTTGGGTAGAAACAGAAATAACAAAGATGCCGAAAAAAAAGCGTCTAAAATATTAAACAAATGGAGAACATTAAATCTGCCTATTTTTCATATCGTTCATAGTTCACTAAATCCGAATTCAAGATTTCACGAATCGCATCCAGGATTTGAAATAAAAGATGAAGTTAAACCAATAAATGGAGAACCTGTGATTAAAAAAAATGTCCACAGCGCTTTTATCGGAACGGACTTAAAAGAAAGCTTGGACAAACAAGGCATAAATAAGTTAGTAATTATAGGGATGACCACTAACCATTGTGTTTCTACATCGACAAGAATGGCTGGTGATTTCGGATTTGATACTTGGCTAATATCCGATGCTACTGCAACATTTGACAGAATTGGAATTAATGGAGAAACATTCTCATCCGAAACTATTCATCAAACAACTTTGGCCAATCTGAACAATGAATTTGCACAAGTGATTGATACAAAAAAACTACTTGAATTGGTGTAATAAAAATGTTTACAACAAAGTCTATATCTCATTGCGGCGGAAAATCATAACTGATTTTCCGCAACGAGCCGTACTAAACTCCAACATAAGAATTATAAAGTTCATTTAATAGAACCAATTGTTAAAAAATATTAATTATGATACATTTATGTCAATTGATATAAAACAAAATGATATATTGCATGAAATGTTTAGATGGTCGGAAACCTACATAAAACTTTAAAATATGAATTACACCTGGATTATAATTATTTTGCTTTACATCGTATTGACTCATTTAATTGCAAAGTACTTTGGAGCAAAACGTGAAATAGGATATGGTGGATCAATTTTTTGGTCAATTCTATTAAGTCCGATAATAGGATTTATTATTACAATATTAAGCAAACAGACTGATAAACAATAAACTGCACACAATACACAATATGGCAAAAAGTAGTATAGTGCTAATTTGTAGCGATTTTAGCCCGCCGCAAAAAAAATAAAAGAATTTTATTTGGATTGGTTGGTTGGTATTACAGAAAAACAAATTTGTTTTAGTATTTCATGGTTTGATAAGTTTGGTAGATTAGGCGCACAATTTGCTATATAGCTTCTGAAAATATGCGGAGGTTTGGTGTATTGCAGTCATTTTACTATCTTCAAACTTTATTAGCGGGTGATAGTGAAACAGAGCGAAAACTCGCACTATTTCTAAGCCAGAACCGTTATAAGCAAAACATTTTATGAGAAACTTGCTACAAAATATACTTCCAACAGAAAAAGCTGAAGAAATAATTTCAATTGGTAAAATTAAAAGGATCCAACCTAATGAGTATTTTATTAGAGCAGGAGAAATTCCGCGAAAATTAGCTTTTGTTTTTACTGGTTTGTTTAGATATGTTTATATAGACGATAATGGAAATGAATTTACAAAAGGGATAATCCAGAACAATAGCTTTATAAGTTCATATTCTGCGATGATATCTAAATCGAGTTCATACTTTTTTATTGAAGCTATAGAAGAATCTGAAATTTTAGAGATATCTTATGACAAATGGTTAGTTCTATTGGAATCTGACGCTTTCTGGGTGAAGTTTTTACTTAGATTTGTTGAAAAAGGTTTTTCTATAAAAGAAAAGAGAGAAAGGGATTTACTTTTACTTAATGCAGAAACAAGATATGTTAGCTTTTTGAAAGATTTTCCTGGCATGGAGAAAAGAATTAAACAAACTATTATTGCTTCTTACCTGGGAATACAACCTGAATCACTAAGTAGAATTAAAAAAAAGTTCCAGTCTTAACATAGGTCAATGCACACGTAGTTGTAACGGCATAATTTTATGATAATAAAATTATTAAAACTAAATTATCATGGAATTATCAAAAAACACTATTCTAATTACCGGCGGAAGCTCAGGTATTGGACTTGAATTAAGCAAAGAATTTATTAAAAAAGGAAACAAAGTTATTATTTGCGGCCGTTCTCAAGAAAAACTAGAAGAAGCAAAAAACCAATTCCCAGAATTAGAAATTTTTCAATGCGATTTATCGAAGAAAGAACAATGTTTTAATTTAGCTAATTGGATTAACAAGAATCATCCCGAGCTAAATATTTTAATTAACAATGCTGCAATAGTCAATAAAACAAGCTTTATTGAAACTGAAGGTATTTTAGATTTAGCAGATATGGAAACGGAAACAAATTTTTTAGCTCCAATTAGATTAATAAACCTGCTGTTTCCATTATTAAAGAATAACAATAATTCGCACATTATAAACATTACAACGGGTTTAATATATTCACCAATAGCTGATTATCCTTTTTATAATTCGACAAAAGCAGCTCTTCACTCGTTTACACAAGTTTTAAGAATACAATTAAAAAAAACTGATATTAGCGTAACAGAAGTTATGTTTCCAGCCGTAAAAACACCATGGCACAAGGGGAATCCTCCGAAGATTGCTATTTCAACGGAAAAAGCAGTTGCAGAGATGATAAAGGGATTGGAAAAGAATAAGCCAGAAATAAGGATCGCGGGAGCAAAATTACTCTATAAGATATCAAGAATAGCTCCTGAATTTGCATTAAAAAAAGTAAATAGCCTTAAAGATGAATAAAAAAGATATTTCAGTAAGAATTTAAAATATTAATGATTTATGTAATTTATTCCTCGGGTTTATGAGTAATTTATTATATAAAATGTTCAAATTATAATGGTGTTCAAATTCAATGCGAGACGTTATATGTAAGGCGATGAAAAAAAATCTGACAACTTCAATTCATATTGACAAGTCGTTAAATCAATTGTCTTTCTAATCGGTTTGATACTTAATACAGGTTGGAAACTGTATTGTATTCTGACAGTTCAAGTATAATTTATATACGTTGCAGTTAGATAGTATATATTTTGAGATTGCTTCGGTTGAAATGACAATTAATTATTAGTATTCCAACGCGCTTTACAGCCAAATGGCTGCATTTGGGATTTTTGCCAGCCCACACATAAACTTAATAGCGACTCTGCCACCAATAAGTTTAAATTTTGCCATTTCTCTTTTTATTTTAAGTTTCTAGATTTTAATTCTTTTTGAATTTCTTTTTCTAAGATTTTATTATTTGTCGAATTTCTAACTATTATAAATGCTAATATTAAAGGAAAAAAAGTAAAAAATTCAAAACCGTTTTTTACTGCGCTATAAATTACAATTCCGATAGTAAATCCAATAATTGAAGCATCAATTATTTTGTTGATTTTTAACTTTTTTATTTTCTGTAAAAGTTCTTGGTCACTTAATTCTGTCAAGATTTCAGGCTTCATATTTCTAAATTTCTTAAGAATGTTTCAATTTAATCGTAGTGTCTTTTTAAAATTACTGCTAACAGTTATGCTATTGTTTATTGGCGAAAGTAAGCACTACTGTTTTTTAAGTTCTTAACTATTTCAAATATACATTTAATTTATTATATAACCACCACACCACCTATGAGCTATGAGCACTTGTATCCAAACATACATATAATTATTATCCAGAATATTTATTCTAGATCATTTATTTTTAAAGTAATCAGATCTTAATCTATAAAGAACCTCTGCACTCACCCAATAAATGTTTGGTAACCCACCTTCTTCGTTATATCTACTAAAAAATAAATATTTACCATCGGGAGTGATACTCGGGCATGTTTCGTTAAAATTAGAATTTACTGCACTTCCAAGGTTAATTGGTTTTGTCCATGCTCCGTCTTTCTTTTTAAAACAGACGTGAATATCCTTGTCTTTTGTTTTATCATTATCTTTCAGGGCGTCTATCAGCATAAATTCTTGCAATGGGGCAATAAAACCATGGCTACCATATTCAATTCCGACTTCGAATATTTCGGGAAATTTGCCATTTTTGTTGGGAGCATAATACATTTTTCCTTTTGAAACATTTTTATAAAAAAGATCTCCATTCTTCGCTTCATTTGAATAAAAAACAATATCATCATTTATCGGAGAATCAAGTTTTATTGCATTACTCCACCAGTTCTCGGAACGGGTTGCACACCAAATCCCAACATCCCTGGAATCATAGGCTGTAAAATATATTTTTTTACCACTATGATTCACAAAAGCCTCCATTTCACACTTTTTTTCCCCTTTTGTTAAATTTGCTTTTTTAGGATTTGTCCATTTTTTGTCTATAAGTTTTGAGAAATAAACACTTGAACTTTCGCCTTTTCTGTGAGCTGTAAAATATATTTCTTCTAAATCAGGAGAAAACGAAACACCATATTCATATCTTCCATTTACAGAGACAATTCCAGACGCAAAAATTTCAGGAGTATCACCAGGCGGAGATTGCCCAAGATAATCCCCGGATAAATCAATAAGTTGCTGTCCAAATAACGTATTAATAGTCAAAAGCATAATAATAATTAAATATCCCTTTTTCATTTTCATATAGATTAATTTAATCGTGAAATTAAGAAAGTATATTTAAAAAATTAATAATTTTCGATAAGTGGATATTTAACACGTTAAAAGGTTTTATGAATATTTCTTTCCATGACACAAGCACACTTATTTTATTTTTAATTATTAGAACTTAGTTAACTAGTTTGGTAACTATTGAATAAATTCTTTGATGTTATCCAACCTATTTGGTTAAAAACAACAATTGTTTATATATTTTATATTTTAAAATATTTTAGCTTTTCTGGTTTTGTGAATATATTTTTTTCATTAAATCATAAAAACAATTCCTCGCTATTTTACAAACACTTTGTTACGACTGAACTGTTGCTCATAATAACAAAAGCTTAACAAAAAGTTTGCAATCAGACCTAATTTTGCTATTCCGGTAATAAGAAATCACGATCTTAATACTAATTTTTTAGTCTTACATAGTAAAGTTTTTATTAAATTGACAAGAAAGATGGAACTTGCGCCTAACTAAAAACATTGACTCAAACTATCTGCGGTATTTACTCGTCTCGTTAAAACGAGCCTTACGGAAACGCTTTGCTAAGTTGGTGGTTTGACAAGTTATTGTTACTTTTAGGTTTCAGTATCAACGGTAGGATAAGTAGAGCAGCGAAAATCCGCAATACTGTTAACACGGCACCGTTGTAAGTAAGCCCGACAGCAACCTAACATTATTGAAAAACGATTAGTATGCCACCATATTTGAATAAACCGTATGACTTACTTGAAATAAACAGATTTAAATTCTTGTATTCATTTGGTATAGCAATATTTTGTTTTTTGTTCTTATATACTTTTGAGCCATTTGGATTGTATAATCTAAAGGGTTTGTATAAATTGAAAATCATTTCTCTTTATGTTTTTATCGGATTGTTTATCAGCTTGGTTCACCTTTTCTGGTTACAAAATAAAATTATTAAAATTTATAATTTAAGAAATACCATACTCTGGATTAGCTGGATTACGTTACTAACTAGTCTTTCAAGTTCGGTTATAAATGATATTGCGTTCAATCAGGGACATTTCTATTTTTTAAGTTTTTTCGTCTATATAGGAATTGTATTTGTGATAACTATAGTTCCTATTTTGGTTTTAATATTGTGGCATTACATACATACGCTAAAAAAACAAATTAGAATATCAGGCCAGATAAATACGAAGATTCAGGAAAAACGTGAAATATTAAATAATTCAGAAACCATACTATTTGAATCTAGTAACAAAAGAGAAAATATTTTACTACCTATAAACAACTTTCTTTATATCACATCAGCCGATAATTATATAGACATTTATTATAAGGAAGAAAATGCAATAAAACACAATCTACTTCGCAATACACTAAGTAATATTGAAGGGAAATTCTCAGATAATAAAAATATTCAAAGGTGTCATTTGAGTTTTATTGTTAACATTGGTTTAATCGATTCGGTTTTGGGCAATGCTTCGGGATATAAAATACAATTCAAGCAAACGGAAGCGCTAATTCCTATTTCAAGAAAATATAGGGAAAACATTTTTGACTTACTTAAAAGTTAGTTCAATTTATCCTTAAAATAACGAGTTACCCTAATTATGACAAGTATATTGTCAGTTGTCCCATTTTCTTTTCAGTTGTCCCTATTATTTTATTACACAGCATAGTAGTTGTAATTTCGACAAAAATTATTGTCAAACTTTTAAAATTAAATACAATGAAACCTATTTTAGCAATTAAAAAAATTAAATCCAATAAAGTCTTAGTGCCATATTTGCTAATGATTTTTGGAATGGGATTATTCTTATTGTCAAACGGAAAATGGATTATCCCGATTTTCACATGGATTGCCCCTGTTTTTCTTATACGAGCATTTAGGAATTTTAAACGATGGTACAGTTTGTTTGCTTTTTTTGTGTTTATGGTAATTATTCACTCTATTCGATTTAAAGGAATGATTCCAGTCCCTGGAATGGTATATTATATGATGATTATTTATGGATGTACATTTTTTGTTTTACCATATATTGTAGATAGGTGGTTATTAAAAAAAATAAATGGATTTGCAGCAACTTTAATTTTCCCCATCGCATCGGTTATTGCTGAATATATTGTTGCTATATCAAGCGGGTATGCTGGTTCATGGTGTTCATTAGCACATACACAGGATAATCTGGCTTTAATGCAGATTACATCAATTACAGGCATGTGGGGACTTACTTTTATTATTGCTTGGTTTGGTTCAACTACAAATTATTTTTGGGATAAAAAGCGCGAAATTGCATATATCAAAAAGAGTATTATCCTTTTTAGCATTATAATTTTTTCTATTTTTCTTTATGGACAAATACGTAATCGGTTTTTTTCATCAGATTCCAATACTGTTCGGATTGCATCAATTATCCATAACGAATCCTTAGCTGATTCAACAAACTTCATTCAGGATATCAAACGATTGTCAGCTTTTCGTAATCAAACATCTCAAACCCAAGCTAAATTATTCAGTTTATCACTTAAGGCTGCTGATGAAGGTGCGATAATTATATTTCTACATGAAGCCTCACTTTTAGTGTTGAAAGATGATGAAAAAGAACTAGTTGATAAAGGATGTAAATTAGCAAAAGATAAAAATGTTTATTTTGGCATGAGTTTATTTGTAATGCCAAAGGATTTTCCAAAAACAAAAGGTGAAGCTAAAATTATTTGGATAGACCCAAAAGGGAATATTATTTGGGATTTTAATAAAGCTTACCCCACTCCTAGCGACCCTATTAATGCAGGCGAAAAGAAAATTAAAACATTTGATTCACCTTATGGTAGAATAGCATCTGTAATATGCTTTGATATGGATTTCCCAACATTTATTAATCAGGCAGGGAAAAAGAATGTTGATATAATGTTAGTGCCAGCTAATGATTGGCAGGAAATAACACCATATCACGCAAACATGTCTAAATTACGGGCAATAGAAAATGGTTTTTCCATGGTTAGGTGCACTGGGCAAGGATTATCATCAGCAGTAGATTTTAATGGGAAAGTGCTTAATCAGTTAAATTATTACCAAACTGAAGAAAATATAATGATTTCAGATGTTCCAATAAAAGGAGTTAAAACCATTTATGCAATATTGGGTGAGTGGTTTGTTTGGGTATGCATAATTGGACTTTTATTAATTTTTGGAAAAGTATTTTATAGAAGGAAAACAATAATACAATAAGGCCAGAGTAAACCCCGCGTTCAAATTCAATGCGGGGTTTACTCGTCTCATGAAAACGAACCTAATGAAAACGCTTCGCTAAGTTTGTAGTTTAGCATGGTTTCGTTACTGTTATATTTTATTATCACCCGTTGATAATGAAACAGGGCGAAAATCCCGCACATAAATTTAACGCGGGACCGTTATTTACCTTATTAAGCATGAACTTTCCTGAAATTGGTTGACATATTTTAGCACGATACATAAAAAGAAAAAACTATCTTTGAAATATTGAGAAAAATTAAACATTTGTTGCGTTAGAACATTGAATCCACACCATAACATGAAACTTACTATTAAAATTAAAATCATATAAAATGAAAACAACTAAACTCTTTCTAGTAACTATTAAAATGTGCGTTGGATTATCACTATTTGCACAACAAAATGAAATAATCCCTGATTTAACAAAAATCATTGACTCTGATTTATGGGTTTTGCATAATAGAGAGATTAATATTGACAAAGAAGTGCATTTAGATGGAAAACCCGGCAACGGTATACTTTGGATTAAAGAACCAATTTTTACAAATGGAAGGATTGAGCTTGATATTAAAGGAAAAGATGAGAGAGGGAAAAGCTTTGTTGGATTAGCATTTCATGGTTTAAACGATAGTACCTATGAAGCGATCTATTTTCGTCCTTTTAATTTTAAAAATCCAGATAGAAATAGTCATTCAGTTCAATACATCTCTCATCCTAAATATCCTTGGTATAAACTAAGGCAGGAGCATCCAGAAAAGTATGAGAATACAATATCCCCGGTGCCAGAGCCAATTGATTGGTTTCACGTGACAATAATAATTAAATATCCTATTGTGAAAGTATTCGTAAATAATTCAGAGAACCCAACTTTAACTATTGAACAACTAATTTCACGGAAAGAAGGTTGGATAGGGTTTTGGGTTGGGAATAATTCAGAAGGATATTTTAGAAATTTAAAGATTATTCCTGAATAAGAAAAAGAATAAATATGAAATCACTAAGCTTAACTGCAAGTCCTAAAGCTTACGTGTTTACACACTGAGTTTAGAGACCGCTCCGTTTATTATAGTGGTTTTTTGACAATTTATGTTATCTTTAACTTACGGTCTCGGGGGATAATGAAACAGGCAAAAATCTCGTACGTTTCAAACTTGCGGACCATTAACGGTAAATGTTCAATTCGTGAAATTAACAAATGTAAGTAATGAAAATTTTTAGTTTAGTAACAATTTTAGCAGGATTTTGGATTTCATCTTTTGGTCAAACTTTAAATGAAACTGTACAAATTTCAGATGATTTGTATTATTCAGAAATCATGGATAGTACATATGTTATAATTCACCACTTTCCAAGTCGATGCAATAGCATGTTTGTTTTAGTAGGTGACAATAAAGGTGTACTAATTGACACACCAGATGAAACCTCTGGCACAAAATCATTAATTGAATGGATAAATTCAAAATTTGGGAATTTAGAATTAGTTGCCATAAATACTGGCTTTCACTATGACAATTTGGGTGGTAATGAATATTTATTGTCAAAGGGCATTAAAATTTATGGTGCTGGTCTAACAGCTAGATTAGTTGAAGAGCTTGCAACAGAATCTAAAGAGATTGTTTTAGAATACACCAGTAAACTAGAAGACCAAAAATATTTCAAAGCTTTTAGCAACTTGAACTTTTTTCCTCCAACTGATACATTTGATATAAATAATGGATTAAGCTTGAAAATAAATGATGAGACTTTTGAAGTTTATTTTCCTGGTGAATCTCACACAATTGATAATCTGGTTGTATATATGAAAAGTAAGAATGTATTGTTTGGTGGTTGTATGGTTTTATCCATGAATCATAAAAGACCGGGTTACATTGCTGATGCTAATATATTAGATTGGCCAAAATCTGTTGAGAAAGTTAGAGAAAAGTATGAAAATGCTAAAATTGTTATTCCAGGTCATGGAGACTGGGGAAATACAGACTTGCTGACACATACAATTGAAATATTAAATAATTGGAATATCAACCGTTAACAGCAGTTCATACTACATGTAGGGTTTTACTCGCTTCGTTCTTGAGATCGCTTTGCTAAGTTGGTGGTTTGCTGACTAAGTTTTATCTTAGTAAAGTTGTTCAACGGGGGGACAATAAAACAAGGCGATACTATTCTCATTGGTGCAGAGAATAAACCCACACAATAGCAAAACTGCAGACCGTTATGGTGGCATTTTTAAAAGCGCATTGAATGAGAGATAAGATAATATATTTTCTTTTATTTTTTTTAGGATTAAATAGTACAATTTTAGCACAAGTTGATAATTTGAAGTTGAAGATTAAATGTGACTATTTGTTGTATTTACCACAAGATTATGAAAATCAAACTAACACATTTCCACTTATCATATATCTTCATGGTGGTTCTATACGTGGTGATAATTTAGAAAAGTTAAAAACATATGGATTGCCAAAGCTAATTGAAAATGGAAATCAATATGACTTTATTATTGCATCTCCTCAATGTCCTGAAAACACTTACTGGTCGAGAATAAATTGGTTTGATAGTTTATATCAAGAATTGAATACAAAGTACAGAATTGATAAAAGCAGAATTTATGTGACAGGTATAAGTGTTGGTGGATTTGGAGCGTGGCATGCAGCAATGGATAATCCAGATAAAATAGCTGCAATTGTTCCCTTATGCGGTGGTTGTAATGACTCTTTAAAAATATGTAAGATAGATCATATACCAATTTGGACTTTTCATGGAACCGCTGACAATGCAATTGATATTAATGAGTCTGAGAGATTAGTTCGGAGACTTAAAACGTGTAATGGAAACGTGAAATTTACACGATTGGACAGTTTAGGTCATAATATTGGATATATTTATGAAAATCAGAAAATTTATGATTGGTTCTTAAAACAAAAAATAAAATAGAAAAAGAGGCTGATCAGGCCTCTTTTGATTATTCTTACCGAGAAATTTCATTAGAACTTGTGTATATTATTGTAGAAACATAAGTTATTCTTTCTCTATCAGCCTTAAAGTATAGTTTAAGACAGTATCCGTATTATTTAAAAAATTATCAATATCCGGAACTACATAATGGTCGGGAATTACACCATGTTTGTTGCTTAAAGTGATTGCAGTAGTTTTAACTATTCGAGTTGCAACACGAAATGTAAGCTTTGTATTTTCTAGCTTATAAAATTTACTAAAGTCATTTA
>Ga0209692_10004621_pt1 | contig 12315 bp, 10 predicted proteins | sample tdDd472_FD_187129 | JGI IMG/M metagenome (GOLD analysis project Ga0209692, IMG submission 187129) | Marine sediment microbial communities from the Atlantic coast under amendment with organic carbon and nitrate - tdDd47.2 (SPAdes)... | ecosystem: Environmental > Aquatic > Marine > Coastal >...
GAAACAATTCCTTGATGATCTGGAAATGCAGCAGCTCGATTCACACATCAAGGGCCTCAAAGCAGCTCTGCTGGTCATGCACTCGCCCCGGGACACGACCGTGGCGATCGACAATGCAGCAAAAATCTACCAGGCGGCAAAGCACCCGAAAAGTTTTATCTCTCTCGATGATGCCGATCACCTGCTCCTGGAAGAGCAGGACTCGCTCTACGTCGGCATGATGATCGCCGCCTGGGGACGCCGCTATATTGATCCCCCGAAGGACGGGGAAGCCGTCGATGTTGTCCTCGACAACCGCGTAACGACCAGCACCGAACATGCAGGCTTCTTCACCGAACTTTTTGCCAAGGGTCACGCCATGATCGCCGACGAGCCATTACAATACGGTGGCACGGATCGTGGGCCGACACCTTACGATTATCTACTTGCAGCACTCGGCGCCTGCACCAGCATGACGGTACAAATGTATGCCCGGCACAAAAAGCTGCCCCTCGACAAAGCTGTAGTCCGACTAACACATAAGAAGATTCATGCCGAAGACTGCGGGCATTGTGAGGCAACCGACGGCAGAATCGACCGTATGGAGCGGGAAATCGAATTGATCGGAGAGCTTGATGAAGCGCAACGACAGCGGCTTCTGGAGATTGCCGAACGCTGCCCGGTGCACAAAACGCTGCACAGCGAAGTGGATATTGTTTCTATCTTGAAAGAACAGACGGACCAATAACCGGACAAGGAGAAATAAGATGCCTTACGTCAACATCAGGATCACACGAGAGCAGGAGCCCGTCACAGCAGAGCAGAAAGCCGCACTCATCAAGGGCGTAACCGACCTGCTGGTGGATGTCATTAACCGCGGACCGGCAACAACCGTAGTCGTGATTGACGAAATCGACACCGACAACTATGGCGTCGGCGGCGAAACCATCACGGTGAAGCGAAAGAAGGGGAAATAAGCAATACGACTCAGGTGGTTACGGCGGGCGAAACGAGAAATACTTACTGTGGTGATTTCGGCGCCGGACAGGTCAACCCGGCAAAACGGTCGCAACTTGTCGTCAAATGTTCCACCAGGAGTTCCTGCATCTGTCGGGATAGGCCCAACCCGGTCAATTCCCTCTCAAGCTCCTCGGGCTGACCGTTGCACCCAAGGTAGCCGTTGACACGCGCAACAGCGGTCGAAGCAGTCAGGCTTTTCGAATCGGGATAAATTGCCTGAAACTCCTGCAGAATGCCCTTCGCCTTGCGCACCAGGTATTTCTGGTGATAATCCTCGGCGGGGTAAAACTCTCCGGCAGGCTCTATCACGGTAGCCACTTCACCATAAAAAGCACCCTTGATTTCTTCTAAAGATGCCTCGGCCTGCTGTCTCTGTTCTTCATTCATGAAGAAGATTGCATTGCGATACTGTCGAAGATAAGAATCGTACCCAGGATCGTGGCTCTCCCAAAAAACATCCAGCAGGTCCGCGTAGCTGATCTGAACAGGATCAAACTCCACCCTGATCACTTCACTATGGTCACCGATCTTGCGGTAGTCAGGAGATTCAGATGTGCCTCCTGCATAGCCAACCGTGGTTCTTACGATACCGGGGAGACTCCCGAACCGGGAGTCGACGCCCCAGAATCAGCCGAGGGCAAAGAGCGCATGTTCTGTCTCCACAAGGGCAACCAGATCAAGTTCAGGTAAAACCGACCCATCGCTCAAGCTCTTTTTCATCGCAGCATTTTCTCCAGAGAATGTAGCGGCGACACTGACGCTGCTTGCTTTGAAAGTCCATGATAAGGGTGTAGGCCCCAAGGGCAGGTCTGACATGGAATCAACGTGCCACCCGAAGAGGGTTACAGCAAAACCGCCAAGGCAACCAAGAACGAGAATCATCTTCAATCGCCATGAGAAGAATATCCTGTTTTCTTTCATAGTCCTGATTATAACAGTTGCAGCATATAAATTGACAATCGGGCAATTTATACGCATTTGAAGTTGAACTGTTGCACAACAGGTTTAAACTTTAATGAGAGGTTGGCACACAAATCAGACTAAGGAGAATCGAGATGAAAACTCTGCATGGAAAAACTGCCCTGGTGACAGGCGGCAGCCGCGGCATCGGAGCAGCATCAGCATATCAACTGGCTGAAGCAGGAGCGAATATTGCCATCACCTACAGCTCGTCTGCCGAGTCGGCAGAAGATGAGATCAGACGGCTGGAGGGTTTGAGCATTGAAGCCCGTGCGTACAAGGCCGATGCATCCAGCCCTGAATCCCTGCCCCAAGTTGTCGATCAGATAGTCAGTGATCTCGGTGACATCGCAATTCTGGTCAACAATGCCGGCACATTCGCAGGCGGCATGATCGGTGAAATCGATTACGAGGAGTATCGCAGAATTATGTCGATTAACGTCGATGCACTCTTCACGACAACTCAAGCGGTCCTCAAGTCAATGCCCGACGGCGGCCGCATCATCAATATCGGCAGCGTTCTCGGTGAGCGTGCCACGACTGCCGGCCTCAGTGTTTATAACGCCAGCAAGTTTGCCGTTGCCGGCCTCACCCGCAGCTGGGCCAAAGACCTCGCATCCAGAAACATCCTGGTAAATGTCGTTCAACCGGGGCCGATTGCCACTGTCATGAATCCGGATAACGGAGAAAACTCCGAGTTCATGCGTAACCTCACGGCTCTCGGCCGCTACGGCCAACCACACGAGGTCGCGACCCTGGTTGTCTTCCTGGCCGGTCCGGAAGCCACGTACATCACCGGGGCAACCATCAACGTTGATGGCGGCTGGAACGCCTAAATGCAGAGGCAATTCACACCAGCCCTGCGGACAGTTAATAAATGATCGGGAATCTCTTCACATACCTGGTCCTGTTAATACTTCTGTCTTTGAGCCATGGGACAAGTTTTGCAGAAGTTACAGAATACCGATGTACACCAACTATGGAGGACGAAACAGGCCCCCTGTACCTTCCTGACGCAGTGACCCGCAACGAGGTCGGCGCAGGCTACCTCATGATGGGAACAGTCAAATCCGCAGCCGACTGCAAACCGGTGGCCAATGCCAGGATTGAAGTCTGGATGGCTGGTCCACAAGGGCATTATGGCGACGATTGGCGTGCGACACTGTTCAGTGACGGGAACGGCCGCTACTATTTCCGGAGCCATGCCCCACCGAACTACGGAACCGGGCGGCCACACATCCACATCAAGGTCTCAAGTGATGGCTACAAAACTCTCATCACCCAACACTATCCCGCCGAAAATGCCGGAGAAATCATGTTTAATCTGGTATTGATCCCGAATTAATGCCCTAAACGTTCCGCAAGAGGGATCAAGCGCTGGTAGTCGGCATAAGTCAGGCTGGTTTGCCAGTGTTCACTGAGCATCCCGGTCAAAACTCCACCGCCAAACAGCATCATCACGACTGCGACAAACACCACGCCCAGGACAGGTCTTTTCCAAAAAGACATAGAAAGAGCACCTCTTTCCGGACAGTTACTGACGCAGGTCAGGCAACCGGTGCATTCCGGAGAAGACACCCGGGCCTTGTGCTGCACATCGATCAGCTGAGGACAGGCGCGGCTACAGGCGCCGCAATCGATGCACGTCTTCTCGTAGCGGGTGATCTTAAATGGACTGAGCATGCTGAGCAGGCCGAGCAGGGCTCCGTAGGGGCAGAGGTACCTGCACCAGAAATTTTTGTAGACGGCAGACAGTAGCGACAAGGCGACTATAACAAGCAAGCTGGTGGCCGACATTCCGGTGAAGAAATGCAGCATCTTGACATCGGCGATCGCCCAGTAAGGTGCAGCGAGATACTCTTTGAGTGCAACGGCCGGCATGTCAATCAGGATCAGTTTGGCGAAAAACAACAGGAGTGCGTACTTGACAGACTGCAGGAGCAGATCAAGCCATCTCCAGATGCGAAAATTCCGGCCGAACAATTTACGCCCAAACTTCCAGGTCACTTCCGAAAAGGCCCCCACCGGACAGATAAAGGAGCAGAAAGATTTCTTGGTCAGAAGCGCCATGGTCAGAAAGGTGATAAAAAGCACCAGCGCCGCAGGATGAACCGTATCAAAATGCCCGGTGAGCAACCAGGTCTTGAGACTCATCAGCGAACCGATCGGCAGAAAGCCCTCAACTCCCGGTGGTCGCGGATAATATCCGGACATTCCCTTTGACTCGAAATGACGCACGAAGAGTCCGAACTGGACACCGAGGAACACGCACCAGCCGAAGAAAAGCCACTGGATCAGTTGTCGCCAGTGGTTTGGTTTATTACAATTGAAGATATTTTTCATAGGTGCAGAGGATACACATATCTGAAGGGCAAGGAAATGACTTTGATCAAAAGTTAGCGATAGGAGTTGCTTTTTGTAAGTGGGCATGATCTGGCCGTAAAAAGCTCTTCTCAACCGACATGCGCCTCAAATTGACCGTATCTCACTTTTACCCAATGCTCAAAATCATGTCAAACCCGAGACCCCGGCAACCCACAGACTTATTGAGATTTGCTTTTCTTTCAATCGACCGGAGTTAAGGGTTTTGTTTGACACGGTCCAGGGTCTGCAGTAGAAGTTGGCAGCAGTCAACTAATAGTTTCTATTGTTGATAAGGCTGCATTGCTTTGAATCTCTACGAGCGTTTGTCGATTTTACTAATATCGAAAGTTCAGGAGACATAATGAAGGACCATTTCCCGAATCAATGGCGAGAAATTTTACACCACAACAATCTGGACAGCTTCGACAAACTGTGGGATTTGAAGCTTGATTGGTTCGAAGAGCCCAATCAGCGGCGTGGTGGTTGGAGCGGTGTGTCGCGTTGTGATTTGGATTTACCCGAAGGGGGCAAGATAGGTGTTTTCATCAAGCGCCAGGAAAACCATATAACCCGAACGCCGTTACATCCTTTCGGAATGTCGACCTTTATACGGGAGATACAAAATATTCTGCGTTTTAAAAAGGCGGCTATTCCAGCTCTTGAGCCGGTTTATTTCGCTGTTCGCAAGGTTGGAGGAGATCTGCGCGCTATTCTTTGTACCGAAGCTCTGGACGGTTATGACCCGCTGGAGAGCCTGGTCGAGCGATGGTTAAAAGAAGGTTGGCCGGACAGGAAAAACCGTCAACGTCTGATGCAGACAGTGGCCTCCGTTATGACTAAAATGCACGATCATAAAATTCAGCACAATTGCTTTTACCCGAAGCATATCTTTGTACGCTTCAGTGAGACTGAACTCAGTATCCGTATCATTGACCTGGAAAAAGCCAAGGTAACAATGTTCCGCCGTCAAGCAAGCTTCCGGGACCTTTATGCTCTCAATCGACATGCCAAAGGTTGGAGCCGGACGGATCGCCTGCGTTTTTTTCTGCTCTATCTCGGACGTAAACGCCTGGACCGTGAAGCCAAGCTACTTTGGCGAAAGATAGTAACGCGCACCATCATCAAAGCTAAAAAATAGACGGCTCTTACAGCGCCCCTTTATTGCTTGATGATAAGTACGGAACCGCTTTTGTCCGGCATGGGAACAGGCATTTCCTCTTTGTCGGCGAAGAAATCGTCCACTGCCTTGCGCGCTCCGATCCAAGCATTGTAATCATGAACCAGGATGATGCCCTTGATGCTCATTCGCGAATAAAAATATTTGAGTCCCTCAAGAGTCGGTTCATAGAGGTCGGCATCGAGGTGGACAAAGGCAAACTTCTGCTCGGGAAAGTTATCGGGAAGACTGTCAGGAAAGTAACCCTGGTGAAAGGTGATATTGTCATTTTGCGGCGAGATGTACCTTTTAACCTGGGGGATTGAAGTATCTGAAAATTTGCTCCCCTTGGTGTCGAAGTCTGTATGGCCTTTCTCCGCACTGACACTCCGATCGGTGAACCCTTCAAAGGTGTCGAACAGATGTAATTGCCGTTCCGGCACGTAATGATGAATCAGTCTCGCAGTATTCCCCTTGTAAACCCCAAGCTCTGCAAAAGCCCCTTCAATCTTTTTTTCGACTAAAGTCCGCAACATGAGTGTGATCATGTCTCTGCGCGTATTGTCCCAAGGCTCCAGATTTTTGATCTGTCGCTTTGCTTTATCCCCTTTTGGGTAGAAGCCCCCTGTTTCACTACGGAGAGAAGCGTTGTTCCAGCGAGACTTGGGGTTGATATCCATCTGTCCCTGCAGGAAGAAAGAACTGTTCTGAAAAAATGGTGTGAACTTTTTTAAAATGGACTTAGCAAGTTTCATTGCTTGCCAGCCTCCCTGGAAGTTAATTTAAAAGAACTAGACGATAGCTTGAAGAGAAGAGCGAATCAAGCCGAAAGACGGCAGGTTCGGTCAAGCGATTAACAAAAAACTTGTTTGAAGGTCGGCAGGACGATGGCCTTTGGTCTTTACTCTGTTTACCAGAGTCCTTTGTCCTGAAGGTTGAACCGAAGAAGAGGTTTGATGATCAAATCACCCCTTAAACAACATCTCCGCCGCATCATAGATCGTTTCAGACAGGGTCGGATGCGGGTGGATCGATTTGCGCAGGTCCTCGCTCACGGCTGCCATCTCCATCGCCAGGACCCCTTCGGCAATCAGTTCGCCGGCACCGGGGCCGGCGACGGCGACACCGAGAACACGGTCCGTCTCGGGATCAATGATCAGCTTGGTCATGCCGTCGTCACGACCGAGCGTCAGAGTACGGCCATTGCCTCGCCAGGGCAACTTGGCGGTTTTGACCTTGATCTTGCGCTCACGGGCCTCGGTCTCGGTCAGTCCGCACCAGGCAATCTCGGGATCGGTAAAGACCACCGCCGGAATCGCACGCGGATCGAACACCGCTGTCCTACCGGCAGCGGCTTCGGCGGCAACATTGGCTTCACCGTAGGCCTTGTGCGCCAGCATCGGCTCGCCGGCGATATCACCGATGGCAAAGATGTTAGATTCTGCGGTGCGCATCTGGCCGTCAACTTCGACAAAGCCTTTTTTGTCGAGCTTGACCGAGGTCTTGTCGAGGCCCAGGTTTTCCGTATTGGGCTTGCGGCCGATGGCGATCAGGACTTCATCAAAGCGCTTTTTCGTCGTTTCTTTTTTGCTGTCGGTCATGGTGACCATGACCCCGTTCTTCTGCTCTTTAATCTCCTCGACCCGCGTGCTCAGCATGATCGATTCGAATTTCTTGTCCAGACGCCGCTTGAGGACTGAGACCAGGTCGCGATCACAACCCGGGAGCAACCCGTCGGTCATCTCCACGACTGAAACCTTACTGCCGAGCGCGGCATAAACCGAGCCCAACTCCAGACCGATATAACCGCCGCCGACAACCAAAAGCGAGGCGGGCACATCGGCGATTTCCAGTGCTCCGGTGGAGTCGATGATTTTTGAGCTGTCGGCACCACAACCAGGCAGCATGATCGGCCGCGATCCCGTCGCCAGAATCGCTTGTTCGAATGCCATCTCGCCAATTTCTCCAGACACACTCGTCACCACCAGGGTGCGGGCATCCTTGAACGTCGCCATGCCGCGCACGTAGGTGATCTTCAATTTGGCAACCTTGCTGCCGAGCCCCCCGGTCAGCTTGCCAACGACCTCGTCCTTCCAGGTGCGCACCCGGTCCAGATCAATCTTCGGGCGAGCGAAAGTCACACCGATCTCCTTTGATTCCTCCGCTTCGGCGACCAGTTTGGCAACGTGTAACAACGCCTTGGACGGTATGCAGCCCCGGTGCAGACAGACGCCACCGGGATTGACCTCAGGATCGATCAAAGTCACATTCTGGCCCAGCTCGACAGCCCTGAACGCGGCTGCATAGCCGCCCGGACCGGCACCGATGATAACCAACTGGGCCTTTTCTGGGATCTCGCTGCTCTGGCTCATGGCTATCCTTTCATCACAAGTTGCAGTGGGTTATCAAGGGCTTCGCAGATCCAGCGCAGGAAGCGGGCGCCATCGGCGCCGTCGATGACGCGGTGGTCGTAGGTCAGAGAAAGAGGCATGATCAGGCGGGGCACGAACTGCTCGCCGTCCCACTCCGGCTGGAGCGTCGCGGTGGAAACACCCAGGATGGCTACCTGGGGCGCATAGACGATCGGTGTAAAAGACGTTCCACCCACGCCACCAAGGTTACTGATCGTGAAAGTGCCGCCCTCCATGACGTCGGGACCGATCTTGCGCTCACGGGTTTTCTCGGCAATCTCGTTCAGTTCGAGTGCCAGCGTCTCGATCCCTTTCCGGTCGGCATCACGGAGTACCGGAACCAGCAGGCCGGCAGGGGTGTCGACGGCAACCCCGATGTGAACATACTGTTTGAGGACCAGTTCCTTGCTGGCCAGATCCAGGCTGCTGTTAAAACGAGGGAAAGCTTTCAAGGCAGCCGCACAGACCTTGACCAGGATAGCCGTCATCGTCAGACGGTTCTCGCTGATTGCACGACGGTTGTATTCCTGGCGGAAGGCTTCGATTTCGGTGACCTGGGCATGATCGTACTGGGTGACCATCGGAATCGTCGACCAGGCATAGCCCATAGCGTCGGCCGTCAGTTCCCGGACGCGGGACAGCGGCTCCCGCGAGATCGCTCCCCACTTGCTGAAATTGGGCAGCGGCCGCTGGGCATGCAGACCGGGGAACTCACCATGCACAGCAGGCATAGAGCCCCCGCCGGTAATCCGCTGCATGGTCACCCGAACGAAGTCGCGAACGTCCCTTTCACTGATTCGGCCACCCGGACCGGTGCCCTGGACTTGATAAATATCGACGCCGAGATCGCGCGCCAGGCGGCGCACCGAGGGAGCGGCCGGAGCGACACGTTCACCACGCCGGACCGTTGCAAGGTCAATCTGTCCTGCAGCTGCAGACGGTTCATCTTGAGCGACCTCTTTGAGTGGCTCGGCTTTCTTGACCGCCGCTATCGGTGGTGATGGTTTTTCTTCCTCCGGTTCTTCCTTCTCTACCTGCGGCTCAGGGACCGGAGCCTCATCGGCCTGGGATGCCGCTGCTTCGAGCAGCATGATCACAGCGCCAACCGGTACGCTGTCACCTACGGCCACCTTGATCTCGGCAATTTTGCCTTCCTGCGGCGAAGGAATGGCAATCACCGCCTTGTCGGTTTCAAACTCCAGCAGGGTCTGATCGACTTCGACGGTGTCGCCTACGGCTACGGAGATGTCGACGACGGTGCCCTCGGTTACGCCCTCAGACACTTCGGGGACTTTGATCTCGTGTTTCATGTCATTCCTTAATCGTTGTGGGGATTCAGTTTCCCGGAGTTGATGTCGAGTTCCTTGATCGCCTTGGTCACTGTGTCAGGCTCGATCTCGCCGGACGCCGCCAGTTGTTTTAAAGCGGCAATCGCGATGTAGCGGTAATCGACCTCGAAGAAATCGCGCAGTTCATCCCGACCGTCGCTGCGACCGAAGCCGTCGGTCCCCAGGCAGTGCAGCGGACCGGGGAACCATTGTGACACCGAGGCTGGTAGGACCTTCATGTAGTCCGATGCGGCGACAAAAACCCCCTGCTCTTTTGCCAGCAACTGCTGCACGTAAGGGATCTTGGCTTTTTTGCCCGAATTGAGAAGATTCCAGCGTTCGCATTCAACCGCATCATTGTAGAGTTCCTTGTAGCTGGTCACGCTCCAGACATCTGCTGCTATATTGTAATTTTTCTCCAGCAGCTCCTGGGCCTTGAGCGCCTCGTTAAGGATCGCGCCGCTGCCCAGCAAATGAGCTTTGGCCTTGCTTTTTTTCAGGCTCGCCGGGCGGAACCGGTACATCCCCCGGACGATCCCTTCACGGACACCTTTGCCTTTCGGCATCGGCGGCATCAGGTAGGTCTCGTTCATCACCGTGATGTAGTAGATCAGGTCCTCCTGGTGACAGTACATACGCGTCAGGCCGTCATGGACGATCACCGCCATCTCGTATGCAAACGCCGGATCATAAGCCTTGATCCTGGTCGACGTCAGGGCCAGGACATGACTGTGGCCGTCCTGGTGCTGCAACCCTTCCCCGGCAAGGGTAGTTCTACCGGATGTGGCGCCGATTAAAAATCCCCGGGCGCGGCTGTCGCAGGCCTGCCAGATCAGGTCGCCAACCCGCTGGAAACCGAACATCGAGTAGAAAGTGTAAAACGGGATGGTCTGAACACCGTTATTGGAATGGGCAGTACCGGCGGCGATGAAGCTGGCCATGGAGCCGGCCTCGCTTAAGCCCTCTTCAAGGATCGCACCGGTCTTCTTCTCGTTGTAGTGCAACAGGCTGCCCTTGTCGACCGGCTCGTAAAGTTGACCAACGTGGCTGTAGATCCCGGCCTGGCGGAAGAGTGCTTCCATACCGAAGGTGCGGGCCTCGTCAGGGACGATCGGCACGATCAGCTTGCCCAGCTCCGGGTCACGCAGCAGCTTGGCCAACATGTGGACATAAGCCATGGTTGTCGCCAGCTCCCGATCACCCGAGCCATCCAGGTATTCGTGGATCAAGCCATCAGTTTGACAGGCGATCGGGTCCTTGCCGGGAAAGCGCTTGGGCAGGGAGCCACCGAGTGCCGCACGTCGCTCTTTAAGATACTGCATTTCCGGGCTGTCTTCTGCCGGACGATAGAAGGGGGCCTCAGCGATCTCGTCATCACTGACCGGGATATTGAAGCGGGTACGGAATTCCTTCAGTTCGTCCTCGTTAAGCTTTTTTTGCGAGTGGGTGATGTTTTTCCCCTCCCCGGCTTCGCCGAGACCGTATCCCTTGATCGTATGGGCCAGAATAACGGTTGGCATCTCGGTCTGGGAAATCGCGTTCTTGTAAGCGGCATAAACCTTGTCCGGATCATGGCCACCGCGAGTCAGTCGACCGAGCTGTTCATCACTGTAGCCTTCAACCAGCTTGAGCAGCTCAGGGTATTTACCGAAAAAATGCTCGCGGACATAGTCACCTTTCTTCAGCGTAAAGTGCTGCATCTCACCGTCGAGTACCTCATCCATGCGCTTGACCAGCAACCCGGTGTCGTCCTTCTCCAGCAAATGGTCCCAGTCGTCACCCCAGATGACTTTGACAACATTCCAGCCTGCGCCACGGAAAGCAGCTTCCAGTTCCTGGATGATCTTGCCATTACCACGCACCGGTCCATCGAGGCGCTGCAGGTTGCAATTGACGACAAAAATCAGGTTATTGAGTTTCTCCCGTGAAGCCAGAGTGATCGCGCCAAGAGACTCCGGCTCATCCATCTCGCCGTCACCGAGCATCGCCCAGACCTTGCGCCCGCTCGACTTGCGCAATCCCCGGTCAACCAGGTAGTGGTTAAAGCGCGCCTGATAGATCGCGGAAAGAGCTGTCAACCCCATGGAAACAGTGGGAAACTCCCAGAATTCGGGCATCAGGAAGGGATGTGGATACGAAGAGAGCCCCCCTTCGGGTGCCAGTTCATTACGGAACCGCGCCAGGTCTTCTTTGGTGAGACGTCCCTCGAGAAAAGCGCGCGCGTAAACTCCCGGCGCGGCATGGCCCTGGAAATAAACCATATCACCGAGGAAATCATTGGTCCGGCCACGCCAGAAGTGGTTAAAACCAACCTCCCAGAGCGTTGCGACCGAGGCATAAGTCGAAATGTGCCCGCCAATCCCGGATTTCTCTCGGTTGGCACGCACGACCATTGCCATGGCGTTCCAGCGAATGATCGACTTGATGCGTCGTTCAATCTCGCGATTGCCGGGATAAATCGGCTGTTTGTCTCTGGGAATCGTATTGATATAAGGCGTGTTGGCGGTAAAAGGGATACTCACCCCCTGCTCCTGAGCCCTGACCTGCAACAGGCGAAGCAGCCCGCGAACCCGCTCCTCGCCCTGGGTCTGCAAAACGTAATCAAGTGATTCGCGCCATTCGGAATTTTCGATATCAAGCAGATCATCGGTTGTTTTGTTTATATCCGTTGCCATTGATGCAACTCCTCTATCTGCAAATGGGACACAAAGAGTGAATTATTGTGAGAACACTACTTGAATAATAACACTAATTAAAATTTACCTGATATTTGACGGTTGACCAGAGTTAAGGGGTCGAAATTATCTAAGGGATAATGAAATTGGTGAATTGGACAGCTGGACTGTTAAGTCTCATAGAAAAGGCAAGAACAAAACCGGCGGGTCGCGTCCCGCCAAACGCCTTACTTTTGTCCATGCGGCAACAAAAGTAAGCAAAAGCGCCTTTCTCCTTGCGGAGGGCATCTCCTTTACCTGATTTCCGTGACTTCAAGAACCACCTGCGATGGGGATCCGGCCCTGTGTCAAAGGGCCTGACTTTTCTGTGTGACTTACAAGGGAAAAGCGACAAAACATCACAAGTTTTGCAACCCTCTACA
>Ga0209692_10004622_pt1 | contig 12315 bp, 11 predicted proteins | sample tdDd472_FD_187129 | JGI IMG/M metagenome (GOLD analysis project Ga0209692, IMG submission 187129) | Marine sediment microbial communities from the Atlantic coast under amendment with organic carbon and nitrate - tdDd47.2 (SPAdes)... | ecosystem: Environmental > Aquatic > Marine > Coastal >...
TGGAGCCTTTCTAAAAAATGTTCGACAAAATCCCTATCCTGCAAATACAAACACCCCAAAATACTATTGGTTGTGTTAAAATATTGCTAACATGAATACCCTACCGAAACAGAATGATAGAACGCCCCAACAATTTTACTTTTTGGAAGTCCCGAGCATAACAAAACCGATGATGCAAATCATCGAAAATATTATCTTTAGTTTTTGAAGTTTTTACTTCCCGGAGCCGCCCTTCACATAGCAATCGTCAAACATGAAAACAAAAATCTGATTGCAAGGGCATAGTCGCCCAAGCGATGCAAAGCACCCTTGCAATAGATTTGTTCATGTTAAATTACGTACCCATGAAGGGTCGTTACGGGAAGTATTATTACTAACCTTTATATCCGCAATCTCTCCAACATTTCTCTAACCTGATGCAAAAAGATTATAGAGAAGCATAAGAGCACTTCCTGCTAACATAGTATTGATTGTATTCTTGAACACTTTTTCTGATAGAAATCTGGGAAATTGTGATCCAATTACAGAGGCCAAAGCAAACATTACAAAACATGGTAAGAAATATATTTGCACGACTTCGTTATGAATAATTTCGACAAAATCCCAAGAAAGACGGAAGAAATTACTGAAACTCATTACACAGATCATTGTGGCTCTGAAGGCCAGTTTATTAAGCTCAAGTGCGCGCAAATATATAACGTAAGGAGGTCCGCCCATTCCTGTAACCCCGGAAATAACGCCGCCTAGAAAACCTGCCCCTAATGATCCTGCCTTGCCCTTTAACCATTCACGGCTTACTACTCTGAAATTCGCATAATCAGAAACGACAAAGATAATTAGATAAATAGCTAATCCAAGTTTAAAAACATCCGGCGAGACAATATCGAGAATAAATATCCCGATAAGAACACCAAAAACCATACCAACAGGTAAGAAAGTTAAAGATTTCCAGCTTATATGCTTCCACGATGGAATGAGAAGCACAGCTTTCATACACTGAAATACCAACATCAAAAATACGGCATCTTTTGGCTCCATCATAAGCGTAAGTATGGGAACTGCGATCCATCCTCCTCCAAATCCGAAACACGCCTCCAAGAGAAAAGCAAAACCCATGAGAAGTGGAATAGATAAGATCATAAAATGTTCTCCATATTTAGTTTATAAATAGCATGTACGGACACCTTGTTTGTTACACTCAGATTCTTCGGGGACGACCCTAATCTATAACGTAACGACATTCAACATCCGCAATGTTAATTTCATCCATATAATTTTCGAAACAATGGTTATTAAGTGAAATGCCTGTATTATAGCCCGCCATTATCTCGCTCATAACATGAACCGCTTTACAAAAAGCTCCATCGATAGAAAAAGGGTCATCATTTTCTGTGGCAGCCATAATTTCTTTTGGATTGTGACTGATACCATTGTTTCCATGTGGCAAGAAGATCATGCCAGTTTCAATACCAGCCTTTGCGATATTTGCGGCATCATGTCCCGCGCCGGACGGGAGCAATTTAACATCGTAGCCCAGCGACAAGCTTGCTTCATATATGCTGTTTTGAATAACAGAGCCAAGGATAACAGGCTCACTAATGATAATATGCCCAGAGCGTGTATCAACAATCACGCCTCTTTCTTGAGCTATTTCCTGAGCACACTCGTGAAAAATATTCTTAACAGACGTTAAAACGCTTAAATCCAAACTTCTGACTTCAGGCCTGATATTATACTGCTTAGAAACCGTTGTCGGTGAACCATCTACAACACTCCCTTCCGTAATTGCCCATACGATATCTGCTGTCTTTTCAATTTCTTTAAATTTTTGATCCAGTGCGACCTGATAATATGCCGCCGCAAGAGAGGCGTCTTTTCTATCTGCTTGCAATGTCGCGCCAGTATGTGCAGCTTCCCCATAAAATGAAATCATTTCAGGACAGCGGGCATTGCCCCGAATACCCGTAACAATCCCTAAATCCTTATTTTCTTTTTGAAGAATGTACGATTGCTCTATATGGGTTTCCAGAAAAACGCCTATGTGGTTAGCTGGTAAAAAAGGAGTTTTCTTATCCAAGTAATCTCGTAGCACATCAACATTTATGCCAATATCAGACATATGAAAAGCTAGCGTTTTCCCCGTATCGTTCCTTTTATTGTCCAGATAATTTTGATTTAATCTACCGGAAGCAAAACCAGAGCCTAATAGAGCCTGATTAAACCAAGCACTTTCTTCGCCCCTGAATACGACCAGAACGACATCTTGCTCCGGCATGATATCGTTAGCATGAAGCAGCTTTATTGCCGCAAGTCCCGCCACGACACCTGCTGTACCATCCCATCTTCCACCGTTCGGGACGGCATCCATATGCGAACCCGTCATAAAAACTGGTGAATTACGTTTCTTTCCGGGATAAATAAAATAGGCATTTCCCGCAGGATCACAATATGAAGTCATGCCGAGACGTTTAGTCTCAGCGCCAATTATATCTATGGCCTCGGTTTCTTCTGTGCTATATGCAGGCCTCCAAATTCCTTCATTGTTACCGCGCCAGTGCTTATCTAACGCGGAAAAGGTGTCTCTGGAAAACTCCATTATTTCTTTAATAGACATGCACTCTCCTTCCTCGTGTCTTATACTGGAATTGGAGAGGCCGTAAGCGCATCATAAGGCGTGCCCTTAATAACCGTATATAATGGTCTTCCGGGGAAAACCACATCATTGAACGGTGTCCATCCGGTTTTTGTCTGCAATTTGAGATCGCCACCTTTTACAGGGGAATCAAAATCCAGAATTGTAAGTGATCCTGTATAACCTTCTTCTATTCTCCCATAGCGTTCCCCTGTATATTCATTCTGGAATCTTGCAGGGTTTGCAGAACAAATTCTCGCAATATCTTGCATACTGTAATTGTGTTCTTTCGCTAACCACGTCGCAAACGCCGCATAAGTATCAAGATGAGGCATGCCGGGAGTGCCCCTTCGCTTTTCTTCAAGGGTATGCGGAGAATGGTCTGTTCCCAAGGAATCAAGATTTCCTGCACGCAACTGCTCAATCAAGAACATCCGATCTTCGATAGGTCGAATTGGTGTGTTTATGATTAAGGCGTTTCTATTAAATTTCGTTATCATTGCCTCATCAAAATAGAGGTGGTGTGGCGTTATCTCACAAATAACATCCGTTCCGTCTTTCTGCGCATCCATAACCAGTGAAGCGGCTTCGGCTGAAGCACAATGTATAATTCTCCCTCGTATAGAGTTTTCTTTGCAAAGCTCGATTGCTAAACGCGTTGCTTCAACCTCTGCTTCTATAGGGCGGCGCTGCTCATGTGTTTTTCCATGACGGTTTAAAGCAAGAATTTCAGGATGTTCCGCATGAAAGCTTACGGAGCAATTTTTATATTTTGAAAGAGCTTCCCTGATTTGTGCAGCATTATTAAAAGCTAATCCATCGAATGATGACGCCATAAACATTTTATAGGGCACATCTATTTTTAGCTTTTGCGTATTCTCGCCAATGGCAGCAAAATGAAGAATGGGAACTTTTGCTGCACGAGATAATTCTTTTTTCGAAGAATATGACTCATCATCTACCGGAGGAACCGGATTATTCGGCATATCCGCAATAGCAACAACACCGCCCGCAATCGCTGCTAATGATGCTGAGTTAAAGTCTTCTTTATAGAGATGTTGCCCAGACGCATCTTCTCTGGCATGAACATGGTTATCTATAAAACCGGGAAATATGCGAGAAGTCGAATTAGTAATTATATCGGCCTTCCCAAGTTTCTTGCCAATATCTACAATCAAGCCGTTTAAACGATCAATAGCAATTTGACCATACTCTTCTGAGTCTGTATTGGCATAAACTCCCTCTACAATTAATGGACGATCAGTACTCATAAAATTTACTCCTTACGCATCAATTTCTTTATGCTGGTTCGAAGACCACTCTTTTGTCTTTTATTACGACGGCTTCCGCTTCATTCTCTAAATCATCACCATTAGCTCTGAACTCAGCTCTGACAAAGCCTTGTGCTGTCTCGATTGTTTCTAGTGATAAAGAATTGGATGAAATATTAAACGGAAGCGTTCCTTTAATATTGCGGGCAACGGTAAGCGCAATCGTTCCTGTTAATGCAAGCGACGGGTGCCAAGCATCCTGATAAATAGCTCTTGCTGCTATTCCTCCTTTGTCACCCAGACAAATCATAGATATTTTTGGAAAAGCACTATTTTCTGGGAAATTTAGTAATTTCTGAGCATATTTGCGAATTTCTTCCAGCCGCTCTATTTCTTTTTCTGGAAGAGCAAATAAATCGGATGCCGAACGTGCATTGAAAACATCTCCTAAAACAAAAATGTAAGGATTTCCTGCATCAATAATAGTTGCCTCAATGCTTTTACCTTCAAATGGGACCTCTATTTCTGGCTCATCTAAAGGAAGAAAACTTTTCAGAGTCCGAGACGGAGAATACACCATATGAGCATTAAACACACTTTCAGGGGTATCTTCTGCCAGCTCACACAAGAAAGTGGTATCGGTATTTAGTGAGCGTACTTTGATATAATCCCCTATATTGGGCTTATCAACGATCCCCATTTCTATAGCCGAAACTGTTGCAGCAAGCGTAGAATGACCACAATTTCCGCGCATCTCCCAATCACCATCATTTGACTTTGAGGCTTGCAAGAAACGATAATCAAGATCGAAATTTGCATCAGATGATGGGGAAATAATTCCGTATTTTGATATTCGCTGCGCGATTTCCGCGAGCAAATCACTTCTTGTAATATCAGCTAAAATTCGGCTGTGGTCACAATCAAGAGACTTGTCTGTCCCATCAATTGTTATTGTAGAAGAAGGGCTACCCTTGGCATAAGAAATCATATAGCTCATTATTTTTTCCTTCATCGCAATTAGATTGATAGCTCTTGCGGCTCGTTAAACTCACCTTCAAATACACGCTTTTGATTTATTTTGGGAGATGGTTGCGGCTGAGGCTGCGTTGCCCAAAGATGGAAGATCGTTAAAGCCCATAACGCTTCCGCAGCTTTGCCAGTCGTGCATATTTGTTCTCTTGCAAAAAGCTTATCGACAGCCTGCGGATTAAATAACCCGACTGAATTTAGGGTATCTGCGGATAATACATCTTTAGAGAAAGAAGAAAGTGCTCCACTTCCTCTAAACATCGCACCGACCGGAAGAGTAAATGGCTGCTTGGGACGATTAATTATAGCATCTGGAAGATGTGGTTTTCCTGCGGCATATAAAACCTTCTTAACGCCATCGTTACCAACAAGTAAATCGGAAGGAGTTCTGCGCGCAAAATCCAGAATATTCTTCTGACAGAATGGAACACGCACCTCAACGCTGTGAGCCATACTAAGGTGATCTACACGGCGCAAGTGATAGGCAGGCAGGCGAACTGTACGCTCGAACTCAAGTGCTTTTTCAAGCATTGTGTCTCCCTTCATTTCCTGAAATTCAGACATTAAGCGTTGCGCAGCAGGTTTCCGGTCACGCACATAAGCTAAATATTCTTTGCTATACAGTTCTTCACGTTCCGAAGGTGTAAGGATGCCCATTGCATTTATGTAACCTTCAACACCTTGCGGGTTTTGAGATAACTGGTTTATTCTGCTGTATCCCCCAAACATCTCGTCGGCACCATCGCCGGAAAGAACGACCTTAAATCCGGCCTCGGAGACACCGCGAAACAAGCCGTATGTACTCAAATTATTCGGGCACGCATATGGTTGTCCCATATGGCGAACCACCTCGGGAAGAATATCGGGGAAATCAGATGGAGATAACATGATATCTTTCTGATGGATACCAAGTCTTTCCGTTACCTGATGCGCAAAATGACGTTCATCCGAAGGCCAGTCACCGGAGTAACCAAGGTGAAATGCTGTGGTTTTGTAGCCGCAATGAACAGATAGTGCAGACACAAGGCTCGAATCCAAGCCTCCACTATTTATTGTTGCCAAAGGTACGTCTGCGCATAAAAGAGAGGAAACTTCATTCGTCAAAAGATCTCTGAGATCCGAGCTTGATTTATCCATCTCTGTACCGACAGAAAAATCTGTTTCCGGGCGCGCCCATTTTCGTATTTTAGGAGTATCCCCTGAATTAAGAGTAAGTATTGTTTGGGGAGTAAGAACGTTAATCCCCTTATACATAGTATGCTCACCTGTAACGACCTTTGTCGTGAGATATTCATCTACGCCGGGAAGCCAAAGTGACGGGTTTTGTCCATTGAGACTAACTAATGCTGGTATTTCCGAAGCAAATGTTAGCTGATTTTTCTGCGAGTCCCAACTATAGTACAAAGGCTTCATGCCAAGATGGTCAACAGCAACAGTCAATTTAGGAGATTCACGCCTATCAAGAACCGCTATTGCAAACATACCATCAAGATGGGATACAAAATCTTGGCCATATTCACGATAAAGGGCAGGAAGGATTGCTCCATCGCAATTATTCTCAAAGGTGTAACCTTTGCTCATCAAGCTTTTTCTTAATTCATTGTGATTATAAATCTCACCATTAAAAACCACTTCTATTTTGTTGCCGAGCTTATACGGCTGACTTCCATTATTCGGGTCCATAATGGCCAAGCGGCAATTCCCAAGAAATGCCTCCTTGTGAACGGTAGCGCCTTGTTCATCCGGGCCACCGTGATACAGAAGATCAAAAGCTGTATTTATATTGGAATGTATTGATTCAACATTACCGAACGCACCAAATATTCTACACATTTTATTACCACCTTTACTTTTTCTGATTTTAAAATTTTCCATTCAAATGGGAGGAGCCTTTAAGAACCGTCATTTGCCGTGTTCTTCCGTTTCATCCGCTCGTCCCTATAATCCTCAATGATGGTAAGAAGTCGTGTACGAAAATCGTTAAACTCGATGCTGTTAATCAAAGGAAAAACCCACTTTTCCCGTGGTTTCATGGAATTCACAAAGCCCAAGAGATGGACACATTCGCCAATTTCATCGGATTTCCCAGCGACGATGATGTCAAAAACCGCTTTAACTTCCTCCCAGAATTCAAGAGAGTCATTTCCAGTAAGAGGCTTGTTACGTGCTTTTAAGTTGAGATTGATGTGCTTGCGTGCTTTGTCTTCACCAAAACGCCATAGTAAAAACCACGCTTCTTTTTTGACCAATTCCGATCTCGTTTTTGGATCGGATAATGTGTTTTTCTTTTGCTTACTCATTTTTGCTTCTTTCGTTACTCAAATACTCCCCTTCTCCCGTGAGGGGGCGCTCTCCTGCCCGACTAAACGCGTGGGAGAATAAGGACAGGAGAGCTTCTGTATATTGCTATACAGATTGGGAGGGAGATTGTTCGTATAGAGGGTTAGATACACACACAATAGCGCTATGCGGCCATTTACAACGTTCTATATAAAACGCCCGTTCAAAGAAATACAAAGCGCGCAAATCTTTCCAGCAGGCAATACCGCTTGTAATCGCCTCTTCCATGCTTTTAAGCTCTTTACGCACATGGAATGTTGCAACATCTTGTGCATATTCTTGGGCACGTAAAACCTTATATTCTTTGATCTGGCGCAGAAGGTCTTTGCGATAGCCATAGATGATTTCTGCTAAGAGCATAATCTCCATACATTGCAATAAACCGCCTTGGCAGCGCATCTTATGAACTTGATCAAGAATGCTCTCAGCTTGATCTTGGCCGCAGTTTTCCTCTAGCCAACCCGCAAGGGTGGCCATGCCATTTGTTCGACTTGTCATGATTATTTCCCCACTTTTACTCTAAAAGGTCTTTTAATTCCTTCTTGGTTACTCAGTTACACACGAATTTTAAATATCCTACACACACCAACTTAAATGCTCCTATTTACATCACATGCCCTGTGTGTTAAATTTTCTACATTAAGTCGTTTATTATCTACTTTTTACACAATAAACCTTATTATGTCAAGATAAATTCGACATAATGTATAAGTATTTCTACTTTTCATTGACTGCGTTATTATTTATGTATATAAGTGCTTAAAATATATATTAAGAGGATTTAAAATGCACGTTACGCCAAAGCAAATTAAAATGGCTCGCACATTATTAGACTGGTCACAGGCCGACTTAGCAGAAAAATCTGATGTTTCCAGACACTCCATAATCGGATTGGAAAGCGAAAAATCCAGCCTTAACCAGTCAAACTACCTAAAAATTGTGCAAGCCCTCGAAAGGTCTGGCGTTGAATTCACTGAAGGAAACGGTGTTAGAGAACGCACGTCTATCCTTACATATAAGGGACACAAAGGGTTTATTGAGTTTATGAAAATGGTTCTGGAGACATCACAATCCCCTGATGCTGATATTTGCGTTTCCGGTGTAGATGAAAGTTTGTTTGGCAAATGGACGGGGGATTTCACTGATACGTATCTGGAAACAATGAATGCTTTGCATCAAGAGAATAACTTTGATTTTCGCATTCTTGTCGAAGAGGGTGACGACTACGACACAGCATCAAACTATGCAAAATATAGACATCTCTCTTCTGGTTATTTTGTGCCCTCCCCCATTTACGTATTTGGACATAAGGTTGCGTTCATAGAATTCACAAAAGATAATGTCAACATATGGATCATTACTAGCGCCCAACTAGCTGCAGCACAGCGTAAGCAATTCAACCTGAGCTGGGAGCGCTGCAAATGAGCATAGACCTTCTTAAACAGGACTTAAAGCAGCACAGGAAAAACAAGACTGCATTAGGTGACGCGTTAAAACACAAGCAGGAACACGCTGCATTTAAAAAAGATGTGCTAACCTTGTTCCTTCGCCTAAATGGCGGTCATGCACAACATTGGATGTACGGAACAAACAAGCGCCCAGACGGCACAACCGGCTCAGGTTTATATTCGGATTTTATTGCAAATAATCGTCACTACTACCCCATTAAAGCAGAATCCGCTTTAATCCATGAAGTTATAAATAAACTGTCAAAAGAATATGACACAATGGTAGAATTTGGTGTTGGCACGAGAAATTCGCTTTTGAACAAAACGGCAAGGATTATCCGAACACAGCCTAACTTAAAGCGTTTTTACGGTTTTGACATTTCTCAAGAAAATCTAGATACAGCGCGGCAAGTCTTATCAAAGCACGTACCAGGGCTTACTCTGCATGATGTTTGCGCTAATTTTTATACAAAACGATTTAGACCACAGGGAAAACATGTCCTTGGATCATTCTTGGGCACAACAATAAGCAACCTGAATATGATGGTCGGCGGTACACTCCCTAGAAATGAGCTAACGAAAAACCTAAAAAAACTGGTTACTAACTCAAAGGGAACAAGTGGCGGAAGCCTACTCTTCTCATTTGATGCAAACGACGACTGGAATCAGATTGATAAAGCCTATAGCCACCCGCTTCATGATAAAGTGATCATCGGGCTGATGCATGATATTCACGATAAACTAAAGCCCGAGGGAAATTTCAATCCCTTAATGTGGCAACATGTGCAAATCAATGACAAAAAGAACCACGTCAAGCACCTGTGCATAGCACCAAAACAAGATCAGTTTTTTAAAATCGGTAGATATGAATTCGAATTTAGAAAAGACGACACACCTCTTGTGATCACAAACTGCTTCAAAATCCCTGTGGATGTCATGCTTGGCATGGTTGAGGAAGCTGGACTTAAGCGAATCAGCGCCCCCATCTCTGCAGACGACAACCCCATGGTAATGCTGGAAGTAGCTTAATACCCATCTAAATCTTTTACTATCCAACGGACAAGACCTAAGCGCACTTCAAGCTACCTTTCGTGCTTGGGCGAATTGCTAATATTCCTCACTACCCAACACTTTGGGAACATATTTGCTTTTGCGAACATTGATAAGCGATGTATCAATCATATCCTTCAAATGCGCAGCATAGTGCTTTTCGATCATCTCAACTGACGTTCGGCAGTTCTTCGCGATCTGATAGATGTCTGCTCCTTCGAGCAGACGAAAACAAATATAACTATGCCGCAATGAATACGCCGTTCGAGCTTTTCCATCGCGGTCAAATTTCAAACTATTCTCGTTCAAAATATTATTGAACATCTTTTTAAACTCATTCGGAAATAACCTATCCGTAGGCCTTGGTAGTCGCTCCTCATCTCCTACCCGCCTTACACGATCACTCAAGCGTTCAAAAGGCCGTACAGCACCGGGCATAGATTTACAGTAACCAACGCCGCGCTTACCGCGCACTTCGATTTCTAAAATACGGTCACCGCTCCATTCATCGGTAACGATATCTACGTCCCGAAACTCAAGCAACTTCACTTCATCCGGCCTCAAGCCCGTATTGGCCATAAACAGCACAAAATCATGAAGCTGCTCCGCATACCACTTAAATCGCGGATGCTTAGGATTAGCCGCATTCGCGCGTGTAGCCTTATAAAGCTGTTTATATTCCTTGGGCGTAAACCAAGGACGGTGACTTACCTTTGTATGCCGCCTGTACGGATCAGACAAATCCGGTACTTGCTGAATATACCCATGACGCTGCGCTGTCTTTAAAATCAAGTTCAACGTCACAACTTCATTATGAATCGTATTACGCGCCGGAGCTTTCCACTCCCCTTTTTCCTCTTCGTTCCAATCTTCAGGCTGCGTCATACGATGCGCACGATATTGCTGGGCTATCCCCGCTGTAATCGTGTCTATGATCATTTTACCAAAGAAAGGGTTAAGATGCAGCCGAATGCGATCCTTATGCCCTTGCACCCATTTAGGACTACGATGCCCGCGCGTAGTCGCCTCGTATTCCTCTGCAAACATTTCGGCTACTTGAGTAAAGCTTTTTCCAACAGACAATTCGCCAAGATGGTTTTTGGCCTGCAAATCATTAAACCAGTCTGTGGCAACATCTTTCGCACGAGAAAGACTTTTCTCTCTTGTGCTTTTGCGCCATTCCTGTCCATTCAAAAATGTATAGCAGTGCCAAGGGCCACTTTCACTACGGCGATATAAAGCTACTTGATCGCCGAGAATCTTGTGTCTTTCCATACTCACTCCTTCTCTTCGTACAAACCGTGCGATTTGTGCGACTACTGTGCGGTACATTTTATTGTATCACAGAGAGGTTAAGGAAAGAATAATGATTGAATAAGGTATTGATTTTATTAGGGAAAATTGGTTGCGGGGGTAGGATTTGAACCTACGACCTTCAGGTTATGAGCCTGACGAGCTACCGGACTGCTCCACCCCGCGTCACCGAAAAGATAGGGGTTTATAAGCCTTAAAGTCTGCAGGGTCAAGAGAATTGTCTACGATTATCAACGTTCACGCATTTTATTACCAACATCGCGTAAAATTCATAACATTTTCAATACCATCCACACTCAACCAGCATCATACAAAATTAACATAAAACCCATAAAAAACAAGTCTCCCCCTCCTTCACAAAACTACGACAGCCCTCTTTCAGCCAAACTTCATTGACTTTCATACCCTAATAACATAATTTTCTCAAACTACACTGAAACTCGCAAGGGGTGCTCGTTTGATCAAATTAAACAAGCTGAGATTATACCCTTGAACCTGACACGTATAATAACGACGAAGGAATGTGAGACATGCCAAAAGACACAAAAGCAATCACCATCACACTTAACGGGCAAGCGACCCAATATGAAAGCATAAACCCCAGCGTCACAGCTTTGCTTGAACAACAAGGCTTTGCCGGGAAGAAAATTGCAGTTGCCATTAACGGCCAGTTCATCCCCAAATCATCATATGACGATCACATAATCAACAATAACGACGACATCGAAATCGTCGCTCCAATGCAAGGCGGATAATCGACATGAATAACACCAACACATGGAAAATCGGCAAAACAGAAATCTCCTCGCGCCTATTTTTAGGCACAGCAGGCTACCCTTCTCCACACGAATTAGGGCAAAGCATAGAAAAATCCCAACCCGGCCTAATCACCACATCTTTGCGCCGGGAAAGCGCAGTCGGTAAAGGGCAGGATTTCTGGAACATTGTAAAAAGCTTTAACATCCCCGTCCTACCAAACACAGCCGGATGCTACGGCGTTGACGAAGCAATCACAACCGCACAAATGGCGCGTGAAGTCTTTGAGACCGACCGCATAAAGCTGGAAATTCTAGGCGACGATTACACACTCCAGCCTAACCCCTTTGGCCTTGTAGAAGCCGCTGAAAAACTCATAAAAATGGGCTTTGAAGTATTTCCTTACGTTACCGAAGACCTAGTTCTGGCCAAACGCCTGATAGACTTAGGCTGCGATATCCTTATGCCATGGGGC
>Ga0209692_10004626_pt1 | contig 12309 bp, 8 predicted proteins | sample tdDd472_FD_187129 | JGI IMG/M metagenome (GOLD analysis project Ga0209692, IMG submission 187129) | Marine sediment microbial communities from the Atlantic coast under amendment with organic carbon and nitrate - tdDd47.2 (SPAdes)... | ecosystem: Environmental > Aquatic > Marine > Coastal >...
GAGGCCCCGATATCGGTATCGTCTGAAAAGCACAGGCGGGCTTCGGCCCGCCTGTCTTCGTTTTCGGGCTATCGTTCGAAGGTCAGGGTCAGCCAGCCGCCGCGGAGATGGGTGTCGATCAGCTTCAGGCCGGCCGCACGGTAGCGCGCGACGATGCGGCGGCGGTCGGACGGGCGCAGGCCGGAGAGGACGAGGGTTCCGTCGGTTGACAGATGTGCCTCGATGGCACGGGCGAGGCCGAGAAGCGGGCGGGCGAGGATATTGGCGACGATCAGGTCGAACGGCTTGCGGGCGGCGATTTGGGGATGGGAAAGACCCGCGGCCGAGGCCGTCGCGACGCGGCCGTGTACGCCGTTCAGCCGGCAGTTTTCGCCCGCGATCCGCACTGCCACCGGATCGATGTCGGTGGCAAGGACACGGGCAGGGAACAGCCGCGCCATCCCGATCGCCAGCACGCCGGAGCCGCAGCCGAGATCGAGGGCGTTGCGGCAGGTCCGTCCCTTCGCCAGTTCCGAGAGGATTTCGAGGCAGCCGGCCGTGGTACCGTGATGGCCGGTGCCGAAGGCCTGGTTGGCCTCGATCTCGATGGCGAGGTCCGAGGCGCGGACGCTTGCCCGGTCGTGGCGGCCATGCACGAGGAACCGCCCGGCGCGGACCGGCTTCAGGCCCTTGAGGCTTTCCGCCACCCAGTCGAGATCCGGCAGCGGCGCGGCGGTGACGTTGGCCGGGTCGACCCCGAGGGTTTCGGCGACCAATTTCGCGGCCGCAGACGGCTCGCCCTCGAAGATCAGGATTTCCACCACCCAGCGGTCGGCGGCCTCGTCGATCTCGTAGCAGGAGACCGGATTGCCGCCTTCCTCGAAGGCTTCCGCCAGCCGGTCGGTCCAGGCGAGCGAGGTGCGGCCGTCGGCGGTTAGTTCGACACGTATGGTCATGGGAGCGGAGTCAAGGAGCTTTGGCGGGATCAATGGGTCTCGACGAAGGAATCGAGCACCCGCTTGCGGCCCGCCTTGTCGAAATCGATGGTCAGCTTGTTGCCGTCGATGCCGACCACGTGGCCGTAGCCGAACTTGATGTGGAACACGCGGTCGCCCTCCGAATAGGCGCTGTCGCCGCCGATGACGCTCTTGGCCACCAGTTCGCCCTCGATGGTCGTCGGACCGCGGCCGCCGGCGCCGCCCGCGCCGCGTCCGCGATTGCGCTGCGCCCGCTGCCAGCCCGGCGTTTCGTAACTGGTGCGGTCGAAGGGCTGGGCGCGGTCGAAGCGGCTGGCGCCGTAATCGCCGAACCCGGCCGCCGAATAGCCGCCATAGCTCGATCCGGCCTCGATCACCTCGACATGCGCCTCCGGCAGCTCGTCGAGGAAGCGCGAGGGCATCGAAGATTGCCACATGCCGTGAATGCGGCGGTTCGAGGTGAACCAGATCTTCGCCCGCTTGCGCGCCCTTGTGATGCCCACATAGGCGAGCCGCCGTTCTTCCTCGAGGCCCGAGCGGCCGCCCTCGTCGAGCGCCCGCTGGTGCGGGAACAACCCTTCCTCCCAGCCGGGCAGGAACACGGTGTCGAATTCGAGCCCTTTCGAGGAATGCAGCGTCATCAGGCTGACCGCCGGCTGGTCGTTGCCCGAATCCGCGTCCATCACCAGCGAGATATGCTCGAGGAAGCCCTGCATCGACTCGAATTCCTCCATCGAGCGGACCAGTTCCTTGAGGTTCTCGAGCCGGCCCGGCGCGTCCGGGGAGCGGTCGTTCTGCCACATCTCGGTATAGCCGGACTCGTCGAGGATGATCTCGGCGAGCTCGGTGTGCGACAGGGTCCGTTCCTCCTCGCGCCAGCGCTCCATCAGGTCGAGCAGGTTCTTCAGCGCCGTGCGCGCCTTGGGGCGGATCTCTTCCGTTCCGACCAGTTCGGCCGCCGCCGCCATCAGCGGGATCTGCTTGTCGCGGGCATGGGCATGGACCAGTTGCAGGGTGGCGTTGCCCAGGCCCCGCTTCGGCGTGTTGACGATGCGGTCGAAGGCGAGGTCGTCGGCCGGCTGCATCACGGCGCGGAAATAGGCCAGCGCGTCGCGGATCTCCATGCGTTCGTAAAAGCGCGGGCCGCCGATTACCCGGTAGTGCAGGCCGAGGGTGACGAAGCGATCCTCGAACTCGCGCATCTGGAACGAGGCGCGCACCAGAATGGCGATCTGGTCGAGATTTTCGCCCTTGGCCTGGAGCGCCTCGATCTCGTCGCCGATGGCGCGGGCTTCTTCCTCGGAATCCCAGGCCGAGGCGACGGTGACCAGCTCGGCGTCCGGGTCGCCGTCATAGTCGGTGAACAGGGTCTTGCCGAGCCGGCCCTCGTTGAAGGCGATCAGGTTGGAGGCGGCGCCGAGAATGTGCTCGGTGGAACGGTAGTTGCGTTCCAGCCGGATGACGGTGGCGCCGGGAAAGTCGTGCTCGAAGCGCAGGATGTTGTCGACATCGGCGCCGCGCCAGCCGTAGATCGACTGGTCGTCGTCGCCGACGCAGCAGACATTGGCGTTGCCCTGGGCCAGAAGCCGGAGCCACAGATACTGCGCGACGTTGGTGTCCTGATACTCGTCGACCAGCATGTAGCGGAAGCGCGACTGGAAATCGGCGAGCACGTCGTGGTTCTCGCGGAACAGGCGGATGCATTCGATCAGAAGGTCGCCGAAATCGACCGCGTTCAGGGTCTTTAGACGCGCCTGATAGGTCTTGTAGAGTTCTTTTCCCTTGCCGTTGGCAAAGGCGCGGCCCTCCCCCTCGGGGACGTCGCCCGGTGTCAGGCCGCGATTCTTCCAGCCATCGATGGCGCCGGCGAACTGACGGGCCGGCCAGCGCTTCTCGTCGATATTCTCGGCCTGGATGATCTGCTTGATCAGGCGGATCTGGTCGTCGGTGTCGAGAATGGTGAAATTGCTCTTCAGCCCGACCAGTTCGGCGTGGCGGCGCAGGATCCTGACGCCGATGGAATGGAAGGTGCCGAGCCAGGCCATGCCCTCGACGGTGCCGCCGATCAGGGTGCCGATCCGCTCCTTCATCTCGCGGGCGGCCTTGTTGGTGAAGGTGACGGCGAGGATCTGCCCCGGCCGCGCCCGGCCGGAGGCGAGGATATGGGCGATGCGCGTGGTCAGCACCCTTGTCTTGCCGGTTCCCGCGCCCGCCAGCACCAGCACCGGCCCGTCGAGCGCCTCGACCGCCTGCCGCTGTTCCGGGTTGAGCCCTTCGAGATATCCCGCATTGGCGCGCGCCGCCATGGCCCGCGCGGCGATGCCTCCCGACCGGACATCCGGACCGGGCGGTACCTGCTTGGGTGCGGGATCCGCCATCAACTCGTGTTCCTTACTGATTCGCGCGTCTGAAGAACAATATAGCAACAAATCCGCGGATTGCTCGTGGGGAATTCGCCCGGTTTCGGCCCTACTTGTGCTCCTCGACGCTGGCGTCGATCAGCGCCGAATTGAAGTAGCGCAGCGCGCGGACGTGGTCGGCCCAGCCGATCTGGATCAGCTCGGTCTCGCCCTCGACCACCGGCAGGCGCGAACGGCCGGTGTCGTCGAACGCCTTGAGCGCCTGTTCCAGCGTCTGGCCGGGACGCAGAACCGTGTCGGTTTCCGCATCGAGCGGCGCGACCTCCTCGTCCTCGGACAAGAGCGTCATGAATTTTTCGACCAGTACGCTCTTGACCAGGTAATTGTGCGGGCCCTCGTGCAGGAAGGTGCCGCGCATCTCGAGCTGCCACTGGAAGAAGGAGCGGCCGTGCACCGCCTGGGTCAGGCCGGTGGCGATGGAGACGGCGAGCAGCAGCGCGATCGACAGCGCGTAGCCGCCGGTCAGCTCGAACACGATCATGGTGGTGGAGATCGGCGCGCCGAGCACGGCGGCGGCGACCGCGCCCATGCCGAGGATGGCGTAGAGGCCGTTCGAGGAGGCGAGCTCGGGGAACACCGAGGCGGCGATAATGCCGTAGGCGCCGCCGGCCATGGCGCCGAGATAGAGCGATGGCGAGAAGATGCCGCCGCCGAAGCGGGAGGCGAGCGTGATCGCCGTCGCGGCGGTCTTGGCGAACAGCAGCGCGAACATCAGCCACAGGGCGAGATCGTGCTTCAGCGCCCGGTCGGTGGCCTCATAGCCGACGCCGAGCACCTCGGGGAAGGCGATGCCGATGCCGCCGACCATCAGGCCGCCGACGACCGGCCGCAGCCATAGCGGCATGCGGATGCCGCGGGCGACGTAGTCGGTGCCGATCAGGGCGAACTGGAACAGGATCGCCACCGCGGCACAGGCGAGGCCGAGCAAGGCGAAGGCGGGGATCTCCCAATAGGAGGTCATCTGGTAGAGGGGCACGGTGAAGGCGGCGACGTCGCCGATCACCTGGCGGAACAGCGCCGTGCCGACGGCCGATGAGATGACGATCGGCACGAAGGCCGACATCGCATAGTGGCCGAGGATCACCTCGTGGGCGAACAGCACGCCGGCGATGGGGGCGTTGAACGAGGCGGAAACGGCGGCGGCGACGCCGCAGGCGAGCATCACCTTGCGGGCGGCGACGGGCAGGCGGAACAGGCGGCAGAGCGAGGTGGCGATGGTGGCGCCCAGATGCACCACCGGCCCCTCGCGGCCGGCGCTGGCGCCGGACCCCAGCGACACGGCGGTGGCGAACGCGCTGCCGATGCCGGGCCAGAAATCGAGGCCGCGGCCGGCCATTGCGCGAGCCTCGATCACGTCGGCGACCGCCTGGGTGCGACGGCCGGGCTGGACCCTATGCAGGAACCAGCCGACCAGAAGGCCGCCGGCGGCCGGCGCCAGCAGGATCACCCACCAGGGCTGGGCGGCGGCGGCGGAGGCGACCCGCTCGGACATGGTGTGGAGCCAGGGAAGCTGGACCAGGCCGATGCCGAGGCGGAACAGGATCGCGGCGGCGGAGACGCCGACGCCGATCGCGATCGCGAGCAGCCACAGGGTCGGCTGCCGGTTCGCCCGGAACCAGCTCAGATTGGGCGCGACCCAGCTTCGAAACGCGGCGGGCAGGTTTCTGGCGAAATCCAGCATCGGCCGCGACCGCTCCGCCCTCTATTTCCGCCGGATGCCGATGGAACGACCGGCGCGTTCGGGCCAGGGGAGGGAGGATTGGGCGGCGTGGACGGCGGCGAGCTTCTCGCGCACGTCCGGGTGCCATGGCGCCACCTTCTTGGCCGCCATGTCCACATGCAGCGACATCTGCTCGGAGGTGGCGGAGAGCCAGCCTTCGCCGGCGTGGTAGAGGCTCTGGAAGAAATGCGCCCGCTTGTCGTCGAAATCGAGCAGGTGGAAGGTGGAGAAGACCGCGTCGCCCTCGGCCAGTTCGCGCAGGTAGCAGACATGCACTTCGGCGGTGAAGAACGAGGCCTGGTTGGCTTGAAGATAGTTCGGGCCGAGCCCGAAATGGACGAAGGCGTCGTCGACGCCGCGGTCGAACAGGACGTTGTAGAAGGCCATGTTGAGATGGCCGTTATAATCGATCCATTCGGGCAGAACCCTCAGTTCGCGCGATCTGAGCAGCGCAGTCTCGGGGGCCTCAGGGCGGTTCATAAGGGTCTCCCGGGGATTCGGACCGGAATGCTTTGGCGTTTGAAGACAGTTTTGATACCTTTTGAATGACATTGCAATTTTTCCCCAAGACAAGCGGCCACCTCGCGCCGAAACCGGAGACTTTCCATGGGCCTGAAGATTCCCGTCCTGAACCTCGAGCACAACGAGGCGGGCATCGCCACCGCGGTCGACATCCTGCACCAGCGGTTCGGCGAGCGGCTGGTGCGCTCGCAGGCGGTCAGGGAGCAGCACGGCCACACCACCACCTGGCTGCCCAACCAGCCGCCCGACGCGGTGGTGTTCGCGCAATCGACCGACGAGGTGGTGGAGATCGTCAAGATCTGCTCCGAGCACAAGGTGCCGATCATCCCGTTCGGCACCGGCACCTCGCTGGAAGGCCATCTCAACGCGCCGGTGGGCGGCGTCTCCATCGACGTCAGCCAGATGAACCAGGTGCTGGCCGTGCATGCCGAGGACCTCGACTGCGTGGTGCAGCCCGGCGTCACCCGCAAGGCGCTCAACGAATATCTGCGCGACACCGGCCTGTTCTTCCCCATCGATCCGGGCGCCGACGCCTCGATCGGCGGCATGGCCGCGACAAGGGCCTCGGGCACCAACGCGGTGCGCTACGGCACAATGAAGGACAACGTCCTGTCGCTGACGGTGGTGATGCCGAACGGCGACGTGGTCCGCACCGCGTCAAGGGCGAAGAAGTCGAGCGCCGGCTACGATCTCACCCGGCTGATGGTCGGCTCGGAGGGCACGCTCGGGGTGATCACCGAGATCACGCTCAGACTGCAGGGCATTCCCGAGGCGATCGCCGGCGGCGTCTGCCCGTTCCCGACGCTCGCCGACGCCTGCAATGCGGTGATCGAGACCATCCAGTGCGGCATTCCGGTGGCACGGATCGAGTTGCTCGACGAATTGCAGGTCAAGGCCTGCAACGATTATTCGGATCTCGGCCTCGAGGAGATGCCGAACCTGTTCCTCGAGTTCCACGGCTCGGAAGCCGGCGTCAAGGAGCAGTCGGAACTGTTCGCCGAGATCGCCTCGAACAACAATTCCGGCACCTTCCGCTGGGAGACCAAGCCGGAGGCCCGGACGAAGCTGTGGCAGGCGCGGCACGACGCCTATTTCGCGGTGATGGGGCTGAGGCCCGGTGCGCGCGGGGTGGCGACCGATGTCTGCGTGCCGATCTCGCGGCTCGCCGAATGCGTGCTCGAAACCAAGAAGGACATCGAGGAATTCCGCCTCGTCGCGCCTATCGTCGGCCATGTGGGCGACGGCAATTTCCACGTCTCGATCATGGCCGACATGGACGACGCGGAGGAATTGCAGCGGATCGAGGTGTTCATGGAGCGGCTGAACCGGCGGGCCATCGACATGGAGGGAACCTGCACCGGCGAGCACGGCGTCGGCCAGGGCAAGATGATGTATATGAACCAGGAACACGGCCCGGGCATCGCCGTCATGCAGGCGATCAAGCGGGCGATCGATCCCGACAACATCATGAATCCGGGCAAGATCTTCCTGCCATCATGACTCCTTAATACCGGACGACAGTCCGGAATCGGGTGCGAAGAATGAACCTGAATGCGCTCTACATCACGATCGGGGGGGCGATCATCGTGGCCCTGGTGGCCGCGCTTGTCGGCCCGTACCTGATCGACTGGACGGCGTATCGGGCGAATTTCGAGCAATATGCGGAGCGGATGCTCGGCCACAAGGTGAGGGTGCTGGGCAAAGCGGACGCCAGCATCCTGCCCACGCCGATGCTGACCTTCACCGACGTGCGCGTCGGCCCCGAAGACAATCCGCTGATGACGGTGGAGAAATTCTCCGTCCATATCGAATTGACGCCGCTGCTCAAGGGCGAGATCCAGGTCATCGACATGAAGCTGGAGAAGCCGAATGTGCGGCTGTCGCTCGACAACGCGGGCAAGCTCGACTGGATGCAGGGCACCGGACCGTCGCAGGCGGCGCTGGCGGTCAAGCCGGATGCCATCGAGCTCAACGACGTAGAGATCACCGATGGCACGGTCACCATCGCCGACGGCCGCACCGGCCGCTCCTATGTGGGCAAGTCGGTGAACCTGCTGGTCGACGCCAGCTCGCTGCTCGGGCCGTTCAAGCTCGAAGGCGGGATGCTCGTCGAAGGCTCGCCCTACAGCGTAAAGCTAGCCACCGGACGATGGCTGGCGAACAACACGTTGCGGATCAAGGCGCAGGTGCTGCCGGCGAACTTCCCGGTCGCGATCGCCTTCGACGGCCACATGGCCAACAAGAACGGAGTGCCGGACTATTCCGGCAAGTTCTCGCTGACGCGGCTGTTCGGCGAAGAGCTTCCGTCCGACACGGAACTGCCCGAGGAAGAGGGCAACCTGCCATGGAAGGCGGAGGGCGACTTCAACGCCACCGCTGACGGACTCAAGCTGAGCGGTCTCAACATCACCCACGGACCGGAAGACAAGCCCTACAGCTTTTCCGGCTATGCGACGCTGTGGTTCGGCGACGATCCGCGGTTCGAGGCATTGTTCAGAACCAAGCAGATCAATCTCGACCGGATCATCGGCAAGGGACCGGAGAACCCGGCCGATATCCGCCGCGCCTTCCTCGAGATGGTCGACTGGCTGACCATCGTTCCGGTGCCGGCGATCCGCGGCAACGTCGAGCTCGACTTTCCCGTCATCCTGGTCGGCGACGGGCTGATCCGCGACATGAAGCTCTCGGCCTATCCCGAAAAGGGAGCCTGGGAGTTGCGCTCGCTCGATGCCCTGCTGCCGGGCGACACGCGGCTGTCGGCGAGCGGAACCTTCACCGCCGGCGAGGATTTACGCTTCGACGGGCACGTGGTGCTCGATTCGCGCCTGCCGGCCGATTTCGCCGGCTGGTGGCGGAGGGGCGACGACCTGCCGCCGCTCCGGGTCAATCCATTCAAGGTCGACACCAACCTCGTCGCCGACCGCAGCGGCTTCAAGCTCACCGAGACCACTATCGACAGCGCCGGCGCGCGGATCGCCGGCGAGGTCGACTGGCGACCGCCCACGGGACGCGAGAGTACCCGCTTCACCGCCGCGCTGAGGGCCGACACGCTGGATCTCGACCAGATGCTCGCCATGGCCTGGATCATGGGCACCGAGGAAATGATCGCCGGGCGCGAGGTCGTCGACGAGACCCATATCGGGCGCGGGCCGCCGGTGATCGGCGTGACGCTGAAGGCCGACGCGGTCCGCTACAAGGGGCTCTCGGCCAGCCAGGTGGACGTGGAGACGGTCTACCGGGATGGCAATCTCACTATCGGAAAGCTCAACGTCTCCCGGCTGGCCGGCGTCAGAATCGCGGCCAGCGGCAAGGTCAGCAACGTGCTCGAGGCGCCGGACGGCAAGCTCACCGGTTCGCTCGAGGCGGACGATCCGGACGAACTGATCCGGCTGTTGTCCGCCGTCTGGCCCAACTCCCCCATCATCGCCCGTTTCGCCAGGGCCGAGGCCTCGCTGGGCCCGGTCAGGCTGACGGCGACGTTCGAGGCGCGCGGGCTCGACGGCGAGACCGATGCGGGCTTCCGGGTCAAGGGCGACGCCGGCGGAACCGCGATCGACCTCGCCGCGGCCTTCGGCGGATCGCCCGAGACCTGGCGGGAGGGCTCGCTCGCCTTCCGCACCCGGCTCGACAACGCCAACGGCGTCACGCTGATCCGGCAATTGGGGATTCCGGCGGTGCCGCTCGGGGATGCGCGCGCCGGCTCGGTCGCGCTCGCCTTCGACGGCCGGGTCGCCGATGTCCTCAAGGTGACCGCGAGCGCCGATATCGAGGGCCTGGTCGTCAAGGCCGCGGGCGACGTCTCGCTGCCGGTCACCCGGCCGGCGCGGTTCGACGGCCGGGTGGATCTCGAAACGGATGACGTCTCCCGTGTGGCGCTCCTGGCCGGCGAGGTGCTTCCGATCCTGACAGGCAAGGTGCCGGTAAAATTCACCTCGAAGGTCTCGGCCGAGGGCAAGCGCTTCGACTTCACGACCATTACCGGAAAACTGGTCGGCGAGGACGTCGTCGGCGACCTGACGCTGGACCTCGATCGCGACGTGCCGAACGTCGCGGGCGAACTGACGACGAAGACGATCGACATCGGCCTGCTCAGCGAACTCATTCTCGGTTCCGGCGCCTGGTCCGAAGGCGCCTCGGGAACCGGGGGCATGTGGCCGACCGCCAGCTTCGGACCGCCCTTGGTCGGGGGGATTTCCGCCGATGTGAAAATCGCCGCCGATACGGTCAACCTGCCGCTCGGCGCGGGCGTCCGCCGTGCGGTTTTCGATTTCCGGCTGCGGCCGAACGAGCTATCCATCGACAATCTCAAGGCCGAGGCCGTCGGCGGCTCGGTGGAAGGTCATGTGCGGCTCAGGCGCAGCGGCGGCTCGGCGGTCGCCAATGGCGACATCAAGCTGGTCGGCGCGTCGATCGAGGACCTCGCCTGGACCCGGGAAGGGCGGCCGGTGGCGACGGGCGCGATCGACCTGACGCTCAATTTCGAAGGCACCGGACGGTCGATCTCGGCGATCGTCGGCGGGCTGTCCGGGTCCGGCGCGTTCGACGTCCGCAACGGCCAGATCCGCTACGTCAATCCGCAGGCCTTCAATTCGGTGATCCGGGCGATGGACGCCGGGCTCGAACTCAAGCCCGACAAGATCCGCACCGCCTTCGAGGGCCATCTCGACAGCGGCGTGATGAATTTCAACCAGGGATCGGGCGTTCTGGCGCTTGCCGGCGGCACGGTGAGAACCCGCAACGTGTCGTTCGAGGGCGACAGCGCCACGATGTTCGTCGCGGCGGCGTTCGACCTCGAACGCAATCGGCTGAAGAGCGACTGGACCATGAAGATCGATCCCGGCGAGAACCGGGTGACCGGCGCGGAACCGCAGGTCGGGCTGGTGTTCGAGGGTCCGATCGGCGATCCGCACCGACGCATCGACATCGCGCCGCTGACCGCCTACCTGACCCTGCGCGCCTTCGAACTGAAGGTCCGCGAGATCGAGATCATGCAGGCCGACATCCTCGAGCGCGAGCGCTTCGTGCGCAATATCCGGCTGGCGCGGCGCGGCGCCGACGCCATCGCCAAGTCGCGCGAGATCCGCTCCCGGCTCGAGGAGGAAACCCGTCCGACACGGCCGGGCCGGCGTAGCGAAATCCCGGTTCGAACGGCGCCGGAAAAGGATGCGGGGAGCGGCAAGAGCGACGACAGGACCGATGGCGGTTCGGCGACGGACGGCAAGGCCGGCGGCGGCGATACGGCTGGCGGCGACGCGGCGGGCGGCGGGGACGCGGGCGCGGCCTCCGGAGGTGAGACGAAGAAAACGGCGATCGGCGAGGCGGAGAGCGGCACCGGAACGGAGACGACGAAAGCCGCGCCGGCGGACGGCGGCGTCGAGACCTCGGCCACGGGCGCGGACGGGACCGGAGGGAAGACGTCCGGCGATACCGGAACGGCGAGCACCGGGGTGGGTGGACCGTCGTCGGCTGAAACATCGTCAACCGGGACATCGTCGGGCGGGACATCGTCGGGCGGGACGTCGGAGACGGCGTCCGGCACTGCTACTGGCGAGTCATCCGGCACGGCGTCCGGCGAGAAATCAGACACGACCTCAAGCGCATCCGGGGCCACCGGCGCGAGCGACGGAGAAACCGGCAAGCGGCGTTCGGCGCTGGCCCGGGAAATCAAGTCGGGCCTCGAATCCGGCCGCACGGATGACGGAAAGGCTGGCGAGACGGATTCGGGCGGAACAGACACCGGCGAAACCGGCGATGGCGGGACAGGAACCGGAAGCGCTGGCGGGACAGCGACGGACGACGGCGGCACGGCGCCGTCGACCGATGACAGCAAGACGGGCGACAGCAAGCCCGGAGAAACCAGGACCGGCGGCCGACGCAAGGGAGCGCCGCTCGATCTGGTCGGCTCCGGCAATCGCGGTGGCGCCGTCACCACGCCGAGCCGGACGACCGCGCCGGTCGTCCGCGATCCGGTCGGCCGACCGAAATCCCGGATCACGCTGGATCGATAGAATCCGAAGATTTCGCGCGGTAGTGGGCGAGGATCGCCAGGCGGATCGCCGAGGCGAGATTGCCGGTCTCGCGGGTACTGTCGATCTCGGTGACGAGACCGCTCAGGGTCCGGCCGCGGGTGCTGGCGATCTCTTCGAGGGCCAGCCAGAATTCCGGTTCGAGCGCGACGGACGTGCGGTGGCCCGAGAGGCTGAAGGACCGTTTTTCCATTCGGAGCAATTTCCAGCCTGATCGCCGTCACTCGGCCGCGGTGCCGTCCTCCGGCCCTTCGGTCGGACCGCCCAGGCGGTGGCCGTCGAGATGCCGGACGGACTTGTCCTTTTCGGAGCGCAAGGCGGTCTTTTCGGCTTTGCTCAGGCCGTGCAGGCGGCGGGCCTCGTCGGCCTTGGCGTCCTTGTCTGCGCGCCGCTTGCGCTTGCGCGCCTGGCGGAGATTGACGACATTGCCGGCCATATGGAGCGCCTTCCGTCGAGGGCTCAGGTCTTCTTGCGGAAGGAGTCGAGACTGACCACGTCGGCGCCCGGCTCGGCCTCTTCCGTCTCGGCTTCGGCGTCCGCGCTGGCGGGATGGGTCGCGTCGCCCGCGTCGCCGCCGGGTTCGGCAGCGGCCGGTTCGATGCCGGCGTCGAGGATTTCGGCCTCGTTGTTGGCGGAGGTTCCGTCGAGCGGCAAGACCGGCACGC
>Ga0209692_10004628_pt1 | contig 12305 bp, 13 predicted proteins | sample tdDd472_FD_187129 | JGI IMG/M metagenome (GOLD analysis project Ga0209692, IMG submission 187129) | Marine sediment microbial communities from the Atlantic coast under amendment with organic carbon and nitrate - tdDd47.2 (SPAdes)... | ecosystem: Environmental > Aquatic > Marine > Coastal >...
TGCGCATCCTCCGCCAGCGAAGCGCGCTTCTCCTTCGCCGTCGCCTTATCAAGCAGTTCCGCGGTCGTCGCAATGATCCACCGGTCGCCCGTCATGTCCGCGTGGATCTCCGGCGCCATCCAGATGTCGTCCTCGACGAACGGCTCGAACTTGAGCGTCAGGATCTGACGTGCGCCACGCTGCACGACCTTTTGCGTCAACGGCATCGGCGGGTTCTCAAGGAACTCGCTCAGAGCCTCGCGCATGGCGGGGCCGGGTTCAACGACGGCAATCGCTTCGAGATCCCAGATGATCGTCGGCCCGCGCGAGTCGACCCACGCCGAACGCATCATCTTTTGGAAGAGCGAACCCTTGATCGGGTTGCCTGGCGTGATGCGGACGCGTTCCCAGGTGCCATCGAAGTTTTGCAGTCGCACGGAGATTCCGCTGACGCCGACCGCCGCCTGACCGGGCAGCCACATCGAGATCGGATTCGTCAGATCGACGACCGTCGGCGGCAACTCCGCGCGCAACGGCTCAAAGAAGCTCTTGAACGCCTCTCCGTAGACGACGCGCACGATGTCGAGCTTCGCCAGATTCGCGGCCACGGCGCCACCGTCAGCCTGCGCGAACACGATCGTGTCGGCGGGCATGATGGAGGCGGGGTCAAAGGGTTCGGGTTGCTCCTGGGCGAGGATCGGTGTCGCCAGCAACGCCAGCGCGAGAAACAGGTTTTTCATCAGAAGGGGCTCCATCTGCCCACATTATTCACACCGACGCGGTTTCTGGCCGGACCAGCTCGCCAATCTCTGCGTCGTTCGCCCTCGACGACCCTTCCGGGTCGCCATCGGTCTCTCTCCTTGACCTCGACAAGCTGTCCTCGCCCAGAACTGTCGCGTCCATCCGTGAGATCACGCTTTCGGCGCTCGTCCAAAACTACATCGCGGGCCATGGACCGTTGCCCCCACGTCGGTGTGAATAATGCGGGCTGGACCGGACCGAGTCAGAATACCCTGCATCTAAGATGGCAACGATGAACCCCCGCACACTCGGTGAACTCAAGGCGTCTGGCTGGCGCTCGCGAAGCGTCCGCGACGAGATCCGCGAAAACCTCGTTGCCGCGCTGAAGAGCGGCCGCAGCGCCGAGGAGCGCTGGCCGGGCATTCTCGGCTTCGACAAGACCGTCATCCCGCAGGTCGAGAACGCGATTCTCTCGCGCCACGACTTCATCCTGCTGGGGCTGCGCGGGCAGGCGAAGACGCGCATGCTGCGCTTGATGACAAACTTCCTCGACGAGCAGATGCCGATCCTCGAGGGCTGCGAGCTGAACGACGATCCGCTGGCGCCGATTTCGCGGCGCGGCAAGGGGCTTGTCCAAGAGCACGGCGACGATGCTCCGATCACGTGGATCGACCGCGACGAGCGCTATCGCGAGAAGCTCGCGACGCCGGACGTGACGATCTCCGATCTGCTCGGCGACATCGATCCGATCAAGGCGGCGTCGCGCAAGCTGAGCCTGGCCGACGAGGACGTGCTCCACTTCGGCATCATCCCGCGCACCAACCGCGGCGTGTTTGCGATCAACGAATTGCCGGACCTCTCTCCGCGCATCCAGGTCGGCCTGCTCAACATCCTCGAGGAGCGCGACGTCCAGCTGCGCGGCTTCCCGGTGCGCTTCCCGCTCGACGTACTGCTCGTCTTCTCGGCCAACCCCGAGGACTACACCAACCGCGGCTCGATCATCACGCCGCTGCGCGACCGCATCGCCAGCCAGGTGATCACGCACTACCCGAAGGATCTCGACATCGCGCTCACGATCACCGGACAGGAGGCGTGGACCAAGCGCGACACCGTCGATGTGCATGTGCCGCGGATGCTGAGCGAGGTGGTCGAGGAGGTCGCGATTCAGGCGCGCGAAAGCGAGTTGGTCGATCAGGCCAGCGGCGTCAGCGTGCGGCTCACGGTTTCGCTGATGGAGAACCTCGTGTCGAACGCGGAGCGCCGAGCGCTGCATCTTGGCCAGGACTCCACCACCGCGAGGCTCGCCGATCTGTTTTCGGCAGACTCCGCGGTGACGGGCAAGATCGAACTGGTATTCGAAGGGGAGCGCGAGGGGCCGGAGGCGGTGGCCGATCGCATTCTCGGGGATGGCGTCGCGGCGGTGTTCGCGCGGTACTTCCCGGCGCCGTATCAGGGCGGCAATCCCGACAAGGAAGCAAAGGACGTCTACAAGCCGATGGTCGACTGGTTTGCTGCCGGGAACTCGGCCTCCGTGACCGACGAAGATGCAGGGCTCGCGGAGCTGGAGCAGGTGCCGGGGCTCGCCGACCTCGTTGCGGCATCCGTCGACCCCGCCGAGAAGGACGCGTCGTTGGCCGCCGAGGTCGTGCTCGAAGGGCTGCACCGCGCATCGCTGCTGGCGAAGGAGCGGAGCGAAGACGGGTTCGACTACAGCGACATGCTCAAAGACATGTTCAAGGGAATGTAGCCGTGTACTGGCGCTACGGTCGGCCGAATTCGCTGCCGGAGTTGATTCGGCAGTTGATGTCGCTGTTCCGACAGCTGCTCGTGATTTTCGATGGGGACGTCGAGAAGTCGCTCGACTACCTCGATGAGGTGGGTGAGCGCTACGGGCTGTGGCGCGACGACTTCGGACCGGAGCAGTTCCGCGAGCTGATTCAGCAGAAGGGTGAGGTACGTCGCGGAACCGCGGGTCAGCTGGAGCTCACGCGCAAGGGCGAGCGGGCGATACGCAAGCAGATGCTGCACGACATCTTTGCGAAGCTTGCGGCGCGCGGCGTCGGCGACCATCGGACGCCCCATGCCGGCGGCGCCGGAGAAGCCACCGACGAGACACGCTCGTACCAGTTCGGCGACACGACGGATTTGCTCGACGTCAACAAGACGCTGTCGAACTGGCTCGGTCGCACGGCGGGCGAAGGGCACCTGGAGGAACGCGATCTCGAGGTGCGCGAGCGCGAGTTCCAGAGCTCGGTTGCGACCGCACTACTGATCGACATCAGCCATTCGATGACGCTGTACGGGGAAGATCGGATCACGCCGGCCAAACGTGTGGCGCTGGCGCTCACCGAACTGATCACGTCGAAGTTCAAGAAGGACACGATCGACATCATCCTGTTCGGCGACGAGGCGCACGTCGTTCCGTTGACGCAGCTGCCCTACATCAGCAACGGACCGTTCCACACCAACACGCGCGCCGGCCTCATCACCGCGCAGGAAATCCTGAAGCGGCGCAAGGCGGCCAACAAGCAGATCATCATGATCACGGATGGCAAACCGTCGTGCATCCATGAGGACGGGCAGCTGTACAAGAACCCGTACGGGCTCGACCAGAAGGTCGTTGCGAAGACGCTCGACGAAGCCGCGCGCTGCCGGCGCAAGAACATCCCGATCACGACCTTCATGCTGACCGGCGATCCGTACCTGCGCGGATTCGTCGAAGAGTTTACCGAGGTCAACCGCGGCCGCGCCTACTTCGCCGAAAGCGCGCGCCTCGAAGGGTTCGTCCTCGTCGACTTCCTCAAGAACCGTCGCCGCAAGGTCCGCTGACCCACCCGCGGTGCGCGCTAGCGAGCGACGAGGGGGAGCAGGTAGACCTGATAGTAGGCGGCGAAGCCCATCAGGACGCCGGCGATGCCGAGACGCATGTTAAGCGCACCTTCGGGAGCATGGACGATGATCATGTATGCCATCAGGAGCGGGAACACGGAGACGATCGCGTAGATCGGCACGCTGACGCGCTCTCCGCAGCTGCGGCAGGGTGTGGTGGTGCCCGGCAAGAGGAACAGCTTGCGCGTGTTCGACACGCAGTCGTTCTCGCAGTGCGGGCAGTGCTCGTTGATCACGGGTTCATCCTAGCCCGCTTCGCGTGCCAGTCGTACATCGCGATGCCCGCCGCCACGCCGACGTTGATCGAGCGCATGGATCCGAACTGGGGAATCACGACGGTGTGGGCCGCACGCGCAAGGACCTCTCCGGGCAACCCCGGCCCCTCCTGCCCGAACGCGAGGAGCGGGCGCGCGGGCCACTCGAAGTTCGGAAGCTCCACGGCTCCCGGCGAGTCCTCGAGGCACACCAGGGAGTACGCGCGATTTTCGAGCAGCACGTCCAGCTCCCCAGCGTCGGCAACGTGGACGAGGTTTTCGTAATTCTGCGCGCCCATCGCGCCGCGCAGGTCCGCCTTGCGCCGGCCGTACAACACCACCTCCGCCGCGAGGAACGCGTTGGCGCTCCGCACGATCGACCCGATGTTGATGTCGTAGGCGACGTTGGCGGCCAACAGCCCGAATTCGAAGCGCTGGGCATCCAGGCGCGCCTTGATCTCCTCGGTCGGCAGCCCCTTGAACTCGTCCCGCACCGCCAGATCGCGACCCAGTACGAAGCTCGCGAAGTTGCGCCACACGCCCTCGTAGAACTTCGCGCGATGCTCGGGCGCCGTGCTCGGCAGCACGTAGACGCCGCGAAAGGGCCCTGTACGCACGCGCTCCCCGAACGCCTCGGTCGCCCGCTCCTTGCCGACGTACGCTACGACGTCGTCGTGCCCGGGCTCCTCGTCGATGACCCAGTGCTCCAGCCCCAACTCCGAAACCAGCGCGTGGAACAAGTCCCCGTCGCGATCGACCGGGCGGTCGGGCAGAAACACGATGCGCTTCACCGCGCTGCGTCCTCGGTCAACGCCTTCAAATGTCGCGCGTAATCCTGATCCAGCTGTCCGCGCCGCAGCCGCCAGCTCCAGTTGCCCTCGGTCGTTCCGGGCACGTTCATACGCGCTTTCGTCCCCAACCCGAGCACATCCTGGACGGGCGCAATCGCCAGGTTCGAAGCGGACTGCCAAGCCAACCGCACCATCGCCTGCGAAACATCGCGCGCCTCGCAGCCGAGATAGCGCAGCGCGCGCGTGCCGTCGCCGTTCGCCGTCGCCAGCCACCCGCGCGTCGTGTCGTTGTCGTGGGTCCCGGTGTAGACAACACTGTCCTGCGCATTCCAGAACGGGCGCGCGGACGGGTCGCCGCCAAAGCTGAACTGCAGCACGCGCATGCCCGGAATTCCGAACCGCTCGCGCAACGCCTCCGCCTCCGCCGTCAAGATCCCGAGGTTCTCCGCCACCATCGGCACCGGCCCCAGCTTCGCGCGCACAGCCTTCAGCAGCGCCTCCCCCGGCACCAGCTCCCACGCTCCCTTGCGCGCAGTCTTCGCGCGGCCGGCAACCTGCCACACGCGATGCAGCCCGAGGAAGTGATCGATGCGCACCGCGTCGAACAGCTCGAACGCCCGCTCGAAGCGCGCCACCCACCACGCGAACTTCGACCGCTTGTGCGCCGCCCACGCGTAGTGCGGGTTGCCCCAGAGCTGCCCCTCGCTCGAGAAGTAGTCGGGCGGCACACCGGCCACCACGTCGAACCGGAACAGCGAGCGCTTCGCCCACACGTCCGCCGAATCGCGCGCGACGAACAGGGGGATGTCGCCCATCAGCGAAACGCCCGCGTCGTTGGCGCGTCGCTTGAGCGCGGTCCATTCATGATCGAACCGGCACTGCTCCTCTTCGTAGTGGCGGATGCGTTCGGCGTGCCGATCCCGCGCCCGCCGCAGCGCCTCCGGTTCGCGGTCCCTCAGCGCACGCGGCCATTGCCACCAGGGACGTTGACCGTAGTTGTCCTTGAGTGCCCGGAACAACGTGTAGTCGCGGAGCCAGCGCGGGCGCTTCGTCCATCGGGGGTGAGGGGTGCGGGGAGCGGGGAGCAGGGCTTCGTTGCCGGCGAAGGCGCTCAGCGCGGCGTAGGGGGATTCGCCGTAGCCGGGCGGGCCCAACGGGAGGAGTTGCCACCAGCGCTGACCGGCGGCTTCGCAGAATTGGACAAATTCGTCCGCGGCGGGGCCGAGCCTGCCCCCCGGGAGGGAGGTGATGTGGATCAGAAGCCCACTGGCGCGCGCGAACATCGACGTCATGATGGCCGCCCGACGCCGTTCGTGCCAGCCCGCAGAGTGGCTGCTAAAATTACGGCATGAACCAAGTCGTGCCGGAAGATGCCGTCGAAATCGTCAAGCCGCTGATCGATGAGATCCGTCCTTACCTGCAGGGTGACGGTGGCGACTGCGAACTGATCGACGTCGACGACGAAGGCATCGTGCAGCTTCGTTTCGCAGGCGCGTGCGGTGGCTGCCCGTCGTCAACCCTGACGCTCAAGCATGGAATCGAGAACTTCCTCAAGGAGAAGGCTCCCTGGGTAAAGGAAGTCATCCAGGTCTTCTGAGTTTCTGCTGGCTGGGCGCCCCATATTGCTGATGCATGGGCGCCCCAACCCATGCATGAGGCGCTACAGGTCGATGCGCTCGTCGATGAGCATGTTCGGAATGCCATCGTCGATGATGTAGAGGCACTTCCCGTCTTCGCGCACGAGGCCCTCGGCGATCGCGTCGGAGAGCATCGTGCCCTGGTGGTTTTTCTGGCCACCCGCCTTGATGCGCCCATTTACGCTCGCGATGAGGTCCGCATCCGCCATCGTCACGGGCTGATGCGATTCCGGGCAGACGAGGATGTCGAGCAGTTCCTGATCGATCGGCATGGAAGAAGAGTATCCCGTGACGGTCAGGCGCGCCAGAGGTCCGCACCCGGGAAGTCGTCGCGGTGGATCAGCGCGGCCTGCCCCTGATACCAAGCCTCGGCACGGATCCGGGCATGGAGGTCGTCCTGCGGAGCGTGTTGTCCCGCAAGCTCGGACGCCAGGCGGTCCGCCGACCACGACGAATCCCACTCTCCCTCCTGCCCCGCCAGCTCGAGGAAGATCCGGCCACTGCCTGCGGCCAGCTGCTCTACCGAGAGTGCATTGACCATGGCGATGCTGCGCTCGCGGAGTTCGCGCCAGAGGTCGAGCTTGGCGCTCCAGGTCGTCTGCGTTGCGCCCGTCGAGTCGATGGAAATGGTCTCGCGCAGTGTCGCGTAGCCCGAGCCGCCGAGCCGTCCCAGCGGATTCAGACGCAGCGGATCGACGACGCCGTTCTCGTCGAGCAGGGCGTCCTCGACATGGAAGAGCACCACCTCGCCGATGCAGATTCCGGATCCGGCGATCTCGAGCACGCGGTCGAGCTTGCACTCGAGCGACACGCCGCAGCCGCCGATGCGCGGTGCCTTGATGAGCTCGCTCGGAAGAGCTGTCAGTCCCGCTTCGTCGAATTCGCTGACGCCGTACGGATGGTCGATCGAGGTTTTCACCATCGCCGGCCCCTCGCGCTCCCCCACCATGTTGATGACGAACTCGCCCGTTGCCTCGATGTTGCGGCGTGTGTCCTTGTGCTCACCGGTACGCCGATCCCCCACCGCGATCATGACCATGGGCGGCTTTCCACCCAGCGCCTGGAAGTACGAGAACGGCGCCGCGTTGGTTGCGCCGTCGGGAGAAACCGTGCTCACCCATGCGATCGGTCGCGGCACGATCACGGAGATCATCAGGCGGTAGGCGTCGCGCGGGTCGAGGCCGGACGGGTCGATTTGCATGCCCGCCATAATAGGGCCCATGTTCAAGACCGATTTCCAGGTGCGCTTCGCCGACGTCGACAACGCGGGGATCTTCTACTACCCGCGCTTTTTCCACGCCTTCCACGTGGCGTTCGAGAAGTGGTGGGAAGAGGAATACGGTCGCGGTTATCACGAGATCCTGAACGACGAGAAGATCGGTTTCCCCGCCGTGCACATCTCGTGCAACTTCTACAAAGCGGTCACGTTCGGCCACAGCTACGAGATCTGGCTGGGCGTGACAAAGCTCGGCAGCCGGTCGGTGACGTTCCGCTACGAACTGCGCGACGCCGACTCCGGAGCGATTCATGCCGCATCCGACACGACCAAGGCGGTCGTCGACATGAACAAGTTCCACGCCTGCACGCTACCCGACAAGATGCGCACTGCGTTCGAGGCGCTCCAAATCGAAAAAGCCGACGGCTGACCAGAAGGTCTGCCGCCGGCGTCCAGTGTGGTCTTCGCAGTCTCTAGAAGATGTCGACAAGGTCGACGATGAAGTCAATTTCGGTTACGGCAACGTCGATCGCAACCTCGAGCTCATCTCCCAGCCCTTCGACGTCGAAGTTCGCGTCGATCGGGAAGTTGGGGATGTCGATCTTGCCGTCGATCGTGCCGAGCGCGTTCGTCACCTCGTTGGTGAGCAGGTCGATGTCCAGCTCCAACCCGTTGGTGGTGAGCGTCGTGTCGTAGTCATCGAGGTTGATGTGCCATTCGCCGGCCAGCAGGGCCGTGACGTCGGTCAGGTTGTTCTGGATCGTGCCGATGTCGACATCCGCGTCGATGTCGAGCGACTTGCCGCGCGGCGACACGCCACGGAACCTCACCTGCACGTTGCCGTCCAACTCGCCCATCGCCGACATGTCGGTGGTGAACGGATCGACCGCGGCGCCATCCCCGTCCACCTGAACGAGGAGCTCGATCTGCCCGTCGCCAAAGGGCAACGATCCGTTGTCCATGGTGAGGGTCCCGATCATGCCGTTGGCCTCGGTCGGCGGATCGTAGGTGTATCCGCTGATGTCCAGGTCGCCGCGAGCCGCCGAGGTGGCGTACTCCGCGAGCAACTGCTGCGTCTCGATGGTTTCCTCGAAGTTGTCCGCGAGGTTGTCCACGTCTCCGCCGGACAGCAGGGCGGCCAGCAGAGCGGCGCCACAGCCTTGGCAGACGAAAGCGAGGAGAAGGGCGATTGCGATGTTTCTCATGATGCCTGTGTTCCCGCTTCTGTTTCGGCTGTTCCGAACGCGGCCTGAACGTTCGAGGGCGAAGGATTCGCAGGAAGAAACAAGGCGTCGCGAATGCGTGCAATCGACGGCCTCACAATGGGACAATGCGCGCCGGAATGACCCGTCTTCTCGCTTGCACCGCAACGGAACTCGAAGGGCGCCTGCTCGTCGCGGCCGGAATCCCGGTGCTAGTCACCGGTGTCGGCCCCGTGACCGCGGCCCTCGCGCTCGCGCGGCATCTCGAGCGGGATCCGGTCGACCGCATCGTCGTGTGCGGTGTTGGCGGCGCGTATCCGGGCAGCGGAATCGAGGTCGGCGAGGTGGCCTGCGCGGAGACGGAGACCTACGGCGATCTCGGCGCCGAGACGCCGGACGGCTTTCTTCCCCTCGGCGACCTCGGGATCCCGGGCGTGGGCGACGAGGACCAGACGTTCGCGCTCGACCTCTTTCCGACGGAACGCCGCGCGCGTTTCGTGACCTGTTCGACGTGCACGGGCACAGACGCTCGCGCCCGATCCCTGCGCGAACGAACCGGCGCCGACGTGGAATCGATGGAAGGCGCCGCGCTGGTCCAGGTCGCGCGCGAGTTCGGGATTGCGATCGGGGAGGTGCGCGGCATCTCGAACCCGGTCGGCAACCGCGATCGCTCCGCATGGCGGATCGAGGAGGCCGCAGAGGCTGCACAAGGAGAGCTGCTGCGATGGCTCAACGCATGAGGCTGGCATGCTGAAATTGGGGATCTCCCCGTGTCCCAACGACACGTTCGCGTTCCACCAACTCCTGCGCGATCACGGCTCGGACTACGAGCTTGTCATCGACGATGTGGAAGCGCTCAACGGCATGGCCGCGCGCGGCGAACTCGACATCGCGAAGATTTCGGTCGCCGCGTACGGCCACCTGCGCAGCGAGTACGGACTGCTGGAGTCGGGTGGCGCGGCGGGGTTCGGCGTGGGCCCCCTCCTCGTTGCGCGGGAGCTGCGAGAGCCGGGCGGACGCATTGCGATTCCCGGCGAACGAACCACCGCCGCGCTCCTGCTGCGCCTGCTCGGTGCGTTCGACGTCGTTCCGATGCGCTTCGACCGGATCGAGGGCGCCGTGCTGGCGGGCGAAGTGGACGCCGGAGTGCTGATTCACGAGGGACGCTTCACCTACGCCGATCGGGGATTGGTATTACTCCGCGATTTGGGAGAAGCGTGGGAGCACACGATGCACGCTCCCGTTCCGCTCGGCGCGATCGCAATGCGGCGCGCGCTCGGCCCGAAAATCGCGCGTCATTTCGATGAACGACTGAGAGCCAGCATCGAGTTCGCCTGGGAGCATCCGTTCGTCAGCGCCGAGTTCGTGCAGCATCACGCGCAGGAGATGGAGCCGAGTGTCGTTCGCAAACACATCGAGCTGTACGTCAACGAGTACACGCGCGCCCTCGACCCGCGCGCCGTGTTGGCCTTGCTCGCGTTCGGAACGCAACAGGGTCTCTTTCCCCCGAGCGACGAGGCGTTGATGGCCCATGAGTGATCACGCCGAGACCATTACGCGCCTGATGACGGAGCACGGCGGGCAGCTGTACGGCATCGCCCGCAAGCTGTGCGGCAACGCGGATGACGCCGACGATCTGGTCCAGGACACGTTTCTGCAGGCGTATCGCAAGTGGGACCAGTTCGAGGGGCGCTCGAAGCCGATGACGTGGCTGTACACGATTGCCGCGCGGCGCTGCATCCGGATGCGGCGCAAGAAATCGGGCGAGCCGGAGCGCATGGCGTCGTTCGAGGAATTGGCGCCGTTCGGCGATGGCCCGATGGCGGCGCCGGACGAAGGGCCGCTGTCGGAGCAGATCCGCCGCGAAGGCATCGAGCTGGTGCAGGCTGCGATCGTCGGATTGCCAGAGGACTTCCGCGTTCCGCTGGTGCTCAAGGATGTCGCCGGCCTCGCGATTGCGGACATCGCCGGCATCCTCGAAATCAACGCGGCAACCGTGAAGACGCGGGTCCATCGTGCGCGCCTGAAGATCCGCAAGGCGCTCGAGCAGACCATGGTGAAGCGGGACCTGCCGCCGGCGGCGTACGAACGCCAGGTGTGCATCGATCTGCTCGAAGCGAAGCAGAACGCGCTCGATCATGGCGTCGAACTCGACCAGGAGGTCGTGTGTGACCGCTGCCGCGCGGTCTTCGCCTCGCTCGACATGGGCCAAGACCTGTGCATGAACCTCGGTGAGGGGTCGCTTCCGACCGAGGTGCGGGATCGAGTGTTGGCCGCGATCGCAGCGGAGCCGTAGCCGCGCCGCTGAAACGAACGAGGGGCGCTGCAGAGCGCCCCTCGTGTTTTGGAATTACTAGACGAGGTCGATGTCGTTGAACGCCGCCGTGTAGTCCGGGTCGGGGAACAGCGGCGTCGGGTTCACCCCGAGGTGCTGCTGGAGCACGTTGCCGTACAGATCGCGGAAGTCGTGCTCGAACGGAACCGTGCTTTCGGTGTCGATGTCCGCTTCGACCAACTCACCGGTCATGCCGCCGGCCGAGCTCTCGCCCTTCACGCGCCCACCCATCACGAGGAACGGGTTGCCGTGACCGTGATCGGTACCATCGCTGCCGTTCTGGAAGATGCGGCGGCCGAACTCGGAGATCACGACGATGACGCAGTCGTTCCACATGTTGCGCCCCTGCATGTCGGCGCGGAAGATCCCCACCGCATCGTCGAGCTGCTTCATGAGGCTCGCGTGGCGGCCGTCGTTCGCGGCGTTCACGTGCTGGTTCGAGTGTGTGTCGAATCCGCCGTACCCGGTGTAGAAGACCTTGGTCTGGAACGTGTCGCGTCCCGCCAGCAACTGGGAAACGGTCGCCAGATTGCGGCCCAGCGTGGTGTTCGGATAGCCCGGATCGGGTGCGACCCAGTCCGCGGTCTCCGACTGCACCTGGTCCACCAGATCGTATGCCTGCTTGTTGGCAGCGAAGATCGACAGCCCCGGCTCGCTCGTCGGGTCGGCGTCGCCATCGAGAATCTGCTGGTAGATCCGCTCGCGCAGCACCTGGTCGGTGCGGTAGTCCGGATCGGCATCGACCTTGAAGTTCGGAACCGAAGAGAGGATCAGCGGCGTCGTCACCTGAGCCTCGAAGTCGCGGCGACGGCCCATGCCGACCGAAACCACGCCGAGCGGCTCGCTCGGGTTCGAGCAGTACTCGTCCGCGAAGCGACCGAGCCAGCCTCGGCCATCGCCGTTGGTGGCGGAATCGCGCACGCCGAACGAGAAGATGTCCTGGCTCGTGAAGTGCGACTGGTTCGGACTCGGATAACTGACCTTCTGCACGATGTGCAGGTCGTTGTTGTCCCAGATGTCCGCGATCGTGGGCAGGTTGTAGTGCAGCTTGAAGTTGCCATCGAGATCGAGGAGCTGCTTGCCCGCGGGCAGGTTGGCGGCGTTCGCCAGATTGATGGTGGGACGCCGGTCGACGTAAGGCTGCAGATGTGCCGGCACGACCATGTTGAGGCCGTCGTTGCCGCCCAACATGTTGATGACGACCATGAACCGATTGCGCGTGCCCTGGACGGCACGGGCCGACCGCGTGCCGATGATCGGC
>Ga0209692_10004631_pt1 | contig 12299 bp, 9 predicted proteins | sample tdDd472_FD_187129 | JGI IMG/M metagenome (GOLD analysis project Ga0209692, IMG submission 187129) | Marine sediment microbial communities from the Atlantic coast under amendment with organic carbon and nitrate - tdDd47.2 (SPAdes)... | ecosystem: Environmental > Aquatic > Marine > Coastal >...
AAATTTAAGATATTTTGTTAACGATTAAATAATACTATAATCTTTAAGTTTTTCATTTAACTTTTCTATCACAACTTTCTTAACATTTTTGCTCCTGCTTAGATCCGCCTCGCTCCTTGCCTGATTTTCAAGAAATGATATAACTTCGTCAGCATCCCGTGTATGTTTAAATTTACCATCGGCAATCATTTTCTTGTCAACAGCAAGTAAAGTATTACCTGCAAAAAAAGAGACAGCAGGTACGCCTAAACATCCGGCTTCTCGTGCAAACGTTCCGGCACCGGTAAGAACCGCTTCTGCATTATAAACTGCGTCAAGTCCGCTTATTGGTTTATCAGGTATATAAACATTATCAACACCTTTAACATACTCATAATCCATCTCATATCGTGGTAAATAAAGTACGTTTTTCCCTTTTTTCTTCAAATACTCTACAACCTTTGGCACGATACTGTAAGCATCTTCATTTTTAACATAATTTGCCTGAAGGTTTTCCGGACGGACTAACACATATTCTCTAAATGGGAGTGTATCAAGAAACTTATTATCCGGTACAAAATCAGCAATATAAATATCTTCCTTGAACCCTGGATACATGAAAGTATTATCTTTTCTTATTCCCTGTTTTTCCAGCACCTCGAAAGGTATTGCATCCGGGAAAAAATTAAAATCCACCCAACGGCTGTATGTCCATTGCGGTGCTGTATCATTATCACCAAACGCTACCGATTTTTTACCCCTGAGCCATGAAAGTAATATTGCAGACTCACTACCGCATGAAAGTGATAAATCATATTTTGGTATCTTCATCGATAGCTGCAAAAACCTCTCAATTAACCCGTATATTTTTTTTGCCTTCTTTTTGCCGTAATGTTTCCCTATTGTAAGTATTTTATCCTCAACTCGTTGGGCTAAAAACTTGGGTGTACTGGAAAAATCCCTCGTTGAATAAAAATATTCAAACAACCCGGGATCCAGTCCGTTTTTAATTCCCAACAAAAAATGGACTTGTGGTGTATTTGTTATATCTAACCAAATTTTCTTTTTCATATTAAATTACATTTCTTTTTCTTGCGATTGATGGAAGCAATATTGTTTCCATTATAAAAGGTTTAATATCTCGGAGTGAGAAGACACCGCATTCAACTTTTCCACTATAAGATTTAAGAATTGAACCAAGTTTGTACTTCTTCCTGATTATCCCTAAAAGTGAAAACGCGAAATCAGTCCATAGGTGGCTCCATTTCACACCGATTTCATACTCCTTAGGATACTCATAATTTTTACCATTAGTATAGTTATAAATCATCGCGGCATAATCAATCCCGCATCTGCGGGCGAGTGATACCCATAACCAGGTTCTGGGATTAATCTCTATTAACTTATATGTTTTATCCCGGAGGTCCATTATATACTCAACCTCACAAACGCCGGTGTAATTTATCTCTGTGAGTAATCTTTGAGTCGGTTCAACCAGTTCAGGAGTATAAACACTTTGACAAAATGTTGCAGTTCCAAACTCGATAGGATGTTCACGTAATTTTTTACCGGCCCAGAAGCTTTTAATCTCACCTTCTATACAAAAGGCGGTAAAGGAAACTACTTTATTTTCAGGCCCAAAAGGGATTACCTCTTGAACCATAACTTTATCAAGAGTAATATCCTTTTTAATCAATTGTAAATTATATGATAGTTCATCATCATCATGCACGATAAGAGTTTTTTTCCCTACACTCTTGTAAAACGAGAAACCCTCTATCCCCTTTATTATTGCCGGATACTTCACTTTTCCCGATGTATCTGAGTCTACTTCGGGGAAAAATGTTTCCGGACATGCAACATCAGTTTTTAATGCGGCAAGAATTGTCTCTTTTTTACTATAAATCCTCGAGATAATTTCCAATCCCGGAACGGTAAACCTGTAATATTCTTTTAAACGTTCTCTGTTCCTTGATATCGTGTGTACAATGTGATCATTTGTTGGATACAATACCCAACCCTTCAGATTCTCTTTTTTGCACAATTCAATCAGGTAATCGGCAAATTCATCTGTGAGATATTCAGGAGAAATGAAATGTCCCTTCACGTATTTCGAGTATTGTGCAAGTCCGTTTTTACTTTCAACCACAACAGAAGGAATTCCCTTCTCACCAAGACTCCTGATTAAACCCAAACCCTGAACATGACCGTCAATTATAACGGCACCCGGAATATTACTTTCTAACTTTAATGAGGGCATACTTCACTACATTTTTAATATTTTGCATAATCAGTTCTTTAGTCCAGGGCACGATGGAATTACTCCATCTGTTCGGATGGGTATTAATCATCACCTGTTCAGGTAATTTATCATCATGAATTAGTTGAATCAATTCTTCGGTCGTTTTAACATTCACATTAAGACTGCTGCTCACTTTATCCCGCACGCTTACATTAGTTTTATTCCATGCTCGTCCGGTATCGGTAATGTATAGTACTTTTTCATAATCGAGATCAAAATATGGCTCGGCAATTATTCCTAATTCTTTGTAAGAATATTTGCGCCATACCTCTTTATTGTCATTTTTCGAAAGAGGTGAACCATGCATGCAGATAGTTCGTACCGGATAAAACTCCTTTAATTGTTCTATATGTTTTTTTGCCAGCTCATAGGCCTTATCAACATCACCATTAGCGAGGTCCAAATCTTCATAATGATACCCGCATTCATGACCAAGAGAAGCAATTTTTTTTATTACATCAACATTCCATGCTTCAGGAACAACCCTGAAATAATACGAAGCCCTCACGTGATGTTTTTTTTCAATCTCTGCTGTTACCACGGAGTTAAATGGCAATCTGTCAACATCATGGCGCAAGATAACAAGAGGTCCCTCAGGTTTTTTACCGGAAAAATAATCTTCAAATGTTACAAAGTTATAATCAGCACCAACAAGTGCTTCCACCAGTTCTTCATATATTTTAAATGTAAAATCCATTATTTCTCTTTATTCTTATCCAATAACGTACTTAAAGCCAGTAGCATCCAGGCTTGCGACCATCTTATGTAAGGAATTTTATTACTGAAATTTTTAAACTTTTGGTAATAAAAATATCCATTTTTATGCTGCATGTTATCAATTGTCCATTTTGCTATTTTATCAGCAAATGGAAGATATTGATCAGAATATGAATTCATTTCGACAAGGGAAATAATCCCCTGGCTTTGGTTATGAATATCCGCCGGATACAGTTTGGGCAGTCGCCATTTTGCGCGTCCATTTTCAAAAAATTGATTTTTGAAGTAAAAATCCAAACCTCTCCTCACAGCGGATTCAATTTTTGGATCTCTGTCCCCGGATAGCTCCATGTATCTGTACAAGGATTGGGCAACATATCCCTGATGAAAATCAATCTGCGCACGTTCTGTATTATTTTCTGGATTGAATGAATAATTCCAGCGACCATCCTCTTTCTGTCTGGTGAGAACAAAATTAACCGCGGATTTTGCCTTGTTTAAATACTCAATATTATGATTTAAAGCCGCAGATTTTACAAGAATTTCCGCTCCAAGCAGACTGGCATTATAACAAGCACCTTTTGAATGAGGTGTATAAGCTATCGAAAGTCCGCCATCCAACTCTGTCACGGGTAGATCAACATTAATATACTTGGCAGCAGAGTGAATAATTTCTTCGGCATCCTTATCACCAAATACCTTCAGATACTCGTATACACCGTCGATTACAAATGATGTCACAACTCCCGAAGGTGTATAGGCATCATGGTAAGAACCGGGTGAGGCCCAATCAAAATTATATCCCCAGCAAAACCCTGAGTAACCCTCGGAAGGATGTTCACTCAACCAGTTAAACAGGTAAGTGGCTTTTTCTTTATATCGTTGCTCGCCTGTAATCCTGTATAACGTTGAATAAGCTTTAAGAAACAGACCCATGCCTTTAGGATTAAGTCCTTTTTTTATTCCCATCAATGGACGAATGTTAAACGGATTTTTTTTACCGAACTGAATCGCGACAGGAGGTCCCCATTTACCAAACATCTTAAAATTGATAAATGAATTAAGGGTATCATAAGGATCATACCCCTTGAACTCATTATGTTCAATATAATCACGTAACTTAATTATCGAGCTATAAAGTTGGTCCCTGTTCATATTTCTATGTTTCTGCCCCCGGCTCTCATCGATTCAAGCGCTTTTACCGTTGCAATTGATGAAACATATATATCTTCAAATGTAATAGGTGAAGGTTTACCGGTTTTTATTGCGTCAACAAATAGTTCCAACTCTTTAGCATGGCCTTTATCCTGTGAGCCTAATTTAGACTCATGCTCACCTGAATCATATTCTTTCATCTTGAGAAAATCTTCGATAACATATACTTTGTTATTACTGAATACTTCAATGTATTCCTTCGGTAACGCTTTACTTCCGTTTGAAAAATAAGAGATGGCGGCAACACTTCCATTTTCAAAATTAAGAGAAATTACCGCAGTATCCATCAAGCCGTTTGGTTCTTCAAGTTTTTTAGCACTAATACTCACTATTTTACTACCTGAAATGTACATGGCTAAATCAATAAAATGACATGCTTCACCAATTATCCTGCCTCCGCCAACCTCGGGATCGTGTACCCAGTGATCTGCAGGAACAGCTCCGGCATTCATTCTCATGTTAATTGCTTTTGGAGAATTTTCAAGCGTTTCTTTTTTAATTTTTTGTATATGCGGCGAGAACCGACGGTTGTACCCGAGCATCACACGGGGTTTTTCACTCAATGAATCATAAGCCGCTTTAATTTCTTCTATTTCCGGTTCGGTTAACGCTAAAGGTTTTTCAACAAAAACGTTTTTTCCCGCCTTGATAGCTTTCAATACGTATTCAGCATGCAAATTATGGCGTGTTGTTATAAAAACAGTATTAATTTTATCATCAGAAACGATATCGTCTGCTGTTTCGGCACAATAATTAAACTTGTAATTATCCGCTACATAGCGGGCGTTATTCCCCTTACCAGTGGCAACACCAATAAAATTGACTTTGTCTTTAATCCTTGGAAGTATTGAATTCTGGGCAAATGATCCCGCTCCGATAAATCCAACATTCACATCTTCCGCTTTATAATCGGCTGAAGAAAGTTTTACTTTTTGTACCAGCTCTTTTTCCGTATCATATTTTATCACGATACCGGCAAATGGTTCACTTCTCTCAAGAATCATGTTATAAGCTTCAGGAGCCTGATCAAGCTCAAATTCATGACTCACTATTTTAGCCATATCAATTTTACCGGATTTAAGGAAACTCACGAATGTCTGCATGTTCCTGTTTTCTGTAAATCTGACGTACCCTACAGGATAATCCCTCCCCTTTTCCTCGTAATCGGGATCATATCTTCCCGGTCCGTAAGAGGATGACATCTTAAGCTCAAGCTCTTTCCTGTAATAATTTGGCCTGCTGAATCCGGTTGGAACAGCACCAACAACCACAACTTTACCTTTTTTACGACATACTTCACCTGCAAACTCAACCGGGTCGAGTGAAGATGTTCCGGCAGTAATAATAACTGCATCAGTACCGTTTCCGTTAGTAAAGTCGGAAATTATCTGTTCTATTCCTTCCTGTTTCCTGTTAAGCGCCAGGGAGGCTCCGCTATCCTTTGCAGCCTCAACCTGTCTGTCGTCGATATCAACACCAATCGCGCTTATACCGGAAGCTTCAAGCATCTGCACGGTAATCTGTCCAATCAATCCAAGTCCGATAACAACACAATTTTCGCCAAAGCGCAAATCTGCCTGCCTTAACCCCTGAATTGCTATAGCAGCAATAGTAGAAAAAGCAGCGTATTTAAGATCAACAGATTTATCAACCTTTACACATAAATTTCTCGGAACTGCAATAACTTCTGCATGAACCGCTCCACCGCCGCCGCAGGCAACATAATCACCAACTTTCAAATCACGGATATCATCACCAACTGCAATCACTTCACCCGCCGATGAATACCCGAGAGGTGAAGGCGCATTAAGTTTGTTCATTACGAGATCGTACGTTTTTTTTAGACCATTGGTTTTGACCATGTCAATAACCATCTTAACTTCTTTTTTACGTGTTCTCGCTTTTGCGATATAACCTTTTCTCGCATCGGAAACAGTCTTGCCTTCAGTACCCGCGCTTATCACGGAGTAATAATTTCTTACCAGTACCTGTCCGCTTCCCAGTGCCGGAAATGGTACCTCTAAAATTTCCATCTTACCTGATTTAAGTTCCTGTGTTAGCTGTTCCACTATTAACCTGTTCTATTTTAATTATAAATACTTTCTGTAAATGTTTTCCAGTCTTTCCAAAACTCTGGAAAGTAAATATTTCTCTTTCGCTGCCTGGTGATTATGAATAGCAACTTTTTTAGTGAGCTCCGGATTAGAAATCAATTTTTCGAATAATGCTGCAAATACTTCAGGATCTTTCGACATTGTTTCATAACCCGTCTTTCCATCACTTAGCACGTCAATTAAACCGCCAACAGGCCTTGCCACGACCGGTAATCCAACCGCCATCGCTTCAAGCACAGAGTTCGGCATCCCTTCTGTATAAGATGGGAAGAAATATATATGGCCCGAGTTGAATGCTGCTTTTTTTTCTTCACCACTCACGTGTCCCAGGAATATAACATCCTTAATATCCTTCTCAGCAGCATACTGTTTAATCTTTTCAAGCTCAAATCCATCACCCGCAATAGTAAATGTTAATCCCGGGTATTTCGATTTAAGAATTTTGAAAGTATCAATTGCCTCATAAATTCCTTTCGGAATTTCAACACGGGCAAGAAAAAGGATATTCAGTTGTTCAAAATTTTTATACTTTGCAAGAATCAAATTTTCATCAATTCCCTCAATTAAACTTTCATCTACAATTGTGGTTTCAACAAAAATCTCTTTCTTATAACCCCAATCAGTCAACTTCTGCTTAAATTCGCTTGAAAGAACAATCATTGTATCGGCTTTAAAGAATGCAAATTTAAACAATTTGAAGTACTTTTTCAGAAGAACTTTTTCATAATTTTCATCCCACCCCCTGAAAAACACTATCGCCTTTACTCCAAACAGTTTCGCGGCGAGGATAAACAAACCATCACGTATAACGGCAAACGACCCCAAAGAGGTACTGGTTTGGATTATTGAATACTTAAAAGTGACTAATTTCAAAATAAAACTGAACAAATCCCCGAGTGCTCTTCCTATCTCTGCAACCGGACCTTTTCTTTCAGGCCATGTTCTCGAACCCCTGATCATATAATCTACGGGGAGAGTGTACTTGTTCTCCAATACCCTGAAATAATTCGATATCCCCCCTTTTGCCGTGTATGCGGGGTGTAAAACTAAAATTCTTTTCATACAGTTTGTTTATTCTTTATTATTTCGAGAACATGTTTCATGCGTAAATCATAACATTCTGTTGTGTTGAAGTCACCTTCCTCAAATAACAATTTATCATCTTTAAAGATATATCTACCTATTTTGTCATCCACTTTCATCTGGAATTTATCCGATTGCCCGAAAAATGACTGCATTTCATTTACAAGGAATCTGCCATCCCTGGTTTCAAACACATCAACAGCCTGCGACTGGAAATTATTTTTTTCCATGATATCTTTTACAAAATAGATTAAATCGGAAGGCGGGGTAGAATAATCTTTTAACAGACTACTACTTGCCAGCTCCCCTTTTTTTAATTTTTTATGTGCAAAATATGAACCACCAATTGATACTACACGCCACTCAAAATCGTGCTCAATATACTCCTGAAAAATTACAAAATTTCGCTGGGCATCATTCCGAATATTTTTATAGCCCTTCGTTTTATGTACATAATACATCGGGTCTGTCAACAGACGCAAAATTCTTTTTTTCAAAGGTACTTTCCCTAATTTCGGGCCTGAACGTGCAACCAGTCCTTCGGTGGAAAACGCCTTCTCAAGGTAATTTTGCATTTCATCTCTGGATTTTATAATCCTGATTCCATTTCCGGCAGCACCAATATTTAATTTTCCAACTACCGGATACGAGGTAGAAGCCGCGAACTGCAAGGCTTCCTCTTTATTATAAAAAACTCTGGTGGCAGGGTGCGGTATATTCCTGGCTTTCAGGTAGTACGACAAAAATCGTTTGTTCTCATAAACTTTTATCTCGTTCAGCGTTGGGTAAATGGGATATTCCAACACCTCTGAAAGTATGTAACTTCTTTCATCGTAAAGTTCTTTAAATTGAGATGTCAACCCGGGTGGGCGCATTAACAATATATCAAACTTTTCATTATTGATTTTTTCAAGCCAATCTTCGGTAGTGATATCAATAATAAAATACTCAACACCGGCATTTTTTGCCGCCTCTTCCCATCTTATGTGTGAATATGGATCTTCATTTTTAAGTATACCAACACGCATCAATTCAACCTCTGAGCGAAGAATAAATTTTTTGAAAATAAACTATATTCGAAAATTTCAACCAGTACCCTTCCGTAGTTTTATGTGATTGAGTGGCAAGCTCATTTTGAACCCTTTCAAGATCATAAACTTCAGAAAAAAGCGAACTTTTAAAATCCAATTCGTTTTTATAAAATTTTGGATACCAGTCGCCGTATGAATAATTAGGAACACTTTTCTTTTCTTTCCTGTCCCTAATTTTTTTTATTAAATAAATTAAACTACCAAATTTTAAATACTCCGTGGGAGAATAATTCCTGTTCATAATAAATTTACCAAGTACAGGGTAATTTTCAACAATTCCGGTTGAATAAAATTTTGGAAACTTTTGCTTTTTTATCACAGAATTAAGTTCGAAAAGATTAAAATCACTCCTGAACAGATTCGTTAAAATGTCGATATCCAGAAAGAAGGGTACAACATGAGCTGAATTCAACCCGTATAAAAACAAATCTTGGTAGTGATGCAAGGATGCAACATTCGTGTATAAAAACTGAAATATATTGTCTTGCGCATTGCCGCTGTAAAAAGGATAATTTTTTATCTTATGAATCAATTCGGCATGATCAATTTTATCATCACGAATAAAATATTTTTTTAATTTTGTTCGAAGATATTCCTCCGTTATTTCAATACCGGCATTAATATCTTTTAACAAGCCCGAGTCAAAATAATCATTATATGTGATACCCCTTATACTCTCACCACCGTTGTGTCCCGTGAACAGTACACTGCCCGAAAGGTCTGCATTTGAAGACATGTATAATCTGTGTGCACGATGCAGATGCGTAAGTCCTTCGCCGGATTTTATTGAGCGATTAGCATATTCAGTATATGTTTCAAGATTATAAGGCAAAAAGTAGTTTGAATGAGTCAAACCAACACCTTTGGAAATTTTCCCCGCAATTTCTACATCCTTGGCAGCATCGTTACCATAACTTATAGTATTTGGTTTGGCGCCAAGTTTTAATAACCCTGATAAAATATAACGGGAATCAAACCCGGCAGTCAGTGTTAGACTGGTTTTAAGACCTTTAAATCTATCTAAATATCCCTTCAACACTTCTAAATTCTTCTCATGAACTTCGTTCAATGTCAGAGATGATTTTTCCTTTTTCGACTCCCTTAATTCATTTAGGGTCCAGTATTTCGAAAACTCCAGTTTTTTTCCGTTATACGATATCGCACTTGCCGGTAAAGCGTGGAATACATCCTTAAATAAAGTTATCCCGTCATAGAAATGATACATCAACGAAAAAAGTGCAATATTGGTTGGTGATATCTCCCCGGAGCTGTTTTGAACACATTTTTCAAAACTGTTGGAAATAATAAATTTTCCTTCACGTTCTACATAGAAAAATTTACTAAGACCCAGGTGATCCGTATATATCTCAAATCTTTCCCGAAACAAAATAACTATTGTGAAAATACCCTTGATTTTTTTTACAAATTCTTTTCCATACTTGGTATAAAGTATCTTTACAGCGGATTCTTGATCTTCTAGTTCAATATCCTGCTGACAATCCTCCCTGAATAAGAAATAGCCATCCACATGAACATAAATCTGTTCACTCTCCGAACTTCCACTATTTTCCGTAAAAAATTGAAACCCTCCCCCGTCAAAAGTGGGAGTATCATTTTGTAGCGATAAATTTGTAAGAGACCAATATTTATTTTTCATAATTTTTATTTAGGACAGTTATTCCGCTTAATTTTTAAAGCCTTTAATATCATTGCGTAACAAAGTAATCACAGATTCCCTGTGCGATTCATTCTGAATAATATTCATAAGAAAAGATAGATATTTTCTTGATATACCGTTTTCCTTAATCAATCCCATTTTAATTAGTTTGTACAAAATTTTATTTTGCTGTTTAAGTATATAATAATACTTCGGTGCATTTTTTAACACGTACTTTTGCCAGGTTTCCGCGAGCTGTTTTTCATCACTTATGATTGCATTGAGCGAATCGAGTTTACTCAAAAAAAGTTGTTTCTCTTCACCTTTTAATAAACTCAATTTTTCCCCGTTCCAGTTCTGCCGGAAGGGCAAAACCTGAAAACTTATAATATCACCAATATCCAATTTAATTAGCAGCCCGGTATAAAACTCTTCTGTGTGTTTTACTTTACTTTTTGCATAAAAATTACCAAGACCGTAAAATATCGGCACTTCGTTGTAAACTTCATAACCGCTGTAATAATGAGAATGATGACAAAACACCGCATCTGCACCAAGATCAGCAATAAACCTTAACCGTTTTTTTAGCTCCGGTGAAGGTAGCAAATAATATTCTATATTGCCGTGATAGGATACAAAAATTTTATCAACTTTTTTTCTAAGCTGTTTGATATCATAAAAAACTTTTTCACTGGAATAACCGTTTGCGCCATGTCCGTATACATCAGAAGTAGAAAACTCATGCTCACAATAACTTATAATACCAACCTTTAAGCCTGATATTTCCAAAATAAGTGCCTTGCGAGCTTCCTCATCACTTAAGCCTGCCCCAACGTACTTTATATTTTTTTTATCCAAAGCAGAAAGAGTTGATTCCAAACCACTCCTTCCATAATCGTTAATGTGATTATTTGCTAAACTCAATACAACTTTGTCATTATTTTCAAACAAGTCCAGTACTGAATCCTCTGCAGAAAAGGAAACTCCGGTTTTAACAATTTTACCGGAATTCGCGCCAATTACCGTTTCAAGATTAAAAATTGCCAGATCGCATTGATCAAGCAAACTTGAAAATTCGTCAAAGTAAGAGAGATTAAACTCCTCCCCGTTAACAAGAGAACTATCCGGAAGATAGTCTCCACCTGCTAATATCTGAATCACATCAATCCTGAATAGTTAAAAAATATTCTTTGAGCTTAGGGATATTAACCTTGTAATCAAAGGTAGACAACGCGAACTCTTTTCCGTTGGCGCCAATTTTTGAGGCTTGTTCGTAGTTTTTGAGTGAACTTTTTAAAGCTTCTGTAAGTGAATTTTGATCACCCGGAACTATAAGATAGCAATTTTTTTGATCCGTGAGATATTCCGGTATTTCACCAACAGACGTAACAATTACCGGGTTGCCCGATAATAGGTATTCACCAAGTTTAGTTGGGAATCCACCTTCCGATTGTTTACTGGCAGGCCTCGGTAACACGAGTAACTTAGCTTTTTTTAAAAATGGTATTACTTCCTCACGATTCACCCAACCTGTAAATTCCACATTTTTTTGTAATTCTAAATCATTTCGCAGCTTGATTAAATAATCTTCTTCTGCTTTATTGTTGGTGCCACCTGCAATTTTAAGTTTTACGTCCGGGAAATTTATTTTTACCACTGCTAATGAACGCAATAATATATCCAGCCCGTCCTTCTTACAATTAAGACTTCCGATATAAGCGATATAATCTTCTTTAGCAAAATTCCCCTCGAAGCGGTCACCATCTACTGTCATCGGAATATGAATAATCTTGCAATCCTTTCTAAGATAACCGCTGTAGAACCTAACTAAAGTATTCGTCATCAAAAGGATACCATCAAAAATACGATAGAGAAAAGGCAATACCAGTGCCTTATATAATTTGGATTTAATACCCCGCGAATTCCTCACTAATTCAGGATACTCACTCCGCTCGGTCATGTAAAACATTCCAAGCTTTTTTGTAGCAAAGTAGAAGAATAACATCTCAAAAAAGTTTACCGAATATAAATAAACTACGGAATTATCTTTACCTGCTTCACGAAGATATTCTCTGGTCGCGGCTAAGGAGCTAAATACCCTTTTAATACCGGAACCACTGGTTTCACTCCTGAATTTAATG
>Ga0209692_10004633_pt1 | contig 12290 bp, 9 predicted proteins | sample tdDd472_FD_187129 | JGI IMG/M metagenome (GOLD analysis project Ga0209692, IMG submission 187129) | Marine sediment microbial communities from the Atlantic coast under amendment with organic carbon and nitrate - tdDd47.2 (SPAdes)... | ecosystem: Environmental > Aquatic > Marine > Coastal >...
GCTTTAGACGTGGTTCAGCAATTTGAGTTCCGTTGGTGACGGATTCAGATAGTACTGCTGCGTCAGGTATGGCTTCTGGTACTTTCTGGCGTAATGATTCAGAAGCGTTACTGGTATCAACAGAGGAATCTTCCCGTTCTTGTAGGCCAGCATCATCTCTTGAAATTCTTGTTTGTCCCTTGAATCCAACTGCTTTTTGAAGAACCCTATAGCGTGGGAGAGCACATCGTTGTTCTTTTTGGGTGTGGCCTTGAGGGTCATGGATTTGAAGAGCAGGGTGGCGTAATTTTCAAAGATGATATCCGTGTTTGACTGGTTGGACTGTCCGAGCAGGTGCCCCAATTCACGATATCCGCGCAGGTCGTGGGCGCGGATCAGCATTTTGTGGCGTGTATGAAAGTCTACGAGATTACCGATACTTTTCCCTTTGGTGAGCATTTGGTGCCATCGTCTGTGTACGAAGACCCGGCGAATGAAGTTCTCTCGCACAATGGTATTTTGCAGTCGGTCCGAGGTCTCGATTGGAAGCAGGGGAGCGTACTCCATCATCTTGCGGGCAAAGAATCCTGACCCCAGTCGGGGTGGTTTTCCTGTAGTGGAAAATATCTTGGCATGTCGCATGCCGCAGGAGGGGGAGCCTGGCTTGAGGACAAAACCGTTGAGTCCTTCTTTATCCAGTCCAGGCAGGACTCGGTCCGTCCAGTCTGTCATCTTTTGGGTCAGATCGTCGCCGGACTCGTAGCCGATGAGTCGGATGTTCCCGGCGCAGTCGGTTTGGCGCAGTTTTTCTCTTGGGATGCCCATGCCACAGGCAATCTCTGGGCACATCGGGATGAATTCGACATGTTTGGCCAAAATTTCAGACAGATAGCGGTCGCGTTTATGCCTTCCATCCCAACGGACTTTTTCGCCGATGATACAGGCACTGACACCGATTTTGACACTTCCTGACATGGTGGCCTCCATAGAATGTTGCCTCAGGATATCACCAGTAACTTACTTGAAACAAGTAGAATTCGAAAAAATGGTTGGGCATGAAAAAAGCCGCCTGAAGGCGGCTTGGAAAAACGGGGTGTTTGTTGCTTGTTAAGAGGCCTTTGCCCGTGGCCCGGGGCAGCAGCTGCAGTGCGGCCCTTCATTGGAGTCATTGTCAACGGCCATTATCTTTCCGGCCAAGCCGCAGCAGAGAACGACTTCGGAACCGCGTACACGGACGCGGCAACCTGTCGGGCCACCGGTCAGAATCTCAACTGGGCATCCGGGCGTCATGCCCATGGCGAGCATGCGGGCGCGGGCCTGTCGGCCGCCGTCGATTCCGGATATACGAACAACAGCCCCGGTGGGGTATTGTGTCAAAGGCTTTTGCATTTCAAATAATCCCTCAAAAAATGGTTGAGAGTGAAATTAAGTCTCAACTATCGTTGTGTCAATGAGAGAATTTTGTTTTTTGCTGTTGGGATTAAAGGGGAAATTAATCATACGATTTCAGGATGTTTTTGTTTGATTTTGATGCTTGTCGGCTTGTTTTTTTATGTTTTGAAAGATGAAATATGTGGTGAATGAGAAAGATATACGTTTAGTGAGACGTGGTATGGGCATTTTTTTGCGCATTTTTCTCCTCTTTTCCCACGACTGCGGGAGGCATAAAACCATTGCCATTCGGGGGGTAAGCCTGTAATAAACTTTGCTTGTCCGGGGGGTGGCGGCATTGCCTGATCGGACGGGGAAGGCACCGTATTCCCCAACTTATGAAAAATGCCGTAACTTCAACTCTTTGGACGATAATGCCCAGACGTACAGACATCAAGAAGATCATGTTGATCGGGTCCGGCCCGATCGTTATCGGCCAGGCTTGCGAATTCGATTATTCTGGAACCCAGGCGCTCAAGGCGCTCAAGGAAGAAGGATACGAAGTCGTTCTGGTCAATTCCAACCCTGCGTCGATTATGACCGACCCGGAGTTGGCCGATGCCACTTACATCGAGCCCCTAGAGCCCGAGACCGTAGCCCGCATTATCGAAAAAGAGCGTCCTGACGCTCTTTTGCCGACTTTGGGGGGGCAAACCGGTCTGAATACCGCTCTGGCCATTGCGGAGATGGGCGTGTTGGACAAGTTTAATGTCGAGCTTATCGGCGCGGATATTCCGGTCATCAACAAGGCGGAATCCCGTGAAGAATTTCGTGAGGCCATGGAGAACATCGGCCTCGGTATGCCTGAGAGCGGTATCTGTCGCACCATGGATGACGTGCGCGAGTGGGGCGAGAAAATTCCGTTCCCCATTATCGTTCGTCCCGCCTATACGTTGGGCGGTGCCGGTGGCGGCGTGGCCTACAACATGGAAGAGCTTGAGGAAATCTGTTCCAACGGTTTAGCCCTGTCCATGAAGTCCGAGATCATGCTCGAACGCTCCATCCTTGGCTGGAAGGAGTACGAGCTTGAGGTCATGCGTGATAAGAATGACAACTGCGTGATCATCTGTTCCATCGAGAATCTGGACCCCATGGGCGTGCATACGGGCGACTCCGTGACCGTGGCCCCGGCCCAGACACTCACTGATGACGAATACCAGAAGTTGCGCGATGCATCTCTGGCTGTCATGCGAGAGATCGGTGTTGAGACGGGTGGATCAAATGTCCAGTTCGCCATCAATCCCGAGAACGGCGAGATAATCATCATCGAGATGAATCCCCGTGTGTCCCGTTCTTCAGCGCTTGCTTCCAAAGCGACCGGATTCCCCATCGCCAAGATCGCAGCCAAGCTGGCAGTCGGCTATACGCTCGACGAGATTCCCAACGATATCACCCGCGAAACTATGGCCTCTTTTGAGCCGGCCATTGATTACTGCGTTATCAAGATTCCCAGATTCACTTTTGAGAAGTTCCCTGGCACCGAAGATTACCTGACCACGGCCATGAAGTCCGTGGGTGAGACCATGGCTATCGGTAGGACGTTCAAGGAAGCATTGCAGAAAGGTCTGCGTTCGTTGGAAACCGGCCACATTGGTTTGGGCAAGCGATTTGAGACTTGCGACATTGACAAGAACGAAATTTTGCGTCTGCTTCGTCGGCCCAACTCCGAACGTTTGTTCGCACTGCGCAATGCGTTGCGGTGTGGCATGACCGAGGAAGAAGTTTTCGAGGCCACCAAGATCGACCCATGGTTCCTGCGCCAGTTCGTGGATATTTTCGAGATGGAGAAGGAACTCATCGAATATGGCAAGCGCGAGGGTGTGTCCAAGGATGCCGATGGCATGGCGGATATACTGCGCAGGGCCAAGGAGTATGGGTATGCCGATGCTCAGCTCGCCGCCATGTGGCGGACTAGCGAGGATGCGGTCCGTCTTTTGCGCAAGGATCTGGACATTATCCCGACCTACTATCTGGTCGATACCTGCGCTGCGGAATTCGAGGCGTACACGCCATATTATTATTCCACCTACGAGACCGGTCAGGAAAACGTCCGTGATGAAAAGAAAAAAGTCATCATTTTGGGCGGCGGTCCCAACCGTATCGGTCAGGGCATTGAATTTGACTACTGTTGCTGCCACTCCTCCTTCACCTTGAAGGAGCTTGGCGTGCAGTCCATCATGGTCAACTCCAACCCGGAAACGGTCTCTACTGACTATGACACCTCGGACAAGCTTTACTTTGAGCCGCTGACCTTTGAGGATGTCATGAATATCATCGAGTTCGAGAAGCCGGACGGTGTCATCGTTCAGTTCGGTGGACAGACTCCGCTCAACTTGGCCTTGCGGCTCATGGATGCGGGCGTACCGCTTATCGGTACCAGCCCTGACGCCATCGACCGCGCCGAAGACCGCGAGCGGTTCAAGCAGTTCCTGAATAAACTGCATTTGAAGCAGCCGTCGAACGGCACGGCCATGTCCATGATTGAGGCTCGGGAAATCGCTGAAAGTCTCGACTTTCCATTGGTGCTTCGTCCTTCATATGTGTTGGGTGGCCGTGGTATGGACATTGTCTACACCATGGAAGAATTTGATCATTATTTCCGTCACTCGGCACGTATTTCTCCGGATCACCCGACCCTCATCGACAAGTTCCTGGAATACGCAATCGAGGTGGATGTTGATGCACTGGCCGACGGTGAGGATGTCTACATCGGCGGGGTCATGGAGCATATCGAAGAAGCTGGTATCCACTCCGGCGACTCAGCATCCGTGCTGCCCCCGTATTCCCTGAGCGGAGAACTGATTCGCGAAATCGAGCGGCAGACCATCGCCATGGCCAAAGAGCTTGGCGTTGTCGGTTTGATGAACGTCCAGTTCGCCATCAAGGACAACGAAGTTTACATCATCGAAGTCAACCCACGTGCTTCCCGCACCGTGCCGTTTGTGTCCAAGGCCACGGGCGTCCCGCTTGCCAAGCTCGCCACTCGCGTCATGCTTGGTGAGAAGTTGAAAGATTTGAAGCCGAAGGCAATGCGCAAGAAGGGACATGTCGCTGTCAAGGAATCCGTGTTCCCGTTCAGCCGTTTCCCCAACGTGGACGTGCTGCTTGGACCTGAGATGCGCTCCACCGGCGAAGTCATGGGTATCGATCCGAGTTTCGGTTTGGCCTATATGAAAGCGCAGTTGGCGGCAGGGCAGAAATTGCCCTTGGAAGGGACAGTCTTCATGTCCGTTAACGATTGGGACAAGTCCAAGATCGTCTTGGTTGCCCGCGATTTTGAGGCCATGGGTTTCAAGGTGTGTGCCACCGGCGGTACTGCCGATTTCCTGGTCGAAAAGGGCGTCAACGTCGAGAAGGTGCACAAGGTCCATGAAGGCCAGCGTCCTCACGTTGTCGACCATATCAAGAATGGTGAATTTGACTTGGTCATCAATACTCCGTCGGGCAAAAAGACTGTGGGTGATGCCAAGATGATTCGGCAGAATACGTTGCTGTACGACATTCCGTATACCACCACGGTATCCGGGGCTAAGGCCATTGCTCAGGCCATTCTTGAAGTAAGAGAAACCGGGCTGAAAGTTCAAAGCCTGCAAAAATATTACGGCTAACCGCCGGATAGGACGAGAGAGTCTTCCATGAAAAAAGAGTATTGCGGTCTTTTCGGAATTTACGGCAATAAAGAAGCCGCCAGAATGACCTACTTCGGTCTCTATGCCCTCCAGCATCGGGGGCAGGAGTCCGCAGGCATTGTCACCTGGGATGGTGAGAAGATCCGCGAACAGAAAGGTATGGGCCTTGTGGCCGACGTGTTCAACGAACGGCATCTGAGTAAGGAACTCAAGGGCTCTATCGGTATGGGGCATATCCGTTACTCCACGACCGGTGCGTCACTTATTCGTAATGCCCAGCCGTTTCGGGTTCGCCATGGCGATCTGCAACTGTCCGTGGCGCATAACGGCAACCTCGTGAATACCTTTGAACTGCGTTCTGAACTTGAAGCCAGTGGGTCCATTTTCCAGACCACCATGGACACCGAGGTGTTCGCTCATCTGATCATTAAGTATCTGCATGAGTCCGAGACCCTCGAGGAGGCCATCGGCAAGGCGTGTGGTCGTGTGCGTGGTGCATATTCCATGCTCATCCTCGCCAATGACAAGATGATCGCGATCAAGGACCCCAATAGCTTCCGTCCTCTGGCTCTCGGACGGGTAGGGGATTCCTACGTGTTCGCTTCCGAGACTTGTGCCTTTGATCTTATCGAAGCCGAGTATTTGCGGCCTTTGGAAGCTGGCGAGATGGTGACCATCCACAAAGGAAAGCTTACTTCTTACCGTTTTGCCGAGAAAAAGAAGACCAGCAAGTGTATTTTCGAGCTGATCTATTTTGCCCGCCCTGACTCCTATGTTTTTGGCGATGTGGTTTACGAACGCCGAAAGGCCATGGGTGCAATGCTTGCCAAGGAAGCACCGGTGGATGCTGATTTTGTCATGCCGTTCCCGGATTCGGGTAACTACGCGGCAGTCGGTTATTCTCAGGAATCCGGCCTGCCGTTGGAACTTGCCATGATTCGTAACCACTACGTAGGCCGTACCTTTATCCAGCCCTCGCAGGATATGCGTGATTTTTCCGTGCGGGTGAAGCTCAATCCGGTCAAATCCATGATCAAGGGCAAGCGTATCGTTATCGTGGAAGATTCCATTGTTCGCGGTACGACCATTCGTGCCCGCGTCAAGAAACTGCATGAGTTGGGTGCAAAGGAAATTCATCTGCGTGTGAGCTGCCCGCCCATCATGAACCCGTGTTTTTACGGCATTGATTTCTCCAGCAAGGGCGAGCTGATTGCAGCCAACCATACGCCGGAAGATATCGCCCGTTTCATGGGCATCGACTCCCTGCATTATCTGACCATTCCCGGTCTGCTTGATTCCGTGACCCAGAATGATTGGTGTCTGGCCTGTTTTGACGGCAAGTATCCTGTGCCGCTGTCTGACAGAGTCGGCAAGGATTGTCTTGAGGCAGAACCCGGCATCATCAAAGAGTTCTGCTAGCGGAGCGGGTGTATATGACATGCAATTCCGAAAGAACTGATTGGCTGAATCTGGCCCGTGAAGTCCTGGATATCGAAATCCAGGGCTTGGCAGCGGTTAAGGATCAGCTGGGTGAATCCTTTGTGGAAGCTTTGACTGCCATGGCCGAATGTGAAGGTCGTGTGGTCATTACGGGCGTTGGCAAATCCGGGTTGGTTGGGCGCAAGATAGCGGCCACTTTGTCCAGTACCGGAACTCCCTCTTTTTTCCTGCATCCTGTTGAAGGGGCGCATGGAGACATGGGGATGATCCGCAAGGAAGATGTGGTGATCGCCATGTCGAATTCCGGCGGTACGGATGAAGTGAATACCATTATTCCGGTGCTCCGGTCTCTTGGAGCCACGGTCATCGCCATGACGTCCAATACCGCGTCCGCCATGGCCCAACTTTCCGATATCTCCATCAAGGTCTGTGTACCGCGTGAAGCGTGTGCCCTTGGCTTGGCTCCGACGTCTTCCACCACCGCACAATTGGCCGTGGGCGATGCTTTGGCCGTCTGCCTTATGGAGTGGAAGTCCTTTGGCAAGGATGATTTCAAAAAGTATCATCCCGGTGGTTCTTTGGGACAGCGTTTGGCTATCTGTGTGGATCAACTCATGCATACGGATGACCTTCCTACTGTTCGGGAACATGTTTCTCTGGCGGTTGCTCTCAAGGAGCTTAATGACGGCGGACTTGGTCTGGTTGCCATTGTGGACGCCGCAAACCTTCTCAAGGGTGTGTTCTCGGATGGCGATGTGCGACGCCTTGTTTGTGACAATGCTCTTGATGGGGATCAGACAATCAGTGAAATTATGACCGTATCGCCTCGTCGAGCTGTAGCTGGCGATAGTTCGGCCCATGTTCTCGACGTGATGGAACGCAACGAAATCACTGTATTGCCTGTTGTGCGTGAAGACGGCACCTTGGCGGGCATGGTCCATATGCATGATCTGCTGGGCAAGGGTGAATTGCGTTTCTCCAACGGGCACAACGGGGAAGTCGGATAATCCGGCGGGTGCGGACAGTGTCCCAGAATCAGATTGACGACTCGGACGTTTGCAGACGGTGCTCCCTTCAGGGACCGACGTGTTGCCGTATCGCGAGTGGTCAGGAAGAATTTTGTTTTCCTCTTTCTCAGGTTGAGAAAGAGCGCATTCAAGAGCATGTTCCCTTTACAGGCGGCTTTGAGCTGTCACCCAACTCCAAGGCGTTTATTGACTTTGTCTGCCGGTTGTTTCCGGGAGAGGAAGATGCGGCGCGGGAGTTGTTTCCTGAGGGGAAGGAACATTTTCGATTGGCAGTTGATTCCATGGGAGCCTGTCGGTTTCTTGGCCCGGAAGGGTGCGAGATTCCCAAGGAAGCACGGCCTTATTACTGTCGTTTGTTCCCGTTTTGGATGGCGGGCTGTGACGTGACTTTTTTCGATTCCCCCACCTGTCTGGCTCGACGGGAGGGGAGAACGCTTGCAAGAATACTTGATCGCCTTGATACCAATAAGGCTACGGTCAAGGACCTGTATGGGCGATTGCGGCTTGTATGGGGCCTCGCGCCAAGAAAAGGCGCATGTCGGGTCAACAAAAAGTTCTGACGGATAGGTTATGAAAGTACTGAAAGTTTTGCTGATTATATTCCTTTTGTGCACGCTTGCCGGAGTCGGTGGTGCCGTGTGGATTTACAACTGGGCGGCCAGTGATCTGCCCGGTTTCAAGAATATTACGGACTACAATCCGCCGTTGGTGACCACTGTATACGCCAAGGATAATGAGGTTCTCGGGTATTTCTACAAGGAAAAACGATTTCTTGTGACCCTGGATCAGATGAGTCCATGGATTCCCAAGGCTTTTCTCGCTTCCGAGGATGCGAGTTTCTACGAGCATGACGGTGTGGATTTGACCGCAATCGCTCGTGCTTTTATGGCGAACCTCAGGGCAGGACATACTCGTCAGGGTGGGTCTACCATTACGCAGCAGATCATCAAACGACTGTTGCTGACCTCGGAAAAGAGCTACAAGCGCAAACTCAAGGAAGCGATTCTCGCCTTCCGGTTGGAAAATTATCTGACCAAGGAAGAGATTCTGACCATCTACCTCAATCATATATTCCTTGGCGCGCATTCGTATGGCGTTGAGGCTGCTTCCAGAACGTATTTTGCCAAGCACTCCAATGAACTGAGTATCGCGCAGGCGGCCATGTTGGCTGGGCTGCCCCAGGCACCGACCCGGTATAATCCATATAGGAACATGCGGCACGCTCGGAAGCGTCAGGAGTACGTGCTTGGTCAGATGCGCCATCTTGGTTGGATTACCCCTGAGCAATATCAGGAAGCCATGGATGAAGAGATCGAACTCAAGTCCATGCCGGACCCGTCCTGGAAGACCGGCGCCTATTATCTTGAAGAAGTACGCCGCTGGCTGATTTCCGAATATGGTGAGGATGCGACCTATAATGGCGGACTGACCGTGACCACGCCCTGCGACATGAAACATCAGAGAGCCGCGGAAAAGGCGGTTAAGCGGGGGCTGCTCAATTCGGCCACGTCGTGGCTGGACTGGACCCATTGGGAACTTCACCCCTGCTGACATGCCCGGAATTCTTGAAGAAGGACCGCAGGACACTGAAGAGATCATGGACAAGACCCGACTGATGAAGGCTTTTGTCACCAAGGTCGTTGCCGCAAAGGCTTCGGTGAGTTTTGGTATATTCAAGGGAGAAATCCCGATCAAGGCCATGTGGTGGGTGCGCGAACCGGATATCAAGAAATCTCACGAAGATGCCCCTAATCCCAAGGATGCTCGCAAGGTTCTCAAGAAGGGGGATGTGGTTTGGGTTACTGTTGCCAAGGCTCCCAAGGAAGAGGATGGCATTTGGACTCTTGATCTCGAACGTGAGCCGAGTGTTGAAGGGGCTATAGTTTCCATTCAGCCTGATACTGGTGAAGTCGTTGCTCTCGTGGGTGGATACGCCTTTGAGAAGAGTCAATTCAACCGTGCCACGCAGGCTAAGCGTCAGCCCGGTTCCGCGTTCAAGCCCATTGTGTATTCAACGGCCATCGACAATGGTTTTACGCCGTCTACATTGGTTTTGGATGCGCCAATCGTCTATGCCAACGACGAAGAGGGCAAGCTGTGGCGTCCTCAGAACTTTGAAGGGACGTTTGATGGCCCGGTTCTGTTGAGGACGGCTCTGGTCAAGTCCAAGAACTTGTGCACTATTCGTGTGGCGCAGAAAATTGGCATCCGTAAGATTATCGAACGGGCCAAGGCCATGGGACTTAAAACAGAATTCCCGCATGATTTGTCTGTGTCTCTCGGTTCAGCTGTAGTTTCACTGATGAACTTGTGCGAAGCATATACTGCATTTCCTCGTGGCGGTTCCTATGTGAAACCGCGTATGGTCCTGTCGGTGAAATCCGCTTGGGGTGAAGATTTGTTCACATCGGCTCCTGAAATATCGGATGCCATCAGTCCGCAGACCGCTTTTATCATGTCTACCATGATGAAGCAGGTCGTCCAGAATGGTACCGGTTGGCGTGCACGGGTTCTCAAACGACCTGTGGCAGGAAAGACCGGAACCTCCAACAACGAGCAGGACGCTTGGTACATGGGGTTCTCCCCGTATTTGCTGACAGGCGTGTATGTCGGGTTTGACGAATTGACGCCCATGGGCAAGTGGGAAACTGGTTCTCGTGCGGCCAGCCCTATCTGGGTCAGCTACCGCAAGGCCGTTGAAAAAGATTATCCGTATGAGGACTTCACCGAACCTCCGGGAATTGTTATGGTCCGGGTAGATGGCACCACGGGCAAGCTCGCATCGCCGTCTTCGGCCAAGGAATTTTTCCTGCCGTTCAAGGTCGGATCTGAGCCCACGGAAATGTCTCGGTCCGGAGGGAGCGGCAGTAGCGGTGACGGTCCTGTCTCCGACGATGATCTGTTTAAACAGACCTTCTAGCTTAGGGGGAACCCATGGATCTCGAACTCTATCAGGTAGACGCATTTGCTGACAGTGTGTTCAGTGGCAATCCGGCGGCGGTCATTCCTTTGTATGAATGGCTTTCCGACGAGTTGATGCAGAATATCGCCATGGAAAACAATCTGTCTGAGACAGCGTTTTTCGTGCGCAAAGGCGAGTATTTCGAGTTGCGGTGGTTCACTCCGGAAAATGAAGTTGACCTGTGCGGCCATGCAACATTGGCAAGCGCGCATGTCCTTTATGAACATCTTGATTATGACGATCCCGTTGTGGTCTTCGAGACCAAGAGTGGGCGATTGTTTGTGGACCGTGAAAACGGTTTCTATTCCATGGATTTTCCTGCATGGCCGTTTCATGAGATACAGGTGACCGAACGAGTGGCTGCAGCCCTTGGAGCGCGTCCTGACAAGCTTTACATGGGACATCGCGACATGATGGCCGTGTTTGAGAATGAAGCGCAGGTTCGAGAGTTGGAACCAGATTTTCGATTGGTGGCCAAGGTGGACGGACTCTGCATTATTTGTACAGCTCCCGGTCTGGACTACGATTTCGTGTCCCGTTTTTTTACGCCGGACGTGAGTATCCCTGAGGACCCTGTCACCGGTTCTGCGCACTGCATGTTGGTGCCGTATTGGGCAAAACGTTTGAGTAAATCTCAACTTATCGCATTTCAGGCCTCGGCCCGTGGCGGAGTCCTGAAGTGCGAAGATTTGGGTGACCGGGTTAAGATATCCGGTCAGGCTGTCACGTATATGAAGGGAATGATTGTTTTGTAAGAAAGAATACTATGAGAAAAGGGGACATGTCGTTGTGGCATGTCCCCTTTTTTTGTGCGTATGAGTAGTAGTTTATTCGTTGATGAAGAGCTTGGTTGCAGAGGCTTCTTGTCGTCCGATTTTTGCGTCCATGAGAATCATGTCAAAGCCTGCTAGAGCAATAGGGTCAGCCTTGATGTAATAATTCTGTCCGGCTTTAATATCTTTCAGCGCTATGGAGCCATATTCATTGTAAGGGAAGACGTTCTTTTTCAAAAGGAGGTCGGCATTGCCTGGCTCTGTAAAAGAATGGAGATAGAAGCCATGACTCAGGAGTCCTGACTCCACGCCGTTGATTTCCAGAATCATGGTTTCGGCACTGTTGAGGAAGTTGGTCGGGCGGTAAACATAGATCGAAGCCATCCCTTCCTGGGGCTGAACATCCTGATAGGAGAGTTGTTTGCCAACACAGCCTGTGAGTGTGATGAGCATGAGGACAAGCCCCACGGCGAATGAGCGTTTCACAATACCCTCCTGTTTTTCGTGTCACATGGGAAAAGGAAAATGGAATTTCGATTACAGTAACTTGAGCCGCAAGTTGAATTCGCTGGTCCGTTTTGGACGAGGGACGTCTTTAGGCCATTCTTCCTTGATGGTGATGAAGGACTTGAATCCAAGGCGTTCCAGCTTGCGGAATTCCTTGGTCATGTCCAGTTCCCAACCGGGGTAAATCCAGTTGTTCTGGCCATGCTTACGCACGAAAGATATCTCGTGCATGGGACTCTTGATGGTCTCGTTCATCTTGACGGATTCGGCCTCGAAGCGAGCGAGTCCAAATGGCCACAAGCCCTTGATGACGAATCCGAGCGGCAAAGGAGAGTTCTGCGACAATGTTTCGATGTCCTCGAACGGGAGTTCCGGGCTGATGATGGCTGAGGAAAAACCGAGGTCCTTGAGCACGCCGAGAGCAAGTCTGTTGGATATGTTGCAGAATGGACCAGCCACCAGCTTGGCGTTTTTGCGGTCTTCGAAATATCCGGCCTGCCAGGGAGCGTTCAGCACGAATTCCCGTGCGCCTTTCTTGACA
>Ga0209692_10004639_pt1 | contig 12285 bp, 10 predicted proteins | sample tdDd472_FD_187129 | JGI IMG/M metagenome (GOLD analysis project Ga0209692, IMG submission 187129) | Marine sediment microbial communities from the Atlantic coast under amendment with organic carbon and nitrate - tdDd47.2 (SPAdes)... | ecosystem: Environmental > Aquatic > Marine > Coastal >...
CTTCAAAATTTGCGTGATGCAATAGAAAAAATTAAGTAGCGGCTAACACGTGGCTAACAAGTATAATTAGCTATAAAATCAAAAAGCCCTCAAACGTTACTGTTTAAAGGCTTTTCTATGGTCTGGATGAGAGGATTTGAACCTCCGGCCCCATGAACCCCATTCATGTACGCTACCAAACTGCGCCACATCCAGTTAAGTTATCGTCTTGGCTTTCAAAGGTTTTATTCAAAACCTTCTTTCGCCCTGTTGTATAAACACATTAAAATCAGTAATATATTATATCCTAATAGCATTATCAAAATCAAGAGTATTTTCATAATTCTTTGATTATAGTGCTATTTTACCATCTTTCTGCCTTTTTATGTTTTTCAATTGTAATAAAATGAAAAAAGGTACTGTTATATACCTTTGCAATTCTATTAATGTGCTTATGTTAAAAGTCTTTTTTTTGATATATTTTTTGAGATATAATCTTTGAAATGTACAGAATAAGAATACCTACTACAATACTTATAGTTATAATAAAAGCAGGAGATATTTGATCAATATCCATCAAACTTTCTTTAACAAAGGTGCTAAGCAACTCCCCTCCTAAAAAAATTAATACAATAGGGATAAGATTGACAAATCTAGCTTTCAGATACCCAAACTTAAACATAGCACAATAGAAGATACCTGCTATTAAGCTTGCTAGTGGGAATACCGAAATCACAATTAATATTCCTTGCAATATCTCAAATTCAAGTCCAGTTAGTAAATGTACAACATAGGCTATACAAATTGACATTATTCCAGCAACCCAATATAGCAAAATAAAATATAAGTATCTAGCATTTACTATTCTTTTCCTTGAGCCAGGAAGTGCAGAATACATAACATCTAGATTGAATTTTTCTCCAATACTAAAAGGATATGTCGATATCATCCATGAATATCCTGCTATCATTATTATCATAAAATACAGATTTTTCATTACTAAACCTATTATAAGAGCAATAACAGGTAAAAACATCATTGATTTGAAGTATGGTTTGACTGTATAGAAATCGAGCTTAACAAAATTATTACTTTTCACTTTTTCTGCTCTCCTTTTCAATTCTAATTATTATTTCATCCAATGTTACGTTTTCAGTAACAATATTTTTAAGATGTTTTACCTCATCTCTTTTAGCTATAGCGTCAAATCCAACACTATGCTCTCTTAAGCCTATTAATAGTTTCTTCAGACTATCGTTTAAAACGTTCTGTCCACCCTTTACAAGTGCATACTGTTCCAATAATTCATCTTTTGGCCCTGTATAATAAATCTTTCCATTTTGTATTACTGTAACATAGTCTGCAATTTTCTCTAAATCGGATGTTATATGAGTTGAAAACAAAACGGATCTGTTTTCATCCAACACATACTCTCTAAGCATATCCATAAGTTCGTCCCTAGCAACTGGATCAAGCCCGCTGGTTGGTTCATCTAAAATTAAAAGCTTTGCATCATGTGAAAGCGCTACTGCAATCATCAGCTTCATGTTCATACCTTTGGATAATTCTTTTACCTTTTTGTTTTTATCTAGGCCAAAATCCTTAAGTAACTTGGAATACTTAAGTGAGCTCCAGTTTATATAGAATGGTGACATTGCCTTTTCAACATCTCTTAATGTCCATTCATCAACAAAATAGCTTTTATCCATTACTATGCCTAAATCTTCTTTAATAACATCAGCATGTCTTTGATGGTCTTTATTAAAAATCTTTATTTCTCCTGAATCTAGCTTTAACATATCTAGAATCAGTTTTATAGTTGTGGTTTTACCAGCTCCATTCTGCCCTACAAACCCCATTATAAATCCTGTATCTAAGCTAAAACTAATATCCTTTAAGCTAAAAGTTTTAAAACTCTTGTTAACATTTTTTAGTTCGATGGCATTACTCATTACAACCCTCCTCGTACAATATATTTATCATTTTTATCATCTCATCTTTATGTAGTTTAATTGCATTTCCACAGTCTATAGCCTTTTGTAAATATTCTTCAATTTCTCTTTGCTTTTGTTCCCTAATAAGTTCTGTATTTTGAGGAAGAACATAGCATCCTTTACCCTGTACACTCACTATAAAGCCTTCCTGCTCTAAGTCATTGTAGGCTCTTGTTGTTGTTATAACAGATATACGTAAATCCTTAGCTAAGTTCCGAATAGATGGAAGCATATCTCCTTCTTTAACATCATTACTAAATATCGAATCTTTTATTTGCTTTGTAATCTGCTGATATATTGGAATACCAACTGTATTTGAAATAACTATATTCACTGTTGCCTCCGGTATTACTGTCTATATACTGTATGTACAGTATATACATTACTACATGTAATGTCAACTGCTAATTTAAGATAAGCAAAACAATTCATATTTATATATTAAATACAAAAAAGCGACTAAAAGTCGCTTTCTTACTATAATAATATTTTTATATCTAATCTTATTCTTCGCTTTCATGCATGATATGAGTATATTGATAGTCCATCATATAAATGTCTTCACCATTTTTTGATATCCACACTTGTGAGCCTAATCTTAAAGTTATAATAATATCATTATCATAAAACATTTCCATTTTAAACTCATCCTCAGGGTCTACCTGACTAATCACCATACCTTTTCCATCATAGCTATATGTTCTTTGGTAATTGCCGTAAGGCTTTCCATAAGATGCTTGAGTATGAAGTATTGGCATATTTACCAAACTACCATCTTCTAACGCTAACACTAAATAATCAATTGCATTTACATTATTATCATCATGTCCAAAAACAATATCTTGCAGGTACGAACTTTGTCTAGACTTATCAATTTGCTTTTCTAGCTCCCAATATCCTTTTTTTGAGCTTTTCTGCATTTTTATCTGGCTACCTTTAGAGAAAGTATATACACTTCCATCATATAATGTAACCATCATTGAAAAGTTATCCCCTTCTCTCACAAAAAAAGGATTACTTCCCTCCATATTTTTATCGTAATATATAATTATTTCTCCACTTGAAGCAATTGATTGTACTTCCAAAGCAGATAAATACAAATTAATCTCTTTCCCACTTGAATCTTCTAGTACAATATGACTGGCTATTATATATCCATCTTGCTGAAACATTGGCACAAACTCAAAGTCTACAACGTTACCTATAGCTTTATGAATATCTCCACCTAGTAATACTCTTTCATCAAGAGACCACATACCACTATCATCTTTATACATATACACATAACTGCCAACTATCATTCGCATTATTCCGCCTGTTCTAAAAGCGATAGTTACCTGTTCTTTTCCGTCAACGACTTCATAGTCTAAACCAATTAAGTGCATATCTTTTACTGATAGTTCATGGATATTATTTTCCATATCCAGTATGGAAAAGCCGATTATTTTATCATTTTCATAAACAATCTCAGCAAATATTCCTGATATTCTGCTTCCATTTTCCCCTAACTTTACATTTGTATAAGGGTACAATGCTACACTATCAGATATTACATAATCTTCTATGTTTTGAACTGCTTCTGTAGGGTTAGCTACTGGAGTAGATTGCTCATTTTTCTTATCCATTATCATATCTATGATTAGATATACAAAAATAAGTATTATAATAACTCCTGCTATAACTATTGTTTTTAAATGCTTTTCCACTTTTATTTTCCTTACACTTTTTATCTATATACTACTCAAATACTATAACCGAACAACTTCCTATTGCTGCCCAATCATAAACAAACTGAGCATGTGATGTAAAGTTCCTTACACACATATGCGATTCAGGAACTGTACCTATTGATAATATTGATTCAGTAAATGTATAAACTGGCTTTATATTGCCTTTGCTATCATACTCATATTTCATAGGAACACCATGCAAGTACCCTCCTCCTGAGAATCTTATTGCATATGGTGCAAATCCTTCTATCTTTCTACTGCCTTCCTCTTGATATTCAAATTTGTCTTTTTTTTCTATTGCCATAAAGAATCCTAAAGGTGTGGGGACTGCAGTCTCTGTATTTTTGCCTGTTGTAGCAAAACTCATTGATATGACTTTCCATCCATTATCATATTCAAACACAGCAATATTTTGATTCTTTCTATCAACAACAATAGTCTGACCAAAACCACCTTGCATTTGCTTATTCATGTCTATATATACACTGTCAATCCATAATGATATTCCAAAGCTTGGAACATACACCTTTGATATAAAAGGTTCTGCATTCATGTTGTATTCATCTAACGCGCTCTTTATGCTTTCAGGAGTATGGTTACTACCAGTTGCAGGAACATATTCACCCATACTATTAAAAACTAAGTTGTTACTCTCTATATCTGTTATATCAACTATTTCTTCTACTATACATATAGTACCATCTGGAATATATCTAAATTCACCTTGTAAAGACTTATCTAAATAACCTGCTGCAGCTTGTCCCCTACGATTACCGTATATATCATAATACTCCCCACTTGGTAGCTCTGGAGCTATACCATTTAGGGATTTATAGTTTTCTATATGTACTACAGGACCTAAAGATCCTATACCTGTTAAGGTTTGTACTTGTTGATTCATATCAGACAGACGCAATTCTCTTTTAGCAACCTTATCAGTGGGAATAAAACCTATAAAGTCCTCCCCTTCTATTTTAGTTACAATAATATACCAGTGCTCCCCAATATCATTTTCAATCAGCTCTAAAACTTTGCATCTTTCTCCATAATAAAGCCTATCAATCCCTACTGCATCCTTAGATGGACCTTGGTATACCCTTTGTCTGTTTCCATCAATATTAACAATATAATGAGGAAATGCAGGGTAATCTGCAAATTTTTCATATCTCAACTCTATAGGAACATCAGAAGGCCATTCATCATCATAGTGCTGAATTACTTTATACCCATAATCCCCTACTTGTCCTTCTGTTGTTTCATTAGCATCACTATCTTCTGCATATACTGTTAATCCATTAAGTACATTTGTTTTAGACATAGGTGATACTGCCAATATTATTAGTGCTGATATTATAATAAAAATGTTAAGTATTTTGCTTTTCACATTAATTCTCCGAACTAAAACTAAACTTTACTTTAGATATTGATAATACATTAATTTATATATAAATGCAACAATCTCAAGTAAAAACACCCGCTATATTATTATGAAATATTGTATTAAAACACCATTTTCTATATTATTTATTGCTAAAATCTTACAAAAATAAATTCATGAATCATAGTTGTATTTAACATAATGTTTGTTAAAAGCATTGACTAACGTTTATGAATGTACTATATTTATATGTATAGTACATTTTTTGTGAACTGTATACTAGTAATTATAGAAAAGGTAAGCTTGTATGAATAAAAAGCAAGATAAGATTATTAATGCATGTATAAATCTGTTTTTACAGTATGGTATAAGGAAAACAACAATGGATGATATCGCTAAAAGTGCAAATGTATCAAAAGTTACAATATATAAATACTTCGGTGATAAAGATTCATTGTATTTAGCTGTAGGTATATCTATATTTAACTACTATATATCTTTACTTAAACTACAATCGGAGCAATCTCTACCTATTGATAGTAAACTTGAAAAGGTACTGGATACATTAACTGAATTAATTGCTAGCAATAAACTAATGTTATGCAAGGAATTATCTACATTAACTGACAGCCTTTATAGTGAGTATGAAAATTTCTATACTGAATATAAAAACATAATTATTAAACTACTAGATGAAGGTAAAAGTTTTGGCAAAATAAAAAATAAGATTAATAATGAAATTGGATTTCACTATATTGACATGGGACTTTCATATTTTGAAAACAATTTGAACTATAGGCATAAAATGCTTAATGACTCTGTGTTTCAACAAGAATATATTAATTTTGTTTTATCCAATATATTTGTTAAGGAAGGTAAACTTTAATATTAAAACAATATCATATTATGTGAATCTAGCAAAAGATGGTACTAAAATATCTATTGATAAGATAATGGGAGACTTAAACAAAGAAATGACTTTAGCAGAATCAAAATTCATTGATTTTGCTCTCAGCCATGTAGAAACCAAAGAAGGTGTTGATGCGATGACTTACTATCTTTTCAACGGAACAAAAATACAAAGAAATTATTGTGCTCTTTATTTTGGAAGAAAAGGTGAATATCTACTAATAAGAGAAGCTTTTGATAAAGGGTTACTGGATGCAAAGCAAGCATTTTCTAGATAAAAAACTGCTTATTTCTAAGCAGTTTTATTTTTGATAATTCTAATATTTATGCATCATCTTCAGCAAGCTCTAAGTTTTCTTCCTCATACATTGGATCAATTACCCAAATGTCATCTTCATTTTTATATACCCACACTTTAGCACCTACGTTTAAATCAATAATTGCATCTTCTTCATAATACAGTTCCATTCCCCAGTCATCATCTGGCAAGATATCCGTAAAACTTTTATCATGCCCATCATAAGTGTATATCTTTTTATAATTACCATGAGGAATAGCATATAACGCCCCAGTTTGCATCATTGTTAGTTGAGCATTTTCGTCATTATCTAAAACAAGATTAATATAATCTATACTTACTATATCATCACCTGTATAACCGAATTCAAAACCATCTACAGTAGCTTCATATACTGTAGTATCAACTTCATTGCCTATTTCCCAATAACCCTTTTTCTCGCTTTGCACTAAGGTTATATCCATACCTTTTTGAAGAACATATAATTCATCCTCTATTCTTACCTCCAGAGAAAAATCTTTGCTTTCTTTTATATCAAAAATAGGTATGCTTAAAATATTGCCGATATAATATACTGTCATTTCTCCTGATGACTTGATGGATTTAATATCTAGATTATGAGGATACAATTCCATTACATCCCCCTTTTTGTTTCTAATATTGATATGGCTTATGTATATATCCCCTTCTTGCTCTGCTGTAGGTAGAAATTCAAAGCTATCAATAGTACCTGTAAAGTTCTTTTCTTTAGATTTCACATGCTCTCTAACATCTAATGACCATGTTTCTCTTTCAGTTTTATAGAGATTTACATCTTCACCAATGCAAAGACTTACTTTAGTGCCTGTTCTAAATGCAAGATTAACTGCTTGTGCATTTTCTTCATTATCTTTCTTTACTAAATCAATGCTTATTAAATCAAGACTTTTATAGTCTATTGCATATTCTTTGTCATCTATAGATTCAATAATTAATTTCTTTATTTCACCATCATTGTATACGATTTCTTTTAAAGTACCTTTTACAGTAGTTTCATCTATATGTACATAATTATCATCATTAACTAATATTCTAACACTTTTAGAAATCTTATAGTCTTTAGGAATTTCTATTATTTCTCCTGTTTCTTGATTCTTTTCTTTATCTACAGGTATGCTTTTTGGTAAAACAGCATCTGCAATTATACCTGTAGCAGATATGCATAAAAACAATATTCCTATAATGATTTTATTAAAATGTCTTTTCAAAATATATCCCTCTTATCAATATAAGTTTCTACTCAATTACAATTACTGCACAGTTACCAATATCCACCCAATCATACATAAACTCAGCATGTGATGTATAGTTTCTTACACACATATGAGATTTAGGTATCGTACCTATTGATGACAAATACTCAGCATAACGAGATGGTGAATGCTTTTTACCAGTTTCATCAAACGTATAACTCATAGGTACTCCATGCAAGTAACCACCCCCTGAAAACCTGATAGCATATGGAGCAAAGCCTACAATTGTAGATGTACCATCCTGTACATAGTCAAATTTTGGCTTTCTAGTAATAGCCATGTAGTAGCCTAGGGGCGTTGGTAATGAATATTCTCCTACTTTACCTGTTGATGAATAACTCATAGATACTACTTTCCATTCATCATCGTGCTCAAAAACTACTATATTCTGATTTTCTCTATCCACTATAATAGCCTGATCTAATACATCTGGTGATTTCTTATCTTCATTTAGATATTTTTCTTCAACCCACAACGATACACCAAAGCTTGGTACAAATAACTTAACTGCTGTTACTTCAGAAATTTCATTGTATTTATCTAGAGGACTAATTTCATCTTCATCATCTTCGGTAACTGGTTCCTTAGTTTCAGTGCTTTCTTCTACATCAAAGTATTCAGATAATTCGTCCCTATCAGTAAAATGACCCTTACTATCAATTACAATAATATCATCTACTGTTTCAGTTGTTTCAACAACCTGCTCCACAACGCCTAACATTCCATCTTGGATATATCTAAATTCACCATCCATTGTTGAATCATAATATCCAGCAATAGACTGACCTCTTCTGTACCCATAATCATCATAATAGGAACGATTTGGCATTCTTGGTGGATATCCATTTTTATATTTATAGTTCTCTACATATACAATATGACCTAACTGGTCAAAGCCAGCAACATTTTCTAGATACTTATTCATTTCATCTATTTGAAATTCTCTTTTTGATACTTTTTCTTCCTTTACATATCCAATTATAGCTTCATCGTCATCTTCAAAAACTACGGCATACCATTTCTCATCTTTGTCATCTTCTATTAGTGCAATAGTTTGATATTTTGTACCATAGTAAATCTTTTTCAGCACTTTTGTATCAGTATCTGGTTCTTCGTATATCTTCCTTTTATAAGAGGAAAGATTAACTACATAGTGTGGGAAAGCATCATATTTATCGTATTTAATATCATAAGAAAGCGTACTTGACCAAGTTGTCTCGTACTTCTCTATAATCTTATATTCATCTGTAAGTTCAGGTATTTTAGGTAGGCTAAGCATAACCCCTTCATCATCCGAGAGTTTTTCTTTTTTACTTTCATCTGACTCAGTAATTTCATCGTCTTCAACAGCATAAACAGATAGGGAACCTAACGCTCCATTGTATGGTAAGTTTACAGTTAATAATATTGTAAACATTATCATAATGATATTAATAAATTTTCTTTTCAATTCTTCTCTCCACAAAAGTTTTCAGTTACCTTGCAATTTGATAATACATTAGATTTGTTACAAATGCAACAGAATATCACATAAATATTAATTCCATTTAATACAATCGTAATATTAAAATATTATAATATATTATCAATTTCACCGTAATTATAATATATGGCATAAATTATCAAATAATTTGTAAATATATTGTCTATTTATATATTATTTCCTTGTGTTTTAGTATCTATATAAATATAATATACATGATGTTTTTTAGCATAAAAAAAGATAGAGAGAGAATTTGATGAAAAAGAAACTTATTGTTACGATTTTAATAATCGTCTTTTGCATAACCGCATGTCAAAAGGTAGATTATGACCTACTAAAACTGGAATTTGATAGTTTATTAAATGAAGGTAATTACACAGATGCTAACACTTTATATATAGCTGCAGAGGATGAAAGAATTGATTACTATAATAATTCACTAGACACCTACTCTGAAACCTTAATAGATAATGCATTAAACAAAATGTCCATAGATGAAGTTAAAGTAACCCTAGGGGACTTTTTAGTTTTTGATTATACAAATAAGGCAGTACAAAAGACTTTAGATGATATTATTGCACTAGAGATATCAATAGAACAATCAACGGTAAATTACAATGAAGGCATGGAGCTTTTTACATCAAGAGAGTTTGATGCTGCATATGAAAAACTTACTTTAGTAGAAGACTTTGGTGAAGATTATCAGAGTGCTCAAGCTGCAATTTCAATATTAGATAACAGATCCAGTACTTGGGAAGATACTATTGCAAACAATCTAAAGGGGAGAAACCCAAGTGTTAATTCGCTTGCATATAAAGATGGATATGTATACTTCCCTGTTGATATAAATGATGTTCATTCAATTGTAAAGCATAATTATGTATCAGGTGAGACTAGGATTTTACCTATTATAGAGTTCGTAGGTACATACCACATAAATGGAATTAATGTTATAGGCGATTATATTTACTTTATAGCAGGTGAAGAACTAGGCCGAGGAACAATGCTTGAAACCCCTTACAATATATATGAGATGAAAACAGATGGCACAGGCTTAACTATGGTTAAATCAGGTGACTATTTTGATCTGCTGAGCCATAAAGATACTTTTTATGCTCTTTCCTATTCAAAAGGTATTGTTAAAATGGATAAAAATCTTAGAGCAGAAGAAGTTATATCTGACAAGTGGATAATTGAGATGCAAGTAACTGATAATGGTGTGTACTACATTGAAAAACTAGAAAATGAATGTGACTCTGATCATATATTGTACTGTTATAAAGATGGTGTAAGTACAGAAATAATGAACAAAGAAATGCTACATGTTTATTTCTTTGATACTTACAGTGTGTATTACCATGATATGAACGAAAACAACTATGAAGAGATATATACCGCTGATTTAAATGTAGAAAATGCTGAGCGCCTTGCAATACTTAAGGACAGCTCAAATGGCGACATGAATGGTTTTATTGGTGCTTTAGGTGATAAAGTAATGCTAAATACAGCTGGATGGGTAAGATCTCCTTTAGGAGCTATGCGCCAAAATATATATACAGACATAGAAATATCAAGAAAAAGATTAAATGCATATCAAGATCCTAAAAAAGCTCCTGATTATGAAGTGACAAATATTCTATATGAAGAAGAAGTTCAACTAGTAAAAGCTTCAGATGGAACATACTCCTTCACAGCTACCCCTAATAAGAATACCCTAGATCATATAATAAATATCCCAGAGCATGATGCCAGCATGTTAGAGACAAATATGAACATAGTAGGCGAATATAGACCAGGAGATGAAGAATTTTATTCAGATGAAGAAGTAGTCGTAGAGTTAGATAATCTTTGGTACTATAGTTCACCTACTCTAAATGTTACTATAGAGAAAGTATATGATGAAAATATAGAAACTCTAATCTTCGTTACTAATATACGTACAAATAATCCATCAGAGTTTAAGTTGGGTTATAGTACTGAAGAGCCACCAGGAAAATATACTCTAGGAGTTAAAACAGATAACATAGCTCAAATAAATAAAGCTGTCTTTGCTACAAATGGAGACTTTGCAATGTTTAGCCAAAACAATTGGGTTGGTAAAGTTATAAGAAATGGAAGAATATTTGATGGGCTTAAAAAAGGTGCAAAAGAATATAAAATTGAAGATGTTTATGATACAAAGAGCAACTGCAAAGACTTCTTAGCGTACTATCCTGATGGAACAATGGAAGCATATACAATTTACGATGAAATAACATATGGTGAATTAATAGATGCAGGTGTTGAGTATACATTGTCATTTGGTCCTATACTAGTTCGTGACAGTGAAAAAACAAGTGCATGTATAGATCCTAGCTACTATATAAGCGGTGCAAATCCTCGATGTGCATGGGGTATGGTTGAACCAGGGCACTATGTAAACGTTGTGGCAGAGGGTAGACAGCCAAGTGTAAGCCGAGGAATGTCATTCTATACGATGTCTGATTATTTCCAAAAGAAAGGCTGTAGTGTAGCTTACAATTTAGATGGCGGGCAAACAGCTGCTATTTCCTTCCTTGGCAGGTTCTTAAACACACACCAAAACGACGTCATGTACAAAAATCATAGACCTGTACAGGAAATCATTTACTTTGGTACATCTGATTTAGTACCTGGAGATTTACAAAACTATTATGAAGAATAGCATTATTAAATACATTAACAACATAGCAAAAACTATCATACTATCTATGATAGTTTTTGTAGCATTTTCACCTACTGTCTTTGCAGGTGATTTAAGCCAAGACCTGACTGATTCCATAAGATATAAAACTAACAATGGAGTCTGGGCTGGATCAACGATAGATGACAACTATCAATCATATTGGTACACAAAAGAGGCTGCATATAAATACCTGCAGATTGATTCTGACAAATTGATTAAACATCTTTACATATGCTATGCTTTCAAGCCTAACGAGCTTGTGATACAAACATCAGAAGATTCTAAGGAATGGATGGATGTTGAAACAGAAGTAAGTGATGAATTTTACCATGTAACCTACACATTTGATACCCCAACAAAGCACATAAGAATTAAGGGGACAGAAAAAAGCGAAGGTAAATTTGGTATTGTTGAATTTAAAGTATTTACAGAAGGAACATTACCAGATTACATACAAAGTTGGAAACCAACACATGAGAAAACAGATATTTTAATATTCTCTGCCCATCCTGATGATG
>Ga0209692_10004640_pt1 | contig 12284 bp, 8 predicted proteins | sample tdDd472_FD_187129 | JGI IMG/M metagenome (GOLD analysis project Ga0209692, IMG submission 187129) | Marine sediment microbial communities from the Atlantic coast under amendment with organic carbon and nitrate - tdDd47.2 (SPAdes)... | ecosystem: Environmental > Aquatic > Marine > Coastal >...
GAAGGCACCGACGAGGGCTCGGGCGAAGGCACCGACGAGGGCTCGGGCGACGCGACGCCGAACGGGTCCGGCGACGCTGCGCGTCCGCCGGTCGTCGAACGCCCCCTGCGCGACGCCATCGTGACGAACGAACCCCCGCCCGAGCCGGTCGACGAGGCCCTCGAGACCCTGCTGCGCGAGGTGCAGCGGGGGCGGACGCAGATCTTCGCGACCGAGGTGGGCGCGTTCACTGTCGAGCTGTGGCAGAGTCGAGATGCCGCGATCCATGTCGCCGATCTCGCTGACCTTCTGCCCACCGCGCGGGTGCGCCTGGAGCCGCGTGGCAGCGAGCCGATCGATTGCCCGTGGACGGGGAATGGCTTCGTCTGCCCCGACCATCCGTGGGTCCGTGTCGAGCAGGTCGCCGACAACTTCGCCGGCCAGCCGTTGCGCTGCGTCTGGTCGCATCCCGCGCCGAACGCCGACCTCGTGATCGAGTTCCCGCGGGTGCACGGCGCGTCCCACATCGAGGGTTGGTACGCCCACACCGACTACGCCGCCGAGGTCTACACAGGCTCACGCACCGTGCTCGACCTCGAGGTCGACCGGGGCAGCCGGCGGTTCACCGCGCCGCGGGACCGCGGGCGCCGCTCGCTGCAGTGGCGCCTGCCGCGCCGTCACGACGGGCCGCTCACGTTGCGCGTGCACGCCGAACGTCCGGACGTCGCGCATTTCTGCTGGGACCTGCGCCTCGTGCAGCGCGTGGGGGTGCGGTGATGGCGCGCCGAACCACGGACACCCGCCCTCGCTGGCGCACGACCCCGTCGTGGATCGTGCTCACGCTGTCCATCGTCCTCTGCTGGATATGGGTCGCGCCGTGGTCGGCGAGCCTCAACAATCCGAACGAGAACGTGCGCATCTACGCGACGCGCGCGTGGGTCGAGCACGGCACATGGGCCATCGACGAGGTCGTCGAGGACTGGGGCTACGTGAACGACAAGGCCACCCGCAACGGCCTGCTCTACGCTGGCAAGGCCCCGGGCACGTCGATGATGGCCGTCCCCGGGCTCGCGCTGAACCACGCGTGGCACCAGTGGCGCGGCACGACCGCGTCCCGGCAGGAGATCGTGCTCGTGTGCCGGTGGAGCGCGAGCATCCTGCCCACCCTCGTGTTTCTCTTTGCGTTCGGGCGGTTCACTCGCACCGTGACCGCTGCGCCCGGGCCACGCATGACGGCGATCGTGGCCCTCGCCCTGGGCAGCACGATCCTGCCGTATGGGCTGATCTGTGCGAGCCACAGCGTGGTCGCGGCGTTCGTGTTCGGCGGGTTCATGCTCGCGTGGCGGCACGTCGACGAACCCGACGCGTGGTGGATCCCCATCGGGTCCGGCTTCTTGTGGATGGCGTCCATCGCCTGCGAGTACCCCGCCCTGCTCGGGGTCCTCGTCGTCGCGTCGTGGAGCACCCTGCGCAGCCCGGCGCGCCTGCGCTGGATCGCCGGGAACCTGCTCGGCGCGCTCGTGCCGCTCGCGCTGCTCATGGCGTACCACGACGCCTGCTTCGGCTCGCCCTTCGCCGCGCCGTACTCGTTTCTCGAGAATCCCGAGTTCATCGAGCACCACAACGACGGTTTCTTCGGCATGGAGCGCATCCAGCCGCGGGCGCTCTACGGGTCGTTCCTGCACCCCGGCAACGGGCTCTTCTGGTTCGTGCCGTGGTCGATCGTCGCCATCGGCGGCCTCTTCGCGGCCATCCGCGACCGCAGCCTGCGTGAGCCGGCGCTGATCACGTTCGGCGTGCTGCTCGTGTACACCGTGTTCGTCTCGATGGTGCACAACTGGCGCGGCGGCTGGACGGCGGGGCCCCGGTACATCGTGCCGGTGGTGCCCTTTCTCGCGTGGTACCTGCTGCACCTGCTGCGCGCGTCCCGCGGGCGCGGGCTCGAGCCGTTCGTGGTCGTGACCACCCTGATCGGGCTCGCCCTCGGCGTGTTCGCGTGCGGCATCTCGGCGGTGACCTTCCCGCACTTCCCCGAAGAGTCGATCAACCCGATCCACGAGATCTCGGTCTTCTTTCTGCACGAGGGCTACGCGCCCTGGACGATCCTGCACGCGACCGGGCTCAGCGGCCCGGTGACGCTGCTGCCGGTGGCGCTCGGGTTCGTGGTCGCGTGGTTCACCGTGATCGTCGCGTACCGTTCGTGGACGCCGGGCGAGCGGGTGTCCGTCGCGGTCCTGTGCACCAGCGTCGCCATCACGCTCGGCGTGCTGTCGCGGGACGTTGCGCACACGGACGAGCCGCTCGCCGGCCTCGTGCGAACCACGGTGATGAACGTGTGGGAGCCGCGGAAGACGCCGGTGACGCGGGCGCTGCACGCCGCGCGGCTGCCCCGTGGCGTCATCGACACGACGGACCGCGAGCGCCTGCTGCGCGCCGCACGGGACGCCGCAGGCGAAGGGTTCGACCAGACGGCAGCCAGCCTGTATCGCGCGGCGCTCGACGCACCGACGCAGCGAGATGCGGCCGCCTCGGCGACGGCACCGCCAGCGCTCGAGATGCCCTCGCAGGTGCCGGACCGCCCGGACCCGGTGGAGCCCGACGTCGACGACGAAGACGCGGGTGCGGCCGGCGACGGCGGCGAAGAAGTCCCCGAGCCCTGACCGCCCCGGCGCGTGCCTGCGCCGAGCCCGGCGGTGTGGGGCACGGCACCGGCTTCACGGCGGCGCCGGCGTCCGTGCGTGCGCGCACCGTCCGACCATCGCGCGCCCGTCGCCACGCGCCCTGCCGACCTGGCGACGGAGCTGCTGCGACGGCCAGAGGCTGTGCAGGGGCGCGGGCGTGCATCCGCATCTCTCACGCGGCGGTGCGGCGACATTGGCTGGCCGCCAGCGCAGGGGTCGGCGCGTCCGCCGCGACCGGTGCACAGGCCGCGGGTCGCGGGTCGCGGATCACCGACGGCGCCAAAAACGGAAGAACCCGCCGGGCACCAGCACCGGCGGGTTCGTTCACGCGCGCTCGACGGGTCAGGCGCCGGCCGTCGCCTCGGCGGACGCATCGATCAGGCGCTCGGCCACGACCTCGGCGAGGTCCTTCGCTTCCATGCCCGACTCGCGCTGCTTCACGCCGTCCGAGAGCATGGTCATGCAGAACGGGCAGTTCACAACGAGCTCGTCGGCGCCGGTCTCGATGGCCATGTCGGTGCGGTGGATGTTCACGCGCTTGCCCTGGTGCTCTTCCATCCACATCCGACCGCCGCCCGCGCCGCAGCACAGCGCCTTGCGCTGGTTCCACGCCATCTCGCGGATCTCGATGCCCGGCACCTGCGCGAGGGTCTCGCGCGGCGGCGAGTAGTCACCGTTCCACCGCCCGATGTAGCAGCTGTCGTGGTACGCGACCGACTTCGAGCCGGTCATCGACAGGCGCAGGCGGTTCTCCTTCAGCAGCTGGTTCAGCAACCGCGTGTGGTGCACGACCTCGTAGTTGCCACCAAGCTGCGGGTACTCCTTGCCGATCGTGTGGAAGCAGTGCGGGCAGGTCGTGATGACCTTCGTCACGTTGTACTTGTTCAGCACCTCGACGTTGCCCTGCGCGAGCGTCCAGTAGACGTACTCGTTGCCGATGCGGCGCGCGGCGTCGCCCGTGCACTTCTCTTCGGGCCCGAGGATGGCGTAGTCGACGCCCGCCGCCTTGAGGATGCGGGCCATCGCCATCGTGACCTTCTTCGCGCGGTCGTCGAACGAGCCCGCGCAGCCGACCCAGAACAGGTACTCGGGGGTGTGGTCGAGCTCGGACATCAGCGGGATGTCGAGGCCCTCGGCCCAGTCGCCACGGCGGGAGTTCGAGACGCCCCACGGGTTGGCGTTGTTCTCCATGTTGCGGAAGGTCCGCGCCACCTCGGCGTCGACGTCGCCCTCGGTGAGGACGAGGTACCGACGCATGTCGACGATCGTGTCGACGTGCTCGATGAACACCGGGCAGTTCGCTACGCAGGCGCCACAGGTCGTGCACGCCATCAGCTCTTCGCGGCTGATGATGCCGCCGGCGAGCGTGGCGAAGTCGTCCTCGCCGCCGTCGCGGTACACCTGCGCGCCCTTCGTCTTCACGTGGGACTTGAGCTTCTGGATGATCATCATCGGGTTCAACTCCTTGCCGGTGTTGAACGCCGGGCAGTAGTGCTCGCAGCGGGCACACTCGGTGCACGCGTAGGTATCGAGCAGCTGCTTCCAGCTCAGGTCCTCCATGCGGCCCGCACCGAAGGACTCCGCGGTCTCGTCCTCGAGGTCGACCGGGTACAGCGACCCCTTCGGCTCGAGCTTGCGGAAGAACACGTTCGTCGTCGCACCGATGAGGTGCAGGTGCTTGCCGCCGGTCGAGATCCAGTACGCGAAGAACACGATGACCGAGAGGTGCATCAGGTACATCACGACGTAGATGCCGTGGAACAGGTGGTTGCCCGGGTCACTCAGCGGTCCACCGAAGAGCCACGCGAAGCCGCTCGAGAACGGCGACCAGACGGGATCCCAGCCGATCTCCGAGGGGCCGTGGGCCGCGGCGAGCTCGGCGCCGTGGGCGATGAAGCGCGTCATGATCAGCGCCATCTCGAGGCCGAGGATGATCGCGCCGTCGAGGGTCTGGGTCGTGTGCTCGGGCCGGACGACGAAGCGGCGAATGATCGCCGCGACGATGACGATCAGCAGCAGGAAGGTCATCGTGTCCTGCACGAAGATGATCCCGTTGTAGACCGACTGGCCGAAGACCTGGCTCCACCGGAACGACGGCACGAACGCCTTCACCACGAACTCGATCGTCTCGGCCTGCAGGACGACGAACGACCAGAAGATGAAGAAGTGCAGCCAGCCGCCGAACTCGCGGATCGTCCGCGCCTGACCCAGCACGTACGTGACGAAACCGCCAACGCGCGGGCGCAGGTTGTCCAGCGACGCACGGCCATCTTCGCGCCCGGCGGCCACGTAGCGCAGCAGCCAGAACAGGAAGTACCCGGCAACGCCGAAGCCGGCGGTGAACAGGAACGCGACGAACGCGGGCACAAAGATGTGCATCCTTCGACCTCCAGAGGGCCCGCGACGGACGACGCCGCGGCGCGGCACGGTATAACGCGGGGTGCCTCGACGGGCAACGTCGGTGGGCCGAACGCGTCGCGAGACGCGGGATTTGTCCCCCGGGCACCGCCTGTGCGATAACCGAGACAACTTTCTGCACGACAATCGCCCGGCGCTTCAGCGACACGGGCGGCGAGCAACCCCACGAACGTGGTGAGGAGCTGCATGAGCGGACGCGCGGTCGGCATCGACCTGGGGACCAGTAATTCGGTGGTTTCTGCGGTCCTCGACGGGGAGGCGGTCGTCATCCCCGACGACGAGGGCAACCCGATCCAGCCGTCGGTGGTCTCGTTCACGGCGTCCGGCGAGCCGGTCGTCGGGCGACGAGCGAAGGACCGGATGATCGTCGACCCCGTGAACACCGTGTACTCGGTGAAGCGGCTCGTCGGGCGGTCCTGGTTCGCCCCCGAGATCAAGGTGGCCGCCAAGAAGTACGGCTACAGCATCGAGAAGGGGGACGACGACGCGCCGCGCATCGTCGTGCGCGGCAAGCGCTACACCGCCGAAGACGTGCAGGCGACGATCCTGCGGCACATGAAGCGCATCGCCGAGAACTACCTCGGCGAGCCCGTCACCCGCGCGGTCATCACCGTCCCTGCGAACTTCAACGAGGCCCAGCGCCGGTCGACGCGCAACGCCGCGCGGCTCGCCGGGCTCGAGGTGATGCGGCTGCTCAACGAGCCGACGGCCGCCGCCCTCGCCTACGGCTACCAGGACCGCAACCGCGAACGGATCGCGATCTACGACCTCGGCGGCGGCACGTTCGACATCACGCTGCTGGAGCTGCGCGAGAACGTGTTCGAGGTGCTCTCGACCGCCGGCGACACCTTCCTTGGTGGCGACGACTTCGACCACATGATCGCCGGCATCGTGTCGCGGGCGTTCCTGCACCGGTTCGACCACGACCTTCGGACGGACCCGGCGGCCATGCAGCGCCTCAAGAGCATGGCCGAGTCGATGAAGATCGAGCTCACCCAGCGGGACGCGGCCAGCGGGTCGGTCTCGCAGGTCGTGCCCGGCGCTGCGAAGCCGGTCGACTTCGACATCACGCTGACGCGCGAGCAGTTCAACCAGGCCTGCAAGCGCATCGTGCAGCAGACCTTCCTCGTCTGTGACGAGGCCCTGCAGCTCGCGGGCGTGCAGTCGTCCGAGATCGACCGGCTCGTGCTGGTCGGTGGTTCGACGCGGGTGCCGCTCGTTCGCGAGATGGTCGAGCACTACTTCTTTCGCAAGCCGCTCACCGACATCAACCCGGACGAGGTCGTCGCCGTCGGCGCGGCCATCTATGCGTTCGGGCTCGAGGAGGCCGAGGCCGGGCCGGTGGCGCCGCCGCCGATCCCGGACGCCGCGCGCAAGTCGGGCACCCGCAAGGGCCCGCCGCCGCTGCCCCCCGGGGCGACCGGTCGCATGACAGCGATCGACCCGGGCTTTGGCGCGACCATGTACGACGACCTGCCGCAGGCGGTCGACGACGAGTTCCCGGAGTTCAGCCTCGCGGACGCGGTCGCCGAGTCGGCGGCCTATCCGGCGGTCAATCAGGCGCCGTCGATGCCGCTGCTCATCGACGTCACCCCGGACGCCCTCGGCATCGAGACGGTCGGCGGCATCATGGACATCCTGATCCACCGCAACGCGCCGATCCCGACGCGGGTGTCGCGCACGTTCGCGACGAGCCGGGACGACCAGGACACGGTGCGCATCCAGATCTTCGAGGGCACGTCGCGGCAGGTCGAAGAGAACCGCTTTCTCGGTGAGCTCGTCCTCGAGGGCCTGCCCCCGGCGCCGCGCGGCGACGTGCGCGTCGAGGTCGCGTTTCAGATCAACGCGGACGGCATGCTCGATGTGGCGGCACGCGACAGCGGCACCGGCGCCCTGCGCCGCACCCGTCTGACGATCGCCGGCGCCGCCGACGTCGACCTGCCCGAGTGGGATGCCGAAGCCGGCGAATACCGCTAGTCTCGCGCTCGTTCTCGCCTACCCGCCCCGGCGCCGACGGAGGCCCCCGTGCGTGTCTTCATCCTCGCAGAAACCGTGCTCGCCGACCGTGTTGTTCACGGGCTGGCGGACGCGGGTTTTGCCGTCGAGGGGGACGCAGACGTGCGCCAGATTCGCGGCTTCGCGGCCGGTGGCGACATCGACGCGGTCGTCGTGCACGAGTCCGCACCCGGGCCTACCCCCGAGACCGTCGCGCCGTTGCTGCGCAAGGCCCTTGGCGATGACACGGCGATCGTGCTCGGCGTCGGGGACGTGCGCGCCCACGACGACGACAGCCCGTTCGACGCGACGGTGAAGCTGCCCCTCGCCACCCGCGTGCTCGCGGACCGTCTGCGCCGTGCGGTGCGAGCCCGCCGCAGCGGCGGCGGTGACGCGCGGGCCCTGCTCGCGGACATCGAGATTCGCTACGTGCGGCTGTCCGGCCAGGATCACTACGAGGTGCTCGGCGTGAAGCCCGGCGCTGCGCACGACGAGATCGTCGCCGCGTGGGACCGGCTCAGCCTCGGCCTGCATCCGGACCGCCTGCGTGCGCTGGCCAACCCGGAGGCGCTGCAGCGCGCGAACGATGTGTACGCCCGCGTCGTCGAGGCGGCGAACGTGCTGCGTGACCCCGAAGCCCGCGCACGCTACGACCGCGAACGCGGTGGCGTCGGGCGCACCGCGGCGTCCCTGCCGCTGGACGAGTTGAGCGACAACCCGAAGGTGCAGAAGTACCTGCGCCTCGCGAAGGTGTCCCTCTTGAATCACGACGAGAAGATGGCGCGCGTGCACCTCGAGTTCGCCGCGACCATGGAGCCCGACAACCCGCTCATCGCCGAGCGTGTGGCGTCTCTGACCCCGAACGAGGGCTGAACCCCGGTGGCTGCTGGCTCTTCGTCCTTTCTGCGTGACCTCGGCGCCCGGCTGGTGACGGCCGTCGTCGCGGTCCCGATCCTGCTCGCGCTGGCGTTCCTGGGCCCGAACTACGCGCTCTGGGTGCTGCTCGCTGGCGCCGCAGCGATCGGCGCGCACGAGTACGTCCGCATGACCCTCGGCGACGCGACGGGGCCCGACCGAACGGTCGTCGTCCTCGGCGTGTTCGCCACGCTGTCCGCCGGTTACTGGTCGCCGCATCCGATCGCCGTGTACGCCACCGTGTCGTTCACGATCATCGCGACCCTCGTGCTCACGCTACGCACGGCGGCGGACGCGATGGACCAGGCGGCGGCGCGCATCGGGCACCTGCTCGGTGGCTATGCCTGGATGGCCGCGCTCTTCGGCGGGCTGCTCATCCCCTGTGCGACCGACACCCCGTTCGCCACCGGGCCACATCAGGCGGCGTGGCTGCTCTTCCCCATGTTCACGGTGTGGGCGGGGGACACCGGCGCCTACTTCGCCGGACGCGCGTTCGGGCGCACGAAGCTTGCGCCGCGGGTGTCGCCCAAGAAGACCCGCGAGGGCGCGGTCGGTGGGCTTGTCGCGTCGGTCGGTGGCGCCTACCTCGCGTGGTGGCTGCTGCCCTTCCCTGCGGGGATGGAGGCGTGGCACGTGCTCGCGTTCGCTGTGCCCGGCGCGATCCTCGGCCAGGTGGGTGACCTGTGTGAATCCGTGATCAAGCGGTCGACAGGGGTGAAGGACTCGGGCACCATCCTGTACGGTCATGGCGGAATGCTCGATCGCGTCGATGGCCTCATCTTCGCAGCGCCGTGGTTCGCTACGCTCAAGGCGCTCCTCGAGCTCCCCTGATCCCGACCCGACTCGACCTCGATGTACGTCCTTCTCGTCTTTCTGCTCGTCGTCGGGCCCCTGATCTTCTTTCACGAGCTCGGCCACTTCGTGACGGCGCGGTGGTTCGGCGTGCACTGCTACCGGTTCGCCATCGGGTTCGGTCCGCCGATTGCCCGCTTCGAGCGGTGGGACACCGAGTTCTCGATCCGCGCCCTGCCCTTCGGCGGGTACGTCCTCATGCTGGGCGCGATGCCCGGCGAAGAGACGCCCGAAGAGCTGCAGGGCAAGTCGCTGGTCGACAAGCCGGTGTGGCAGCGGGCGATCATCTCGTTCGCTGGCCCGTTCATGAACGTGGTGCTCGCGCTGCCCATCTTCATGCTGCTTGCCGGCGCCGTGGCCGAGAAGCCGGCGGCGGCGGTGGGCTTCGTGTCCGACGGTTCCGCGGCCGCCGAGGCGGGGCTGCTGCCTGGTGACGAGTTCGTCTCGATCGACGGCGAGACCGTCCGGTACTTCACCGACGTGCAGCGCATCGTGCGCCAGAGCCCTGGCGCCGAGCTCGAGGTCGAGGTGCTGCGGGACGGCGAGTCGGTCACGCTGACCGTCGTGCCCGAGCGCATCCGGGTGCGCGACGAGTTCGTGAACCTTCGGGTCGAAGAGGTCGGCCAGATCGGTGTCGGGCTCTACCGATACGGGTCGTTCGTTCACGTGACGCCCGACACACCGGCGGCCGCCGCCGGGCTGCAGACCTTCGACCAGGTGACGGCCATCGACGGTGAGCCCGTGGACACCTGGGTCGACCTGCGGGATCGGCTGCGCCACCGCGACGGCGCGGTCACGCTGACCGTGCTGCGCGCGACCGGTGCCGGCGCCGACTGGGGCGCCTTCTATCTGCGCGCGCCGGTGCAGCTGGATCTGCCGGCCGGGGCGTTCGAGTCCCTCGGGATCACCTCGGGCCAGACCTCGGTGTGGCACGTCGACCCGGGTTCACCGGCGGCCGATGCGGGGTTGCAGTCCGGCGACCGCATCACCCTGCTCGGCGAACGTCGGGTCAGCGACATCGGCATGATCCGCAGCCGGCTGGTGGTCGACGCGGATCAGGAGCACGTGCTGACCGTCGAGCGCGGCACCGAGAGGCTCGAGCTGACGATCACGCCACGCACCGAAGAAGTCATCGGCGATTTTCGCGCCGAGCAGGACACGGTGTTCATCGGCTTCTCGGGGCTCGACCCGGTCACGACGTACCGCCCGCCCGAGGTGCGGACGGTGCCCATGGGCCAGCGCATCGTCTCGGCCTTCGTCGACGGCGTGAAGGACACCTTCGAGGCGCTCATGGCGATCATCCTCGGCGTGTTCTTCCTCGTGACGGGTCAGGTCGACAGCTCGAACCTCGGCGGCCCGATGCTCATCGCCGACGTCGCCGCACGCGCGTCGGCGCAGGGCCTGCTGCCGCTGCTGCGGATGGGCGCGGTGATCAGCCTCAACCTCGCCGTGCTGAACCTCTTGCCATTGCCGGGTCTCGACGGCGGCACCCTGAGCCTGCTCGGGGTCGAAGCCGTGCGCCGTCGCCCGCTGTCGATGCGCACGCGGCAGATTGTGACGTTCGTCGGGTTCGTCTCCGTGATCCTGCTCGTGCTCTTCGCGCTCTACAACGACATCGGCCGGTACTGGGCCGATATCGCGGCGTGGTTGAACAGTTGAGCCTGCGCCTCGCCATCGAGACGTCGACGATGACCCAGTCGGTTGCGCTCTCGCGCGACGGTGAGGTCGTCGACGAGACCCGCATTCGCCTTCGCGGCGGGCACGCGCGCGTCCTCTCGGCGTCTGTCGATGCGGTGTTGAAGCGCCAGCGGGTGGCCGCCACGCGGCTCGAAGCGATCGTGATCGGCACCGGGCCCGGCTCGTTCACCGGCCTGCGCATCGGGCTCGCCCTCGCACGCGGGCTCGCCTTTGCCGCCGACCTGCCGCTCGTGCCCGTGCCGTCGCCCTGGGGCGCCGCCACGGCCTGCCCGCCGGATCAGCCGGTGGCGTGGGCGAGCGACGCGCGCAAGGGCGAGGTGTACGCCGCTGCGTTCGCCGCGGGCCGCCCGACCGAACCTGTCGTGCCGATCGGCGCGTGGGACCCGGCTGAGTTCGCCGTCGCCGTGCGGGACGCCCTCGGCGAGGGGCCGCTGCGCGCGATCGGCAACGGGTTCACGACGTTCGAGGCCCTTGCCGGGCTCGCGGCGCAGGATGTCGCGCCAGTGCCCGACCTGCGCACGCCGACCGCCGCCGGGCTGCTGCGTGCCGCCCGTATCGCGGCGATCGAGCCGGTGTCACCGGACACCGTCGAGCCAGCCTACCACCGCAAGTCCGAAGCCGAGATCGCGCGCGAAGCCCGCGAGGCGCTCACAGCGCGATGACGACCGAGGCGCCGGCGAGGATCGTGATCCCGCCCTCGGGATACGGCCGGTACCACTGGTTCGGCTGCACCCGGAAGATGAGCGTCGCCCGGGCGTCCGAGCTGATGAGCGGCGCGAGGTCGTCGGTGTAGACGATCTCCAGGGTCGAGAACCGGTCCCCCGGCTCGAAGCCTTCGCCCTCGGCGAGCAGTACGAGCTCGTCGGACTCGGGGACCTCGGCCCACACGGTGATGCGGTGCAGGAACGAGAGGTCCGTGCCCTCGGGGGACACGATGAGCAGCGTCGCGCCGTCGAGCGTGGTGGACGCAGCTTCTTCGGGGCTCCGCGAGAAGCGGAACCGCTTGCGAACGTCGTACTCTTCACCGGGCGGGCCGATCGCCGTGACGGTGATCTCGGTCGAGATGTCGTCGACGATCTCGTTCTCGAGACACCCGCCGAAGAAGGCGGACGCGACGAAGACGAGGACACAGAGGCTGGCAGCGCGGACGTTCATGGGGCGACGATGACGCGGCTCGGCGTCCGGTGCAAGCAGGTCACGGGCGAATCTGCAGATCCCCGTCCGCCTGCAGCGTCGCGGTGAAGTCGACCCCACCGTCGGGGAAGGTCGCCGCGTCGATCACGAGATTGACCTGCAGCTCGAACTGCGGCCAGCCGGCCTCGGGCCCCTCGGCGCCCATCGTCGGGTCGTCGCGCTCGGGGTCGCACGCGTCGCCGATGCCGTCCTCGTCGGCGTCGCCCTGCGTGGCGTTCGGCACCTGCGGGCAGTTGTCGTCGCCGTTGAGGTGCTCGTCGCCATCGAGGTCCGCGTCGAAGAGGTCCTCGAGGTCCTCGGTGATGACCGGGTCGAGGTCGACGATCGTGCCGGCGGACGCGAGAGACGCCGCGTCGGCGAGCTGCACGCTCACCGTGCCGCCGCTGGCGGGCGCCGCCACGAGCCGCAGCTCGACGCGCGAGAAGGCGCCGAGGGTCGCGCCGTCGGTGGCGATCTGCACGCCGGTGATGCGCGTGCCTTCGCCCCAGAGCAGCGTCCGCGTCAGGGTCGACTGGCCGTCCGGGTTCGCCGGTCGTGCCACCTGCTCGGTGA
>Ga0209692_10004642_pt1 | contig 12283 bp, 12 predicted proteins | sample tdDd472_FD_187129 | JGI IMG/M metagenome (GOLD analysis project Ga0209692, IMG submission 187129) | Marine sediment microbial communities from the Atlantic coast under amendment with organic carbon and nitrate - tdDd47.2 (SPAdes)... | ecosystem: Environmental > Aquatic > Marine > Coastal >...
GTGACCTGCTCTCCGATTCTCGGACCACGAGTTATCTGACATCGTGGTCCCATTCGGATGGAGCACACGATGAGAAAGAGCCGATTCAGCGACGAGCAGAAGGTGAAGATGCTGCGTGAGGCCGAGGCGACGTCGATCGCTGCGGTCGCGCAGAAGCACGGCGTGTCGCGCGAGACGCTGTACACGTGGCGACGGAAGTTCGCCGGCGTGGACGTGAAGGAGGCGCGCAGGCTTCGCGACCTCGAGCGCGAGAACGCGCGGCTGAAGAAGATTCTGGCCGAGCGCGACCTCGAGATCGAAGTGATGAAGGAGATCGCTTCAAAAAAATGGTGAGCGCGCAGGCGCGGAGGGGGCAGGTGGCGTACGCGCGTCGGCGCGGCCTGTCGTCACGTCGTGCCTGTGCGCTGCTGTCGGTGGCGAGGTCGACGCTGGGATACCCGTCTCGAATGGACGAGCGGGATCGTGAGCCGATCGAGTGCTTGCGTGAGCTCGCACGTCAGTACCCTCGCTGGGGATACCGTCGGATGCGCGTGATGGCGGCCGCACGGGGCTTCGAGATGAGCAACAAGCGGGCCTGGCGCCTGTGGAACAAGGCCGGTCTGCAGGTGCCGAAGAAGCGACGGCGCCGGCGCGTGGCGTCGACGCGTCCTCGTCCGTCGCCGGCCTCGGGCGCGAATCAGGTCTGGGCGTACGACTTCGTCTTCGACGCCTGCGCGAATGGCCAGAAGCTGAAGTGCCTCACCGTCATCGACGAGTGGACGCGCGAGGCCCTCGCCATCGACGTCGCCGGGCGGCTGCGCTCGGGCCGCGTCATCGAGGTGCTGTCGAAGCTCGTCAGCGAACGCGGCGCTCCCCGGGTCATTCGCTCGGACAACGGCCCGGAGTTCGTCTCGATGGCCGTCCTCGGCTGGCTACAGCGCAATGGCATCGACACCGCCTTCATCGCCCCCGGCAAGCCCTGGCAGAACGGAATGAACGAGAGCTTCAACGGGCGATTCCGCGACGAGTGCCTCAACCTGGAGTGGTTCCGCACCCGGACCGAGGCACGCGTGATCATCGAGGCGTATCGACGCCGCTACAACGAGGTCCGACCCCACTCGAGCCTCAACTACCAGACGCCGGCAGCCTTCCGGCGAGCACACAACGAACCCCTTACCTCGGACGCGTGTGTCAGGTAATCACTGGTCCGAAGAATGGAGGCAGGTCACTCGCACCCAATGAGACCGAGGCGTTCGTCCGTCTCAAGAAGGTGTCCGATGGCGATTCCGCGCCACCATACACAGTTGCTCATCCTGTTGATCTTCGGAAGATCCCGGAACGTGATCTTTTCCAGTTGATCTGTTTCGAGCACAACTCAGCTGCGTTCTTTGTGGATCGTGTACTTCTGTGCGAGGGCGACGCAGATCTTGTCTACCTCTCGCATCTGGCAGAGGTACTGCTGGACTCTGACTCCACGGCGTTGGCTGGACTGCAAATCGTGCCGATTGGCGGCAAGGGCAACTACAGGAGATTCGCCGACTTCTTTCGACGGTTCTCGGTCGAAGTGTTCGCGATTCTTGATCGGGATGCTTTGCTCGACGGATTCAAATCGCTCGGTCTTTCGTCGGACTCGGGGATCGCTCGCGATGCTTTCCTGGCAGAACTAGACAAGTCGGTCGAAGACTCTCCGCCGCTGAAGGGAAGCAAAGCTAGAGAGGTACTGAAATCACGCTCTTGGGCAGATCGCCACAAGGAGTGCCTTCGAATCGCGGCTCGATGGGCAGCGGGTAACGAACCGACCGACGAGGAACGCGAACAGTTCGAGATTCTGGGTTCGGATGTATCTCGGAATGCTCGCCGTACCCTGCTGGACCAACTCGAAGAACCTCCTCCGACGATGTATGCTCTATTGAGCGCCATGCGAGAAGAGGAGGTCTTCGTGCTCAGTCGGGGTGCGATTGAGGCCTACTACCCGAGTTCGGCATCAGGTCACGAGAAGCCGAGCCGGGCGATCGACGCCTGCGGACAGATTCAATCAAGGGAGGCAGCGCTGGCGATTTGCTCGACGATCCGTCTTGGTGACGGCCGGAACGTGCCGGAGCTGGAGTTCTACCTCCGGACTGCCGCCGGAATGCAAGTTCAAACCCCGTGACCTCTACGCCAAATCGGGATTCGGCGGGTGCTGCCGTCGAAGGTCCGAAGTGACGAGCGAGATAGTTCGGGGCGACCTGCGACGAATCCACGCCAGGTTGAGACCGCAAGCGGTACCTTCAGACGATCTCGCATTGTGGTCCGAAAACCGGAGGGCAGGTCACGGACGCGACCCGGTCGGACGCCGCTTCGCAGCTCGCAACAGCCTCCGTGACGAATGCGTCGCGGGCCTCGTTCCCACATCCGACGGATCCGAACAGCAATGCGGGGACGACAAGTCGCATTGCGATCGAGAGCGATGTTCTCTGACTCCCCATGTTCAATCTCATGAACCCATCGTGCCAGCGGTTGCAGTGGAATGTAAGGGCGTATGGCGCGCCTCGGCGCTCGCACTGATTAAGGAACCACGGATCCGACCCTGTCCGCGACCCCTTGTGACTCGGCTTGTTCGCCGCGTCTCACCGCCCCTCGCTCGCCCCACAACCCCGCGGCAGATCGTCCCTGCGACGACGTGCCGCGTCGCGCTCGGGCGGGATGCGTGGATGCTCCGGCGGTCTTGTGACCCGGACGTTGGATGTTCTGCACCCTGATTCGTCGCTCGGCCCCTGTGGTTGCTGGGGCTGCTGCGTTGCTGGCTACCGTGTCGATGGCCGAGCCGGTGGTGGCGTGTGGGGCGCACTACGAGGCGCCTCCTGCGCCGGCTCCGCAGCCGAAGGGGCCGGCGGGGGCGGCGGCGACGGTCACTGCGCCGGCGCAGGCCGCGGGAGCAGGTGAGCGCGTGGCCGACGGGGCGCGGTGGCGAGGGCAGGTGTCGACGCGGGGGTCGGTGCAGCAGACGCGGTTCGGCGCTCCGGGTGAGACGCAGATCCGCGTCGCGGACCGCCGCGTCGAGCTCGGCGGAGGGGTCGTCGCGCCGCAGGGGTGGCACGCCGAGGTCGCGGTGCCGGTCGTGCACCGCGAGGCCTCCTTTGTGAACGGCGGGGTCGAGGCCGCCACGTCGGTCGGTGACCTGGGGCTCGGCGTGGGTCGGTGGTGGGCCCTGCCCAGCCTCGACGTCGGTGTGCACGGGGGCGTGGTCGCCCCGACCGCTCCGACCCTGCGTGACGACGAGGGCGTGGCGCTGTCCGAGGACGCCCAGCCCGGCGGGGGCGCGTGGGCGCCGTGGGTCGGCACTGGCGCGCGGGGCACGCTGCGTCGCGGCCACTGGCATGCCGATAGCGTCGCCTTCGTGCCGGCGGCCAGCCGGTTCGGGCTGCGCACCGGGGCGTCGGTCGAGGTGACCGGCGGCGGCGCGTGGTCGCCGGCCCGCCCGATCGCGCTCGGCGCGGCGGCGTCGGTACGGGGGGCGCAGGCGGACCGGTACGGCGACGCGCGGGACCCGAACTCCGGCGGTACGCTCGTGCAGCTCTCGCCGTCGCTCTCCGTCACGCCCGTATCGCCGGTGCAGGTGACCGTCGGGGCCGACGTGCCCGTGTACGACGGGCTGCGCGGCCACCAGTGGGTCGGCCCGCGGTGGACGCTCGGTGTCACCTGGTCGAGCTGACCGCGCCTTCGTTCGGCGCGTGCACGCGCGGACACCGTGCGCGGTCCGCGCGTCGATGGACGGAGCGCGGCGTGGCTCGGCGCGTCAGCAAGCTCCGCGCCCTACTTCGGCGCGTACTTGTACAGCTTGCGCTGCAGCGAGCGGCGGTGGATGCCGAGGCGGCGTGAGGCCTCGCTGATGTTGCCGCCGGTGTCGCTGAGGACGCGCTGGATGTGCTCCCACTCGACGCGGGCGAGGGTCGGCGCGGCGTAGTCGGACGTCGGCTCGAGGGCCGGCTTGTCGGCGCGCTCGAAGGCCGCGAGGATCTGGGCGACCGACGCGGGCTTCTGCACGTAGTCGACCGCGCCGAGCTTCACGGCGTCGACCGCGTTCGAGATGCTGCCGTACCCGGTGAGCATCACGCAGCGGGTCGCCGGCTCGATCTCGAGCAGGTCGCGCATCACCTCGAGCCCCGACGGGCCCGGCATGCGCAGGTCGAGGATCGCCATCTCGGGCGGGTCCTCGCGCGCGGTCTGCAACGCGGCCTCGTGGCCGTCGGCGGTGCGCACGTCGAAGCCGCGCTCGCGCAGGGCGCGGGCGAGCCGTTCGCGAAACACGTCGTCGTCGTCGACGACGAGCACGGTCGTGGATTCGAGGGCCTCGGTCATGTCGGTACCGGGATCGTGAGGGTGGCGGTCGTGCCTCGACCCACCGTGGATTCGTAGTCGAGGGAGCCGCCGATCGCTTCGGCGAGGTGGTGCGCGAGGTAGACGCCGAGCCCCATGCCGCGGCCCGGCGCGCGGGTCGTAAAGAAGGGCTCGCCGAGGTGCGCGAGGGTGTCGTCGTCCATGCCGACGCCCTCGTCGACGACGTGCGCGCGCAGGGCCCGGTCGTCGCCCTCGATGCGCACGACGACGGGGCCATCGCCCGCCGCGAGCGCATTCGTGACGAGGCTGCGCAGGGCGCGGGCGACCGCCTGCACCGGCACGGCGACGGGCGTGTCGCCGCCGTCGCCGACCTCGATGCCGACGCGGTCGGCGCCGTCGATGTTGACCAGCGCCTCGCCGACGACCTCGCGCAGGGCCACGCGCTGCGGCGCCTCGCCCACCGGCTGGCCGGCCCCGACGCTCATCTGGTCGAGGATGCGCCGGCAGCGGGCGAGCTCGCTGCGGATGAGGCGCAGGTCTTCGGGCACGCCGGCGGGCACGTGGTCCGCGCCATCGAGGGTCTGCTCGACCTCGCCGGCCACGATCGCGATCGTCGCGAGGGGCGTCGCGAGTTCGTGGGCGGCGCCGGCGGCGAGGTCGGCCATCGCGGCGAGCTGCCGTTCGCGCCCCGCTCGTTCGCGGGCGCGCTCGAGCTCGGCGTCGCGACGCTGCAGGGTGGTCGAGAGGCGCGTGACGAACGCGACGATGAACCCGGCGGCCATCAGAAAGGCCGCGAGCATGCCGAGCAGGTGCAGACGGTGCGGGTCGATCGGTCGGGCGTCGGCGCCGCGGCCGTGGTCGTGCGTGCCCGCGTTGTGCGAACTCGCGTCGTGCGCTCCTGCGTCGTGCGTGCCCGGGTCGTGCGGATCGGGTTCGTCGGCGCCCTCGCTGTGCGCGTCGCGGTCCGTCGCGAGGGCAGCGCCGTCGTGCGGGCGGTCCGTCACGACGTCCCCATGCGTCGCCTCGACCGCCGGCGCGTGGTGGGCCGTGTGGCTCATCTCGAGCGACGGCACGGGCACATGCCACGCAAAGAGCGTGCTGTATCCGATGACCGCCAGGGCGCTGATCAGCCACGTGCTGCGGGGGCGCAGCACGACGGCCGAGAGCACGACGTGCACGATGTAGAAGGCCGTGAACGGGTTGGACGGCCCGCCGGACACGGCGAGCAGCGCGGTGAGCAGCACGACGTCGAACACGACGAGCGCCGTCATGAACGACGCGCCGTCGCTGACGAAGCGATCGTCGGGCCAGCGCCGCACCACCGCGTCGGCCGCCAGCTGCGAGAGCGCGCCGAGGGCCACGAAGACCGAGAGCGCGGCGATCTGCAGCTCGCCGGGGATCAGCATCGCGCCGACGAGCACGGTCGCCCCCTGCCCGAAGGCCGCGGCGAAGCGCAGCCGGCGCAGCCAGGCGAGATTGAGCCGCTGGCGCGCCGCGGGCGACGGCCGTGTGGGGGGTGGATTCGACAGCATTCGATGGCCTTTCGTCGGGCGCCGGGGCGGGTTGCGAGCCGCGAAGCGCCGGACTATGACACTCGACACACCGACGCCCGCCGCACCTGCGGCGCTTCGTCGCAGGAGTCTGCCATGGCCGTACTCGAGATCGTTCATTATCCGCACGAGGCGCTGACGACGCCCGCGAAGCCGGTCGAGACCTTCGACGCGGACCTCGCGGCGTTCATCGACGACATGGCCGAGACCATGTACGACGCCGATGGGGTCGGGCTCGCCGCCAATCAGGTCGCCGTGCTCAAGCGCGTCACCGTGATCGACACCGGCGACGAGGACGGCCCGGGGCTGCTCGAGATCGTGAACCCGACGATCGTCGCGCGCAGCGAAGAGCCGATCCTGTGGCAGGAAGGCTGCCTCAGCTTCCCCGAGCTCTTCTTCGACGTGAAGCGCGCGAAGGAAGTCACCGTCGAGTACTTCGACCGGCACGGCGCGCCGCAGCGCATCGAGGCCGACGGGCTGCTCGCGGTCGCGCTGCAGCACGAGATCGATCACCTCGACGGCGTCGTGTACATCGACCGCATCGGGCAGGTCGACCGGCGCCTGATGCTGCGCAAGTACCGCAAGCGCATGTCCGAGCGCCCGGCGAGCGACGCATGAGTGCGCCGCTGCGGGTGGTGTTCATGGGCACGCCGGACTTCGCCGTGCCCTCGCTGCACGCCCTCGCCGAGGACCCGCGGTGCGAGGTGACCCTGGTGGTCACCCAGCCCGATCGGCGGCGTGGGCGCGGCAAGCAGCACACCCCGCCGCCGGTGGGCGCCGCGGCCGACACGCTGGGCATCCCCCGGTACCAGCCCGAGTCGCTGAAGACCGACGAGGCGTACGCGCGGCTGGCGGCCGAGACCGCCGACCTCTTCGTCGTGGCGGCCTACGGGCAGATCCTGCGCCAGCGGGTGCTCGACCTGCCCCGCCTCGGCTGCGTCAACGTGCACGCCTCGCTGCTGCCCCGGTGGCGCGGCGCGGCGCCGATCCAGTGGTCGGTGGCCCACGGCGACGGCGCGACCGGCGTCAGCATCATGCAGATGGAGCGTGGTCTCGACACCGGCCCCGTGTGGTCGATGCGCGCCGTGATGGTCGGCGAGACCGAGACCGCCGGTGAGCTGCACGACCGCCTCGCGCCCCTCGGCGCCGACCTGCTGCTCGACACCCTGCCGGCCATCGCCGGCGGCGTCGACGCCCCGGTGCCGCAGGCGAACAGCCGCACGACGTACGCGCGGATGCTCACCCGCGACGATCGCCGCGTCGACTTCACGTGGCCCGCCAACCGGGTCGCGTGGCACATCAACGGCATGACCCCGTGGCCCGGCGTGAAGGTCGCCTGCGGGGACGACGGGCTGACCCTGTCGCGCGCGCGCCCCAGCAATGTCGAGGTCGCCGAAGGCACGCCGCCCGGCGCGGTGGTGCTCGCCGACGCCGACAGCGGCCTGCACGTCGCGTGCGGCGATGGCAAGGCGGTCGAGATCCTCGAGATGCAGCGCGCGGGCAAGCGCGTGATGCCTGCCCGCACCTGCCTGCTCGGCATGTCGATGCCCGACGCCGCGGCCTTCGAGCCCGTGGTTTGACGAGACGCGCACGGGCTCACGCGGTGGTGGCCGACCTCGGCCCCACGACCGGGGTCGTCGCCCTCGCGCTGCACGGCGACGCGCCGATGGCCGTCGCGGTCGACGGCGCGACCGACGGGGCGCTGCACCCGTTCACCGCCCTCGCCCGCGATGCCGCGCGCCGGGCCGGCCACCCGGACGCGGGTCGTGTCCATCTCGCCGACGCGCCCGCCGCGAGCCTCGCCGGGCGCGAAGCCGCCGCAGCCGCCGGCGCACGGCTCGGCATCGACGCGCAGCACCCGGATGGGCACCCCGACGGCGCCGACGCCGCGCAGGCGATCGCGCTGCGGTCGGCCTGTGCTGCGCTGCAGGCCGCGCCGCTGCCCCCGCATCCGCACGTCGTTGCCGCAGCCCTCACCGGGCAACCGCACACCGTGACCCATCGGTACCCGCCGCAGGTCACCGCCCTGCCCGCCCGCGCCTGGTGGGTCGCCGTCGTCGACCCCGCCCTCGACGCGCCCGCCCGCGGCTGGGCGCAGCTCGCGCCACGCACGATCGACACCCGCAAGGCGATCGGCGCCGCCCGCCTGCTCACCGGCTGGCTCGACGCGTGGTCTCGCGGCGACGCCGCACAGCTGCTGGCGTGCAGCGACGACCGCATCCACGACCACGCCGTGCTGCCCCACATCCCCGGCGCCCACCCGGCGCGCAACGCGGCCCTCGCGGCCGGCGCGTGCACCGTCGGGCTCGCCAACCGCGGCGCCGCCCTCGCCGCCATCGCCCCCGACGCCACGACCGCCCGCGCGGCCGCCGACGCGATGGCCGACGCCTGGGCCGCACACCGCATCGACACCTCCATCACCATCGGACCCCTCTCGCCATGACCTCCTCTCGCGAAATCGCCGCCCAGGTCGTCCAGCGCGTGCTCGAGGACGGTGCCTACGTGCACCGCGCCCTCGACAACGCCCTCGAACGCGCCGACCTCGAGGACCGCGACCGCCGGTTCGCGACGCGCCTCGTGTACGCGACCCTCACCCGGCTGCGGCCCATCGACGACGCGCTCGACGCGCGCCTGCGCAAGGGCCTGCGCTCGATGAAGCCCGACGTGCGCGCGCACCTGCGCGTCGCCTGCGCGCAGCTCGGCCCGTGGGACGACCGTACGCCCCCGCATGCCGCGGTCTCGCGCGCGGTCGGCATCGTCAAGAAGCGCCGCGGCGCCCGCGTCGGCGGGGTCGTGAACGCCGTGCTGCAGAACATCGTTCGCGACCCGACGTCGTGGGATCCGCCGAAGGACGCCGACGACGTCGCCCGGTTCGGGCACGAGCACAGCCTGCCCAACGGTCTCGCCGACCTGATGATGCAGACCCTCGGCGACGCGGCCGGCGACGCGATGCGCGGCTTCAACGCGCCGACCCCGGTGCGCCTGCGCGTGCGGGGGATGGAGCGCGACGACACCATCGCGATGCTCGCCGAAGACTTCGTGACGGCGGTTGCCCACCCCTGGCTGCCCGACGCGCTGACCGTGACCGACGGCGTCGTCACGCACACCACCGCGTTTCGCGAGGGCTTCGTCACGATCCAGGACGCCGGCGCCCAGCTCGCCGCGCACCTGCTGCCGGACGAGCTGAACGGCGCGATGCTCGACGCTTGCGCCGGGCTCGGCGGCAAGACCGCGCACCTGCTCGACTCGTTCGACGAGGACCGCGTCGTCGCCACGGACACCGCCGCCGACAAGCTCGGCGTGCTGCGCAACGCGGTGGGCGACACCCCGCGCCTCGTGACCGTGCCGTGGACGATCGGCGAAGGGCCGGCGCCGGACTTCGGCGACGACGCCCCGTTCGGCGCGGTGCTGCTCGACGCGCCCTGCTCGGCGCTCGGCACGATGGGGCGCCACCCCGAGGTGCGCTGGCGCCGGTCGGCGAAGGACGCCCGCAAGATGGGCCGCCAGCAGGCCCACCTGCTCGACACCGTGGCCGCGCTGGTCGCCCCCGGCGGGTACCTCATCTACATCGTCTGCACGTTCACCCCGAGCGAGACGCACGAGGTGATCGACCGGTTCCTCGAACAGCGGGACGATTTCGAGATCGCGCCGCCGGACGCCGAGACCGCCGACGCGCGGGTGGCGTGGGGCGACCTCGTTGACGGTCGCGGGCGGGTCGCACTATGGCCACACGTGCACGACGCCGACGGTTTCTTCTATGCGCGGCTGCGCCGAACGACCGGCGCCTGACCGCCCCGCCGGCCCCCCTCGCGAGGACTCCAGGATGCCCCCGTACCGCATCGCCCCCTCGATCTTGAGCGCGGACTTCGCGCACCTCGGTGACGAGGTCCAGGCCGTGCTCGACGCCGGCGCCGACTGGATCCACGTCGACGTCATGGACGGCCGCTTCGTGCCGAACCTCACGATCGGCATGCCCATCGTGAAGGCGCTGCGCAACGTGACCGACGCTGTGCTCGACGTGCACCTGATGATCGTCGAGCCCGAGCGGTACGTCGAAGCGTTCGCCGAAGCCGGCGCGTCGATCGTGACGGTGCATGCCGAGGCCTGCACGCACCTGCACCGGGTGCTGCAGCAGATCCGGGCGACCGGCGCGAAGGCCGGCGTCTCGCTGAACCCGCACACCCCGCTCGACGTGCTCGACTGGGTGCTCGAGGACCTCGACCTCGTGCTCATCATGAGCGTGAACCCGGGCTTCGGCGGGCAGTCGTTCATCCCGTCGGCGCTGCCGAAGATCGCCGCGCTGCGAAAGCGGCTCGACGAACGCGGGCTCGACCACGTCGAGCTGCAGGTCGACGGCGGCGTGAAGGTGAACAACATCGCGGCGGTCGCCGAGGCCGGCGCCAACGCGTTCGTCGCGGGCAGCGCCATCTTCAAGTCCGACGACTACGCCGCGACCATCGCCGCCATGCGCGACAACCTCGCCGGCGCCTGACGACACGCCCCTTCGTCATTCCACGCACCCACGGCGACGATGCTTCGCCGCCAGGCGGCCACCGACCGCCGGTGCCCCACATCATCCCCCTGCACTCCCGGAGCCCCCATGAAGCTCGCTACCCTCGACAACGGCACCCGCGACGGCCAGCTGCTCATCGTCTCGCGCGACGGCACCACCTGCGTCGACGCCAGCGACATCGCCCCGACGATGCAGGCCGCCCTCGACAACTGGGACGCGCTCGCCGGCCAGCTCAAGGCCCGCTACGCCCTGCTCAACGAGGGCAGCGCGCCCGGCGCCGAGCCCGTCGACATCACGAAGCTGCACAGCCCTCTGCCGCGCGCCTACGAGTGGATCGACGGCAGCGCGTACATCAACCACATCGTGCTCGTGCGGAAGGCCCGCAACGCCGAGCCGCCGGCCACGCTGAAGACGTCGCCACTGGTCTACCAGGGCGGCTCGGGCTGCTTTCTGCGTCCGACCGAGGACATCAAGCACGCCGACGAGGCCTGGGGCATCGACTTCGAGGCCGAGATCGCCGTCGTCCTCGGCGACACGCCGGTGGGCGTGAAGGCCGACGAGGCCGCGAAGTACGTGCGCCTCGTGCTGCTCGTGAACGACGTCACCCTGCGCAACCTGATCCCGCCGGAGCTCGCCAAGAACTTCGGCTTCTTCACGTCGAAGCCGTCGACGGCGTTCTCGCCCTTCGCGCTGACCCCCGACGAGCTCGGCGATGCGTGGGACGGCCAGCGGGTCCACCTGCCGCTGGTGACGCGCTACAACGGCGAGGTGTTCGGGACCCCCGAGTCGGGCCCCGAGATGCACTTCGGCTTCGGCGACCTGATCGAGCACATCTCGCAGACGCGCCCGTTCACCGCCGGCACGATCGTCGGTTCGGGCACGGTCTCGAACGAGGACGTCTCGCGCGGCTCGAGCTGCCTCGCCGAGAAGCGCATGCTCGAGAAGATCAACACCGGTGAGTTCACGACGCCGTTCATGAAGGACGGCGACACCGTCGAGATCGAGATGCTCGACGCCGACGGCAACAACCTGTTCGGCACGATCTCGCAGAAGGTCGTCATCGGCTGAGGTGACCATGCCCGACACGACTCCCGAATCCGACGTCGCTCTCTACGGGTACTTTCGCTCGTCGAGCGCGTGGCGCGTGCGCATCGCCCTCGCCTGCAAGGGCATCGCGTACGCGTCCATCCCCGTGCACCTCGTGCGGGACGGCGGCGAGCAGCACACCGCGGACTACGCCGGCATCAACCCGATGCGGCAGGTCCCGGCGCTGCGCATCGACGGCGTGGTCCTCACGCAGTCGCTGCCGATCATCGAGTACCTCGACGAGACGCGCCCCGAGCCGCCGCTGCTGCCGTCGGACCCGATTCAGCGGGCGACGGCGCGGCAGTACGCCGAGATCGTGAACGCGGGCATCCAGCCGGTGCAGAACCTCGCGGTGCTGCAGCGGATCGAGCGCGAGTTCGACGCGACCGGAGCGCAGAAGAAGGCGTGGGGGCGTGCGGCGATCGAGAGCGGGTTCGACGCCCTCGAGACGCTGGTCGCTTCGACCGCCGGCACGTGCTGCATCGGCGACGACGTGACGATTGCCGACCTCTTCCTGGTGCCCCAGCTGTACAACGCGCGGCGGTTCGGCGTCGCGCTCGAGCTGTACCCGACGCTCACCCGCGTCGAGGCGCACCTCGAGACGCTGCCGGCGTTCGTCGCCGCGCACGCGCACGAGCAGCCGGACACCCTCGACGAGCTGCGCGGCACGCTGCGGCCCTGATCAGGCGTCCGGCAGCGGCGTGTCGCCGGTCGGCACACGCGCCCGCCGCGGCGTCCTCACCGGCCCCTGGGCGAGCGGGACGATGACCGTCGGCTCGTCGAAGGGCGTGTCGCCGCGGTCGACGGGCAGCGGCGTCGTCAGGTCGTGCATCGA
>Ga0209692_10004643_pt1 | contig 12281 bp, 14 predicted proteins | sample tdDd472_FD_187129 | JGI IMG/M metagenome (GOLD analysis project Ga0209692, IMG submission 187129) | Marine sediment microbial communities from the Atlantic coast under amendment with organic carbon and nitrate - tdDd47.2 (SPAdes)... | ecosystem: Environmental > Aquatic > Marine > Coastal >...
CCTCGACGGTCGCAACATCGTCGTCAACGTCGCCACCGAGCGTCGTTAATCCACTCCTACCCCCCAGCGATCGCTGCGCCGTGTACTGCGCAGCGCAGCGGTCGCTCTCCGCTATCCTGTCGCGATAACCGATCGCGTCGGGAGCCCGGACATCCTCATGGTTTGGCCTTACCGCCAAGCCGTGCCGGAGGCCCCGCTGCCGGACGGCTACAGCCTCCGTTCGCTTGGTCCCCGCGAAGACCAGGAGTGGATCCGGATCCACCGGTTGGCGGTCCCTTCGTTCGGCGAGGCGCAGCTCGAGGGATGGCTCGCACGCTACCGCGAACTCAGTCTTTCGAACGGGATCCTCGCGGCAATCGACGACTCCACCGGCCAGCCCGTGGCCACCGCCGGCAGCATCGCGAACTCCAAGCAGGGGATGTTTCCCGACGGCGGACAACTCGCGTGGGTCGCCACCATTCCCGGGCACCAGGGACGCGGCCTGGCTCGCGCGCTGAGCGCGCAGGCCACAGCTCGACTGGTGCGGGACGGATTCCGTCGCGTATTTCTGTGCACCGGCGACGACCTTGTGCCGGCGATTGGGCTGTATCGCCGGATCGGATATCTTCCTTGCCTGTACGCGGCGGACCAGCCGGATCGCTGGTCCCGGATCTGTTCCCAACTTCAAGTACCGTTCGAGCCGCTGCGGTGGCCGACGCTGGAGGAATACACCCGTGATCACAGCTAGCGAAGCGCTTCAAAAACTGCAGACCGGAAACCGCCGATTCGCATCCGATGAGTGCGCCAGTGAGTCGATCACCGACGCCGCCCACCGCGTTCAGCTGACGCGAGGCCAAAAGCCGTTCGCCGTCATCCTCGGCTGCTCGGACTCGCGCGTGCCGGCCGAACTCGTCTTCGACCAGGGGCTCGGCGACCTGTTCGTAATCCGCGTTGCGGGCAACGTCGTCGCATCCTCGCAACTGGCCAGCGTCGAGTTCGCGGCCGAAGCTTTCGGCACGCGCCTGGTCGTCGTCCTTGGCCACACGAGGTGCGGCGCGGTCACAGCGACCCTCGACGCCATTCGTGCGTCGTCCGACAACCCGCCGCCCAACCTGGACTCGATCGTGGGCCGCATCCGCCCGTCGCTCGAGCCGCTGTTTGCGGATGACCCGGACGCTCCCACCGACACCGTCATCGACGCGGCCGTGCGCGCCAACATTCGCGCGTCCGCGGAACACCTTCGTCACGACTCCCCCATCCTGAAACGCCTCATCGAGGACGATGGCCTCCTCGTAGTGGGCGCCGAGTACGACCTCGGGACAGGCCTCGTCGATTTCTTCGACCGAACCCCGTCCTAGGGGACCCCTCCCCGCCCTGTAAGATGTTCCGGCTTGGCGGCCACGCCGCCGGAAAGGAACGCAATGGGTTGGGGACGCATGTTCCTGCTGGGCGATTGGGGTCAGCAGATGGACATCGAGGAGCAGAAAGAAGAGCTGCGCTCGATGCGGCGCGAGATCGGTCGCGCGAAACGGAGATCGAACCCCGAGCTCGTCGAACGCCTTGCTGCCGTCGAGCGGGAGAACGACGAACTCCGGCTCCACCTGGCCGCACTCATCCGCCACCTCGGGAACACCGGAGCCCTCGACAAGGACGCGTTCGGCGCACTGATCGACGTCCTCGACAACGAAGACGGAACTGCGGACAACTCGTTCGACGGTTCGTTGGTCGACTAACCAGAAGACACCAACACCGGAACCCACGATCGTGTCCCCGTCCGACGCAAAGCCGAAAGAACGCTCCTTCCTGACTGCGGAATGGCGCAACCTCCTCATGCTCAATTACGAGGTGGACGGCGCCATCCTCGCGGGTCGCGTGCCTCGGGGCTGCGAACTCGACACGTGGGACAACCGTCACTTCGTGAGCGTAGTCGGCTTCCTGTTTCTCGACACACGTGTCCGCGGGATTCCGATTCCGTTCCACAAGAACTTCGAGGAAGTGAACCTGCGCTTCTACGTGCGTCGCAAGGTCGGAGACGAGTGGCGACGCGGAGTCGTGTTCGTCAAGGAGATCGTTCCGCGCTGGGCGATCGCCGCCGTGGCGCGCGGCATCTACGGCGAGAACTACGAGTCGCTCCCGATGCGCCACTTCCTCGCCACCGCGTCCTCCTCGGGCTCCACCACCTTGAACTACGAGTGGAACCATCGAGGCCGCTGGGAGGGCGTTGCGGCCAGCTACTCGGGCGCGCCCACCCGGCCCGCCGACGACGCCGAAGAAACGTTCATCACGGAGCACTACTGGGGCTACTCCAACGCAAAGGGAGGCGCGACGATCGAGTACGAAGTCGAGCATCCGCGCTGGAACGTCTGGCGCGCCGACTCCGCGAAACTGGAGTGCAACGTGGAGAAACTCTACGGCCCCGAGTTCGTGAAAGCGCTCAGCGGCGACCCGAGCACGGCGTTCGTCGCGGACGGGTCGGTCGTCACCGTGCGTGCGGGCCGTAAGCTCGGCTAGGCATGGACTACCACAGCGACCTCGATCGGATCCAGCCGGAGGATCTCACGGGATTCTTCGTCGGTTGGCCGAACCCTCCTTCGCCGGAAACGCATCGACGGCTGCTCGAAGGCAGCGCAGAGTTCGTCGCGGCTGTCGAGCCGGACACGTCGCGGGTCGTGGGGTACATCGCGGCGCTGACCGACGGCGTGCTCTCGGCGTACATCTCGCATCTGGAGGTCCTGCCGGAGTTTCGCGGCCACGGCATTGGCTCGACGCTTGTTCGCTCCATGCTCGACCGGTTGGCCGACACCTACATGATCGACGTCGTCTGCGATGAGGACGTCGCGCCGTTTTACGAGCAGCTTGGCCTGCAGCGCTGGAACGCGATGATCCGGCGCAACTACGATTCGCAGTCGGGCCGATGAAGACCCTGCGTTCGGCGCGCCTCATTGTCGTCGACAACGCGGGCCGGCTGCTCTTGTTTCGTTACCACGACGAACATCAACCGCCGTTCTGGGCGACGGTCGGTGGCCAACTCCAGGGGGATGAGAATTATCGCGCGGCTGCCGTTCGGGAGCTGCAGGAGGAGACGGGCTTCGATGCGGAGATCGGACCGTTCCTGCGCGAGCGTGACGAAGTCTATGCCGTGGCGCGTCGCGATCCGGAGCGCTGGATCGAGCACTACTTCCTCGTTCGATGCGCGACCATCGAACCGCTCGACCAGGCGGGATGGACCGACGAGGAGCGCACAACCATTCGAGCGTGGCGCTGGTGGACGCTCGACGAACTTCGCACGACCGACGAGACGATCCTGCCCGCGTGGATTCCGGATCTGCTAGCGGAAGCGCTTGCCGAATAGTCCCTGCGGGTCCCAGAGCACGCGCAGTCCCTGCTCCACCACCTCGATCGTGCCCGCGTCCGGTGCGGTCGCCCAATCCGGCAGCGCGATGCCGAACTCCACCTCGAGTCCGGACTCGTAGATCACTCGCAGGGACTGGACGCGGCCCCAATCCTCCCGCGCCGTGCTCTCGACATTGCCGAACCGCTGCGCCCAGTCGGGATCGTCCAGCAGTTCCTGCGGCCGTGTCGTGAGCAGCACGAGATCGACATCCGAGTCGGGCCTCGCCTCCCCACGGGCGTGCGAGCCGACGAGTACAACAGCTTTCACACCTGTGGTCCCCACTGCCCACGCAACGACCTGTTCGATGAGCTTCTGAAGCATGTGCTCATTGTGCCCGGAGCGAACCGCCAGCGTCGAAACCGGTACCATTTGACCGGCCAGCCATGAACGTCCACGACGAGATCCTCCACCGCCTCGACAAGATCGAAAGCGACCACGGTGTCCGCGTGCTCTTCGCATGCGAGTCCGGCAGTCGGGCGTGGAATTTCGCGTCCGGGGACAGCGACTACGACGTGCGGTTTCTGTATGTCCACAGACGCGATTGGTATCTCGGAATCGATACCGATGCCCGCCGCGACGTCATCGAGCTGCCCATCGAGGACGAGCTGGACATCAATGGCTGGGATCTGCGCAAGGCGCTGCGGCTGCTGCGCAAGTCCAACCCGCCGCTGCTGGAGTGGATCGGATCCCCGATCGTGTACCGGGAAGCTGGGGCGCTCGCCGAACGACTGCGCGTCCTTCGGGAGACCTTCTGCTCGCCGCGTGCGTGCGCCTACCACTACTTCCACATGGCGCGTGGGAACTATCGCGACTACCTGAAAGGCCCCGAGGTGCGGCTGAAGAAGTACCTGTACGTGCTGCGGCCTTTGCTCGGTGTGAAGTGGATCGAGGCGGGCTTCGGGGTCGTGCCGACGCCGTTCCCCGAGTTGGTCGACCGGCTGACCGATGGCGCCCTGCGCGACGCAATCGATGACCTGCTGGAGCAGAAGCGCCACGGAATCGAGTCCGACACGGCACCGGCCATCCCGGAGCTCAACGCATTCATCGAGCGCGAGCTGGAGCGCATCGCGGCGTCCGAGCTGAGCGTGCCGGTAGCGCAGCCGCGCACGGAGCCCCTTGATGAGCTGTTCCGCGAGACGCTGACGGAGACTTGGGACAGGGCATGACCTCGACGCGAGACCGATTCGAGGGCGCCCTCCTCGGCCTCGCATTGGGGGACGCGCTTGGCGCACCCTTGGAAGGAGGTGTTCTCGAACGGCTCGTGTGGCGCCTCGTGGGTCGGACGCGACAGGGTCGCATGCGCTGGACCGATGACACCCAGATGTCCCTGGACATGTGCGCGAGCCTGATCGAGCACGGTGACGTGGATCCCGACGACCTCGCGCTGCGGTTCGCGCAAAGCTACCGGTGGAGCCGCGGGTATGGGCCCGCCGCCGCGAAGCTCTTGAAACGCGTCGGGCGCGGGACCGCGTGGCACGAAGCCAATCGCTCCGTCTATCCCGAAGGCTCATTCGGAAACGGCGGCGCGATGCGTGCGCCGGTGGTTGGACTAGCGTACGCCGCGCGACTCGATGCGCTGCCGGCCGCAGCTCGGGATTCCGCACGAGTCACACACGCGCATCCGCTGGGCCTTGAGGGGGCCATTCTGATCGCCGCGGCCACGGCGCAGGCCGTGACCTCCCCTGGCGCGGAGGAGATCCTGACGATCACCTCGGAGCACGCGACGGCAGACCCGTACCGCGAACGCCTCGAGGTCGCGCGCACATGGATCGATACGGCCCAAACGCCCGGCCCAAGCGAAGTCCGTCACCAACTGGGTAATGGGATCGCCGCAGCGGATTCGTGCGTCACTTCCGTCTACGTGGCCGCGCGCTTTCTTGGTGATCCGTTCCCCGAGATGATCGCGTTCATCGCGGCGTGCGGCGGAGACGTGGACACGATCGGGGCGATGGCGGGCGCGATCTGGGGCGCGGCAAACGCCGCGGGCGCGCTCCCCCCCGAAAGTCTCGCCAAACTCGAGAGTGCGGAGGCGATCCGAGGTACGGCGTGCGCGTTGCACGCGAAATGCGCCGCACGAGCCGGACAACCAAGAGATCGCGGCCGCGACTCGGAGCGCGACGCCCCCGAAAGTTGAGTCCCGCAATAGCGCCGGGCCGACGCCCCATCCGGCGTGCTAGAACCGGAGGCATGAATCTGCGATGCGCGATCCTGCTTGCCACGCTTCCGACCCTGGCGACATTCGGTCAAGAGCCCGCCAAGCCGAGCGAGCCCCCGGCGTCCGATCCCCATGTGCTGTTCCCCGTCGTGGGTCTCAAGATCCAATGCCCAAAGGGCTTCACGAACGCGGACAAGTTCCACGGGTTCATGCTGCTCGAGAAAGCCGCCTCCATCATGCTCGTGAGAATGGCGGGGCCCTACTCGGAGATCAGCAAGGGATTCGAGCCCAGGACGATGCTCGCGAGCGGGATGCGGCTCAACAGCAAGGAGTCGATCAAGATCGACGGTGTGGCCGGCGTCCTGATGAGCGTTTCGCAGCGCACGGCCGATGTGGAGTTCTCGAAGTGGATGGTCGTGGTCGGGGACGAGAAGCGCACGTTGATGCTGTTGGCGACCTTTCCCGCCGTTCTGGCTGACGAGTTCTCGGCGCCCCTCAAGAAGATCATCCTCGCGGCCAAGATCGATGATTCGGCGGTCAAAACCGCGCAACCCAAGGTCGGCTTCTCGATCACGCCTTCCCCCACGCTCAAACCGTTCCCGGCAGCCACGGCGATGGGCAAAGCGCTCGCGTACAGCATCGGAGGTAAGGCGCACCCGGAAGATCCCGGGAGCCCGATATTCATCGCATCCCCGGACGTCTCCGAACGGGCGATTCGGGATCGGCTCGCGTTTGCCACGAAGCGCATGACCCAGCAGACGCGCAAGACGAACGTCTCGAAAATCCTGTGGACCAAGCCGATCAAAATCGACGGGCTCGACGGCTTCGAGTCATTCGCGGAAGCGCAGCATGGCGAGGCCGCCCTGCCTCTCGTGATCTATCAAGTGGTCCTCTTCACCGACTCGTCCTACTACGTATTGCAGGGAAGGGTGAACGCCGACGGCTCGAAAGAGTGGCTCCCCGTGTTCCAGGCGATGGCGCGCAGCTTCAAGCGGGATCCGAAGCCGGCGCCCGTCCCGAGCGACACCAAATGAAAAACGCTCCACTCGTCACAACGAGCGGAGCGTTCTCCTCCAACTGACTCATAGCGCCAATGCCGTCAGGCGTTGGGCCAGAGACACCGCGGCGCCATCCGCGTAAGCGGATGGGCCATAAACACTGGTACGCCCGGGAGGATTCGAACCCCCAACCTCCTGGTCCGTAGCCAAGCACTCTATCCAATTGAGCTACGGGCGCATCTTGTCCCGGCACGAATGCCGAGACGGGGAGTGTACTTCCCTCCGCGAGGCTGTCAATCAACGTCGGGAGTGGCGGGTTCCGCCGCCTGTGCGGTCAGGAAGTACCAGACCGTCACCGCCAGCCCGAGGGCCGCAATCCCGATGGCCTGCGGCGAAAGCGCCTGCAGGCCGTAGCCGATTTCCGGCCACTTCGGCGCGATGAAGATCGTCCCGTTGTAGACGGAGTGGAACAGGATGGCGGCGAAGATCGAGCGCGTCCAGACCGCGATCCACCCGAGCATGACGCCGGCGAGGAACGTGCCCGGGATGCGGAACGGCTCCAGGTGCAGCAGCGCGAAGAACGCCGCCGAGATCAGAACCGCCTGCATCGTGCCGCGACGCGGCCGGAAGGCACTGAGCAGGAATCCACGGCACATCAGCTCTTCGCAGATCGGCGGAAGTACCGCGACCAGGACCAGCAGCAGCCCGAACGGCAGCGATTCCGCATGCTTCATCGCCTCGATGATTCCGCCCCCGCTCTTCGGCGGATCGGGCATCACGTACTGGTAGAAGCCGAGCACAAGGATCAGCGAACAGATGGCCGCGCCCACGATCGCCGGCACGTACTGCCAGCGGAAACCGCGCAGTGCGAACGTCGCCTTGAAATCCAGCTTGAATCGCTTCGCGAACCCGAGGGTCGGCACGAGGACCGACGCCTGCGCCAACACGAACGCGATGACGACATCGGAGCTGCTCGCCACGCCGCGTGCGAGGAAGTACATCGCCGCCAGCACCGTGAAGAACAGCAGGATCGCATGCTTCTCCTGCGGCAGTCCTTGGCGGGAGGTGGCCAGCGACTTCTCGTCGTAGCTGTCGCCCGAACCGCTGCGGAACAGCACCGATTCGCGCTTGAAGATCTCGACGGCCACCTTGAGCGCGATCGCCGCGTAGACGAACGTCGAGGCGATCGCCACGATCGCGGGCCCCGCGGTCTCGCCGCCGAGCAGCATCGCCTTGACCAGCAGCACGACGTTCGCGACCGGCACCAGCGCCAACGCGTAGCCGATTTCGATGTTCGGGAGCAGCCCCACCATCGCCAGCGGCGACGCCACCAGGAAGAGTGGCGACAAGTAATGCTGCCCCTCCTTGTAGGAGGTCGCGAACGACGAGAGCGCCAGTGCGATCGCACCGAACAGCGCGGACGTCGGAATCAGGATCAGCGTCACCGCGATGATGGCGCCCGCCGGCATCTCGAACTCGATCTTGCCGGAGCCCGCCATTCCGGCGAGCTTCGAGAAGGTCAATGCCATCACGCAAAGGTTGAGCAGGGCCGTGACCATCGCCACCACCCAGACCGTCATGAACTTCCCCAGCACGATCTCGCGGCGACTCACCGGCGCAACGAGCAGCGTCTCCATTGTGCCGCGCTCTTTCTCGCCCGCGACCAGGTCGACGGCCGGGTAGAACGCGCCGGTCAGCGCCATGATCACGATCAGCATGCCGAGCAGCGGCGCGAAGGAATAGGCGCCCTTTTGGCTCTTGGAGGCGATTTCCTGCACATCCAGCTGTACCGGTCGCTCGGCAAACATGAGCCGACTCGCCTCGGTGGGATGCCGGGCGCGCAGCGCAGCGCGCTTCGTGTCGGCCAACTCCTGGAGCGTGATGCGGATCTTGCGACTCGCCTCTTTGCTCTTCTCGTTGGTCTGGTTGGATACCAGGCGCGCCTCGCCCCGCCTGCCGTCGTTCAGCGCGTCCTCGAAGCCCGGCTTGCACAGGAGAGCCGCGGCGACCTCCTCGTCCGCCATCAGCTTCTTCAGGCGCGCACGTACCGCATCAGCCGCCGCACCCTCGGCGCTCGCCAGTTCGACCACGGCGGTGTGCACCTCTTCCCCGCGCCCCAACTCCGAGATCTTCAGAGGTTCCAGCACCGCCTTCCGAAGCAATGCGACCAGCTCCGGCGGCGTCGTCTCCTCGTCGATCATCACGCGCTGCTTTTCCTCGGCGAGGTTGGCCTGCGTGGCGGAGATGATCTGCGTAAGCCCGAGCAGCAACGCCGGGTAGAGCAGCAACGGCAGCACGAGCGCTACGAAGAGCGTGCGGCGATCGCGCAGCGTGTCGAGCAGCTCCTTGGCCGCTATGAGTCGGACGGTACGGCTTCGCATGCGTCGATCAGGCCAAAGAAGATGTCTTCGATCGATTCGGATTGGGCGCGGGATTTGACGTCGTCGACCGTGCCCTGCTCGAGGATGCGGCCCTTGTGGAGGATCGCCACGTCGTCGCAGAGTTTTTCCATCTCCGCGAGGATGTGGGTCGAGAGGATCACGGTCTTGCCGCGATCGCGGCAGTCGGCGATGAACTCGGTGACGGTGCGCGCCACGAGGATGTCGAGCGAGGTGGTCGGCTCGTCGAAGATGAGAACCGGCGGGTCGTGGACGATGGTGCGCGCGAGCGAGACCTTTTGGCGCATGCCCGCCGAGAGCTTGCCGTTGGGCGTGTCGGCGAACTCGCGCATATCGAGCAGGTCGAGCAGTTCCTCGATGCGATGCTCGACAGCCTCGTCGCCGAGACCGTAGAGCAGCCCAAAGTAGCGGATCATCTCGCGCGACGTGAGCCGCTCGTAGATGCCGGTGGTACCCGTGCAGAATCCGAGACGCTCGCGCGCTTGCTCGGGGTTGTCCACCACGTTGATGCCGCCGACCGTCGCGCTGCCCGCGGTCGGGTGGAGCGTGGTGGACAGGATGCGCAGGGTGGTCGTCTTGCCCGCGCCGTTGGGCCCGAGCAGGCCGAAGATCCGGCCCGGCCGGCAGGTAAACGACACGTCGTCCACTGCCCGGAATTCCCCGCCCCGCTTGGGGTCGTGGAAAATCTTCGTCAAGCCCTGCGCTTCAATCATCGATGCCCACAGGTATATCGGACGCCTGCAGGAATGGTTTACCACCAGAAATGCGCGTGCTACTCTCCCCCCCTTACCCATGGAGCCTGCTCGCGATGTCCCTGGCCGCCCTTGCCTTCTCCGGAGGTCTCGATACCTCGTATGCGGTCCTCGCGCTCAAGCGCGCAGGGCATGACGTCCTCACCGTAACGGTCGATACGGGCGGGTTTTCTGCCGAAGAGCTGCAGCAGATCGAGGAACGGGCCAAGGCCGTCGGTGCGATTGACCACGTCACGATCGATGGCCGACAGGCTGTCTACGACCGCTTTTTCTCCTTCCTGATCCGCGGCAATGTGCTGCGCGGGCGGGTCTATCCGGTCGCCGTTGGCGCGGAACGCTTCGTCCAGGCCGAGGAACTGGTGAACGCGGCCCGCGATCGGGGAGCCGACGTTGTGGCTCACGGCTGCACCGCTGCCGGCAACGATCAGGTGCGGTTCGACGTCGTTCTTGGGGCCCTCGCCCACGACCTCGAGATCGTCGCGCCGGTCCGGGACGAGCAGGTCGCACGCGCCGAATCGACCAAAGCGCTGCGGGATGCGGGCATCTCGATTCCCGAGCGGACAACGCGCTACTCGGTCAACGCCGGCCTCGTCGGCACCACCGTCGGCGGCGGCGAGACCCACGACCCGTGGGAGACGATTCCGGAAGAGGCGTACAACGAAGCCGGCTCGAAAACCGACGTCGACGCGCGCGAGCGGGTCATTGTCATCGGATTCGAGAAGGGTCTCCCGGTTGCGATCGACGGCAAGCGGATGGATCCATTGCCGCTCGTCGCACGCATCGATGAATACACACGCCCGCTCGGCATCGGGCGCGGCGTCCACCTCGGAGACACCATCCTTGGCATCAAGGGCCGCATCGGATTCGTCGCGCCGGCCGCAACCGTCCTGATCGCGGCACACCACGAGCTCGAGAAGCTGATCCTCACCAAGCGCCAGGCGACGTTCAAGGACAACGCCGGCGCCTACTACGGCGATCTGCTCCACGAGGGGCTGTACCTCGATCCGGTCTGCCGCGATCTCGAGCGGCTCATCGAGAATTCGCAGGCGCTCGTCGAAGGCGACGTCCGCGTGCACTTGCGTCGCGGTTCGTATTCGGTCCTGGGCGCGCGTTCGCCCAACAGTCTGGTTCGCAGCGGCGCGACCTACGGCGAGGAGTCGTCGCTCTGGAGCGGCGCAGACGCCAAGGGTTTCGCGCGGATCTACGGCCTGCCGTCACGGCTGGCAGAGGAGCGGGACTCTTGAAGATCCACGCACACAAGCTCGCATCATCCGTTTACCGGCTCGGTCTCGATCACGAGGTCGAGTACACACGCATGGCGGAGGCCAAGGCGGGCTCCGTCCTCGTCGTGCGCGCGCTGGAAGAAAAGCGCATCTACGACGTGCTCGAGCTCACGACCGGACGCATGGCGCACATCTCGAAGGGCGACGTCCTCGTGGGAGCGTTAGGCTCGCGCGCCGCGTTGCAGGGGTTCGTCGGCCGGGTGCCCGAGAGCGTCCGCGCGGGCGACCGCATCCACGTACTCAACCTCGGCGGTGTCCTCGGCGAGTGCGTTTCCTACAACTCCGATGTCGGCAAGCCGCTTGAGGTCGAGGTCATCGGCGGCGTTCAGCGGGGCGGCAAACAACTCAACATTCGCGACGGCGCGTTGCCGACCGCCGAGACGTTGAAGATGACCGTGCCGCTCGTGCTCGTCTCGGGTACGTGCATGAACAGCGGCAAGACGCGCGCGGTCACCGAAATCATCTTTCACCTGGCGCAGCGCGGCTATACCGTCGGCGCCGCCAAGCTCACCGGCGTCGCCGCGCAGCGCGATCCGCTCAGCATGGTGGACCACGGCGCGTTCGCCGCCTATTCGTTCCTCGATTGCGGCGTGCCGAGCACGTCCGACTGCCCCGACCTCCCGGAGGTCGCCAAGGGCGTGTTGAACCAACTGTGCGTCGAAGGCGCGGACATCGTGGTCGCGGAAACCGGAGACGGCATCATCGGCAGCTACGGCGTGCGCCGTCTGCTGGAAGATGAGGAGATCCGAAGCGCGACGCGCTGCCACGTGCTCACGGCCAACGACCTTGTCGCCGCCTGGGGAGCCAAGCGCATGATGGAAGACGAGCTCGGCCTCAAGATCGGCGTCATGGCCGGCCCGGCAACCGACAACGACGTCGGCGTGCGCTACGTCGAAGACGAACTCGGCATTCCCGCGGGCAACGCGCGGACGAGCGGCGATCGGCTGGCCGACGTGGTCGAGGAGCGCTCCTTCCGGTCATGAGCATCCCGGTCGCGATCTACGGCGCCACCGGCTACGGCGGCCAGGAGCTGCTGCGGCTGCTCGCGACCCATCCCGAGTTCACCGTCGCCGCGGCGCTGAGCCGGAAACAGGCCGGCGTCTCGGTCGAGAAGGTCCACCCGCAACTCGCGGGCTTCTACGAAGGGCTCGAGTTCACCTCGCCCGAGGCGCCGCTCCCCCACGCCATCGAAGTCGCCCTGCTCGCGGTCCCGCACGGAACCGCCACAGTGATCGCCGAGAAGATGGGAGACCGTCGCGTGGTCGACCTCTCGCGCGACTATCGAGACAACGCTGACTGGGCCTACGGTGTCCCGGAGACC
>Ga0209692_10004646_pt1 | contig 12275 bp, 11 predicted proteins | sample tdDd472_FD_187129 | JGI IMG/M metagenome (GOLD analysis project Ga0209692, IMG submission 187129) | Marine sediment microbial communities from the Atlantic coast under amendment with organic carbon and nitrate - tdDd47.2 (SPAdes)... | ecosystem: Environmental > Aquatic > Marine > Coastal >...
GTGGTGGCCATCGGGCTGGGTAAGGCCGTGTTCGGCGGCCTGGGTGACAACATCTTCAACCCCGCCCTGGTGGGGCGCGCCTTCCTGCAGGCGAGCTTCCCGGCCCACATGACGGACTGGACCACGGCCACCGCCAAGGTGGACGCCCTGAGCCAGGCCACGCCCCTGGGTCTGTTCAAGTTCGGCGACCCGTCGCAGTTCATGAGCGACGTCGCCATGAACAAGCTGCTGGTGGGCAACGTCGGCGGCTGCATCGGCGAGACCAGCGCCGTGGCCATCCTCATCGGTGCGGTGGTGCTGCTCGTCACCCGCATCGCCCACTGGCAGATCATGGTCTCCATGGTGCTCAGTGGCGCGGTGATCGGCAGCATCTTCCACTACGGAGCCGGCATCGGTCCCAGTCCCCTGTTCCACGTGCTGTCGGGCGGCTTCCTCTTCGGCGCCGTCTTCATGGCCACCGACTACGTGAGCAGCCCCACCACACCCAAGGGCATGTGGATCTTCGGCGCGGGCATCGCGCTGATGACCATCCTCATCCGTCTGTTCGGCGGTCTGCCCGAAGGCGTGATGTATTCGATCCTGCTGATGAACGCCACCGTGCCTCTCATCAACAGGTACACCCGTCCCACCATCTACGGAGCGAAGTGATGAAGATCACGCTGCACATGCTGGCGACGCTGATCGTGGTGGGCATGCTGTCCGGCGGTGGGCTGTCGCTCATGAACGGCTGGGCCGATCCGCTCATCAAGGAAAATCAGCGCAAGGTTCGCGACGAGGCCATCGGCTTCCTGGTGCCCGGCGGCACGCCTGAGCAGGCCGTCGACCAGGACGGGCTGTCGGCCTGGCGCGTCATCAGCCCCGAGGGCGACCTCAAGGGCTGGGTGGTGCGCTACGCAGGCATCGGTTTCCAGGACAAGATCGACATCATGATCGCCCTCGATCCCACGCGTACGGAGATCCGCGGCCTGAAGGTGCTCGACGACAGCGAGACGCCTGGCCTGGGCACCTGGATCCGGTTGTTCCCGGCCCAGGAAGAGGCGCTGCTGGCCGACGACGACAGAGCGCTCGACGCCGCCCTGGTGGATGACACCAAGAATTTCCCGCTGCAGTTCTTCGGCTACGGCGATGGGCAGCGGCTGAGCGCAGCCGGCGACCTCGTGGTGGTCAAGGGCAAGAAGCGGAGCGAGCTGGGTCCTGACCAGGTCCAGAGCATCACCGCGGCCACCATCAGTTCGGTGGCCGTAGCCGACATCGTCAACGCGGCCGTGACCAAGCTGAGCGCCGTGTTGGCCGAGCAGGGAGGTGTCTGATGGCGAAGAAGCAAGTGAACATCGGCACCGAATTCGCCAAGGGCCTCTGGGACCAGAACCCCGTCTTGCGGGCGCTCCTGGGCCTGTGCCCCGTTCTGGCCGTCACCACCTCGGCGGAGAACGGCCTGGGCATGGGCATGGCCACCACATTCGTGTTGCTCTGCGCCAGTTTCATCATCTCGCTGGTGCGTAAGCTCATTCCGGCGCAGGTGCGTATCGCCAGCTTCATCGTGGTCATTGCGACGTTCGTGACCATCGTGGATCTGGGCATGAAGGCCAAGTTCCCCGCCCTTTCCAAGAGCCTGGGCGCGTTCATCCCGCTCATCGTGGTGAACTGCCTGATCCTGGGGCGTCAGGAGGCCTTCGCCTCCAAGAACAACCCCTTCCGCAGTCTGGTCGATGGCCTCGGCATGGGCCTGGGCTTCACCGCCACGCTGGTGACATTGGGCGGCATCCGTGAGGTGTTGGGCAACCGCACGCTGTTCGGCTTCCAGGTGCTGCCGGATATGTGGGAGCCGTGGATCGTCATGATCCTGCCCGCGGGTGCGTTCCTTACCCTGGGCCTCATGCTGGGCGGCGTGAACATCATCACCCAACGACGGGAGCAAGCGGCCCTCAAGGCTGCCCGCCTCTCCTCGCTGGCTCCCAAGGAGGCCTAGGTCATGGAACTGTTCGGCATTTTCATCACCGCGGCCCTCATCAACAACTTCGTGCTGAGCCAGTTTCTCGGCATCTGCCCCTTCGTGGGCGTGTCCGGCAAGCTCAGTTCGGCCACCAGCATGGGTATGGCCACCACCTTCGTGATGGTCATGGCCTCCATGGTGACGTTCCTCATCCAGCATTACATCCTGGAGCCCAACGGCCTCGGGTTCCTGCAGACGGTGGCCTTCATCCTGGTCATCGCCTCGCTGGTGCAGTTCGTGGAGATGGTCATCAAGAAGGTGTCGACGCCGCTGTACCGCGCGCTGGGCATCTTCCTGCCACTGATCACCACCAACTGCGCCATCATGGGCCTGTGCCTCTTTGCCGTGATGAAGGATTACACCTTCATCCAGAGCCTGATCTTCGCCCTGGGCGCGGGCGCCGGTTTCACCCTGGCGCTGGTGCTCATGGCCGGTATCCGCGAGGAACTCGAGCTGGCCAATGTGCCGGGCTCGTTGCAGGGCGCCGGCATCACCATGGTGGTGGCCGGCATCATGGCCCTGGCCTTCATGGGCTTCGCGGGAATGAAGTTCTAGATTCCGTCGCCGTCGCGGCATGTTGTGAGTAAAGGAGACCGTTCATGACGACCCGTCGATCCTTCTTCAAGACCGCCGTTCTGGGTGGCGCAGCCTTTGCGGCCGGCCTCAAGCTCGGAGGAGCCTTCGAGCCCCGCCTGGGCCGCAATGTGACCCTGCATGGCTTCGTGCCTGCCACCGAGGGTGATGTGCAGCGCGTTCTGGCCGCCTTCCTGGCCGCCGAGAGCGGCGCCCTGCCCGCTCCCGTGGTCGACGCGCCCCAGGCGTGGCGCGCGGCCGTGGCCGGTAGTCTCCGTCAGGCGGCCACGCGTTACGTGCGGGCCGACAACGAGATGTTCGAGGTTCAGGTGGCCGCCCTGGAGCGTCCTCTGCCTGCCGACATCATGCTGCAGCAGGACGACCGCGTGCTGGATCCCACCAGCCAGTTCGGCCGCGACCTGACCGCTCTCCGCTCGAGCCTGCGGGGCCGTGACGCCCAGCTGGCCGTGACCTGCCGCCTGGTGCCCCGCCCGTCCGCCACTGCGGCCGGTCGTGTGCTGGTGGTGGAGACCGAGAACGGTGTGCAGGACCGCATCGCCCTGGCCGGCGCCGAGCGTCGCCTGGAGCTGAGCGGCCCCGCCGGTACCACCGCGGTGGTGCTGGGTGAGTCCGGTGTCCGCGTCGCCAACGCCAGCTGCCGTCACGAGACCTGCCGGCGTCAGGGCCTGGTGAGCCAGCCCGGCCAGTTGCTGGCCTGCGCTCCCAACCGCCTGGTGCTGCGGGTGGAGACGGCTTAGATCGTGTCCAAGGGGCACGTCGATAACCGCCTGGACTCCTGGCGCACAGGGGTGCTGGTGTTGATCGTGGCCCTGGCGGCCGGTTACTTCAGTGCGCGCCATTTCGGCGGCGACACCGAGCCCGAGCCGCAGAGTGTTTCCCGCCCGCTCATGGGCACCGTGGTGACGGTGACGGTGCCCGCTGCCGCCGATGACGGCGTCGCGGCAACGCGGGTGCAGGCGGCCCTGGCCGAGGTGGCCCGGGTGGACTCGCTCTTCTCCTGGCGCCTGCCGCCCCCGGTGGGGATGACGGCCGGCGCCCGGCAAGAGGAACGTACGACGCTGCTGGCCATGGGGCTGGAAGTGCAGATGGCGTCTGACGGCGCTTTCGACCCGCGGGTCATGCCGCTGGTCAAGCTGTGGGGCTTCGACGGCGACGCGCCACGCGTTCCGGAGTCGGCCCAGGTCGAGGCGGTCGCCCGTGAACTGGCGAAACTCGGCCTGCCCGGGGATGTCGCCGGGTTTGAGGAGAGCGCCGAGGCCCTCCATTTCGGGGCCTGGGCCAAGGGATACGCCGTGGACCGCGCCGTGGAGCTTCTACGGCATCGCGGCCAGTCGGCAGCCCTGGTGAACGCCGGTGGCGAGGTGCGCGGTTTCGGCCGCGGATGGACCGTGGGGGTGCAACACCCGCGGATTCCCGGGGCCCTGGCGGCCCGCCTCGAGCCGGGTGAACTGGCGGTGGCCACCAGCGGCGATTATGAGCAGTACTTCGTGCAGGACGGTGTGCGTTATCACCACCTGCTCGATCCACGCACCGGCCACCCTGCCATGGGTTGCCAGAGCGTGACGGTGCTGGCGGCCAATTGCGCCCGCGCCGATGCCCTGGCCACGGCCGTGTTCGTGCTGGGACCGCAAGCTGGAATGGAAATCATCGAGGGCCTGGCCGACGTCGAGGGTTTGATCATCGACGCCGCCGGCCAGCGATTCGACAGTTCGGGATTAGCAACGTACCTGGCGGATGACTAGTCCGCATCCAGGAGGATCAATATGACCATCCTCGCCGCTTCGATCCTTGCCATGGGCGGCCTTGGCGCCTTCTTTGCCGCTGCCCTGGCGGTGGCCGACAAGAAGCTCCGCGTGGAAGAGGACCCACGCATCGGCCTGGTCAACGATGCCCTGCCCGGGGCCAACTGCGGAGCCTGTGGTTATGCGGGCTGTGCGGCCTTCGCCGAGGGCGTGGTCACGGGCGAGGCGCCGGTCAACGGTTGCCCGGTCGGTGGCCAGGACTGCGCTGACGACGTGGCCCGCGTCATGGGTGTGGACGCTGGCGCGGCCGTGCGCCACGTGGTGCGCTTGATGTGCCAGGGCACGGCGGCCGTGGCCAAGAACAAGGCCGACTACGCCGGCCCCAGCGAGTGCGCGATCCAGGACCTGGTTTCCGGCGGCAGCAAGGCCTGCCAGTGGGGCTGCCTGGGTGGTGGCGACTGTGTCGACGTCTGTAACTTCGGCGCCCTGGAGATGGGCCCCGACGGCCTGCCCGTGGTCTACGAAGACCTTTGCACGGCCTGTGCCGCCTGCGTCACCGCCTGCCCGCGTGACCTCTTCGAACTGCATCCGGTGGACCGCGAGTTCTTCGTCTTCTGCAAGAGCCAAGACGACCCCAAGACCTCCAAGGCCGCCTGTGCGGCCGCCTGCACCGGTTGCGGGATCTGCGCCCGCAAGAGCAACGGCGCCATCGTCATCGAGAACGGCCTGGCCGTGATCAACCACGACGAGATCGACCCGTCCATCATCCCCCTGGAGAAGTGCAAGACCAACGCCATCGGCTGGTTGCACCCCCAGCCCGAGCCGGTGGCCCCCGAAGTGGCCGAGAATCCGGCCCCGGAGTAAGCTGAGACCAGGACCTGATGCGTCAACGAGAGGTGACAGCTCCAGCGTGGGCTGTCGCTTCATAGGGACAGGATCATGACTGCTGCTCATCGCGAGATCTTGCTGGAAGAGGGCGTCGTCCTCGAGCTGGTACCGACTGAGGCCCAGGCCCCGGCGAGAGCGCGCGTGCGCCTGGTGGCGGGTGAGCACTGCGAGGGCTGTCCGGCCAGCGGCATCTGCAGACCCGACAGTGACGACCGACGGGTGCTTGATGTCGTCGATCCCCTGGGGGTGACGGTGGGCGAACGGGTGAAGGTGGCCGTGCCGGGTGGCGCCGTGCTGCAGGCCTCGTTCCTGGTTTACGGCCTGCCCCTGCTGCTGCTGGTGGCCGGAGTGGTCGCGGGCCTGTCCATCTGGCCGGCCGAGAATCCCATGCGCGATCTCTGGAGTTTTCTCCTGGGTGCGGGGCTGGCGGGACTGGCCGTGCCGGTGGCGGCGAGATTCGCTCGCGGGGGTGGCGCCGGTGGCTCGCTCCTCGAACCGCGGATCACCGAGAAGGTGGACGAGGTGGTCGCCCTCGGTGCCGAGTCTTGACGGGCCGCGTATGATTCCCGAACGTGATCATGGAACCCGGTTCCCCGCTGACGGTGGGGCGAGGCTAGCAAGGTGACACCCTTCGCCGTCGGTACGATACCGGATTCCGAACCTCCTGAGTCAGCGTAAGTCCACCGGGCCGGTTCCCCCAGGGATCCGGCCCGGCGGCGTTTTGACTCGTGCCCGAAAGATGATTGAGATGCGATACCACGCCATGGATGGGGAGATCGTCTTCAAGACGAGGCACGCTGTCGGCCGTCGCGTCGCCATCATCGACGACCGCGAATACGTCCACCTCGTGATCAAGCCGGGTGGCGACATCGAGCCGCACACCTTGTCCCAACCCATCGAATTCTTCGTCCTCGCCGGGGAGGGGCAGGCCTGTGTCGATGGTGCGCGCACCGAGGTGGCCATGGGTGATCTCCTGGTGATCCCGGCGGGCGCGGAACGGTCGTGGACCAACACCGATGAGCAGGTGCTAGTCATCCTCGGGGTCAAGTCTCCCCAGGTGGAGTCGGCTTCTTAAGTCGGCCTCGCCGAGGATTTGAACTCGCGGCTTCGGAGTACCATATTTGCGGCAACCGCGGATGGCGTCATCGCCTGTCAGTCGACCCGTCCCTGCCCCGATCCGTAAAGCTGGTGCCGCATGTTCAACAAGCTCGTCGTCGCCTGCCTGCCCCTGGTGCCCCGCCCCATCGTTCGCCGCATCTCCATGCGCTACATCGCCGGTGATTGCCTGGGCGACGCCATGTCCACGGCCCGCACCCTGAGCCGCGACGAGGGCGCCAAGTCCACCGTCGATGTGCTGGGTGAATTCGTGGAGAGCCGGGAGCAAGCGCTCAAGGACATGAGCGAGAGCAGCGCCGTGCTCGACGCCATCGTGGCCGAGAGCCTGGTGGGAACCGCCGGCCTGTCCATCAAGCCCACCAGCCTGGGCCTGGGCATCGATCTCGACTTCGCCTACGCGAACATCCGCGAGCTGGCCCTCAAGGCCCGTGAACTCGGCGTCTTCATGCGCATCGACATGGAGAACACGCCCTACACCGACGCCACCCTGGACGTCTATCGCAAGCTGCGCGACGAGGGCATCGACAACATCGGCATCGTCCTGCAGGCCATGCTGCGCCGCACCGAGCAGGACGTGCGCGATCTCATGGAGTACAAGCCGTCGGTCAGACTCTGCAAGGGGATCTACAAGGAAGCGGAGGACGTGGCCTGGCAGGGACGTGAGGAAGTCCGGGATAACTTCAAGCTACTCTTGCGCCTGATCCTTGAAAACGGCATGCACTGCGGGATCGCCACCCACGATGATCCCCTCATCGAGGATGCCCGCGAGGTCATCGCCGCCAACAAGCTGACCGCCGAGCACTACGAGTTCCAGATGCTGCTGGGCGTCAAGGAGAAGGTCCGCAGGCGGATTCTTGCCGAGGGGCACAATCTGAGGGTCTACGTGCCGTTTGGCGAGGACTGGTACGGCTACTCGTCGCGGCGGCTCAAGGAGAACCCGGATATGGCCGGCGTCATCGCCAAGGCTGTGCTCCTGGGGCAATGATCGAGGCCGGACGCGAGCTGAGGATTTATCATATTGTAATATAAGTTAATCTTTACATGTATCCCCGATTTACGTTATCATGATCTTCTGGCCATCAGGGGATCATGGTGATCCGGGGAGTCTTGACCGTTGTGTGCGTCACTCATCGCTGTCGTTCGTTCTCAGCCCGATATTCTGCTCGTCGGGCTGCTCGGGACGCTTATCGTCGCCGCCATGCTCGTCGGCCAGTTGCTGCTGGCCCGGCGACGTATCCGCGATATCCAGGCTCAGCATGAACTGGTCCTGGGCAGCATCACCGATCATGTCACCTATCTCGACACCGACCTCCGCATCGTCTGGAGCAACGCGCGTGTGGCCGGGTCGGACCAGAGCGACAGGCCGTGCTACGAGACGGAGTGTGGGGTCGCCAAGCCCTGCGCGAGTTGCCCGTTGACCCGGGTGCTGGAGGATCTCGAACCGGCCGAAGGCACCGTGACCTGTCGAGAGGGGGCGGTGCTGCGTGTGTCGGCGGCGCCGGTGCTGGACCAGCATGGCCGCCTCAGCGGTGTGGTCAGGATCAGTCGCGACATCACCGAGAAACGGCGTCTGGCTGAGCGGTTGCAACAGGTCGAGAAGATGGAAGCCGTGGGGCAATTGGCCGCGGGCGTGGCTCATGACTTCAACAACAGTCTGCAGGCCATCCTGGGTTACAGCGAACTGCTGGACGGACATTGCCAGGGCGACGAGCATGCCGGCCGGCAGCTGAACGCCTTGCGTCGCGCGGCCGATCGGGCCCGTGACGTGGTGAGCCATCTGCTGGCCTTCGGTCGCAAGCAGGAGCCGCAGACCCAGACCATGGACCTGTCCGGGTTGTTGGCCCAGCAGGCGGAGGCCATGAACCGCCTGGTGGGCGCCCATCTCGAGGTGCGCTGGCGGACGCCGGAGGCCGGGGTGCCCCAGGTGGCGGCCGATCCTTCCCAGGTGGAACAGGTGCTCGTGAACCTGTGCGTCAACGCTCGCGACGCCATGCCCGATGGCGGCGTGATCGAGGTGGGGCTGGAATCGGTGGTTCTGGACTCCGAGGCGGCTTGTGACATGAGCGCGCCGGGACCCGGCTCCTACGTGGTGATGTCGGTGTCCGACCAGGGCCATGGCATTTCCGCCGCGATTCGTGACCGTATCTTCGATCCCTTCTTCACCACCAAGAGCGTGGACCGCGGCACGGGGCTGGGCCTGTCCACGGTCTACGGCATCGTCAACTCTCACGATGGCTTCATCGAGGTGGACTCGGCACCGGGCCGGGGCTCCAGCTTTCGTGTGGGTTGGCCGGTGGCGCCGGATGACACGACAGAGCTGGACGGCGAAATTCCGCGAGCCGGTGCCGACGGGCCAGCCCGGTTGCTGTTGGTGGAGGACGACGCGGATGTGCGTGAACTCGCGGCCCGCACCCTGGGCCGTGACGGCCATCGGGTGGAGACGGCCGGCGATGGTCGCGAGGCGCTGCAGCGGCTGGTCGAGGCCGGAGACCGCTTCGATGCCGTGATCATGGACGTCATGCTGCCGGGCCTGAACGGCTGGACCGTCTATCGCCGCGCCCGGCGACTCTGGCCCCGGCTGCCCGTGATCTTCACCAGCGGCCACGGCAAGTCGCAGCTCGAGTCCGAACTGCGCATGTCGGTGCCCGACGTGGAGTTCATCCAGAAGCCGTACCTGCCCATTGAACTGTCAGTGGGGGTTCGCTGCCTGCTCGACACGCGGGACGAGATGGACCCGCAGGAGGGTTAGGTCCTGGGCGTCCAGGTGACCTGCTTCTTGCCGGCCACGAACTGGCAGAAGGCCATACTGCTGGCCAGGTTCACCACGCACAGGTAATACGCCGCCGACATGAACGAGGGCAGGCTCCGGCTGCGCATGGCGTGGGCGGTGCCGGCCATGGCGTAGAAGAGGCCCTGCAGCCCCAGCAGGAGGCTCCAGGCCGCACCCTGATCCAGCAACATGACGTTGGCCACCAGCACGCCCAGCTGGAAGAACGGGGCCAGGTAGCGCAGCAGCTTGTGCGACCAGAGCTGCCAGGCGAAGGTCCCGAACCGCAGCGGATTCAGGAGCGCGGCCTTGTCCTTGAGTGCCCAGTAGGCCCTCAGGGTCACGCGCACGCGCATGCGGAACTCGTCATGGGTGTCGGCCAGGGTATCCTCGTAGAGACGAGCCGAGGGCTCGTACACCACGCGGTAGCCCTTTTCGCGCACGGTGAGCGGCTCGACGAAATCCGGCAGCTGATCGGCCCGCATGGGCTCCCAGATGTCTCGCCGCATGGCGTCCACGCCACCATCGACGCCCACGATGGAACCCAGGTCGGTCTCCCACGCCCGCAACTGGTTCTCGTACCGCATATAGGCGCTGCAGCCCTCGCCCGTGGGCGAGCCGTCCGGTGCGCGATAGAGCATGCGGCCGGTGACGTAGCCCACTTCGGGGTCGGCGAGAGGCGCCACCAGGCGAGCCAGGGTGTCGGGGGAGTAGATGGAATTGGCGTCGCTGAAGACGATGACCTCGCCGGTGGCCTCGGGCGCGATGAGGTTCAGACCGCTGGTCTTGCCGGCCCGCGGTTCCTGCCGCACCAGGCGTACCCGGGGATCGTCGATGCTGCGCACGATCTCGTCGGTGCCGTCCTCGCTCTCGTCGGACACCACGATGACGTCGAGAAGGTCCTCGGGGTAATCCTGTTCCAGCTTGTTGCGCACGGTCTGCTCGATGTGGGCGGCCTCGTTGAAGGCCGCGATGAGCACGGTCACCGTGGGCCGGTGGTCGGCGTTGCTCGTGATGGTTCGCGGGCGCAGACGCGACAGCACGTACGTCAGCACCGGATAGCCGGCGTAGACATAGATCAGGAGGAGCAGGCAGACAGCGAACAGGGCTTCCACGGTGGCCTCGGGGCGTGGGTGATGCGGTGGTTGTCGCACCAGAGGGTAATCGCGGGCGGTGCATACGCCAAGGACGGGTTCGCCACCGACGGCGATGAAAGGCGATTGTAGTTATCCTTTTTGGGCCGCCGACGGTCCGCCCATTCCCCTCCAGGAGGACGCCAAGCATGGCCGAGCAGAACCCGCCCCAGGTCTATCCGCCCCTCACCGAGGGCGCCACGCGCTCGCATATCGGCTCCCTGGACGAGTACCGGCGCCTCTACCGCCTCTCCCTGGACGATCCCGACACCTTCTGGGCCAAGGAGGCCGAACGCGTTTCGTGGTTCCACCCGTGGCGGCAGGTCTTCGACAGCGACTACGAGAACGTGGACTTCGCCTGGTTCATGGGCGGCCGCCTCAACGCCTGCTACAACTGCGTCGACCGGCATCTCGACGACAAGGGCGACCAGGACGCCATCATCTGGGCCAAGGACGAGCCCGGGGAGTACGAGCACATCACCTACCGCCAGCTCAAGCACGAGGTGGCGCGGGTGGCCAACGTGCTCAAGGCCCACGACGTGAAGAAGGGCGACCGCGTCTGCATCTACATGCCCATGATCCCGGAGTTGGCCTACGTCATGCTGGCCTGCGCGCGCATCGGGGCCATCCACAGCATCGTCTTCGGCGGCTTCTCGTCCGAGGCCATCCGCGACCGTATCCTGGATGCCGGCTGCAAGGTGGTCATCACCTCCAACGAGGGTCTGCGCGGAGGCAAGCGGCTGCCGTTGAAGCAGACCGTCGACCGCGCCGTGGACGGCCTCGACCTGGTGCACACCGTGCTGGTGGCCCGACGCACCGACGCCGACGTCACCATGCGTCCGGGGCGCGATTTCTGGCTGGACGAGGAGTGCCGCAAGCAGCGTTCGACCTGCTCGGTGGAATGGATGGGCGCCGAGGACCCGCTGTTCATCCTCTACACCAGCGGCTCCACGGGTCAGCCCAAGGGCGTCATGCACACCACCGGCGGCTACATGGTCTACACCCAGATGACCCACCGCCTGGTGTTCGATTATCACCCGGGCGACGTGTACTTCTGCGCCGCGGACATCGGCTGGATCACCGGCCACAGCTACATCATCTACGGGCCCCTGTGCAACGGAGCCACCACGGTGATGTTCGAGAGTGTGCCCACCTTCCCCGATGCCGGCCGCTACTGGCAGATCGTCGACGACCTCGGGGTGAACATCTTCTACACCGCGCCCACGGCCATCCGCGCCATCGCCCGGGAGGGCGACGAGTATCTGGAGCGTTCGAAGCGCGACAGTCTGCGGGTCCTGGGCACCGTGGGTGAACCCATCAATCCCGAGACCTGGCGCTGGTACTACGAGAAGGTGGGCCTCGGCAAGTGCAGCGTGGTGGACACCTGGTGGCAGACCGAGACCGGCGGCATCCTCATCACGCCCCTGCCCGGAATCACGCCCATGAAACCGGGGTCGGCGACGTTGCCGTTCTTCGGGGTCAAGCCCCTGGTCATGGACGAGGAGCGCAGGATCATCGAGGGCAACGGCGTGAGCGGCAACCTGTGCCTGGAGCAGAGCTGGCCGGGGCAGGCGCGCACGGTGTGGGGCGATCACCATCGCTTCTACGAGACCTACTTCAGCCAGTACCCGGGGCTGTATTTCACGGGAGACGGCTGCCGTCGCGACGAGGATGGCTACTACTGGATCACCGGCCGGGTGGACGACGTCATCAACGTGTCCGGTCACCGCATGGGCACGGCCGAGGTGGAAAGTGCCCTGGTGGCTCATGAGGCCGTGGCCGAGGCCGCGGTGGTGGGTTTCCCTCACGAGATCAAGGGGCAGGGGATCTTCGCCTACGTCATCGTGGGCGCCAACGGTGGTGGTGGCAACGAGCTGGTGGGGGCGCTGAAGGAGCAGGTGCGCCACGTCATCGGTCCGGTGGCCACGCCGGACGCCATCATGATCGTGCCGGGTCTGCCCAAGACGCGGAGCGGGAAGATCATGCGGCGCATCTTGAGGAAGATCGCAGCGGGTGAGTATGAGGGACTGGGGGATGTGACG